>Ga0209480_10000066_pt1 | contig 111267 bp, 105 predicted proteins | sample JI61114C2DNA_FD_187501 | JGI IMG/M metagenome (GOLD analysis project Ga0209480, IMG submission 187501) | Wastewater effluent complex algal communities from Wisconsin, to seasonally profile nutrient transformation and Carbon sequestration -... | ecosystem: Engineered > WWTP > Effluent > Algae...
AAACGAAGCTCGTTATTAGCTTTGCTTAAGACCGCAAGATAGTTCTTGCTGCCGGCACCCAAATCACGCTGTGAGTGAAAAATCTGGTCGACCGGCCCACCAACCTTGATCGGGCGTGGAGTCTTAGAAACAAGATCCAAAGACCAGACATCGCTCGATCCGGCATCTATTATATAGGCAATGTTAGCCTCATCGTTAATTAATATTTCAGTTGGACTGCTGCCTACTTTAATCCTTTCTGGCGCTACGCTTTCATCTCTTAGCCCTGAGTTTTGATCAAAACTTAAGAGTTCAAGCTCACCGCTATCAGGATAGCTTAAAATAACTACCGCATGAGTAGGGCTCAGATAGGCAGCCATACTTGCAGGATTAATCGTCAGCTTAAGTTTGCTTGCTTTGGCAAAACTCAACTGGCTTTTATCTGCTGAGGGAAAATTGCGTATGACATAGACAGCAGGCTCGCTATGATCGAGAGCTAAGAAAAATGGTGGTTTTTTAGAACCTTTGATCAAGGCCAAGTCGCTGGTAGCTGATCCGACTTTGATAGCCAAAGGAAAGTAGACCATGGGCGACAACACCATTTCTTCGGCGCTGGCATCATAAACCACAAGCTTTTGACTAAAAACTGAAGCATAAACTACGCAGCTATGTAAATCACCACGATTATAAGGATCGCAGGGTGTTAAAATAGCATCAGTGGCGCGTTTTATATGGCCAGATAGATAAGGCCGGTCGTCAGCACAAGTGACCAGCACTAAAATGGCAGCTAAGCTAAGAACTCGAATCATCATCAGGAACCTATGCGGTTATGGGGGGCGCTGTCGAAGATATGACCTAAAAAGTTAAGATTGACATCGAAGATCACTACTTTGCCACTAAGTTGATAAGATACATAAATAGAACTCTTATTTTCATCGATAACAATATAAGCAGGCCCTCGGCCCAAGATGCCTGAGTTGGTTTTTAACTCAAGGGGCTTGATTGAGAAAGACGCCACCCGGTTGCTGTTGAAACAAGGCAGAAAAATACGATTTTGCTTGGGCCAAACTGCCATCATAGTTGTGGAAAAACATGCCGGTGTAGTTTCTATCAAACTATCAGTAGCAAGATTTATTTTATAGAGTGCCTCAGGTGAACGTCCTAAAATAAGCGCCTCATTGGTGTCTGGGTCAACATAAAAATCCTGCGCACCGGCAATACCTAAGCGTTCATCTAAATTCCACCATCTAACTGCCGCATCAGCAATCAGATCGCTGGTCAAAAAATCACTGGCTTTGATTGCGATTAAATAAGCTTCTTTAGAACTGGCTGGTGTTGGGTTATTTTTAAGGCTTTGTTCGAGCAAAAAATAAACATCGTCTTTGATAAGTTGAATCTTTTTAGTGATTAAGCCACTATCGTTAGCAAGCTTAAAGCCAGCCTTAGCATTAAGAAAATCTAGTGTATCAAAACGTTTAGATAAAATAATACCCGCCCCGGACTGACTCTTAAGCAAATCTAGGCGGCTCGATGTCAAATAAGACAGCAAAACCGTCTCTTCACCACCAGTTCGTCCGATAATCTCTAGCGCAAAGGGATCAAAATCATAGAGCTTCACCGAGCTTATATCTTTACAGGTATCGATTTTTTGCCAGGCGTCATTACAAGCCAAACCCGTAGACAATAAGGGAACTTTATAAAGTTGATTATTTTGCCGACTAGCTAAGTAGAGGCTATCGCCCATACTCAGTGGCCCGACGTCTTGGGGTATCATCATATTAGAGCTGACAATCGACTTCCATGGTACAGGGCTCTTATTGACGCCACTTTTAAGTGCTTGATCGACAGCCCTAGTATCAAGCGCAACCATCCGTCCATAACTATACCGGCCATCTGAATCACTAGCGCTTACCACTAAAGTATCGCCTTTTAAGGCCATGCTAAAGGGAAAATGCATGACTTGCTCGCCTGGCAGATTTTCCAATGGCTGTGAGGTACAAGCCCCCCACATCAGCAGACAGGCTGGCAAGACCAATAATTTTATATGCTTCAGCAAATCTATCAACTCCCGCAAAGTCACCAGCAAACCATGCATTGCTAGAAATATGCCGTCAAGTATAGTCTGCTGGCTTGACCAAAAGCCTGTGTTTAACTAAAAAGCCTTTTCATGCCCAGATGGCGGAATTGGTAGACGCGCTAGGTTCAGGTCTTAGTGAAGTTTTCTTCGTGGAGGTTCGAGTCCTCTTCTGGGCACCAGTTTATCTGATGAGCCATAACAACAGCAAAAAAGCAAGACCAAGCCTGGCTAGCCACGCACCATAAGCATGACCACGCCATAAACAGCTTAGCGGGCACTGACCTTTTTTCATAAGTAATATAACCCTAACAAGCCTACCACCAAGCAATAGCCGGCGAAACTCAATAAACGATGGCGGCTGATATAAGACATAAACCAGCTAATTACCAAGTAACCCGTAACTAAGGCCCCCAAAAAACCAATAGTTAAAGGCATCCACATGCGTTCAAGGAGCACACTGTCATGGGCCAGGTCGAAAGAGGCTATCGTAGCCGCCCCCAGCATCACCGGAATAGACATTAAAAAAGAAAAGCGTGCAGCTTGCTCACGATTGATCCCGCATGCCATAGCTGCAGCAATAGTTGAGCCCGAACGGCTGACTCCTGGCAACAAAGCTAGGCATTGGGCTAAACCAATCACCAAGGCGCTTGTGACACTCGGTTTTTGGCAACGAGGTCCCACTAGCCATTCGGCCGCAACCAGCAAGAAGCCGGTCAGTATTAAAAAACCTGAAGCAGCCACCGGTGATGAAAAAGTCGCTGCGATATCGTTTTTAAAAAGCAAACCAATCACCACAGCAGGAATGGTCGCGAGCACCACCAACCATCCCAGACGAGACGATTCGCTATCAAAAGGTTTTTTAGCTACTAAATCTGCCCATGCTGACAACAGCACCTCTTTGATGAGGGGGAAAAAATAGACCACTACTCCCACCAAGGTTCCCAACTGCACCAAAACATCAAAAACAAAAGCCTCAGCGAGGGAAAAATGCCATCCCATCAGTCTGGGCACCAGCACCAAATGGGCACTCGATGACACCGGCAGATATTCAGTAAGCCCCTGGACCACTCCCAAAATCAGTGCTTGCATATTAGTCATAATACTAGATGCCTATCAAGCTTAGGGCTAGGTGGCAAATCAGGCCAGTCAGCAGAGCTTAACCATTGTTGCTCATAATAGTTTAAAAACTCTTGATCATAGCTACTTAGCATGTTGTTATTGACGAGGCTCTGATCGATAGGGCAGAAAGTAAGCGGCAAGACCCGCAGAAATAAATCGTTAGAAGGATCAGCGACAATAGTGGCCAAGTTTTCGATTCTTACACCCCCTAAACCCTCATAATAAAGACCGGGCTCAATGGAAAAGACCTGCCCCTCCATGAGCGGAGTACTTGAGGTCGGACCGATGCGGGGTGGGAACTCATGGACGTTAATTCCTACACCATGGCCAGTACCGTGAGCAAAATCTAAGCCCCGCTGCCATAAAGGCTCTCGCACGATGGCATCGAGTTGCATACCAAGGGTTCCGCGTTTAAATCGAGCACTTAAACCACGAATACTGGCCAGCAGCACCAAGGTGAAGAGCTCCTTTTGCCAGGCTAGAGCTGGAGTTTTTTTAGGGGCGGCTAGGAAAGTTCGGGTGAGGTCGGTGGCAAGACCGCCTTGGTAGTAGGCACCGGTATCGAGCAAAAATAGCGAACCAGATTTAACTTTTTCTTGATGATTGGGAGTCCCGTAGTGAATGATCGCGCCATTTTGAGCGCCGGCACAGATCGGACGAAATGAGAGCGCTTGTGCACCTGAGCTGGCAAATTGCTTTTTAACATAATCGTCAACTTGAGCTTCGCTAAGCGGCTCGCCTTTTTCGTAGCTATCGATGACGAAGTTTTGCGTTTGATAAACCACTTGATCGGCTTTCTTAAACGCGTAGCGCAAGTGAAGCAATTCTTTTTCATTCTTCCTCGCTTTGAGACCAGCTATGGGATTGCTGATATTCTTAACGCTAATATCGGCTTTAAGCAAGGCCATCAGATGGGCCTGGGAGGTAGCAAGCTTATCGATACCGATACTGCTTTGTTCACCTAGCTCGCTCTTAATACGCTGAATTAGTTCATGTTCTTTGGTGATAATTAAGTTATTGATATTTACTTGATCAACATCTAAGCCTTCCGGTAGACCCAAAAAAATCTGTTTATTAATCAAGGCCAAAAGACCTGGAACTGACAGTTGCAGAGGAAAGTAATCACTGCGCATATTGAGCAGCCAAGCGATATCATCAAGTTTAACCACCAAGAGGCCGGCGACACCGAGTTGTTGGCATGCTTGACTTAGTACCTTGATTTTTTCTTCAGTTGAAGATCCATGAAGCTCTGGTGGTATTGCCCATAACTTCGCGGTTTTTTGCTCGTGCTGCTGCTGATTAAAACCAGTCCCAATAATATCCTGCGCCGTAGGAGCTAGCATCAGCTGAGCGATCTTGGCTTCCTGCTCAAGGCGCTCATAGAGGGCCATATCAATAGTACTTGGGTCATAGGCGAGTTTTGCTTGTGGACTTAAGATCTCAGCTAAACTAGCCAGCCAACTATTTTCAATCGATTGGCTGTTAGTACAAACATGAATATTAAAGCCAGCTGCCTGATTTCTAGCTTGTAAGCCATAACGTCCATCCACAAATAGATGGGCGCTCTTGAGGCTAATAAGGGCATCACCTGCCGATCCATCAAAGCCGGTGATGATCGCGCGTGGGCTTTGATGGTATGGCACATATTCATTAAAATAGCGGTCGGTTGATCTGATTAGTACCGCTTGGTGACCGGTTTTTTCGAGCATCTGCTGTACGAGATTAAGCCTGGGATTATCGTGCATAATTAGCCGCCTTATTGCTTAGCGTAGGTAGAAAATATATAGGTCCGATTGAGCATTTTTGAAACAACCCGAGAATTGGTAATTTATGTCGAATTTGTTGTGGGCAGCACTAAGCGTCGTTTTTTTATCAGCGTGCGACCCTTGCCGCGAGCTCGGTGATCAAATTTGTGATTGCCAGGAGACCGAAAGCTCGCGTAGAGACTGTAAGGCAGATCTTAATCTTGCCAAGGCACATAAGTTTTTTGAAAAAGCCCGCGACCCCAAAATTTGTCAAGAAGCCCTAAAAAGCTGCACCTGTGAGAAAATACTCAATGAACAGGATGAAGAGTGCGGTTTTTATCGCAATAGTTGGTAAGGAAATATTATGACCGTTGTTCATCGGCCCAAAGGTGTATTAAAGAGATTTAGGAAGTTTGAACTAAGACGTGCACTGTTTATTTTGCCCAATGCTTTTACCGCAGCCAGTATTTTTTGTGGCGTATATGCCATCTTACATACCGTCATGCATTCAGACCCAGAAGCTCTCTATCATGCAGCAATTGCCATATTTTTTGCCGGTTTTTTTGATATGTGGGATGGCCGTGTGGCTCGTATGACCAAAACTCAAAGCGAGTTTGGCGTAGAGTTTGATTCCTTGGCTGATATCATTAGCTTTGGTGTAGCCCCTGCTGTCATTGTCTATCGTTGGGCACTGTGGCCGATTGGTTCTATCGGCATCTTATCAGCTATTTGCTTTACCGCTTGCGGGGCAATTAGGCTTGCACGCTTTAATGTTTTGGCGCGTAGACCTGAGACCTCCGGCGATTTTTTCACCGGTTTACCCATACCCATTGCCGCCAGCATGTTGGTAGCATTGGTGATAGCCCATTTTAGGATCTTTGAAGGCATGCCGGTTACACGTCACGCCCTAGTTGTGACCTTAGTTATGATCCTGGCCTTGTTAATGGTCAGCAGCGTGTCGTTTTGGACCTTTAAGAACGTTAAGTTCGGCCGTAACACTCTTTATTTACTCTTTGCGGTGGCGATTAGCCTCTTTATTGCCGGATTAAAATACCCAGTGAGCCTGATTTTAGTCAGCCTCATCGGTTTATATATTTTAGCCGGCGTCTCCCGTGAAGTTTTTTTACGGATTAATAAGCCGTATTCATAATTACCCGCACGCTAGCGCCTTTTTTAAAGATACCGCGCATTTCGTAGGATTTTTCTTGGGTGCCAGGAATAGCCACGTTTTCTGGGCGGGTTTCAGTAAACACTTCACCATCAGCTGAACGTATTTCTAAGCGAATCTGCACTAGCGCGGTATTACCAGTACGGTTTTTCAGCTTTACTCGCACCTGGCCACCATCACGATCCTCCACCGCAATGCTTAAAACATCCACTTCAGAACAAACTTTGCCCTCCGAACAATAGACTTCATGGCCATCGACTTTAATCACTTCGCTGCCGGCAATACCACGCGCAAGACCAGTTTGAGCTCGCTTAAGCGGAGTACAAGCAACCACCGTTAATAAACACCATAAAACAACTAATTTTTTCATAATACACCTCTAACTAGCGATACATCACGCCAACGTTGCCTTGTTTTTTAGTTTCATAAGCTCTCATCCAACTTACCGTATCGGCTTTGTCAACCAGTTTAAAGCTATATAATAAATAATCGCTCACTCCTTCACTGGAACCTTTGGACAAAGCGCTAAGCCGAGCGCTTAAAAAATAATCGGCTCCATTAGGGTTTTCGCTAAAAGTCAGCTTTGAAGACATGGAAAACTCTACCAAATCAGCTAACAAACGATCTTTAATAATATTAGGATTGATGGGAAAGCGAGTTTGATTATCTATATCAAGCAGGGCGATTCTCACTTTAGGTAGATTAGGAGGCCATTCAATAGCAGCGATTTCTCGCGCCATACGTTCAGCCATCGATCTAATATCAGCCGAACTGGTACCGGTGCCACCCAAAGTATCTTCCTGAGACGCATCCATGATGGTGGTCTTTTTCGATTGCTTGGTCACTGAAGAACAGCCTGACCAGCCGGCTATCAAGGCCAAGCAGGTGATTTTTACAACTAAAGAACCCATATTTTTCCTCACTGGTATGTCTGGCTAATAACTGCTATCTGCACACAAATACTTTGGAGAATTTATGCGATGTGATGGCCGAAATAACAATGCCCTGAGACCGATGAAATTTGAAATCGCTTACTTAAAACACCATGCCGGCTCAGTAATGATCACCATCGGCGACACTAAAGTTTTGGCCTTGGTCACCAGTGAAGGTCGCCTCCCTCATCACCGTATCGATGCTGGTGGCTGGCTCTCAGCCGAATACAACATGATGCCAGGCTCGACCAATCAAAGAAAAGCTCGGCCTATCGCCAAGCTGAAAAACGATGGTCGCTCGATTGAAATCAGCCGCTTAATCGGTCGCTCGATTCGCCAAGCCCTAAATCTTGACGCCTTAGGCCAACGATCCTTAGTTATTGATTGCGATGTCATTCAAGCCGACGCTGGCACCCGCTGCGCTGCTATTACCGCCGCTTATGTTGCCACCTGCGCTCACATAGCCGAGCTTTTAAAAACCAATCAAATTAAAATGACCACGCTGGAAGACATCATTGTTCGTCCTATTGCCGCGGTCAGCTTAGGTATTATTAACAACGAAGTCTTGCTAGACTTAAACTTCAAAGAAGACATCAAAGCCGACACCGACTGTAACTTGGTCGGCTCCCACCAAGGCCAAATTATTGAGTTTCAATGCACTGCTGAACAAAAACCAATGACCAAACATCATATCGACCAAATCTATGATTTAGGCCAAAAAGCAATCAGTACTATTATTGAACAACAAAAACACGAGCTCTTAAAACAAGCCGGTATTATTTTACATCACTGATAAAGCGTGCATAGAGCTTTTTTCATGGTTGCGATGCATGGTCTCGCGAAAGATTGAAGTTTTGCTTGATTCAATTTCGTATAAAAGCCCGCGCATTTTGGGCTCGGCTCGTTCCATAAAACGAGAGGCTAGGTGCAATCGCTCAATGCGCTGGTTTTTATCGATGAGTTTGAGCGCTTGTTTGACTAAAGCCCGTGCCATCCATAGTTTGGCGGTAATTAGGCAAAAGCGTTCTGCATGTAGCAGGCCAAAAGAAAAGTCGGTTTTCGGGTCCCAGGTTTTTAGGAAAGCGGCTTTCCAGTCAGTGAGCGGTTTATCTTTCAAATCACCAAATTTGTCGGCTACCATACGGGTCATGATGGTCTGCATGGCTGAGTAATAAAGCGATTTCAAGCGTGCTAAATGTTTTTCTTCAGGGCTTCTAGCGCTTAAGGTTTCTAGTTTAGCAGAGGCCATTTTTGAGATAAATTTGGCCGGGTTACGCATGGCATGTTGCAGATGGTCTTTTAATACCATCAACGATTGGATTTGGCTGGTGCCCTCATAAATGGGCAAGATCAATGAATCTCTCATCAGTTTTTCAGCACCATATTCAGCCATATAGCCGACGCCGCCCATAATTTGCATGCACATGCGAGCAAAGCGCACGGCATTTTCTGAGGCACAGTATTTGACCAGCGGTGTGGCCAAGCGTGCTTGCCATTTATGCTCTTTATGGCGATCTTCCATCAGCTTTTGTTCTTCTTTATCGCTGGGCGGATTAATCCGGAGGCTGGACTTAAGGCGATTGGCCATTTCTTCGTGAAAGCCGGCATTATAAGTCAGGCACCTTAGTGCTTTATTTTCTATCTCCATCTCATCAAGATAATCAGCGATCATTTCATGGTGGGCTATCGCTTTGCCCATGGCAACGCGCTCGTTAGCAAACTCAGTGGCCATGCGCCAGGCTTTTTCACATAAACCTATGCCTTCTAAGGCTACCAATAAGCGTGCGTCATTCATCACCAGCAGCATGTTTCTAAAACCATGGCCACGTTGGCCAACCAGTTCAGCTCTGGTGTTATCGTAATTAAGCGTGACAGTTACCGATGAATGTTGGCCCATTTTTTTTTCTTGGCCGCCAATAGTAAAATTGCGCACGCGTAAGCCGTCTTTTTCCAGGTGAGCAGGCACATAAAACAGCGATAAACCCTTTAAGCCTGGGTGAGTTTTATTGTTTTCCGAGCGAGCTAGTACGAGATGGTGTTCACCATGACCGCAGGTAATCCAGATCTTTTGACCATTTAAATACCAAAAACCATCTTTATCTTTTCGGGCGCTGGTACGAATTTGTCCCAAATCTGATCCGGCTTGCGGTTCGGTTAAGCACATGGCGCCGCAGGTTTTGCCTTCAGCTAAATCACGCATTTGTTGATCAAAACGCGTACTGATCAGTTTTTTATGAGAACTTTTAAAATTGCCCTCTTCAATGGCAAAAAACTGAAAAGCCAAGCCCAAGCCTGAGAAAAAGCCATAATAGGTCATGAGTGAAACATCGGCACGAGCTGTCATCTCACAGACTACGTTTGACACTTGCCACGGCAAGTTATGGCCGCCGACATGGCGCGAAAAGGGCAAAGCCATGGCGCCCATATCAGATAGGCCTTTGATAAACTCGCGCATGATCGGTGCATCGATCATTTCGCCATTTTCGAGGCTTGGATGCTGCTGATCAAGTAAGTGGGCCTTAGGATCAATCTTTTCAGCGATATACTCACCCAGTGACAGTAAGAACTCGTGATAGAGCACTTTGGCTTCACCAACATTACGGGGAGAATCAGGATCGCTGGTGTCTGTTTCTATGAGCGGAAAGATCTGATCCCAGTCTTGATGCTCTAGGTTAAAACGCAAATCGTCGTTATCCAGGTAAAAGTTCTTAGCCATATAATCCCCGGTGATTTTTTTACCTAGATAATACGCGTGGCCTAGAACAAAAAATCCCGATCCATGACGGTCTTACGATTATCATTATGAGCTCGCTCAATCGCTCGGTCAGATAAAACTCTCATCATGTCAGATAATCTTTCTAAAACGTTGGCTGAGGTATTCATGCCTGATTTATGGCGAATGTAATCTTTGAGTTTGGAGGCAACCACTAAAATATCTTTAGGGCTATTGTCATTTGCAACCAGTGCTTTGGTCAGGTGGGCAGTGGCTAAGCGGCTAGGTTGCTCTTCGGTGCCATCAAGTATACTGGGGGCTAAACGTTCTTCAGCCCAGGCATCTTTATGGCGAAAGATTGGTGAGTGATCGTCAAAGCAGGGCATGGAGCAGTAGGCTGATTTTTTACAGCTTGAGATGCCACAGGCATAATACTTAGCTTTGAGATTGATTGGTTTTTTACAACTGCCACATCTGCGCCAGACGTTTTGCTCGGTCATTGCTTAACCCTTGGAAAATCATCAAAAGCCCATTAGCATAACCCAATGGCTAATAGTAGCAGGAAAGATAGATGAAAGAGATAATTTTAATCGTGCCCTTGGTCTTGGTATCAGCCTGTCGGCCCAGTCCGTTTCAGCTAAAGCCGCTGAGCCTAAAAACAACTAAGATTGAGGCTACTTACCAAAAAGCCAGTGAGGAACTTGATGAAGCACTTAAAGAGGGCTTAAAAACTCGCTATCAAAAGGCTCAGCGACCGGTCTTTGCGCTGATCAACGGCTGGTATCGTCTGCCGAGCTCGAGTCCTGTTGGTAGGGCCACAGTGGTTAAAAGTTTTTCCTATCGAACTTATTTTGAAGAAGTTTTAATCGATCAGCCCAAGCAAGACTATGTAATTAACCCTATTAGTGGCGATCAAGCTTTAGCGCTCAATCAGGGTCTTAACCAGCTCTTAGACTTGGGTGTCAATATTAAAGAGATCGCCATGGCCGACGCTATGGCTTTGGCTAAAGCTGAAGAGAAAGCTGGTCTTATTTTGCCGCCTCAGGTTGATTACCTCGTTTCGCTCAATAAATCACAATCAGAGCGAGGAATGGTTTTAGTGGGCCGGGTAATCAGCAAAGATGGCCGTTTGATGGCTTTTAGGGTAATTTATCAGGCCAGTGATACTAATATTAGTGGCTTGCTGTTATCGCTTTTTGAGGACACGCTTTCCCGTAGCTAATTATGAGGGCCATCGATGAATAAATTGTCTCAATCTCTGCTGATAGGATTTTTGTCGGCCCAGCTGGTGTGTACAGGATGCACTCACACGGCAACGATTAAACAGCCAAAATATCAGCCCTTTTTAGCAGATTTACCGATCAGTGCTGAGGACTTGCAAGACCTTCATCAATCGAGCCCTAAAGACAGAGTTTTTGCTGATTTATTGCAGGCTTTCGCCCTCATGCGTTCAGCGCCGATTGAAAAAGAGGCCACCAGAAAAGAAATTACCAGTTTGCTGATGACTTCAGTTAGCTCCTTTGAGGATATGACTGACCCGGTTAACTTCAGTAAAGCTTTTTCCGCTGATGAAGACAAAGCTTTTCGCGGCCGCCCGCATGAGCGTATGTTTGCTTCAGCCATGACCGGGGTTTTTCTGATGGCTGACAATAAATGCTCGATGGCTTTGCCCTATTTACGAAACGCAGAGTTTTTAGACGCTCGTTTTCAAAAAATGCCCTTTGGCACCGATGCACCCTTTGTGTATGCCTTAATGTATCGCTGTTTGAGTCATCATCAGGGAGATGCCTCAGAGCTCAAGCGTGCTGCTGATGGCGTAGCGCGCTCGATCCGTTTTCTAACTTGGCAAGAGCCGATGATTAAAGCCTTGGTTGAGCTGGCTAAAACTGACTTACGACCGATGGCAATTTCTAATCGTTTGGCCTACATGATCTTTGAAATCAGTATTTATCATTCATTGATTTCTTCACCTCAGCATAGTCTTGATGAGCTGATTGATGATGCATCGCGCAATGCTGCTATTTTTGTCTCAAGTCTCGATAGCCATTTTGAAGATGAGTACAAGTCTTTTATGAAGCCGGCTGTAAGCGAGCTGGCGGCAGTTTATGGCCTAGATAAAAAAGAAGGTATGGCCTATTTGGAAGACCTCGCCTTTCAACGAGTGGCGCTCGATGTCAAAAGTATTGGCGATCATCTAAAAAAAGTTTTTCGTGATGTATCTAATTTTAAAGCTGATATCAAAGCGGCTGTTAGCAATAGTGAACGTTTGACCGAGCAAATTCTTCATGCTGCTCGTAGTGATAAGCTAGTGCTCAACTTTTCTGGCCGCGGCCCGAGCATTGAGCGTGAGGGATCCTATGATGAGATATCAGTGGTTAAACCGAGTCCTGATAGCTCAGTAAAGCCAGGAGTGCGTGAGCGTACGATCAAATCACGGACTGATTGTGGTTTCCACCGTACGGCTCAAGGTGGTTTTAGCGTAGTTTTATGTCAAAATACCGATCAACCATCAGTAGCTCAGACGGCACAAAGTTTGCCGAGCCTGGAAATTTTATCCCTCAGTTATAAAGCAAAGAATATTGCTGGTCGTCAATTTGACAAAGTGCTCAAGGGTAGGGCGCAGTTTAGAGCTGCCACGGAAAATATTGCGGCTGTGTCAGCCTGGTCAGCATTTTTCTTGTTTTATATGGGAACCTCAATCTTGAGCGATTGTCAACGCCGAGGTCAGGGTGAGGCGTGCTATGCTGCAGCTTATGCTCTATGGGCAATCGCTGGTATTACCGTGATTTTTTCTGGTAGTGTATGGCTGATTGGCCGCTCATCTAACCCGGCGGCTGATTCGCGCTATATTCACCTTATGTATGAATCGGCATGGCTGGCTATCTAGGAAATAAGCATGAAAAGTCTAATTACAGTCAGTCTCGTATTAGTATTAAGCGCTTGCGTTTCAGTTCGTGATGCTGGATCGGCTTACTTTAAGAGTGGTACCAAGTATGCTGGCATAGAGAGTCCTGATGTAGTGCTCAAGCGTGCGGAACGTCCGGCTCAGCTGCGCGAGCTCATGTATGGCCGGCTTAGTCCAGCGAGGTTGATTCAGTGTACGATCTTACGCCATCAGCTCTATGTGGCGGCTTTAACCAGCAGCAATCAAGAAATTAGACTGTCGGCTATCAGTTTAGAAAAAGCTTACCAGCAAGATGACCAATCATTTTTAAGCGTCTGTGATCAAATAGCAGGCACTGCGCTGGGGAAAAGCTTTGGGAGTATTGCCCAGGGATATTTAGGCCGGAATTAACATGCGAGTCTATAAAAAAGCTCCTAATACTGCGCTGGTTTTATCAGGAGGTGGAGCTCGTGGTGCCTATGAGGCCGGGGTTATTCGTTATTTGCGGGATGAGTTGCCTGCTCGAGTTCGCCCTCACGTACGTTTTGAAATTTTATGTGGCACATCGGTGGGAGCGATTAACTGCTGTTATTTGGCGTCTACCAGTCATGCCCCAGAAAGCCAAGGTCAGGCTCTGACCAATATGTGGCAGAGCTTACAGATCGATAAGGTTTACCAACTTGGTATGCGCGAGATTATCAACTTACCAAAGTTTTTGCTCGGCTCACGCGGGCGGGGGGAGCTTGATGATGTCATTGGCCCAGGTCGCTTGGGTGGGCTATTTAATACTGCACCGATGGAATATATGGTGCGTAACGAGATCTCTTGGGCGCGGGTACGAACCAATTTAGAAGAGGGTTTTTTTAAGGCATTGGCTGTTAATGCCACCCATATTCGAACAGGGCGTACCCATGTTTTTGTTGAACGAGCCGGTGGTGGCTTGCCGCCTTGGAGTACTGATCCGCAGATCGAGGCTCGGGCGGTAGAAATCGGCCCCAATCATGCTTTGGCCTCAGCGGCTATTCCCTGGATTTTTCCTGCGGTGGCGGTGGATGGGGATATTTATAGCGATGGTAGTATCAAACTCAACACACCGATTTCACCGGCTCTGAGGCTTGGTGCTGACCGCTTATTGGTGATTGGTTTAAAAAGTAATGAAGCAGCTGAATGGTCAAGCTCTCGTGATGGCGCTCAACGAATCGATGCTTTCCCGTCAGCGGCTTATTTGCTTGGCAAAGTATTAAACGCTTTGTTAGTCGATAAAACAGAATATGATTTAAAGCGCATGCGTCGTTACAATGCTCTGTTAAGCGAAGGCGAAGCTGAGTTTGGCGAAAAATTTGTCTCACATATCGATAGCCTAATGGCCAAAACCCGTGGCACACCTTATCGAGAGATTGATACCCTAGAAGTTAGGCCCAGCGTTGATATCGCTGAAATTGCCAGCCGTCATTTACAGCGGGGTTCAATCGCCGCCCGAGCCGGTTCCTTGGTTGGCCCACTTTTACACCGCTTAGGCGATATCGGTGTCGGCCAAGCGAGTGACCTACTAAGCTATTTACTTTTCGATCACGAGTTCGCCTCCGAACTCATACGCTTAGGTATGCACGATGCTGATATGAGGCGTCAGCAAATTATCGACTTTTTTAGTTTATAATTTTTTTCCGCCATTTTGAGGATCTACCCTTACTTATGAGGCCAACACTTGAGATTTGCTCGGTATTAAAAGAGAGCTTATCTAAAAAAATCTTGCCTAATGACGGCATAATTAAATCCTGCAATTTACTCTAATCAGCGTAAAAATAACATAAATTACCGCGAATATTAAGTATTAGCCTGATAATTACCCTGGTCTTATAAGTTGGGGGCCGTCATTTGATAAACACCTAAATTGGTGGGGATCTGCTAGATCCATCCTCGCTTGACTAGGCTCTTATATTTGTTAGATATAACAGGATTATTATATATAGGCTGGAAATTATGACTAATAAACAAGCATATTTAGCATTGTTATCTGGGTTGGTATTTTTGCTGACTGGCTGTGATTTATTAAAGGTATTTTCTGAAGGTAAGGGGCAGCCTAAGCTGTCGCGTGTTGAGCTGGTGGATTTGGTTACGCCACTGCCGCCAAGAAGCCCGCTTTTGGGTGAACCGCCACGTAATTCTCAGCCAATTAAACAGCAGCGCACTAATATATGTGCTGAATTTTCTTCAATGGCTGTTTCAGACCTGCCAACTTCGCCCTGGCCCATTTTCGTTGACGCAAAAGTAGCTCAATCAGGATCAGGCTCTTCGTGGAAGGATGCAGTAAAAAGTGTAGGTGAGGGCTTACGTAAGGCTCAGTGGCAACGTCAGCAATGGGTAGCCAGTGCCAATAAAGACCGCCCCATTCTAGTGGTTGTAGCCGGTGGCACCTATTCTTTTGACCACGAGCGTGCAGCCAAGCAGGCCAGTGGTGGCGGTGCCATGAGTGATGGCGCCAGTTTACTGGCTTTTACTGGGGTGCAGTTTAGCAATGGTATTGAGGTGTTGGGTGGTTATTTCCCGGGCGACCCCTGCCGAGAGATTGCTATCAATCTTCAAGATAATCCCAGCAGTGCTTTAGGGCGCGAAACTATCCTTGATGGGCAAGATAAGAGCGACCACGTTATTTTGCTGATGGCAGATGACCCAGCCCACACTAAAGACATCGCAATTAAAGATTTAACCATTCGTGGTGGTCATGCCCAGGGCAATGATTTGGCTGATGCTGTACTTAGTAAGCTTAAAAAAATGGGTGGGGCCATAGCTATTCGTGGCAGTGCCAATCATATTGAGATTGAAAGGGTCAAACTTGCTAATAGCTCGGCTGATAAGAGCGGCGGCTGTATCGCTATCACTCAAAAAGCCAATAATATTAAGCTCGATAAAGTGAGTTTCGATAACTGTAGTGCATTTGAAGATGGCGGAGCGATGTATATCGCCGATAGCGCTAAGATTATTACTATCGATAATACTACTGCCACCAACAATAAAGCCGGTCGTAACGGCGGAGCCTTGGCGATTACCAGTGCTGATGTCGTAGCTAACTCAGGCCTGGCTGTTGGTGCGACTGCTGCCCAGATATATGCTGCCTCGGTGGAGAATATCGAAGTCAAAAACTCAAATTTTAACACCAATCAAGCTGTTTCTGCCGGTGGTGGGGTGGCGATAGTTAAGACTAATCTCGACCCGGCACATGTACTAGCTACCAATATCGAGCCAGTTTTTGCGCCTAATATCAGTTTCACAAATACCAAAATTAACGCCAATAAAGTGACCAATGCTGCTGCTAAGGGCGGCGGTGGTCTTGCTTTAATCGATAAGGTCGATCAAATTTTTATCAGCGGTGGTGAAATCAGCAACAACGAAAGCGCGGCCGGCCTTGGTGCTGGTGTTTTGATCAAAGATAGCGTTCATGAAGTTAAGCTCAACGGAGTTAATATTACTGCCAACAAGTTTTCTGCCGGCGTTGTTAATAATGGCGTTGGCCTTGCTGTGACTGGAATTGCTGGCAAAGAAATCAAGGCTCTATCGATCAGTGGCGGGCAAATCAGTGATCATCTAGGAGCCACTAATGGTTCTGGTCTTTATGTAGTAAGCGCTAATGGAGTCTTTCTTAAGGGCAACGTGCTGCTTAGTGGCAATATAGCTCAAAGTGGTGGTGGCGCTTACTTGGATGAAGTTAAGAACTTGTCAATCGATGGAGTTTTTTGCATCGATAACTTTGCCAGTGTGGGCTCAGGCGGGGGGGTTTATTTAGCTAAAACCCACCTATTAGATCATGCACGAGTGGTGTATTCCGCGAATGCGTCTGTGCAAGATGGTGGTGCTCTCTATGTCAGCGGGTCTTATGACAACACCTTAGCTCTAACTAACAAAGCAATGCCAATGGATAATATTACCTGCCAATCAAATCACGCAGCCGGCCATGGTGGCTGTGCGTATATTAAAGGTGCTCCCGATACTATTATCCGAAGTGGAAGTTATACGGCTAATGGTAAGTCAAGACCGGCTGCAGGCAGTATGCCCTTAGTGACAGGCTGTCAAAAAGGCGGAGCTATTTATTACCATGCTGCAGGGGTTAATCTTAAATTGGTTGTTAGAGATCACGCTAACTTTGATAATAACCAAGCCAATGAAGGCGGGGCTTTGTTTGTTGATAATCTTAAAGAACTCAAGCTGACGAATAACCCAAGATTCAATACTAATCATGCTATTGGTGGGGCGCCAAATGGTAGAGGCGGGGCTATTAGCGGTGTGTATGCAAATAACGCTAAAGTATGGCTTGATACTGGAGCGAGTTTAACTGCTAATACAGCTATTGGTTCCGGTGGGGCCTTGTATCTGGAAGATAATAAGCTGTTAGAGCTGCATATTGAAAACAGTTCAATTGTTGATGATAATGTCACATCTAAAGGTTCAGGTGGAGCTGTCTATGTAGGTTTTATTGTGGGTGCGGCGAGTAAGTTGGGACTTAATGGTCAATTTAAAAATAACCGTGCCGAGTCTGCAGCTCAAAAAGGTGGGGCTGTATATGTGGTTTCTGCCCCCCGAACTGCCGAAATTGGTACTGTTGGAGGTCTTTTTGAAGGCAATAAAGCCAATGACGGTGGCGGTGCCTTAGCTTTTGACGGTGCCAATGCAATTGCTGATTTAAAAATAGAAAATGCAGCTAAGTTCACTCGCAATAGCACGATTAATGGCTCAGGCGGAGCGGTTCTGGTGAGTGTTGGTATTAATAACTCCAATCCCCTAAGAGGTCAATATAAAGGCAATCAAGCTCCTCTCGGCCAAGGTGCAGGGGTGACCTATTTAGGTAATTTGCCTGCTGCGGTATTTAAGACTGATGGCGCTAAGTTTGACGGCAACGTCGCCCCACAAAACCCGGCGATTTATTTAGCGAAGATTCCTGCGGCTGGTTTAGAGTTTGTTAAAACAGACTTTAAGAACCATAAGTCTGTTAGTGCTGGTTGTGGTGGGGTGATGAATATCGCAACTGCTATCAATAGCCTGACTTTTGATGGCGGCGAGATTTCTGGCAATGATACTAATTTGATAGCTGCTAATGGCCACGGTGGCGCTTTTTGTGCAACGAGGATAGATACTAAATTAGAAGTAAAAAATTTAATAGTTAATAGTAATGTTGCTAGTACTGGCAGCGGAGGATTTTTATACGTAGCAGATAATGTTTCACGACCTAATATTACTATTGATAACTCTGGCTTTGGAGCTAATAAAGCTCTAGGCGGTGATGGTGGATTGTTAAGAATTGATAATGTTGGAAATTTTACTGCTACTAATGCCAAATTTATTGGTAATGAATCTAGTGCTAACGGTGGGGCAGTTGCAGTTATTAACAATGTTAATGATGTTGTTATCAAAAGTGTTGAAGGTGCAGAAACTGATGGTCTTCTGCTAAAGTACTATATTTCTTTACTGCGCCGAGTAAAGAATTATGCGGGATTAGCCATAGAATCTGAGATCGGTTTGGCTCGTAAAAACAAGGCAGCTGATCAGGGGGGGGCGTTTTTCTTTGCTAATATCGGTGGAGTGCTAAACATTTCAGAACAGGTTTTAGTCGGTAATAGCGCCAATGATGGCGGAGTTTTGAGTGCCAATACTATTTTGGGAAATACCACGGTGAAATCGACCATGATGGGACTAAATACAGCGACCAATAACGGTGGAGCTTTGTACTTAGGCGATCTCAAGGCTAAGAATTTAACTATATCCCAGGAAGATAAGGGCTTTGGTAGTCTAGAATACGTTTCTGATCGTAGCAAACGTAAGGATTTTGCTACTTTTTATTCGTTCTTAGAAAAAATAAAATCAGGCAATCTAGACCAATTAAACGGTACTGATCTATCAGGAAATAAACGCGGCATGTTCCTCATCGAAGGCAATACCGCTGGTAGTAATGGCGGTGCTGTTTATGTCAATAATGTAGGTGACGTTAATATTACTAAAATGTCGTTCGCTAATAACACGGTTACTGCTGGCAGTGGCGGAACGATTTATCTTACTGGTTTAGCTAAAACTGCTGCTATTAATGATTCGATTATTTATGGCGGTGTGGCCAGTGTTAATGCTGGTGGTCTTTATGTTAAGGGGAGCGGTATTACTGCTAAACTTTATTTAGGAGACTCGAGCATACAAAACTCAGTGGTTAGTCAAGCAGATCTTAGCTGTGCTGGTGGCTTATTTACCAATACTCTAAACGATGTAATGGTATTGTCTTCAAACTTCTTTGGTAATGTTGTTAATAGCAATAATGTCAATAATCTATGTGCCGGGGCGATTAAATTTGATAATTTTGTGGGGACCTTGAGGAATCCAGCTGCTCTTGTTCCTATCCTGGATGGTGGCTTCACTTGGGCTGGTGCTGGTGCTCTGCTAAATGATAATAAAGTCCTGGGAATTTATCATGCTAATAGTATTGGTACGGTTTTGATTTCTTGGGCTATCTGGAATAATGATATAGGCGGGGTGCCAACAGTATTGCCTGCTATGAACGGTAATTTACCAGCTCCGGCAGGTAATGAATTGCGACAAGTAATTAAAAGCTACTAAGAGGCAAATTTTCATGCCACATATTATCATCATCGGCGGGGGGCATGCGGGCATTGAGGCGGCGTTGGCGTCAGCCCGGCTTGGGGTGGAGACGCTGCTGATTACCGGGATGATCGATCGGATTGGGGCCATGAGTTGTAACCCGGCCATTGGTGGTGTGGGTAAGGGGCACTTGGTGCGGGAGATTGACGCGCTTGGGGGCGAGATGGCGCGGGCAGCAGACGCTACTGGCATCCATTTTCGGGTGCTCAATGCCTCAAGAGGACCGGCGGTGCAGGCGGTGCGTTGCCAGAGTGATATGGAGCGTTATCGCCAGTATATGCACCAGGTGGTGATGGGCCAAGATGGGCTTAGAGTTAGGCAAGACGATGTGATTGGCCTCGTGGTTGAAGATGGGGTGATTAGAGGCGTTGAAACGCGCCATAGCGGCGTGATTTTGGCTGAGCGCGTGATTATTACGACGGGGACTTTTTTGGGTGGCAAGCTGCATCTTGGTGCTGAAATTACCGACGGCGGTCGGGCGGGAGAAGCACCACAGCGGGGTTTGTCGGGATCGCTTAACAGTTTAGGTTTGCGCATGGGTCGGCTTAAGACCGGCACGTGCCCTAGGCTTGATGGCCGGACTATTAATATGGCTATTTTGGATGAGCAGCTGCCCGAGCTACCGGCTCCGCGCTTTTCGTTCGAGAACTTAGCGCCACCCTTGCCGCAAGTATCGTGCCGCATAACTTATACTAATGAGCGTACCCATGAAGTGATTCGTCAGAGTATTAACCAGGGCACAGCGCCGATTTATAATGGCCAGATTGAAGCTCGCGGGCCGCGTTATTGCCCGAGCATTGATGACAAAGTCACACGCTTTCGTGAGAAAAATCAGCATCTGATCTTTTTAGAGCCTCACGGCCTTGATACTCATGAATATTACCCCAACGGTTTATCGACCTCGCTGCCGCCTCAAGTCCAGCTGGAGTTTTTACGCACTATGCGTGGGCTAGAAGACGTGGAAGTTAGCCGCTGGGGCTATGCGGTTGATTATGACTTTGTTGATCCGACTGAGTTATTGGCGACGCTTGAGACTAAGAAAGTCCGGGGCCTATATTTAGCTGGCCAAATTAATGGCACCACCGGCTATGAAGAGGCGGCAGCTCAAGGCTTAATCGCAGGTTTAAACGCGGCCTTAGCCCTTAAAAAAGAGCCGGCTTTAATGCTCAGGCGTGATCAGGCTTATATCGGCGTGTTGATTGACGATTTGATCACTAAGGGTACCACTGAGCCTTATCGCATGTTTACCTCGAGGGCTGAGCATAGGCTTAGTCTGCGTGATGATAATACTTATGCCAGGCTTATGCATGAAGGGACCCGCGTTGGTTTATTGCCTGAGCTTAGATTTAAGCGCATGCAGGTTTTTGAGCATGAAGTATCTATGACCATGGCTCAGCTTGAGCAAGTTAGTATTGAGCCTAGTGAGGCAAGTAATAAAATTTTACAGAGCTTAGACTCGCCGATAATCAAGCAAAAAACTGCGATCGCGCAAATTTTACGCCGACCTGAGCTTTCTCATAGCGTGATTGGTGATTTATTGGCTGAGAGCTTAAGCGTGAGTGATCAGCGTGTACTAGTGCGGGCTGTGGTTGAGCTTAAATACGCCGGCTATATTAAACGGGCTGAGCTCATGCAAGAAAAATATTTAGCGCTTGAGCAAGCACTTATTCCTGAGCATTTATTTAGCCAACAAGCACCTGGTCTAAGCAATGAGATTTTTGAGCGTCTAAAACAAGCCCGCCCTCAAACCCTTGGTCAAGCTTCACGGATGCAAGGTATTACACCCGCAGCGATTGCTTTGATCGCGATTGAAATAAGCCGCGCTGAGCGATTAGCTAATGTCTCTTGATATTGGCTGTAAAGATTCGATCTGCGCTTTATCAAGCGCCCAGGGCCAAGGGGCGATTGCGATTGTGCGCTTGTCGGGGCCAGATACACCGCTGATATTTAATAAGCTTTTTAAGAGACATCAGGGTGAGCTTGCTCCACGCCTAGCCATGCATGGCCTGGTGCTCGATAAAGACGGGCATGCGATTGATGATGTGATGGCGCTTTATTTTCCTGATACTCAAAGTTTTACCGGTGAGCCGAGTGCTGAAATTTATTGCCATGGCAATATGCTGCTTATTAAGCAAATTTTAGACCGCATGTGCGAGCTCGGGGCTCGCTTAGCCGAAGCTGGTGAGTTTTCTATGCGAGCGCTCTTACATGGCAAGATTGATTTGGCCCAAGCAGAAAGCATCGCTGATTTGATTCATGCTCAAAGCCTAGCGGCTAAAGATGCGGCTTTGCAGGGTGTGCAGGGAGGACTTAGGGCTCGGGTGGCTGATATTCACGAGATGCTGATCATGACTCTGGCTGAAATCGAAGCGCGCATGGATTTTCCTGACGAGGAACTCGGTAGCTATGATAAGTCACACATATCTAATGTAATAGGCTCAGGTATTGCTAAACTTGCTAGCCTGCTGGCCAATGCCAACTATGCTTTAAGGCTTCACGAAGGTGCGCGGGTGGTCATCTGTGGTGTGCCTAATGCTGGCAAGTCGACCTTGTTAAACCAGCTCTGCGGTGAAGAGCGAGCGATTGTTCATCAATCGGCAGGGACTACGCGTGATGTTATTGAGGCCAGGCTAGAAGTGCAGGGGGTGCCGATTGTTTTAGTTGATATTGCCGGTATTCGTGAAGTTAGCGAGAGCGAAGTAGAAGCTATTGGTATTAACAAAGCCCAAATCGAGCTTAAACGGGCCCAGTTGATTATTTGGTTGGCTGATGCAGGTGTGCCTGAGCCTTTTATTGACCCGCTGATAAGTGAGTTTTTAAGCAAGAGTTCAGCACCGGTCTTGCGAGTGCTTAATAAGGTGGATTTATTGCTTCGACCCCTCACCCCGGCTTCTACGCAGGAGTTACTTCGACCCCTCACCCCGGCCCTCTCCCTCAAGGGGAGAGGGAGCCACCAACCCGCTGGTGTGAGATCTCCCTCTCCCCTTGAGGGAGAGGGTGGGGTGAGGGGTCCAGTAGCCATCTCCGCCCATACTGGTGTGGGTCTAGATGAGCTTAAGGCTAAGTTACATGAGTTGTTGATTGGCTCAGCTTCGGCCAGCCGCGAGATTTTTATTACTCGGGCTCGTCAGCGCGATGAGTTGGTGGTGGCTCGTGATGCCATGATTGAGGCCCAGTTTGCTTTGCAGATGGGCCAGGTCGATGAAGTTATTACCAGCTTGTTGCGCTCGGCGGGTCTGGCTTTTGATCGGCTGTTTGGCACTGATTTATCAGAAAATATCTTAGATAAGATTTTTTCTCAGTTTTGTATTGGTAAATAGAATGAAAAGACCTGCTAAAACTCGTTTGGATCAACTTTTAGTCGAGCGGGCTTTAGTGGTTGATCTTAAGAGTGCTCGAGCGCGGATTATGCTGGGTGATGTCTTGGTTAATGATCACCGCATCGATAAGCCCGGTGATAAGTTTAATCCTGACTGTCAGATTCGCCTGCGTGATAAAGCCCACCCCTTTGTCTCACGCGGGGGCCTTAAGCTTGAGCAGGCGCTTAAGTTATGGCCTGCTCAAGTTGCTTGCGCAGTTTGTATCGATGTTGGTGCGTCAACTGGGGGTTTTAGTGAAGTTTTGCTTTTAAACCAAGCTAAGCTGGTCTATGCCGTTGATGTTGGCCATGGCCAATTGGCTGATAAGCTGCGCCTTGACCCGCGCATAAAAAATATCGAACGCACCCATATTTTGGAGCTTGATCAAGCGCTATTGTCAGAAAGGCCCAGTATTGCTGTGATCGATGTGAGCTTTATTTCGCTCACCCGCGTTTTACCTAAAGTGGTCGAACTTTTGGCCCCTGAAGCTTATATTTATGCTCTAATCAAACCTCAGTTTGAGGTGCGAGCTGATTTGCTTGGTCCTGGTGGCATTGTCCGTGATCCTGAGGCCCGTCAACAAGCGGTGGATAAAATTATTGCGCTCGCAAAAAATCTCGGTCTTACTATTCGCGGTGTGGCCCCAAGTCCGATTTTAGGCACCAAGGGCAATGCTGAATTTTTGCTTGCTCTAAGTTGTGCTAGCCTATAATCTCGAGCTTATCTCGAGGTTATGCCATGAAACTCACCCACCCTATTCGCTTTGTCACTGCCGCGGCACTTTTTGATGGTCACGATGCAGCTATTCATATCATGCGGCGGATTTTACAGGCTGAGGGGGCTGAGGTTATTCATTTAGGCCATAACGTATCTGCTCGAGCAGTAGTAAAAGCGGCGGTGGAAGAGGATGTGCACGGCATTGCCATCTCGAGTTACCAAGGCGGGCATATTGAGTATTTTGGCTACCTGCTTGATCTCTTAAAAGAATACGGTGCTCCTCATATTAAAATTTTTGGTGGTGGGGGGGGAGTAATTACACCTCATGAAATCAAGATCTTAGAAAAAATGGGTGTAACTAAGATTTTTTCGCCTGATGATGCCATCAAGATGGGCCTAGTCGGCATGATTCAGTTCATGCTTAGCGCCTGTGATTATGATTTGCCAGATACTCAAAGCTCAGGTATTTATCAAATTGCCAATACTATCTCACGAATAGAACTCGAAGAGCTTAAGCTAGCATCAAGGCGCACAGCACCGGTGATTGGCATTACCGGTACCGGTGGTGCCGGTAAAAGCTCACTGATCGACGAGTTAATTTTGCGCTATCATCGTAATTTTCCCCATAAAACTATCGCTGTTCTAAGCATTGATCCCACTAAGATCAAATCCGGTGGCGCTTTATTGGGTGATCGTATTCGTATGAATATGGCAGATAATCCTCAGGTATTTGTGCGCTCAATGGCAACGAGAAATGCTAACCAGAGCATATCTGAGACCGCCCGTGAGGTTTTAGACTATCTATCGAGCTTAAGTTTTGACTTAGTACTCTTAGAAACCGCTGGTATTGGCCAAAGTGATACCAGTGTCAAAGATTTATGTGATGGATCGATTTATGTGATGACGCCGGAATACGGGGCGCCATCACAGCTAGAAAAAATTGGCATGCTTGATTTTGCAGATATGGTGGTGATTAATAAGTTTGATAAAGCCGGAGCTCTTGATGCCATACGTGATGTAAGAAAAACCTGGGCCCGTAATCATCAGCTTTTTAATCAAGCCTTAGAAACGATGCCAGTTTTTGGCACCAGTGCCCATATAGTCGGTGATTTAGGTACTAATAAGCTATTTAATCATTTTATCGCTTTGGTGAAAAAAGTGTCACCAGAAAAAGCTTGCTGGGATTTTCAACCCGAGCAAGAAGGCGAGCCAGCTTGTTTCCCGCTTATTCCTAAAAAACGCTCGCGTTATTTATCTCAGGTGGCTGATACTGTGCGTGAGCATCATGCTTTTATTGAGTCGCAAGCTAAAATATTAGATAAAATCGAAGTACTTAAAGACCTCGGCTTAGACCAAGAGTTTAAAAAATTAGAGCCACAAATAGATCCTGATCTTAAGTTATCAATAGACCAGTTTTTTTCATGCCAATCAAGCTATCAGCAAGCTGAGCAATCTTATATGGTACGAGATAAAACTATCAAAATAGACAATTTTAGCACTTCGCTGTCCCATCTAGCTATTCCTAAAGTAAGCGTGCCCAACTTTAAAAAATTAAGTCAGGCCGCCCATTTTGTCGGCTTAGAAAACTTGCCCGGTTATTTCCCCTATACCGCCGGCGTATTTCTCTTTAAGCGCGAGAGCGAAGATCCAACCCGTATGTTTGCAGGCGAGGGCTCACCTGAACGAACCAATAAACGCTTTCATTATCTAAGCCAAAATCATGAGGCCACCAGGCTTTCAACCGCTTTTGATTCAGTGACTTTATATGGCGCCAATCCCGACTTAAGACCAGATATTTACGGCAAAATCGGCAATGCCGGTGTGTCAGTCTGTTCGCTTGATGATGCCAAAAGATTATATTCTGGCTTTGATCTAACTGCACCGACTACTTCAGTATCAATGACCATCAATGGCCCGGCACCAAGCATGCTGGCCTTTTTTCTTAATGCGGCCATTGATTTTGAGGTGGAAAAAGAGCTTAAAAAGAATGGCCACTGGCCAGCTACTCATAAAAAAATTAATAACTATTTTGTCGAAAATAACTTAACACAACCTAAATATCGTGCTGAATCATTACCGGATGGCCATAATTCTATAGGATTAGCTTTCTTAGGTATACCGTCTAGTTTGATAGTTGAAAACCAGTTTTATCATAACATTAAAAAACATGTGTTTTCTCAGGTAAGAGGGACTGTTCAAGCAGATATTTTAAAAGAAGATCAAGCACAAAATACTTGCATATTTTCCACCGATTTTTCTTTACGCATAATGGGTGATATACAGGAATATTTTATTAAGCATAATATTAATAATTTTTATAGCGTGAGTATTAGCGGTTATCATATTGCTGAAGCAGGGGCTAATCCTATCACGCAGCTGGCTTTTACGCTGGCTAATGGTTTTAGCTTGCTTGAGTATTATCTAGCTCGTGGCATGAAGGTTGATGATTTTGCTAAGAGCTTTAGTTTCTTTTTCTCCAACGGCCTAGATGCTGAATATGCGGTGATTGGTCGAGTAGCCCGCAGAATCTGGGCCTTGGCGCTGAAAAAAATCTATGGAGCCAGTGCGCGCAGCCAAATGCTTAAGTATCACATCCAAACCTCCGGGCGGTCGCTTCATGCCCAAGAAATGGCTTTCAATGATATTCGTACTACGCTGCAAGCCCTCTATGCCATCGCTGATAACTGTAACTCTCTTCATACTAATGCCTACGATGAGGCGGTTACTACGCCGACTGAGGAGTCAGTAAGAAGAGCAGTAGCCATTCAAATGATTATTAACCATGAGCTGGGGTTGAGCAAAAACCAAAATCCTTGGCAGGGCTCTTATTTTATTGAAGACTTGACTAATAAAGTTGAAGAAGCGGTTTTGCAAGTTTTTGCAAGCCTTGATGAGCGGGGCGGGGTCTTTGGGGCTATGGAAAGCATGTATCAGCGCAGTATGATTCAAGAAGAGAGCTTATATTATGAGCAAAAAAAGCTCTCGGGCGAGCTTAAGATTATTGGGGTTAATAGTTTTCTCAATCAACACCAAGAGTCGGTCAAGACTCCTGAGCTGATGCGTTCTACTACCGCTGAAAAGAATATGCAGGTAGAGCAAGTAGCTGAGTTAAAGCGACGCTTTGTTAAAGAAAGAGCCCAGTCGCTTGATTCACTGGCAAGTGCTGCCTTAAGGCGTGAAAATACCTTTGAGCAGCTTATGCATGCCGCTCAGTTCTCAACGATAGGCGAGATCAGCGATACTTTCTTCAAGGTCGGCGGCGCTTATCGCAGGGCGATGTGAGTTTTGCTAAAAATTTAAGAGCAACGTTTATGGGCTAGGATCGAAAGAACAGACATGAAAAAATTTTTGATCCTAGCGATGTTTTTATTGGCTAACCAGGCTTGGTCTTATATTGATAGCGTTCGCGTATTGACCTTAAGCAATGGTCGCGAGCTGACCTTAATGTTTGATGCCTATAAAGGCTACACTCGTGAGTGGAACCAAGTCAATGCAGTGATTCTGGCCAAAGGTGTGCAGAATTTAGCCTTAAAACAGCCTGAGCTTATTTTTGATTTTAGTTATGAAGATGGAGCGGTATATGATGTAGGAACAAGACTTAGTCAGTACTTAGGTGTGTTGGAAAAATCGAGCGACTCATTAGACCGAGATAGTTATTTTTCGTTTGTTCCTCCTGTGCCGGGGGTGGATCGATTTAGTGTGATGGCTTTTAAACGGCCAGAAAAACTTTCCACCCTGTTAGCCGGTGATTTAAGCTCGGCCTTGGCGATTTTGCCCGGGGAATGGCCAAGTAATCTAATCGTTCGTAGTAATGACCCTCGCCGTGAGCATTTTTTGGCCCTCACCCATGACCAAACGTGGCTAAAAAAACACGGTGCTCGCTATAGCATTAAGTCGCTACTGAGCTTTTCACCCCTGCTAAAAAATAAACTCATGAGCTTTCAACCTGACCCAAAGACTAGTCAGGCTGTTATTGACAAGCTTCAACAAAGATTTGCCGAGTTAAGACAAATTGAAAAAGACAATATTGAAAATTTCGCGAGCTTTGCTTCGCTGCAACTTAATCAAGATATCAGCGTTGAAGATTTGAATAATACTATCACTGAAAGCTCTGATACTATTAACCTAGATTTAGTTAATCGTTATTTGATGAAGATTAAAAAAGTAAACGATATATATTCTGATGGGCCAGTGGTAGATGTTTTATTGAGTTTATTTTCCGCTCAAGGACCTGATAAACTAATCGTAGTCTTAGGCAATCACCTAGCCCTCCGCCTGGATAGTTTTTTGCAAGACATGAAGGTGATTGATTCCCGTACTACTTTTGATGCCGATTTTATCTTGTGTAAATTTTTTTCAGATAATTAATTCGTATCTATTCATGCATACCTAAGTTGATGCCGGAGATGATGTCAAACTTTGTAGCCAATTGTAAAACTGTCGTGGCGTTACTACTGAAATGTTCTCAATTGCTACAAGATCTAAAAGGTCGTTATCACCGCTTACGATAAAAGATGCACCGCCATCTAATGCAGCCGAAATATACATATCATCTTTATGATCTCGACAGAGACCTTGAGCAATTGTGCTGTCATCTACCATTGTCGAACGAACAACGACACTTGCGATGAAACCCTGAAGCTGAGCTTCGGATGCACGTGCGGCCTTTTGAATGCTCTTTCTTAATACACACTGGTACCATTCAGCAACTATGGCTGGGGATACGACAACTTCAAAGCTGCTCTGGCTAAAGAATATATCCACTAAATGATTTGGTAAACCTTTTGTGCTTATTGCGGCACTCAAGATTATATTGGCATCAATGACAATGACTGGCTTCACGATTTCCTTCGAACGCCCTTTTTCGCTTTGGTCGCAAGTTCCATGGCCTCCTTATCAGAAAGATCAGATGGCCTGCTACGAAGAAATTCCAGCGCGTATGTCTTGGCTGATGCTTGGATTTGTTCCCACAATATAATAGGAATGAGAGCAGCCAGTGGTTTGCCTTTACGCTCAATGACGAACTGGTCATGTCTTAGATCAACACGATTCAAGATATTGCCCAGATGTTGCCTCATATCCATAGTAGAAATGGTTTGTTTCATAAAAACTCCCTATAGCAACTATATCAACTATTATAGTTATTGCAAGTGTTTGGAGATTATCAGGTTTCTTTGATAGCTGAGTCTTGATTTTTTAGACAGATAACTAAAGCACGTCTAAGTACTTGGCGCGTTTCTTCTTAATATTCTCAACGATCTTTTGCACGGTGACGATATCGCCAGAATAGACGCGATCAACTAGTTTGGTGTCGGCCAAAAGATGGAGGGCTTCGTCAATGGCCACTGCAGTATTAGCGGAGCAAGAGTTAGGAAAGAGGGCTTCCCAGACTTCGTATTGCTCTAGGGGCTGCATGTGGGTGCGCATGAAGATGTGAAAATCTGAGCCAGGTCGTAAATCTATCCGTTGATTGGTCGAATAACTGCGCTGTGCTCTATATTGTGAATAATAAAGCTCACAAAGACTATAGGCAGCTTCTTTACGCCAATCATCATCTGGTACAATAAATGCCTGATCTTTAAGCTTTTGTTCTTCGTCTATTAGTGAACGCCAATTAATCACTGTTAACCTCGATTTTTTATTGTCAAATTAAGATTTATCACATCAGCCATGTCATACAATCCCGGGCCCTGTTGAGATAGGAAATTGGCTGCAAATAAGGCCCCTTGGGCAAAAATAATGCGGTCATGCACCCGGTGGATGAGCTCTAGACGCTCATGGTTATTAACCAAATACACGCTGTGCTCGCCTGCAATATCACCTAAGCGCAGGGAAGAGACCTCACAAGGTCGGCCAACTGCCTGTTGGAGAGCTCGCGCGGTACCGCTCGGTGCGTCTTGTTTATACTGATGGTGCATCTCAACAATATGTATTTGGCACGCTGGCAATGCTTGCGCGCTGATTTCACTCAACTTGATTAATAAGTTAGCCATAATGGACGTGTTAGAGGCTAACAGTAGGGCGCTATGCCGGGCATGCTGTTTGATTAAAACCAGATTTTCGTCTGGGTGGCCGGTGCTGCCAATTAGGAGTTTGCACTTATGTGTTTGGGCAAAGCTTAAATGTGAGGCGGTTTGTGAGTAATGAGAAAAATCGATGATGACAGAGCCCGGCTCTACCAGGCTTGCCAAATCGTCGATCTTAGTCATAACTGGGAAGTCCCATGTGGGAGGGATGATTTGATGAGGTCGAGAGCTGATGAGGCCGCCGATTATTTTAAAATTAGTTTGAGAGGCTGCTTTAATTAAAGCTTGCCCCATACGGCCTAGGGCACCGGCGATCACCAGCTTGATCATGATAAAAATCCGCGTTGCTTAAAGCTCTTAATAAAACTAAATTTTCGGCATTCTTGTAGAAACAGCACTTCATCGTGATTATTCATGGGCGTAAGCGGCAAACGCAAGGTCTTGGTCATCATGCCCATGGCAGCAAGTAGGGTTTTAATCGGAATCGGGTTCGAGTGGCTAAACATCAGTTGATATAAACCATTTAAGCGTTCGGCGATTTTTTGGGCATAGACCAGGTCACCCCTCATAAAGGCCTCATAGAGGGCTCTCATTTCATGAGCTGCCACATGGGAGCTCACCGAAATAATACCGTGAGCACCTACCGCTAAAAATGGCAATAAAGCTGAGTCTTCACCAGCCAGCACGATAAAATCTGGGCGGGCTTTAAGGCTTAGTCCGATCAAATTAATTAAACGCTCCATATTGGAGTTAGCATCTTTGATGCCGACTACCAGCTCATTATCTTGGGCAATTTGAGCTACGGTGCTGGCCCCAAGATCAATGCCAGTTCTACCGGCGGCATTATACAAAAAAATCGGCACTGATGCTTGTTGGGCAATTGCTTCAAAGTGGGCGCGTAAACCATCTTGGCTTGGCTTGTTATAATAGGGCACTACTTGCAAGCTTGCATCAGCACCGGCCTCTTCCATGGCTTTTTGGTAAGCGATAGCAGTTTTGGTACAGTTAGATCCAGCACCCGCCATCACGGTCAGGGCAGAACCTGCTACTTGTTTGGCACATTTTACGATCAAGATACGTTCTTCAAGGCTTAAGCATGGTGCTTCGCCAGTAGTGCCGGCCATAACCAAGCCATTAATGCCATCCATCTTTTGCTGAGCAAGAATTTCCGTGAGGGCACCAAGGTCAAGACTGCCATCGAGATTGAAAGGAGTTACGATCGCTGTGTGAATGCCGTGGAATTTATTACGAGTACTATCAGCCATAGGCCCCCCTTAATCTTAGGGGCTTATGCCCAAGCGGGGCTTGTTTGGCAAAGGGGGGTATTCTAGACATTGCCTTGACACTGCTAGGCAATATCGCTACAGCCGCACTGGGAGTTTGGCAGGCAAGGACGCTCTATGGAAGTAAATGCAACGATATTTGTGCAAATTTTTATCTTTATGACCCTGCTTTTATGGCTTTCGCGCTGCTTATTCACCCCAATTCTACGGTTGTTTGATGAGCGAGAGCACCGTATTGGTGGTGCTAAGCGTGATGCAGCTGAGCTCGGCGTATTGGCCGAAGAAAAGGCTCGTCAATTTGATGTGGAGTATGAAAGAGCGAGAGCTTCTGCGCGTCATTTGCTGACAGAGCTCAAGCAGCAGGCAGATAGTGAGCAACGCGACCGACTTGATCGTGTTCGTAAGCTGGCTCGCGCCAAACTTGATGCTGCTGAAGCTGATATTAAAAGCCAAGCCTTAAGCATCAGGCCACAGCTAGAGTCAGCCAGTACTGGTATCGCTGAAGAAATTATCAAGGCGCTGATGGTGCATAGAGCTTAAAGGGACCGACATGTTTCTGAGATATACACAGTTTTTTATGATGTTCCTGCTAGAGTCTGGCTATCTTTATGCCAGCGACACCGGTCATGCGATTAATTGGTGGCATTTAGGCCCAGCCTATAAAGACGCCCCTGCTTTAGGTTGGTTAAGCATAAGCTTTATGATTTTTGTCTATGCTTTGGTCAGAGCAATTAAAAAACCTCTGTCCCTCTATTTAGAGACTAGATCTAACGATATTAGGCGAGCGATTGAAGAAGGGGCTAAAGCCAAGCTCGACAGCGAGCATAAGCTCAAGCTCTATGAGGAAAAACTTAAAACTCTTGATGGCGAAATCATTAAGCTCAAAAGTGCTTTTATGGAGCAAGCTGAGGCTGAGAAAAAAGAAAAAGAGCGTTATATAAGCGAGCTTGAAGCACGCATAATGCGTGATACTGACGATACGATTAGGTCTAATTTTGAACGGACCAAGCATCGGCTGGCTGATGAAGTAATCGCGATGGCTTTGAAAAGTGCTGAGCTTAGTTTGCTAGGCAAAGATCGTAGCCAGATGGATGCGAGCTTAAGCGCCAGTTTGATCGCTGATCTTAAAACTCAGTCTGAGGATCTATCATCATGATTTATCAACAAGTAATAGCGCGCCGCTACGCTCGAGCTTTGTTTGTTTCGCTTAAAAAAGAGCATTATACGGCAGTAGAAGAGCAACTGTCTGGCTTAGTGGATATGATGAGTAACACTTCAGGTGAGCTGGCACGTTTGTTTGAGGATCCGGCTTTTTCTCCGCTCGATCGTAAAGCCGTGGTTAACCGAATTGCCCAAAAATCTGAATTTAGTGAAGTCTTACACCATTTTTTACTGCTTTTAATCGATAAGTGCCGTATTGGGCTGTTGCCGCTGATCAATCATGCCTTGGTGGGACTGATGGATAGTGAGCAAGATCGTTTGAGGGTGAAAATAATGAGCGCCTACCCGCTTGCCCCTGCCAGTGTACATGAAATTAGTGAAATCCTTAAGTTTGGCCGCGAAAGCCAAGTATTGACTGAATCGGTGATCGATGAGTCTTTATTAGGTGGCATTCGGGTAGAAGTGGCTGGTCGAGTATTTGATGGCAGCCTTAAGGCCAAATTGGCCAAGATTAAACATGGATTACAGCATTTGAGCAATTAGCATTTTAGGTGGTTTGATTATGAAACTGAGAGCCGAAGAAATATCGCAAATTATTAGAGACGAGATTCGTGATTTTGATAACAAAACCAAAGCAGTAGAGACTGGTTCGGTGTTAACCGTTGGTGATGGTGTGGCACGCGTATATGGACTTGACCATGCCCAGGCCGGAGAGCTGGTTGAGTTTAATAATGGCGTGAAAGGTCTGATTCTTAATCTTGATCAAGATAGTGTTGGTATTGCGGTCATGGGCTCGGACTCAGGCATTAAAGAAGGCGATAGTGTACGGCGTACTGGTCGTATTGCTGACGTGGCGGTGGGCAATGGCATGCTCGGCCGGGTGGTCAATGGTTTAGGTGAGCCGATTGATGATCTGGGCCCCATTAAGTCAACTGAGACGCGTCGTATTGAAACTAAAGCCCCTGGTATTATTGCGCGGGAGCCAGTTACTGAACCGATGCAGACTGGTATTAAAGCGATTGATGCCATGATCCCGATTGGCCGAGGTCAACGCGAGTTAATTATCGGCGATCGCCAAACAGGTAAGACTGCCATTGCGATTGATACCATTATTAATCAGCGTCATACCGGTGTAAAATGCGTTTATGTGGCGATTGGGCAGAAACAATCGACTGTGGCGCAGGTAATGGAGCGTTTGCGCCGATCGCAGGCTCTTGATTACACGGTGATTGTTTCAGCAACGGCCTCAGACCCGGCCGCTTTGCAGTTTTTAGCGCCTTACACTGGCTGTGCGATTGCTGAATATTGGCGTGATATTGGCGAGCATGCGTTGATTGTTTATGACGATTTATCAAAGCAGGCGGTGGCCTATCGTCAGTTGTCACTTTTATTGCGACGCCCACCGGGCCGGGAGGCTTTTCCCGGTGACGTATTTTATTTACACTCTCGCTTGCTTGAGCGCGCGGCTAAAATTACGAGCAATCACGATGAACTAAAGGCCTATCCAGGTATTAAGAAGGGTGGGGGCAGTTTGACAGCTTTGCCGATTGTTGAGACCCAAGCCGGTGACGTGTCGGCTTATATTCCTACTAACGTGATTTCTATTACTGACGGTCAGATTTTCTTAGAAACTGAGCTGTTTTTCTCTGGTCAGCGTCCGGCGGTAAACGTGGGTTTGTCAGTCTCTCGTGTGGGAGGCGCTGCTCAGATTGCCAGTATGCGTCAGTTGGCTGGCACTATGCGCCTTGACTTGGCTCAGTATCGAGCCTTGGCCGCCTTTGCTCAGTTTGGTTCAGATTTAGATAAAGTAACTCTAGATCAATTGGCGAGGGGCAAGCGCTTGTTTGAGCTTCTCAAACAGGAGCAATATGAACCGATGCCGGTTGAAGAGCAAATTGTCCAAATCTATGCCGCCACCCAAGCTCGTGATGCTTCTAAAAATACTTGGTTAAGAAAATATCATTCTTCTGAGGTTAAGCGCTATTCCGCTGAGCTATTGATATTTATGCGAAGCAAGTACGGCGATATTTTGCGAGATATTCGAGACAAACCAAAAAACAAAATCGACGATGCTTTGCGTAAGCGTATTGATGCGGCTTTGCTGGCTTTTGACCAATCATTTGAAGCTAAGTTGTCGAGCGCTGATTCGATTGATTAATAGGATGGAATTACGATATGGCATCGCTCAGAGAGACGAAAAATCGCATAAAAAGCGTTAAAAATACTGAGAAGATTACTCGAGCCATGAAGATGGTGGCTGCTAGTAAGCTTCGGCGTGCCCAAGAGGCGGTTACTAAGCCTCGGCCTTATAGCAAAAAGCTTTGGGCTCTCATGTCGGCTTTAGCTCAGCGCATTGAAAACGCTAACGCTGAAGCCCATCCTTTGCTTTTTGATCGGCCGGTGAAAAAACATGTCGAAGTATTGGCGCTTAGCTCTGATCGAGGCCTATGTGGAGCGCTTAATAGCTCGATAGTACGTATGACTCAGCGTTTCTTGCTTGATCATGAAGACCAATACGCTCATATTTCAGTATCGACCATTGGTAGAAAGGGCTTTGAGGGCTTGTCTCGTTCGGGTTTAGCTATCCGCAAGCACTATCAACCATCAGGAAAAATCTTTGATCTTGACATGGCTAATACGATAGCCGAAGAGCTCTGCGCGCGCTTTTTAGCGCATGAAGTTGATGCGGTATTTTTGATTTATAACGAATTTAAATCAGCCATCACTCAAGAAGTAGTCATCGAGCAGTTATTGCCAGTGCAAAGAGAGCTGATTAGCGATGGCAATACACCGATCGATTATCTCTATGAACCCAATCAGGCTCAGTTACTTGAATCATTGGTGCCTAAACACTTTGCCAGTCGTTTATTTCAGTCTTTTCTTGAGTCTTTTGCTTCAGAGCAAGGTGCTAGGATGACGGCAATGGATAACGCGACTAGAAACGCCAAAGAAATGACCGATAAACTGAGCCTTCAATATAACCGAGCCCGTCAGGCGGCGATTACTAAAGAACTCATGGAAATCATCGGTGGTGCTGAGGCTTTGTAGTCAATGCTTAGAAAGCTCAAAGACTGGCAGGTCAACCAAGCTAAGGCCTATCGCACCTATATCAGAACCAGCGCGGTGGGTTTGGAGTTTGGTTTGAGCATTGTTGTCGGTGCTTTGGGCGGCTATTTTTTTGATGATTATTTTAGGAGTTCGCCCTGGGGCTTGCTCTTTGGTGTTTTAGTTGGTTCGATCGCTGCGGTTAAGCGTTTATCGGTCTTTGCTAAATCCTATCTTGAAAAAAAAGACTCGCATGATGATGAATGAACAATCCCTGAAAGACTTGAACAATTACCGGCGTATCAGTATTCGCACCAGCCTAGTGATGGTGGGTTTGCTGCTTACTGCGACTATGCTTGCCTGGTGGTGGGGGCTTTTATGGCTGTTAAAACCCTTGTTAGGTGCAGTGGTGGGCTCGGTTTTGGCTAGTCTTAATATGTTTGCGCTGGCCTATGCTTTTTTGGTTTTAGTAATTAACAAGGGCAGTCGATGGGTATTATTATGGCCGATTATTTTGTTTTTGAGCATGTGCGCGGCAGCCTTAGTGATAGCCCTCTATCAACCAGATTTGCTCTTAGGTTTTGCCTTAGGTCTTAGCACTCCGCTGATGATTGGTGCCATGATTACGCTAGACAAGCCCGCTTGACCTGTGCTGCTATTAGGGTCAAAGGCTTTAGGTAGATTTTAAGCTTAGAAGGGCAGTATGGATCATCATTCGTCTTGGTATCATTTTTTGCCGTGGTATTCGCAGTTAATGGCGTTTTTTCAGGATAATTTTGCCGAAACCGTAGTGTTTCGTAGCGGATTGTTTCCTAAAGAACGTATTTTTGAAACTATGCACCATGTTTTTGCTGCTTTGTTAGTGTTGATAATTTTAGTAGCCATGTCGTTGATAGCTCGGGTGCGTCTAAAAAATTTAGAAAAAGCGCTCATTCCATCGCCGCATATTACTTTAGTTAATCTCATTGAAGTGCTAATGACGGTGGTTATTTCGCTGATGCGTGACATTATCGGCCATGATTATAAGCGTTATGTGCCCCTCATCGGTACTTCGGCTTTGTTTATTTTATGCTCTAACTTGCTTGGCTTAGTACCCGGCTTTGTACCGCCGACCGATAACCTTAATACGACCATTGGCTGTGGTTTAGTAGTTTTTGCCTATTTTAATTTTCATGGTTTAAGAGTGCATGGCTTGGGTCATATTTTACATCTAGCTAACCCCTTAGGTGCTTGGTGGGGATGGTTTTTATCGCCTTTATTATTTCCGGTCGAGCTGGTGGGTTTATTAGTTAGGCCCTTAAGTTTAGGCATTCGTTTGGCTGGTAATATGATCGGCGATCATAAAGTTTTATTTGCTTTCGCCGGTATTTTGCCATTTTTATTGCCCTTGCCATTTTATCTCTTGGGTTTGCTGGTGTGTATTATTCAGACCGTTGTTTTTTGTCTCTTGACATGTGTGTACATATCGCTACACACCCAAGAGGAAAGCCATTAATGGGGAGAGTTTTCATGGATCGCGTTGTTAAAATAATTTTGTCAGTTGCTCCAGTGTTTTTTATGGCCGGCTCGGCTTTGGCTGAGGGTGGCGGGTATAATCCAAATAGTCATTATGCCGGCTATGCCATTGCCGCTGCTTTAGCGGTGGCCTTACCTGCTTTGGGTGGGGCTCTTGGTCAAGGTCGAGCTGCTGCTGCCGCCCTTGAAGGAATTGCCCGTAATCCCGGAGCCTCAGGTAAAATTTTCGTGCCGATGATATTAGGTATGGCTTTGATCGAGTCGCTGGTATTGTTTGGCTTGATTATGGCCTTTATTTTGTCAGGAAAAATTGCCTAGTGTCGCGATTGCCTAAGACCTGGATTAGTGCTGAATGTTGGGCTACTGGGGCTACGCTCGAGTTGGCCCAGTGTGCATTTTTAGAGGCCGGGGCGGTTGGTATCGAGGTTGATGATGGTTTAGGGCCAGATGGTCAAGCTAAGTATCAACCAGATTGCATACGGGTGTTGGCTTATTTTGAGCCTGAACAATCAAGTGCAGAGCTAGAAGCCTATTTTGCACTTTTTTTTAAAAACTGCGATTTATTTGTACCTGCTCTTATTTGGTCATCGTTGGTTGAAGAAGATTGGCAGGCTAGCTTTGTCAAATCGTGCACGACTTTTATGGTTGAGCCCAATATTTATATCGTGCCATCTTTTGAGATCGCTGAGTTTAGCAAAAATCCACGTGGTCCTTTATTCATAGAAATGGATCCAGAAAATGCCTTTGGCACTGGTCAGCACCAAACTACCAAACTATGCCTAAAAAATATTGCAGAGCTTAAACCTGCTGGTATGAGGGCATTAGATGTTGGTACTGGCTCGGGAATTTTGGCGATTTTGCTCAAAAAATTGTCTGTTGATAGCGTGCTTGCTACTGAAATCGACCATGACGCACTCATCACTGCCCAAAAAAATGCTCAGAAAAATCAGGTAGTAATCGATTTTTTGATTGTTGGTGAACAATATTGCTATGAGCCTCGCTGCTATGATTTAGTGGTAGCTAATATTTTGGCACCGGTTTTAATTGAAATGTCAGCTAATTTAGCCAGCGCCCTTGTGCCTGGTGGCCAAATAATTTTAAGTGGGATTTTGCTTGGGCAGGCTGGTGAAGTAATTAAGGCTTATCAAAACTGTGGATTGACATTAGTAAGAGAAGATCGGCTAGACGATTGGTGTGCTCTAATGCTTAGGAGTTAGCATGGCGGCTGAAACTTATGGTGATGCCTGGCCTGCGCAGCATAGTGCGTGGGCTAAATCTTTTGAGATGTTTTCTAAAATCCTGTTAAAAGTCTATTGCCCACTCTCGTCTTACGGACAAGAAAACTTACCGAATACGCCCTATTTAATTTGTTCCAATCACCAAAGCCACTTAGATAGCGTTATTTTGATGGCCGGAGCTGGTTTGCCCTTTCAGCGGGTGGGTTTAATTGCAGCCAAGGATTACTTTTTTGATCAGTCTCATCGTTTTTATTTACACTACATGATGAACTTAGTGCCGATTGCCCGCGGCACTGGGGCTAAAGCGATCAAAGATAGTATTGTTGCCTGTCAATCTTTTTTAGACAGCGGTGGTTTAGCCTTGATTATTTACCCTGAGGGTACGCGCTCAAATACTGGTGACATCGCTAAGTTCAAAGAAGGTGGGGCCATGTTAGCTCATGACTTAGATCTTCCCATGGTGCCAGCTTACGTTAAGGGCTCACGTGATTCACTCAAAAAAGGCTCTTATTTTTTACAGCCTAAAAAGCTGGCTGCTATCTTTGGCCAGTCTTTGAAAGTCTCTGATTATTTATCCTATGACGAAAAAGACGATCGCAAAGCGATATTTATCGCTTATCGAGAAGCCACCCTTGAACTAGAGCGCCGTGTAAGAGCGCTTTCGACCTTGGTCTAAGCTATGCGTGGTCATCATGTTTTAATCACGGGTGCTTCTGCAGGCTTAGGTGCTGCTCTCGCTGTTGCTGCTGCTCGTAAAGGTGCTAATCTGACCTTAGCTGCTCGGCGATTAGAACGGCTTACTGAAGTAGAAAAGTCTTTACAGAGCCAATTCCCCGATATCAAGATTTTAGCAATCAAAGCCGATGTCAGCGACAAAAAATCAGTTGAAGAACTTATTGCCAACAGTGTGGCTCATTTTGGTCGCCTAGACTGTCTGATTGCCAATGCTGGCCAAGGTATGTGGACCCGTTTTAGTGACCTGGCTGATCCAGATCAGCTTAAAGACCTTATGCAGCTTAACTACATGGGTGTAGTTTACAGCGCTTTTTATGCCTTGCCCCACCTGCGTAAAGCCCAGGGCTCTTTAGTGGCGATTTCTTCAGTTCAGGGTGTTATCCCAGTGCCCTATCATACTGGCTATGTGGCCTCTAAATATGCGGTAAACGGTTTTATCGACACGCTACGCATGGAAGAGCCCGAAGTTAACTTTTTATTAGCCTTGCCCGGCTGGATTGGTGGCACTGAGCTTAGAGCCCAAGCTTTGACCAGCAGCGGTGAGGGTGCGATTGTGGTTAAAAGCAGACACAATCGCAAGGTTGTTAGCGCTGATCAGTGCGCTGAGCAAATCATTGCTGCCACCATCAAAAAACAAAGTCAGCTTTTTATCCCGCGCGCTTATGCCTGTGTGCCCCTACTCAGATGCTTATTGCGCACCACAGTCGATAAAATTATCAAAACTAAAGTTGACCAGCAGCTCAAAACCTTGAAGTGATTGTCTCTAGAAATAAATATCTCCAATGTGACTTTCATCAAATTGATTTGCTGGTCCTGCTGAAGTAGCTTTTCCCCAGTTTCCATTTGCAAAATCACAAAGATAACCTTTATCTATTAACTCAAAAAATACAGGTTTGTGTGTTGCTTTGTCTGCTGCACTCATCCAATTAGCATAATTACCCAGCTTAATTGATCTTTTTTCATATTTACTAGTTTTTGCCGCTGACAATTGGTTGATTTTATCTATTATTTCTTCAGCGATAGCTCTGGTAGCTAGATTCGGGAAATCGGTCACAAGATTAGATTTATCAATTGGTTCATCAAAATCAATGACACCTTTTTTAATACGGCACTGAGCTACTTTTTCCATCATCGTTTGGTGGGCATCTGCCTTAGTTTTTGCCTTATTAAGATCTGCTTCTGTTGGTAAATTATAAGCTGCACTTTTGCACTGACCAACACCACCGCCTTGAAAGGTGGTGATTACTGCTTTGATGGTATTTTTATAATCTCCAGGCGTGTAAAATTCTTTAGTTTCTTCCAATAGTATTGCAGGGCCATTTCCAGGCCCTGCCCTTTCTGGATCGATGAGGGCGATGGTGCCATACTTGCTGATCGGGTTGTTATCAAACTTAACGTCGTTGAAGCTAGATTGACACACGAAGGTGGTTAACTCTTCTAAGGCCTTTGTAAGAGCGGTCTTCAGATTATTATCAGTCTTGGCTTTTTCGTATAAATACGCGTAAAGATCATGCTGAAAGTACCAATTAGCATCCATATCTAGGCGTTCTTCAAACAGGTAATACATATTAGTTATAGGGTTTTTTTCTAAGGCAAATTTTGGCACTGTTATACGAGAAAAACCCATGCCTGCAGATGTATCTCTAGCATCATTTAAGCTTTTTGCTCTGTTATCTAAGTTAGCCAAATATTTAAAAACTGCGTTTTCTAATTTAGGTAGGCCAGCTGTATTTTCTAGCACCTTTATCGTATTGGCTGATTGCCAATTATGCTTAACTAGAGTATTGTCATTCTTATTAATAAAATTGCCCCAGTTAATACCTTCTACATAGGCTTTTACTTCAGGCGCAAGCGTCCATTTATTAGTGGTATCAATTAATGGAGCAGTAGCATGAAAGTCCCACGCATTCCATGCTGGCCCAGAGGCTGGGGGCTTTCATGGCGTCAAGGTAGTCGGCAAACAGAGGTTCGCGGTAATCAAAGATAGCTCCATTCTTGAGCATGACCCGCAGGGTATCAAGCCAGTTTTTATTATGAAATTGGCTGGTTATTGCTTGAGTTATTGTATTTAAGTTGGTGGGGGAGAGCAATAAATCAGCCTCAAGTTTTGCTTTGGCATTAGCATCGCTTAACCCTGATAGTAAGGTAGCGAAATAGGTAGCATCAATCACGGGTCCGCCACCACCAATAGCCGGTAGCATGCCAATAATAATAGCATCTAGGCCGGCAAAATGGGTCTTACCGGCTAGGGCTGCGCTGATGTCAAGATCTCTTTGTGCCACGGCTCCCAGTTTGATGGCAGTATCAATGGCATCGATAGCAGCATTTTTATCAGCGATGTGATTGGCGAGACCATCAATATTGCAGATATCATCATAGATATCCTTAGGCATTAATGCTGGTTTTTGCTTTAAGCCTAGGGGGCTAGTAGAAGAGCCAGGCCCAGTAGTGGTACCAGAACCAGGATCACCAGGCTTAGTGCTAGATTTATCAGATGCAGAACCTGCATTATTAGGAACGCATGAAAGGGTGAAAATAATAACACCATACAATAATACAGATAAAATATTTGCTTTTTTCATGATAAATCTCTGATAAATTTAATTTATTTAGTTATATAACAATTACTTATAATATCAGCCATAATTTTATGGTCAATACCATAAAAGCTAATGTTTTGGTCGAAATTTTCTGATTTGGCCTGCTGAGCTAAGTTTTTATTGCTTAGGCAAGCCTAATTGCTTGCTCGATTGCCATTAAGCTCGATTTAACGCAGGCCTGCCCGCTGCCTATTAAGTGTGCTGCTGTACCGTGGGCAGGGCTGGTACGGGGTACACTAAGTCCGAGTGTCACATTAACCGCTCGGCCTTGGCTTAGGAGCTTATAGGCAATCAGACCTTGGTCATGATAGAGGGCGATGATAGCGTCAGGAAGCTTGCTTTGGCGGTGCCAGTAGGCAAAATAGCCGTCGGCGGGCAGAGGTCCGTCAATAGTTAGGCCCAAAGCTTGAGCTTGTTTGATTGCTGGGCTAATAATCTCGATTTCTTCGCGGCCAATTAAGCCCTGTTCACCAGCATGAGGGTTGAGACCTAAGACAGTAATGCTTAGCTCTGAACGATCTTTTTTGAGGATCAAAGATAGCTGTTGCGAGAGTGTTATTATATGACTGAGTAAATCTTTAGTATTAATCTGTTGAGAGACTTGTTTTAATGGCACATGGGTGCTGGCCAAACTCATGATAAAAGGCCCACCCATAAAAGTCATGATCGCCATCTGGCCAGGTATGCCCAGATGCTGGGCAAAATACTCAGTTTGTCCGGCTAGATTCCTGCCTAAAAAAGCTAAAGCTTCTTTTTCGATCGGACCGGTAACTAGCGCCTGTACTCCTCCTGCCAGAGCGAGCTCAAGGCTTTTATGCAAAAAACCAGCTTGGCGCTTGAGACAGTCATCGCCAGCAATCAAGGGTGCATAACTTATTAGCAAGCCAGAACTTAAGAGTGCTTGATGATTGCTCAAAAATTTAAGTTCACACCCTGAACGCTCAGATGCCAGCTCAAGCGAGGCCTGATCACCGCACCAAAAAAAGTCATGGCTTGATGGGTGCTGGTAAGTGAGCGCTTGGAGCATCAGCTCAGGTCCCACACCACGTTCTGAGCCTGGTGTAATGGCGATGCTGATTTTTTTAGGCATATTGAAACCTTGGATTAATTATTTCAAACAAGCAGCTAGCTTATCGAAAGACTCACTCCAACCGGTTTTGCATTGTTTTATCATGTCATTGTTGGGGAGGCCACGGTGGCGGAGGGTCATGTGGGTTTTACCATCTGGGGTGCTGTTAAACTCAAGGCTTAGTTGTAGCTCAGTTGGGAAATTGTCCATGCCGTAGTAGCTCGCTGGTACGACATGGCCGTGTTGATCAGCAAAGGAGTCAGTGGCAACAATTCTTTGTAAGCTTTTGATTTCTTTATAGGTGCCGGTACTCCAATATTCTTTGCCATCGGCGGCCCGCATGCAGTGAAGATACTTACCGCCAACCCTAAAATCAATGGTGCTTGATGGTGCGCTAAAAACTTTGGGTCCCCACCATTTTTTGAGTTTTTCAGGCTCACTCCAGGCTTGCCACAAACGCTCACGTGGTGCATCAAAAATCCTCGTCATTACTAATTCATGGTTGTGATGAACTGTCATAATACTCCCTTTATTAGGCTTTAATTAGCGTAGCCAATTTTAGCTGTTTCAGCCAAATTCTGTGCGAACTATACTGCTAGGCAAAAAAGCGCTAATCTGGGGCGGCTAAGATTAGGAGCTTATATGTTACCAGAACTGTTTCGCATTCCCTTTTTGAACCTGCCAGTTCATACCTATGGGGCACTCTATGTTACGGCTTTGATGGTGGGCTTATTCGTCGCTTCTCGCCAGGCCTTGCTGGGTAAAAAATATTACAACGATGTGTGGGACTATGGCTTCTGGGCTTTAGTGGGCGCTTTGTTGGGCGCACGGGTATTATTTATTATGGTTGAATCTCACTATTATTTTGTGGTTGAGCCTTTTACCAAGATTCCGGTCTTAGGTATACCAATACCTACTGTGCTCGCTATATGGAAAGGTGGCTTTGTATTCTGGGGTGGTGTGGTTGGCTCTACGGTCGCTCTTTATATTTTTTGTAAAAAGCGCGGCATTAATGCTTGGCAGTTTGCTGATTATTGTGCTCCTGGTTTGGCGATTGGTCATGCGATCGGTCGGATTGGCTGTGTGGCGGGAGGCTGTTGTTATGGTTATGCCTCCTACCATGTCGATCAAGCTGGCGCAGTGATTGCGGATACACCTTTTGCTTTGGCCTATCCGCCAGGATCGATTGCTTATGGCGCGCTCTATCATCAGGCTAGCGGTGAGAGTCTGGCACTAATGCAGCGCTTAGGAACAACCCTGCCCTTGTTTCCGGTGCAGCTGCTTGAATCGCTAGGTAATATTCTGATTTTTATGCTTTTATTATTAATAATACCTATTAAGAGAGCTCATGGACAGTTAACTTTAGTTTATTTTATTTTATATTCAATCATGCGTTCATTAACAGAAACTCTTAGGGGTGATACAGCCAGAGGTTTTGTGGTAGAAAACTTACTTTCTACTAGCCAATTTATATCTCTTATTATGTCAAGTATTGCCTTAATTATGATCGTAATCTTGAGCCGTAAAAACAAAGAGCTGGGTATGATCGCTGCTGACTAAGAGCCTGATTTTGCTTTACTTGTGTGATAATGAGCTAGGGACAAAAGTAGCATGAGTAGCACGAGCATCTTTTGTATTGAGTACGTGCTACCTCGAGGAAAATGCTGATCAACGAGAAAAAGACCTGTTTGGTACTCCTATCGTTGTTATTTTCCCCTGTGCTGATGTTTAGCAGGGGGCAGTATGTGGAAGGTGGGTAAATATACGAACAACAAGTTTAAGCCGAGAGTTTTAATTTGTGATCGGGAGCCACATATTAGGACAGTTTTGCACGAATATTTATCGTCAGTAGGCTTTCATACCGATCAAGCTCGTAATGGTTTTGAGTGTATTGACTTGGCTTGTAATACCCACCCGGATGTTATTTTGCTGGATATGGAAATGCCCCACATGGATGGCCAGGCGACCATGCAGCAATTACGACGCATGGGTATCAATGTGCCGGTGATATTATTTAGTGCTGGTAGCAGTATTGTGCCCTTTGATGAAGATTCGGCCGTTTTACAAAAGCCTTTCAGGCCTAAAGAAATAGCAGTGGTGCTAGAAACCCTTTTACTAGAGACTAAGAAAGAAAAGCATTTCATACCCAGGCGATTTAAGATTCAATAAACAAAATTAACCCCGCAGATAGAACCGCGGGGTTAGCATGTTTTAGGCCTGAGCTTCTTCTTGCTTATTGAGCTTCAAGTCTTTTTTCTTGAGCTTGTCAGGTACTAAAGCCGCTTCTAAGACTTCATCGACGTTTTTAGCAAAGACAAACTTAATTTCAGAACGGACATTTTCAGGGATATCATCAAGGTCCTTCTGATTGCGTGCAGGCATAATCACTTGTTTAACCCCAGCGCGGTGAGCGGCCAGAACTTTCTCCTTGATACCACCCACCGGTAGCACTAAGCCGCGCAGGGTAACTTCACCAGTCATGGCAATATTAGGCTTAGCGCGACGGCCGGTTAATAAAGAAATTAACGCTGTAATAATCGTTACACCAGCTGAAGGACCATCTTTAGGGATGGCACCTGCTGGGAAGTGAATATGTACGTCAGTTTTATCTAAGAAATGTTCGTTGATTGACCCTGCTAACGAGAAATCAGTGGCTCTACTTCTAACCCATGACAAAGCGGTTTGAGCCGATTCTTTCATGACATCGCCAAGCTTGCCGGTTAAAATCAGTGCGCCTTTGCCACCCATACGAGTAGCCTCAATAAAGAGCAAGTCACCGCCAGCCGCTGTCCAAGCCAGACCCGTAGCAATGCCAGGAACTGAGGTGCGTTCTGAGGTTTCGTTATAGTAGCGCTCAGCACCCAAGACTTTTTCCAGACAATCTTTATCAACCAAGATCTTCTTAAATGGTTTAGCTTCGTTTTCTTGGTTCCATTTAGCGACAGCGACAGCAACATAGCGACAAACTGAGGCAATTTCGCGCTCGAGATTTCTCACTCCTGCTTCACGTGTATAGCCCATGGCCATGAGGAGAATGGTTTCGTCTGCTATTTCGATATGATCAGTGGTAATACCGTGTGCTTGAATTTGCTTGGGTATGAGATGCTGTTTGGCGATATTTACTTTCTCTTCGTAGGTATAGCCAGGTAGCTCAATCACTTCCATGCGGTCTTTTAATGCGGCAGGAATAGTATCGGTTTCATTAGCGGTCGCAATAAACAAGACTTTGGATAGATCAAAAGCTACATCTAAGTAGTGATCGCTAAAAGTGCTGTTTTGTTCAGGGTCTAATACTTCTAAGAGCGCACTTGAAGGATCGCCGCGAAAATCATGGCCTAACTTATCGATCTCATCGAGCAAAAATACTGGATTATTCGAGCCAGACTTTTTCATGCCTTGGATAATGCGGCCAGGTAAGGCTCCAATGTAGGTCCTTCTATGACCTCGTATTTCTGCTTCATCACGCACACCACCCAAAGACATGCGGTGAAACTTACGTCCCAAAGCTGTGGCAATTGAACGACCGAGTGAGGTTTTACCCACCCCAGGTGGTCCTAAAAAGCATAGAATTGGACCTTTCATATCGTCTTTGAGCTTACGCACAGCAAGATACTCAATGATACGTTTTTTAATACGCTCTAAGCCATAGTGATCGCTGTCGAGAATTTTCTTAGCGTTATCTAAGTTTAAATTATCTTTGCTTGATTTATTCCACGGTAAGTCAGCAATCCAATCCAAATAGGTACGAGCGACAGTATATTCAGCTTGGCTTGGCTGCATATTGCTCATGCGCTTGAGTTCACGTTTGGCTGCTTTATCAGCATCTTCGGTGAGATTGGCGTCTTTGAGACGTTTTTTCAGTTCTTCTAGGCCGTTTTCTTCATCGTCTTTATCGCCTAACTCTTCGCGAATGGCTTTGAGTTGCTGGCGCAAATAATATTCGCGTTGGGTCTTGCTCATTTCACCTTTAACTTGGGTGTTGATCTTATTTGATAGCTTCAACACTTCAAACTGACGGTTTAAGAGCTCCAATACTTTTACTAAACGTTTTTTTAAAGCAACTGCTTCTAAAACATCCTGTTTTTCTTCGATAGTAGCGTCTATATTAGCCGTAATTAAGTCAGCCAAATGCCCAGGTGCAGTAATTGAGTCCAAAAGTTGTTTGGCCATGACGGGGATTTCAGGCAAGAGATCAATGACCTCACGAGCAGTATTTCTTAAGTTAAGCGAGAGGGCTTCTACCTCAACATCATTGCTGCCTTCATCGACTAAAGGCGAAATCTTGGCAGTAAAAAAAGGATCGGTTTGGTTAAACTCGTCAACTTTGAAGCGACATACACCCTCAACCACAATATTAAAGCCATCTTTGCCGGCACGGGCAAGCTTAATAATACGGGCGGCAGTGCCGACTCGGTACATATCCTCTAAAGCAGGGTCATCAATTTCTGGGGCTCGCTGGGTGATAATCCCTAAGAGACTTTTTTCTTTGGTTGCTTCCTCGATTAAACGAATAGTTTTGACCCGACCGATGGTAAGCGGCATCACGGCACCGGGAAAAAAAACACTGTTTCGTAGTGGGAGTATGGGCAATTCGCTGGGTAGATTGCTCTGAGCGAGTGTATCAGGGTGTGGCTTTTGTCCCGTCACCTGGGCCTCCAAGGGATTTTTATATACTGTAGTCTTAGTATAGAGAGAAAGACTGATAAGGCAAGTCGGCTATCATTAGCATGATTAAGATCTTTTGTTTGTTGACTAATTTCGCATGACGCCGACGGGAAAACTTAACCCACCCTGTCGTTAAAATAAGCATTGTTGAGCACCCCTCATCTGGGATTGACACTGAGGGGCTAGATTATTAACTTCACAGAAATATTTTATAATCCAAGACTCCAAAAATTAGGGTCTCTGAGACTCATATACATCATAAAATCCTAGACAAAGAGTTTGCTGTTTAGTTTGTATTATATATTATAAAGCGTTAGCTGGAGTTAATTGTGAAACTACTAGTGGTTTTAATTTTGTTAGTAATTACAGGATGCGGAGATATCGGCTCTAAGCAAAAAACACAAAATAGTGTTGTTATCACGGGTACCGGCACAAGAAGTGGGGCAGGCACAACTATTCCACCGCCATAGATCGACTTTGTTGGCTAATTGGCTGAGACAAAAGCCCTGAATACCCCATGGTCATCGCTAATAGCATTGCCGATAACTTGGGCTTGATGGTAGAGCTTGCTGTCAGCCAGATAAATCGTAACAAAGGCTTGTCTGATGGGGCTTTGACGATCTGGGCTGAGGATTTTTCCAATCAAAAGCTTGGGATGCTTAAGTTTGATTTCAAGTGTGCTTTCTGTGGGGAAATCAAAGGTCAGCCAGTGATGGGCTAGTTTACTACCTGCAGGTGGGTGGACGTGAGCTAGGTAGCGGCCTTCATCGAGCGAGAGCGGGCGACATTCTTGTTGATCAGAGGTATTAAAACCAAAACGCCTCTGGCATAGGCGTCCGTTGTCGTTGGTGGTTGCTGTTAACTTAAACAACATGTCTTCAAAGATATCCTCAGTAGCAAAATCGCCAATTTTTCCGATTCGTGAAAGTTCGATCTGGGCGCCATTAACAGCGTTGCCACTTGGATCTAGAACCAAGGCATTAAGCAACTCTCGTTTCTGTAAGGCAAAAGATAGGAGCGGAGCTGTCGCAGTGCCAAAACTGACATTTTTGATAACTTTCAGGGCAAATTTACTGTCAAAGGGTGGCACGATGGCAATGTCGTACACTCCTTCATAAATCTGGCTAAAGACGGTGGTACCTGAGCTGTTAACTTGTTTTTTGACCAGCGCATTACCCTGGCCGATTTTAGCGCTCATAAAAATAAATGCATTAGCAATAATCGTATTATCTGAACCGTGGACCTCGATGCTGACCTCAAGTGGTGGTTTTAACCTGCCAAAATCGATAATGCCGATATCGATATCTTCATTGATTGGCTTAGTTGGTAGTTTTTGTTTGATGAGGGGCAAGGCATTTTCAGGGTTGTTGGGCTCCACTTTAAGCATCAATGGCACTTCATTAATTGAGGTAAATAATGAGCTGGCGAGTTCAAGAGTAAAATGGCCGTTGATATCAACATCTTCGACTGAAGAAACCAATCGATGGCCTTGCACGATGCTGGCCTTCAGTGAGGGTGGGACTAAGCTTGCAGAGATTAAGGTATCTTGTGAGCTTACTTGTCCGCTAACTTTAATCGCCTTAGTGCCAGTAAAATTTAGCTGCGTATTCTTGGTTAACCCCAGGGTAGCTAAGAAGACGGGCGCACGATGATATACACCATTTGGATTAAGAATGACCGAGTAACTAAGCCCAGAAAATAGATCAATGTTATAGCTTGCATCATGAAAGAGCTGTGATTTGACAGCAGGAATACTAGGCGATAAAAAACTGATCTTGTTGGCAGTGGGTATGGCAATAATGTCTGAGTAACGCACCTGTCGGTCACGATTTTCTGCTAATAAGTCTTGTTTAATGTACGCCAGTGCATCGTGCGCTTGTCCGCTGAGCTGAATCGTGTCACGCAATACTAGACCGGCCGTGAGATCGCTAGGGTCTAGCGCATAAAACAGTTGGCTTGGTTTGCCGGTGGCTTCAATTTCTAGATGGATTTTTGACCCAGTAAATAATTCGAACTGCTCGTTTTTACAAAAATCACCACAGGCTAAATCCTGCTGGTTAGCATCGAGCGCAGTGCTATTTTGATCACTGTCTGTACAAGCCAGGAGGCTAACAAGGATCATTGCTGAAGCTAACGATCCAATAGACATAATCCGTGTGTTCTTTTTCGTTACTCTTGGTCTCATCGATATATCGGCTTTCCGGAATGGTGTAGGGCTGATCCGACACGAAAAACTCGATTACGTGTGGTCGACCAAAGAAATCTTTAGGTAGTTTAGTCTCAAAATGAGATAACAAAAACTGCTCATCAATGGTCATAGTGATGATGCCCGAATCACGAAATTCCGGTTCTATCGTTGATTGAGGCCACACTAATAAATTGTCTAAAAACCACAAATAATACAGTCGGTCAGTCTTATTGCGGTCTTCAATCGGTGGCACTTTAAAAGTCTGACCTTTGCAACTTTTACCCACACTGATGTCATTGCTCAAGCTTAGCGGTTGAGGGCTTAGGTGCTTAGTGTCGATCAAGGGAGGAAAGTTTAGTGAGTTATTAAGCACCACATCTTCCTCCACTTTAAGGTAATCAACACACCCACCGATGATTAGCTGCAATAAGCATGCCATCGTTGGGTAGTATCTTCTCATGATGCTTGATCCTTTCGTTGACTTTCCAGATGGCGAAAAATAGTCCGTGGATCAACACCAAGCTCATTGGCGGTTTTGGTGCGGTTACCAGCATTTCTCTCCAGTGATTCTGTGATGTAGCGTGCTCGATATCGCTCTAAGGCATCGTTTAATGACATTACTTTATCGGTGGTATCGGCTTTGATATCTAAGTCACTGACTCTGATGCGTTGATGATCGCACATGACAATTGCTCGACGAATACGATTCTCTAGCTGTCTCACATTGCCGGGCCAATGGTAGTTCAGCAGTGCATTTTGGGCTTCTTGCTCTAAGCCTAAGACGTCTTTGCCGTAGATCTTGGCATATTTTTGCAAGAAAAAATTGGCGATCACCAAAACATCGTTACCGCGTTCTTTAAGAGGAGGGGCGGTAATTTGCACGACGTTCAAACGGTAATATAAGTCTTCCCTAAACAAATTATTTTTCACCATGTCTAATAAATCGCGATTAGTAGCAGCTACTACTCTAATATTGACGCTTTCACTTTTATTTTCTCCAACCCTGGTCACTCGGTGATCTTGCAAAGCCCGTAAAAGTTTTACTTGTAGATGCAAGGGCATTTCACCGATTTCATCTAAAAATAAGGTACCGTTATTAGCTGCTTGAAACTTGCCAATTCGGCTTTGAATGGCACCAGTAAAAGCCCCTCGCACGTGACCAAAGAGCTCACTTTCCAGTAAGTTTTCAGGAATAGCACCACAGTTTATAACAACAAAAGGTCCATCTTTACGTAAGCTGCGATGATGGAGCTCACGCGCAATCAGCTCTTTACCGGTGCCGGTTTCACCAACAATAAGTACGCTGATATCGGTCAGTGCTACTTTTTCAACGTGTTGAAAGACCTGTTGCATGCCATGACAGCCACCGATGATACCGCCAAACTTAGTAAGCTCCAGACTTTCTTGCAGCGATTTAGTACGTTTTTTTAAGGCATTGATATGCAAAGCATTTTGTACGAGTAAGGCTGCTTGGCTTGAATAAATAGTCATTAGTTCTAAGCTATTATGATCAAAAGCACTGACAAAAGAGTTATTGCCTACATAAATAGCCCCAAAGGTATGAGCTTGATAAATAAGTGGCACGCACATGACTGAGGTCAATCGATAATTAATGACTGATAAAGAAGAAGAAAACTGGCTGTCGTTGATGGCATCGCTAACAATAATCGCTTCTTTTTGCTCAATAACTTTCTTGACGATCGAATCGCTCATGGGGCCAATGTGCTCTAAGGAATCATTACCATCGAGTGATTCTTGAACTTTTACCCGAGGAATACCATCTTCAACTAATACCAAAAAACCATGCTCAGCTCCTGTCAGCTGAGTAATTTCTTTGAGTAAGGTGCTCAAAAGGGTATCGATATCTTTTTCGTTGGCGATGCGTTGAGAAAAATCGAGCAAGCGCTGATAAGCATGGAGTTGATTGCCTTCCTCCTTAGTAGAAGGCTCTGTATTAACCGGCTCTTGGTTGCTAAAACTAAAGCTCACCTGGCCAATGCTAAACTGATCGTTTTGGGCAAGTTCAAGCTTTCTGACTGGATGTCCATGAAAGAGTGCAGGAGCTTTTTCCTTAGGTACAATCAAAGTATAGCCACTTGCTGACTGGCTAATGTAGGCGCAAATGGGTGCAAGCTTTGAGCTGCTTATTGCGATATCAGCATCAGGTTTGGAGCCAATGGTTGACAGGCGTTTATAGAGTGGAAAGCTCTTTTTGCCCTGTTCTGGCTGAGAAACTTCTAGATAAGCCATAATAGTTCCTATGAGTTCTTTATTGTTATTTCTTCTTGGCGACTGTTTTGGGCAGAGCTTTTAAAATAGCTGATCATAGCGTCAACAATAGAAGCACCTAGGCTTATAACTAACGCTCCCAGAGCAACATATTGGATAGTTTGGGCTGTTTCAAAGCGAGATTTTTGGTGTGGATACTCAAGTTTCGATGTGCCATATTCCTTAAGGTAGCTTTGTTTCCACCAATAGCTGCCAATGTTGGCAACTAAGCTACTTGCTTGTAAGGCTAAGTATAGGCTGCCCTTAATGTTTGAGCCTTGGTAAAAATGATTGACTCCCAAAGGAAAGAGCGTGGTCACAAAAAGAGGCTTTTTAGGGATAAGCACGGCAGTAGTTTCCACTGATGGCAGCTCGATGATAGATTGACTTTTAAGAGTTGCCAAGCTTTGGTTTTTCTGCTCAATCTCACGAACCTCAATAGCAGCCAGTTCTACTACTGATGCTGGAGTATCGAAAGGGTCAAATTTATAATGGGGACTCAAAAATAACAGCTCGCGGATAGCTTCGGCTGCACGTTTTTTATCGCCAGTTTCAGCATATGATACAGCCCTAATTCTAAAGGCCATCAGCATATCATCACTGCTATCAAAGTCGCGCTGTACATCGACCGGTGCAATAATATTCAAGGCTTGATGATAGTGACCTTTGTCAAAGAAAACCAAGCTTTGTTGAAGTAACTCGCGGGGATGTAAGTCAGACCATGCTGATTGGTAGCAAAAAAGCAGAGCTAGCAGGGGGTAAACAAAAGTTTTCATGGCTGACTCCGCACCAGATCAATATCAATTTCTTTAGTAAGGCCGGCTACAAACTCCAAAGTCAAAATCACAGGTAGATAACCTTCACGTTGGACAATAAGCTCTTCAGTGGTGGCATGAGTACGATCAGGAAGGGCTATAACAATAGGTTTTTTTGTGCTTTTATTGGTTGAGCCCTTGAAACTACCACCAATAGCCACATCTGCATCAATGTTTGAGCGAACGATTAAAAAAGCTGGCTTAGTTTTACTGAGCACGATCGACAGTTCTAGTGGTTTTTCTATCCGAGTAACAGTAATTTGTTTTTCGACAGTAGCTGCATAAGGATGGCTGAAAGTTAATCTATGACTGCCAAGCTTTAAATTAAGGCTTACGCTCTTGGTATTGCGAGCTATCAACTTGCCATCGACACTGATATTGGCAAAAGGTTTGATGATAATATTAAGTTGCTGAACTTCAGGCTTTTTTATCTCCTGATCTTTATGCTGCTCTGGTTCTGGCCATGCCTGTGGGATGATGGTTTCGATGATGGTTTCGCTACTGAGCTCAGACTCTTGCTCACTGTTGTTTATTGGCGCTTGAGCAATCGGTGCTGATGGCCACCAATACCATAGAGCAGTGATAGCAATCCCTATACTGACACCAATGGCCCATGGATAAGCTTGTTTGGTGGTCTTGGTGTTGCTGGTTGGGCTGTCTAGATTGGCATCAAGTCGACATTGAATCTGCAGAGCTTTGGTTTCTTCGCCCTGTGAATGGTAACTTTGTTGTTTGATAGCCATAAGTTTTAATAAATTATGATTAAGCCCGGTGATGCCTGAACCCTTATTTTTTAGTGCAGTTGAAAGCTCCTTGTTATCAATGACTAAACCCATGTTCGCCAGTGCTTTTTCCTGTGCGGTATAAAAATCAGTGACACTCTTAAAACGAGTTTTCGGGTCTTTGGCCATAGCCCGGCTTATGATCGAGGCTAAATCGTCTGTTATATAAGGCGATAATAATTGTGGACTTACTGGTGTATCGTCAACAATAGATTTTAATAGAGCATGAGGAGAATTTTTATTAAATGGTAACCGATTAGTTAAAAGCCAATAGTATACGGTTGAAAGTGAAAAAATATCTGAAGCAATGCTAGCAGGAAAGCCTTTGATGATCTCAGGGGCGAGATGAGCGAGTGATCCTAAAATGGTACCTGATTGGGTGAGACTTTCTTCGCTGCCAAGGCTAGCGATGCCAAAGTCCATCAGTTTGATATAGCCATCATGAGTAATCATGATGTTTTCAGGTTTGATATCGCGATGGATAATATTTTTTTGGTGGGCATGCTCAAGCGCATGAGCTATGTTCCATACGATCATGGTGGCTATTTCTGGAGCTGCTATTAGGCTTACTGTGTCAGCGAATTCTTTTAGGTTATGGCCGCTGATAAGTTCAGTCACTAAGTACAGCGGATCGTCTGGCGTATTGGGGTTGGCGATATCGTAAATTTGTAAAATATTTGGATGGGTAAGCCTTGCTACTGCTTGAGCTTCACGCAGAAAACGAGCTTGGTATTCAGGTGAGCTCGCTAAAAAAGGGTGAAGCAGTTTGATGGCGATTGAGCGTTTGAGGCGATCATCAAAACCTTGATAGACAACGCTCATGCCACCTTGACCCAATTTTTTAATCACCTGGTAAGGGCCTATATGGGTGGGAGCCTGATTGGTCATACATCGTCCTTTACTTATGCGGTCCTTAGAGTAATGAGGTCAAATATTAGGGGCAAAATGGGAGGGCAAATGAGCGAATCAATCACTTCGCTTTTCGATGACTCTGTCAGACGTTTTAAGCAGCGTCCAGCCATCCAGTATTTTTGTAGCAAAACTGGTACGTGGCTCAATAAAAATTGGGCACAGTTATCGGTTGAAGTTGCTCGTCTGGCACATGCTTTGTCCCAAGCCGGGGTTAAGCCTAAAGATCGCATAGCTTTGTTATCGCTTACGCGTCCAGAATGGGTCGTAGCAGATCTTGCGATCATGAAAACTGGCGCTATTTCGGTGCCGATTTATCATTCAAGCTTGAGTGATCAGATAAGTTATATTTTGTCTGATGCAGGTGCTGAGATTATTCTGCTCGATAGTATTGAGCAACTCACTAAAGTTAGAGCTCTGCAAGATGATGGTAAAAAAATCAACAAGGTGATCGTCTTTGATTTGATCACCAACCTAAGAGATAACGAGTGCTTGCTCGACAGTTTTGTATCAGGCCAGAGTGAGCTTTTTGACTCGGTCAAAATTAGTAAAAACGAGATCGCATCTTTGGTCTATACCTCAGGCACAACTGGTGAGCCTAAAGGTGCAATGATATCGCACGATAATTTGCTTTATGAAGCTCAGGTCATCGATAAGTTAGGTATTTTATCGCACGAGGACGTGCAGCTGATATTCTTACCTTTGGCTCATATTTTTGCTCGTGTACTTGAGGTTGCCTGGATTAGAACAGGCCATTTGCTTGCTTTTGCCGAGAGTATTGACAAGTTAATCGATAACATGTCGCTAATTAAACCTACTTTCATGGCCGGCGTACCGCGTGTATATGAAAAAATACGGGCCAAAGTGGTAGAAAGAGCTTTAGTAAGCGGCATGATTAAAAAAGCTTTAGCTCAGTTTGCTTTTAATCAAGCTGATAAGCTCGCTCATGATAGTGCTTATAACAGCCTTTCTTTACGTTTAGCCAAAAGGCTGGTTTTCACTAAAATCGGTTGTCAGCTTAAGGAAAAGTTTGGGGGGCGGATTAGATTTTTAGTGTCAGGTGGTGCTCAGCTTTCCCCTGAGGTGGCGGCTTTCTTTCACCTGAGTGGCATTATTTTATGTGAAGGCTATGGTTTAACCGAAACCACTGCGGCTACTTGTCTTAATTTGCCGTGGGCGATTAAGAGTGGCACTGTTGGTCGCGCATTGCCGGGTACTGAGCTTCGCTTGAGTCAAGATCAGGAAATTCTAGTTCGTGGCAGGGGCGTATTTTTAGGCTTTTGGGGCAGAGACGATCAGACTAGTGAAGTCTTGAGTAAAGATGCCTGGTTTAGCACTGGTGATATTGGTGAAATCGACCAAGAAGGCTACGTAAAGATTGTCGATCGCAAAAAAGATATTATCGTGACCTCTCAAGGTAAAAATATAGCCCCTCAACGAGTTGAAAATCTTATTAAATCAAAAAGCCCCGTGATAGCTCATGTGGTAGTGGTGGGAGACAGGCTACCCTATCTCACCGCGTTGATTGCTCTTGATCAGGCTCATGCCAACGAGCTTGTTCATACCAGTGCTAATGGCGTCAAGCTGGCAGAAATAGCGACTGATGCCAGAGTCTATCAAGAGGTCAAAACTGCTATTACTGCGGCTAACAATACTTTGGCTAGTTTTGAGCAAGTCAAGCGTTTTCACATTCTTGATCGTGAGTTTGTCGTGGGTAAAGAGCTTACCCCCACGCTTAAAGTTAAACGCAAGCTTTGTGCCGAGCGGTTTCAACGAGAGATTAAAGTCTTATATGCTTAATATAATATTTTTTTATCTCTTTCACGACGATGCTTAGTTATTGTCAGTCAAAAATTATCTGATAGCCAGATCTTAGTAGAAATGGAGTAGGCTATGAAAAAAATAATTTTGCTCAGTTACTTATGGCTAGGAATCAGCGGTGTTGCTGTTGGGATGAACAATGACCCTCTGAAATCTTTATATAGTATTCTTGCTCTTATGCAGGCAGGTTTAGACAGTGGAAATCCGGCTGCGGCTCTTAATTCTTCGCCACTGAACAACTAAAACCTCGTCCTAAATTTGCTGGTGACAATAATAAGTTCATGGTGAAGTGTGTTTTTATAAACATAAACCAGCTAACACAAGTTGCCAGATATTACTCTGCTCCAATTTTATTTCATGGTTATGAGTTTTATTTTTTCCTTAGGCTGCAAAATATCGGATCAAATGATCCTGATAACCAAGATAATTTAAAGCTGGCAGGTTATCTACGCTGTATGAGTAAAATTCCAGAAGGAGCCAAACACCGTCTTCCTGTTTGTAGCACGGTAGTCATACTAGAAGATGATGAGAAAGTCGTTCGATCTTTTGCGCCATCAAGTGTTATTTTGGAAGCGAATGAAAAAGCTATTGGTGGAAGCCTTATGTTGGGAGAGGAAAATTGGCAACAAGTTAAAACTGGTAACTGTCCGATAGTAATTAATGACAAGGTGACAGTCAAAGTAACCGTTGAATTTCTCCCTGATGAGGATGGGTGTTTGCTAGTTAATGAAATTAGAGAGTAGTTTTCCTGGTGATCCTAGATGGCTGGTTGACTCTGCTTGAGCTTAAGATAAAGAGCAGTATGTTCTGGGGCTGTAGCTCAGCTGGGAGAGCGCTAGAATCGCACTCTAGAGGCCGTCGGTTCGATCCCGATCAGCTCCACCAAACTTTTGAGGTTATATCAGGTGTCTGATAATTTTATTAGTCAACATCGACTAGGCTGGCTTATTGTTGTGTTATTTATCGGCATTAGTGCTGATCAAATCACTAAGGTCTGGGCTCAGTCTACGCTTGCTGAATCATATCGCGTGTCTGAAGAAATGATGGTTGATGGGGTGACTAAGACCATTGAAAAAGAAATTTACTATCCCATCAAAGTCATAACTCTGGTGCCTAACTTTTTTAATTTAATGTATAAAGAAAACCCAGCTGCAGCATTCAGCTTGACTAGATCGATCCCTGAATGGTTTCGCCGCCCCATGTTGGTTACGGTCAGCGTGCTGGCCACCATCTTTTTCTTATTCTGGTATTTCCGCGCGAAAGGCAACGATGGTTTATTGCTCGCTTCATTTAGTTTTATCTTGTCAGGTGCTATGGGTAATCTTGCCGATCGTATTCGTCTTGGCTACGTCATCGATTTTCTCGATGTTCATGCGGGCTCGCTTGGGTTGCCTCATTGGCATTGGCCAACTTTTAACATCGCCGATAGTTTCATTGTCATTGGCGCCATCGGCGTAATCTTTCGGACCATTTGGCCGCTTAAAGAAGAAATCAAGCAATAAACTATCTCTCTTGCTTCTTTTTAATCTTTTCAGCTTTTTTTTCTTTGGCGGTTTTTTGAGGTTTCTTCTTTTCGGTTTTATTGGCATCGTGTGATTTGGCCATGATAGCTCTCCTATATGTTGCTAGAGTCTAGTATCAATGGCTTTAGCAATATACAACTGGGGGTATTCCCTCGAAAATTAAGTTGTTTCAAAAGTAGAATTTTTGCCCTGTGAAACATTGAATTTACAAACTCCACAAGAATTCTTAGAGTCTTTAGGATGTAAAATTAGTCCCTTGCAGTCTCATATGTAGTGAACTTGGACACAACTAAAAACCAACAAATATTATTATTATTATAAATTAAATACAATGCAAAGCCATTCGAAAATTTAACTAAATTCTATAATTAATCAGTATATTGTATGTGCTAAGTATATAAAATGATTGCTGTGTTATTAAAAAGCAGACTACGGGACAATTTTTTAACGTCGTAATCTCGGGCTAAAATAAAAGGAAGGATGATTACCGCTGATTTAATCCTTACGGATTTATGACAAAAAAACAGAAAACATCCTTCGGGAGCCCCTTAATCTTAATCTAGCCAGGATCAAGGGGCTTGCAGCCTGGTTATTGTTAATTGCTGAGTATGTGGTTTTTTTGCCGCTAATAATCTCAAAAAACCAGGTTCAAACAGATATTGTATGTTGCTAAAGTCTAGTATCAATGGCTTTAGCAACATACAATTGGGCATTAGATGGTGTTAGTTAGTCGTCATCACTGAGCCAGCCTTCATAGCTATTATCGTCGGCCAGAAAACGAGCTTGGCCGCGGAAAGCTTTATCTGGTAAATTAGCACTTTTCTTGGGCTTAAGTGCTGGTGCAGTAATAGATTTAAGATCTTGATTGTTATGAAGCTTTTTGATTAAGGCTTTGCCGTAAGGAATTTCCTGATTGGGTCTTATTTTATTGAGCGCTTTTTCATATTCACGTGCACGAGTGAGCACCGACTCAATATCGACTTTAGTCTTATAGGCATCTTCACCATATTTTAAGCCAAGCTGCATTTCGGCGATAACAATATCGTTTGAGTTAATTTCTTTAATTCCAAGCTTATTAGTCCAATCATCACCTAACCATTGTTGAAGCATATGGTTTTGAGAGACGTCTTGCACAAGTTGTGCTCGCTCTTCTTTAAGCAAATAATAAAAACGGTTAATAATGACATTCCAGGCTGGTAGAATTGGTTTTCTAAGGTCCAAGATTCTATTAAAGTTTCCAGGAGACTGACGCTCAGTGAAGCTCTTGTCGATTTTGGGGTTGGGAATAGCTTGCTTACTGGCATCAATGATCACAGCACTGAGGTGCTGGTAGCCCTGGCGAGACATCAAATCATAAGGGTCACCATCATAATCACCAGCAAGGTTTTCAGTCATTTTAACCGGAAGACCTACTAGGTGCTTTTTGTAATACTCGTTTTTTACTGCGAGTATAGCGTTTAAATCTAAGAGCTGCTTTTTGCCTTGATCGTTATCTTTAAGTTTTTTATTTAGCCACTTTTGATTCAGTTTTTGGTCTTTGCTTGAAACTAAAATCTGAGCGTTTTTATAAGCTTCGGGCCATTTTTCATTAGGAATAACGGCTAATAATCCTTTAAAAAAAGCACCTACTGGACTGCCAGAATCATTATAATAACCCGTCAATGTGTACTGAAAGACGGGAAGATTGAGCAAAACCGTAGACCCTTGGATATTTTGGGTCCCTACTACTTGAATCCTCTGGGCGCTGTAAGGGTTTCTGCCAACTAAGAGGCCTTTTTGGGCAAACTTTTTCCAATGCTCGTTGTTAGGCAATATGACCTTATTGCCTTTAACCGGAACGCCGATATTTGTTAGTTTGGATACTGTGGTCATGAGAGCATTAGCGCGATTTGAAGCTTCCCAGCTATGAAAATTTGGTATTGCCAAGAGCTTGCGGCTACCATTAAACAATTCTAAAGCTGCTTCTCGATGGTTTTCGGCTTCGTAAGCTTGAAAGGCTTGATAGGCGACATTCTTTTGCTGGGGTGTTGGGTGGCGCCTTATAGCTTCAAGCTCAAGTTTTTCTGCCGCTGAGGCTTTAATATAACCAAAACCATCCTGTACAATGAGATTATCTATCACTAAAAATTGTTCGTCGTCAGGAATGGTGGCAATTTTAAGCCGTCCACGTAGGGATTTACTAGCTTGATTAGCTTCTGCCGGCATGAAAGCCCGTTGACCATACCAAAATGATTCATTGCTGGTAAACCAACGTTTGAAAAAATCACCAGCTTGCAAAGAAACGGCGATTAAACTGCCATAGTCATCCTTAGCTGTATCTGGTTTTAAACGTGATCCACCAAACACATCGGTTCGGTAAATTTGATCCTTGTAATAAACGAACAGGGGAATTTTTCGGTCTCTAAGGGGTCTTTCAAAGTTGATTATTATATAGTCCCCAAGCTCATTGTTGGTGATAGCGTGAAAAATTGAGTTGTATACTTTATACTCACCGATTTTTTTACCCGAAGGGCTAATCTTATCAATGGTTCTGAAGGTTCTTTCGGCGGTCTTTAATAAATTGGCAGCCGCTCGTTGCTGGATAGCATCGATTTGCTCATCACTGAGTTGTTTGTATGTGGGGCTTAGCTCAATCTTGAGATAATAATTATAAAGATAAGCTTCCAAGATACTCACTGAATGCGAATTGTTAGCTTTAATTATCGGTAGGGCTTGCTCAAGTAAAGTAATAATTTTTTGTCGGTGTTTTTCTTGGCTGAAAGCTTTGTAACCGATGGTTTTGGCTCGATCTACGGCAATGTCAAGCTTATGCCAAGCGTGAGCTAGATTCACCAATAAGATACGCTTTTGTATTGGGCCAGCAACTTTGGAGGCATCCTCGCTCTCTGATAAAAATTTTTCAAGTTGGCAAAGCATATCGGTGTCAATTTCATCGCCATAGAGCATAGTTTTTTCTACGCCTATTCGTTCACGAAGAAATTGTGACTGTTGTATAATAGACTCCTGGTCAAAGTGGGGTGGAATCATCGCCTGCAGTAAATAGGGCAAAAGTCGATGCTCCAAAGAAACCTTCGAGAGCAGTTTTTCTTCTTTGCCTTTAGTAAAAATCCTCGAATCGCTAGATTTTTTGATGAATTCAGCTGCCCGAGAAGCTTTATTAAGATCGATCAAGGCTTTATATACCGCCATAGTAAGTTCATTGACCTGATTATGGCTCAGCTTGTTTGGTGCAAACTCAAAAAGATGATCTAAAACGGCTTTGTTACTTTCATCAAGCAAACGATAGACCCTAAGCCCAATGCTTGGTTTGGTGGTCTCTTCGCTTATATCAGGAACATTAGGTTCTAGAGCTATAATATCTTGTGTCTGACTGTGTTTTTTTTCTTCGCTTATAGCAGCAGTAGGCTCTGGTTGTTCCATTTTTTTGGACTGACTATGCTTGCTTATCTTTGTGGCTTTTTTATGTGGCTTAGATCTTTTTTGAGATTTTTTTATAATAAGAGTATCTTTGAGCCAATCTTGATGTTCTTCTTCTAGTTCTTGGGGGCTTTTTATTTTAGGTGTTGGTTTTTTTGCTTGGTTTTTTAGTCTAATAAAATCTTCGATATTAACTAGGCTTTCATCAATCTCAAGAGCGTCTTTTACTATTTGGCTTTGCTCGAAAATTTCTTCAGGAATAGGCTGAAGCCCTGCTTGTGCTCTTAGTTTATTGGCAAAGTCTCGAAATGAAAAAGCAACTGCCCGTGAGATTAAATATAGACTACGCAGAGGAACTTGCCGATGGCTGAAGAATTTCTTGAAGTTTTTTACGGGGGGATTTTTTTTGGCATAGTCTGAATCTGTGAGAAAATGACCAACTTCGATCATATTTTTGGTTATATTTTCTATGATAGATAGATTGTAAAAACTCTGTTCAGCTAGCAAGTAAAGATCCATTATTTGAATATTACTGATATTATTAGCGATAAAATCTAAACTGTTTTTAATTCTTAAGATATCATAAGTAATTCCTTCAATCTTGTATATAAAATGATCTTTTTCTTCTGCTGTTAAAGTATTAGATTTTAGCATTTCAGCAATTTCTAAGCTTGTTAATTTTTTTATATTATTAATAAAATTTAAAGATTGATCTAACTCTTCAGAAGCAATTGTTTTTATTTGCGGTAAAATATGTTTATAATCAGGTAGTAAGTGTTCATGATTATTTATGAGATAATTTTTAAAATATTGTTTTGACCATTCTACTTGCTGTGTTTTTTGAGGTACATAATGCAGGTAAAGATAATTATTGTTTTGTTCTACTATGCTAACAGATTCTTCTCTTGGGTATTTTTTAAAGATTTCTTGTATTCGATATAAAAATGAATCTTCTTTATTGATGTTTTCCAAACGAAGACAAGGATTTTTTAGCGTACTAATTATGTTATTGTTTATATTTCTATTTGAGATTATTTCCTTGTTAGAAGCCCAAGCATAGTGAGCTGCATAGGCCTGAAATGATTGTAAATTTGTTATCCGCTCTGGCAAGACAACGATCTTTTCAATATCTTTCTGAGACATTTCTTTGGTGATAATATCGGGTTTTTCTGAGGGCGTTTTAATTTCCTCTATTAGCACAGTAACGATCTTTTCAATATCTTTCTGAGACATGTTTAGGCAGATGATATTGGGTTTTTCTGACGGTGTTTTAATTGCCTCTAGCATCACAGCTGTGTAAGTGATATGCATGGCATTTAAGTGTAGAGCAAGGCAGCATGAAAACACTAGATATTTAATCATTTAATTTTCCAATTTAATATTTAAAAACAGGATAGTAGTAATTTATTCGATCATGTCAATACTGGTTTAATTTTTCTTAATAAAGAAAAAAAAGCCGGGCCATACCCGTGTTTGTGGGGTAAAATATTTATTCCGTAAGTATTTGTATTATCTGGTTTATTGTCTATTTCGATCAGGCTAAGTTGATGGCCTTTCTTTTTTAGTAGACGTTTAATAATTTCTTCGTTTTCTTGGGTATTGATCGAGCAGGTGGCGTACATGAGATAACCGCCTGGTTTTAGCGCTAATAAAGCAGAGCATAGGAGTGCGTATTGGCGGTGGGGGAGACTTTTCCTTAAACCGCTAAATGCGGCCAACAGCCGTGGATTTCTGGCAATATGTGCTTCGCTGGAACAAGGTGCATCAACTAAGACCGCATCAAAACTATTGGCTTGCCGCAGACCAAAGTATGAGCCATCTTTAGTTGTGATCTTGATATTGGGGAGTAAATTAATCGGCACATGCTCTTCAATAACTCTTCGTAAGCGATTAGTGCGTGCTGGTGAAAGGTCGTTGGCAACTATGTGTAAGTTTTTAAGGCCTCGACTGATCATGACCAGAAGTTTACCACCCGGGGCTGAGCAAAGATCCAAGACCCTCATGTTATCTTCTAGTGGCAATAACAAAGCAGGCATAATCGATGATTGATCAAGAAAATAAGGCTTTAATAAGCCATCGCTGAGAGCGATTTTATCATTTTCTTTAAGGAAAGCGGCAAAGAGCGCATCGGTTTCTGTGCCGTATTGAGGGCGATAATATTCAGCCATGCGAGCAAGGTCATTCATGAATAAGCACGCCATAAATTGCTGGCTGAGAGCAAGCCATGAAAGACAAGAGCGAGCACCCCAAACATCCCGGTTATTTCTGTCTGTATTGCTAACACGGCATGCAAAATAGTACTGATACTTACTAAAAAAATACTTAACAATAAACCAGGATTTTTAATGCACATAAAAAAATTAAGACCTATTAAAATAATCAGACATATAAAAGCTGTTGGAACAGTAATGATCTTAATCAGTAAATCTTGTAAATAATTAGCTGTAATTAAAAAAAACACCAGCAGCGCACAGAGCGAAAATAACAATACGCTGCTAGCAGCCAGATCCTTGCCGTGTTTTTTGCTTAAGCTATTTTCAGTGCCATGATCATTAGCAAGTTGCTCCAGTGCACTATTGAGCAGCTCGAGCGACAAGACGCTAGCGCTTAAGATCAGGACAATTATTTGTTCGAAATAGCTAAAACTAAGTATACTTATCAGCAAAAAAACTACTGTTGCGCAAAGCCACTGGACTCGAAAATTAGTTTCCCGGCATAAGGCATAGCTAAGGCCAGCACAGGCAAAACTAAAACTAGTGAGAAACTTGAGCATAAACACCACGTTCGGCATGATAGCTTGATCGTACCAGGGGTCCGCTCTCGACATGAGCAAAACCTAAAGTTTTCGCCAGTGCGCCAAAATCAGCAAATTTTTCAGGCGTGACATAGCGCTCAACCGGGTGATGCCAGGGGCTTGGCCTTAGGTACTGGCCAAGAGTGAGCTGATCACAGTCGTTGCTCCTTAAATCCTGTAAAGCTTGTACGATTTCCTCATCTTGTTCACCCAAACCAAGCATGAGCCCGCTTTTAGTTTGCTGTTGGGGATTAAGTTTTTTGGCAGTTTTAAGTACCAAGAGCGAGCGATCATATTGGGCACCAGAGCGAATTTTTGGAGTTAAACGTCTCACAGTTTCTAGGTTGTGGTTAAAAATATTGGGATTTTGATCGCTTACTAAAGCTATGCTCGATTCATCGCCTAAAAAATCTGGCACCAATACTTCGCTTGACATATGTCGAGCTCGCTCTTTGAGTAAGCTCAGGCAGCGAGCAAACTGGTTTGCTCCGCCATCTGCCAGATCATCGCGTGCCACCGATGTGATCACGACGTGTTTGAGTTCCATAGTTAGCGCACTATTAACCAGACGTTCTGGTTCGTTTAGATCGGGTGGTGCAGGTCGTAGTTTGGACTGAACCTGGCAAAAGCGACAAGCCCTGGTGCATTGGTTACCTAAGATCATAAAGGTTGCAGTCCCCGCATTCCAGCATTCGCCCATATTGGGGCACGCAGCTGAGGAGCATACCGTATGTAAGCGCTCCTGCCTCAATAACTGATGAAGCTTGGCAAATTTTTCTCCAGTGGGAGCCTGGACCCTGAGCCATTGAGGCCTTATGCTTTGGCACTTACTCATCTTAAGGAGCCGAGGTCCAGGTTTCGAGGGTGCGCTTTAAATCGGCCATAAAAATATCAGCAGTAGCTCCATCAACCAAGCGATGATCAAAAGATAAGCCCAGTAGGCCTATTTTTCGTATGGCGATCACATCTGTACCGTCTACTTCAAGCACAATTGCTTGTTTTTTGATGTGTCCGACGCCAAGAATTGCTACTTGGGGTTGGTTGATAATCGGGGTGCCAATGATCGCTCCGTAATTGCCTGGATTAGTGATGGTAAAGGTGCCACCTGAGAGTTCGTCTGGCTTAATTTTTCTGGCCCGCACACGACTGCTCAAATCGTTAATCGCATGAGCCAAGCCGCGCAAGTTTTGCTTATCAGCGTTTTTAATTACCGGTACCATCAGGCCTGGTTCCGGATTTTCGATAGCTACTGCCATACCAAGGTGAATATCTTTCTTAAAGCTAATCGACTCTTTAGTGAGACTAGCGTTGATGTAAGGATGGCGTTTCAGCACTTGGCAAACTGCTGCTGCCAAGAAAGTCGTGTAGGTGAGGGAAACTTGCTCGTCTTGTTTAAACTGGTCTTTATAAGCGGCCCGAACTTTATCGATGGCAGTATAATCGATTTCAAAAAAAGTCGTTACGTGCGCGCTCGTTGCTCGAGATGCCATCATGTTTTCCATAATGACTCGCCGCATGGTCGAGACTGGCTTTTTAATTTCTCGATCACTATCGCTAATTTCAGCTTGTAAACTTGGTATAGCTGTTTTAGGAACTGAAGTTCTTGTTGCTAGATAGCTAAGAATGTCATTTTTAGAAACACGACCACCGCGACCACTGCCATCAATAGAGGCGAGCTCCTGTTCTTTGATGCCATGTTCATGAGCAATACGACGCACCAAAGGCGAAAAGAATGATGACATGTCACCAGATTTTTGTGGTGGTGCAGCAACAGGTACTGCTACAGGCTCAGCTTTATTCACGTGCAGTTCAGGCAGGCTTGGCGGAGGAGTTGTTAGACTCACTTTTTGGCTTACTTCGTTTGCGGCACCAACCTGACCTAAAACAGTGCCTACCGCCACAGTTTGGCCTGGGCCGACTGCAATGTTCAGTAAAACACCTGTTGATGGCGATGGAATCTCGGCTTCAACTTTATCGGTAGAGATTAACAAAATATTTTCATCTTTCTTGACTTGATCGCCAGGGTTTTTGAGCCACTTAACGATGGTGCCTTCCGCAATTGATTCGCCCAGCTGCGGCATAATAATATTGTCAGCCATGATCTAAGCTCCTTTGCCAGTTTTCAGACAAACTACATGAAAATATCTTCGCAACACTGTCTGCTACCCGCGAGAGAATAACCGAATCCTTGGGCATGGGAAGGCTTTCTAAAGAAAAGGCTTCACAAAGGGTTATTAGGCCAAAATCTTTAAGACCACAAGGAATAATATGTTTGGTATAGCGCTCATAATCAATATTCAGGTTGAGAGCAAAACCATGTTTGCTGACACCATTGCTGATACCAACCCCGATAGCGCAAATTTTACGTAGCTTCAAATTTTTATCCACCCTGGTTTTAAGCCAAATACCTCTAAAACCAGGCACTAGCACCGGACCTCTTAAACCAAAACTGATCAAAGCATGTAGCAAAGCTTGTTCTAACTTGGTGACATAGGCTTCAAGGTCATAAAAGCTTTTATCTGATTTACTCAATCTAATAATCGGATAGCCAACTAATTGGCCCGGTCCATGAAAGCTGGCATCGCCGCCGCGATCAGCAACTGCAAACTCAATGCCATCAGCTTTGATCGCGTCTATCGGTGAGAGTAAACTTTTTGACTGGTGCTGCCTGGTGATGGTGATGACCGGTGCATGCTCCAACAGCATCAGTTGATGATCGATGTTACCGCGGGCTACCTGGTCGTGCAAATCTTGCATCAGCTCTAAAATCGGCAGATAAGCTTGGTTATAACCATAAAACTTAGCATTAAGCTTTTGGCTGTCAGCCATGGATCGGTCGGCCTACTGCATTAAGCGCCGCTTCATAGATGGTCTCATAAAGTGTTGGATGAGCATGTATGGTATTAGCGATATCATCAATAGTTGCTTCCATCTGCATAGCAAAAGCAGGTTCGGCTAATAACTCGGTTGCTTGTGGGCCAATAATATGAACACCTAAGATCTCGCCGTATTTTTTATCGCTAATAAACTTCACGAAACCGCGATTTTTTTGCAAAATGCCAGCTTTGGCGTTGCGAGCAAAATCAAACTTGCTGATTTTAACATCTAAACCACGCTCTTTAGCCTGCTCTTCAGTAAGCCCAGCCCAGGCAACCGGTGGTTCAGAATAAACACACGAAGGCGTATGGTCGTAGTTGATTGGATCAACTCGCAGGCCAGCTATGGTATCAGCGGCAATAAGACCTTCTTTGGAAGCGACATGAGCGAGCCAGGGCGTGTTAATACAGTCGCCAATCGCGTAGATATTACTTTCATGACTGGCCATGAAACTGTCAACTACCACAAAGCCGCGATCTAGTTTCACTGCCGTATTTTCCAAGCCAATATTGGTTGTAAGCGGATTTCGACCGATTGAGATCAGCACATAATCGCTATTGATCTGCACTGAGGCGCCCTGATCGTTTAAAAAGTTAACATGTGCCTGTTCTGACTTATTGCTAACTTTTTCGACTTTAGCGTTGGTGTGAATGACAACGCCTTGTTTTTCCAACTGAACTTTGAGTTCTTTGGAGCAATCGGCATCAGCAGGTGCTAAAATTCTCGACATGGCTTCTATGATAGTTACCTTGGTACCAAAACGGGCAAAGATCGACGCAAACTCAATACCAATCACACCTCCACCAATAATGGTTAGCGATCCGGGGATCTGCTTGAGGCTTAATACGCTGTCAGAGTTTAAAATTCTAGATGAGCTCGGTGTATTGGGCAAATCACGCGGCTTAGACCCAACAGCAAGTAAAATATTTTTGGTAGCAAGCAGCTTAGTCTCGTGTTTAGTCTTAACTTCAATCAGATTTTTATTCTTAACTAGGCCAAAACCTTCGATAACATCGATGCCTTTAGCTTTCATGAGATGGGATACGCCACCGGCATTAAGATTGACCACGCGCTCTTTGTATTTTTGTACTTCGCTCCAATCAACCTCTATGCCTGAGCTTTTAATACCGATGCGTGCAGCATGCTTGAGCTCATCAAAGGTATCAGCCGCATGCAACAAAGCTTTAGTAGGAATACAGCCCCGATGAAGACACGTACCCCCCAAAGCCGGATCTTTTTCCACGATTGCCGTTTTCAGCCCCAAAGAGGCTGATCTAGCTGCTGCTACGTATCCACCAGGTCCAGAACCAATTACTATAAGATCATACTGCTGCGACATCACGTCCACCTAGGTACGAACTAGCAAAATTATTTCAGCTTTACTTCTTTAAAGATCGCTCGCTTGCGGGCTTTGGGATCATACTTCATGAGCTCAATCTTGTCTTTGGTAATCTTTTTATTCTTAACTGTTACATAGAAATAACCGGTACCCAAAGAAGATTCCAGTTTTATGAGTTCTCGGCTGCCTTTTTTTGCCATAACTACCTCAATTTAATATTTGCTCTGTTTTATTGCCTGTTGTTTATAGTTAAGCAAGCCGGTGCCAGATAACTTCGTAAATCTTAGCATCGAGCCCTAAAGTAAAAGAAGGGGTGCGATCATCTAGGGTGCTTAACAAAAAATTTTCCTTAAAATAAAAGGCCTTACGCACCAAGATCCGGTCTTCAGCCAACTTGACGATACAGTATTTCTGGTGGGCACGCTGAGGGTTGCTAGTTATCCTTGCTCCTAGCAGCCAATCGCCTTCAGCAAATTTAGGCATCATGACTTGATCGTTGATGGTGAGAGAGATCACTTCTTCGTCAAGATCTTCATGAGCCGTGATCAATAAGTTGATGAGATGGTCTTGTTGTTCATAAGGTTTAGTCGATCCACTAAATGGCCGAGCAGGTTCACCAAGACCGTCAATAAGCCATTCTGAGGTGCATGAGATACCTTCATGGGCAAGAGCTTCGATAAACTTTTCAACATTTTTTCCCTTAGAGACATGCAGGCCGTTTTCCCAAGACTGCATGGTGTAACGATTGATCTCATGGCGCTCGCAAAAAGACTTGCGATTAAGTGGCACCAGTGATCGAGCTGAACGAAATCTTGTGCCAATACTTTTGGCATCCTGATTAGCTTTGAGGCTCACAAATCCGCCTATTAAATATTTTTAAGAATAGTTTCTTGACTAAAACTATTCCTAAGTATAGTTTGTTTTTAGTGGGAACAACAGCTGAGAAAAATATCGCAGCTGCCCGCTGAACACCCGTGAAGAAGTTTAGGAGAGAAAAGGCAGGCGATAAAATAAAATATGCTAAGTAACTGATTTTCAAAATGAATACTCGTTATTAATTTTATTTTACTTTGTTATCTAGTGTTGATGCCTGTCTATTTCTTCTTTTTTCTAAAAAAGCAAATACTGCTTACCAAGGTTTCCTTGGTTTTTTTTTGCCCGCTTTTCATAATCAATAGTCGTGTTAGCCTATCAAAAATTTTTTGCAGTAAATATTAACAGGAACTGGCAGATGTCTAAACAAGCAATCCCGAGCTTCTTTTTTCCGACCACTGTGTTGATGATTGACGATAATGTTGAATTTTTAAAAAGCGTGGCGATCGGCTTGCCGGCAGAAGCTGCGACCTACAATTTTTATAGCGATCCACGTATGGCGCTCAAGCTGATCAATGAGAAATACCATGGCAATGCGGTGGCGGATGGTTTGGTTAATCTGATTGATGAAGAAGAGTTTGAGCATAGGACCCTCGACGTTAACGTGAGAGATATCTATAAGATCATGTATAATCGCTCGCGTTTTCAGCAAATATCGACTGTCGTAGTCGATTATCATATGCCTGGCATGGATGGTATTGAGTTTTGTAAGTCAATCAAAAACCCCAACATCCAAAAAATATTACTAACCAGTATTGTTGATGAAAACAAAGCTATCGAAGTCCTCAATGAAGGTCTGATTCACACCTTTATTAGAAAGCAATCACCTAACGTGATGCAATTGTTAAGCCAAGCCTTGTCTCAGGCCCAGAAAAGATATTTTTTTAATCTTTCGCAAATAGTTCATCAGGTGATTAGCTGTTCGACTGAAGAAAGTGCCTTAGCTGATCCGGCTTTTATTGATCTTTTTCATCGGATTTGTCATGAGTTTAGAGCTACCGAATATTATCTGACCGAATTTTTGGGTAGCTTTGTATTTCTTGATGCTGACGGTAACCATTACGGTTTGTTCACCCGTATTAAAGACCAGATTGATTTTTATTGCGAATCAAAAGAAGCCGAGAGCGCTCCTAAAGATGTTATTGCCAGTCTAAGAAAAGCCCAACAAATACTGTGTCATCACAATGAAAATAACTATGCCCTACCGGACGGACGTGTATGGGAACAATACTTATACGATGCACTTAAAATTAACGGCAAAAGCGAATATTTCTGCGCCTATGGCCCAGATATGTACGATATTAGGAGTGATAAGCTATTGTCTTTTAACGACTACTCTTCGCCGATTGGTATTAGGCTCAATGAGTAAAACGTGGTGGGCCCGGAAAGAATCGAACTTTCAACCGCCGGATTAAGAGTCCATTGCTCTGCCAATTGAGCTACGAGCCCACACGTGATTGGTCTGGTGCCCTGCTTGTCATTCTTTGTCAATACGAATGCCGGGCATGGACATAAAAAATATGTTTGCTGAATTAGCGCTTATTTTAGCCATTTCTTCTAGCGAACCTACTTTTCATTGAAATTAGCAATCTCTTCTCTTTTATTTTTTTTTGAGTAAATTTTCAGAGTTTGGGTTTTCTTCATCAAAGCTAAATCTGTAAGAATAAAATTCTCTTTTTGGTAGTTAATACAGTTTCTGTCGAGTTTTTTACGAGTTTCATAACCGGCTTTCCTGGGTCCATGGAAAAATCGGAGAGGGTAATAAAGTTAATAATAGAGTTTTAAGAACATGGTGTTTATTCCGGTGTTAAATATGTGAATCTTAATCGCATAACAATATATTATGTTTAATCTGTCAAGGGTTGACCAGTGGACAGGTATTGCAAATAATTTTTATCCCGACAGGGTTATGGCACTAGTCCGCTGGCATTATGCGTATGACTAAAGGAGTAATTATGCAAAAGAAGCAAGGGCTCTTGGCGACTAAGGTTGGCATGACCCAATTATTTTTAGATGATGGCGTTTGTATTCCGGTTACCGTACTTCATATAAAAGAAAATTTCGTTATTAATAAAAAAACTGTCGATAAAGATGGTTATGATGCTGTTCAGCTTGCCTATGGTGAGGTTCGCGAAAAAAATCTTAACAAGCCTAAGCTTGGTATTTTTAAAAAGAAAAATCTTAGTCCTCAGCGCCATTTGCGTGAGTTTCGCATGGATGCGCAGAGCGTAGCTGCTTTTGAGGAAAGCGCGCTAGCGCCGATATCTTGGCTTAGCGAAGTTGAGTCTTTGGATATCTCTGGTGTTAGCAAGGGTAAGGGTTTTGCTGGTGTTATGAAGCGCCATAATTTCAAAGGTTTTGATGCTAGTCACGGTGCTCATGAAACTTTTCGCGGTGGTGGTTCAATCGGTATGCGTGAGTTTCCTGGTCGGGTTTTGAAGGGTAAGAAAATGGCCGGCCAAATGGGTAATGAACGTGTCACGATCAAGAACGTACGCGTTGTTCGCTTCATTGAGGAAGATCGTATTCTTTGTCTGCGCGGTGGTATTCCAGGCGCTAAAGGTGCGCTCTTAGAGCTGAGGATGTCTAATCGTAAGGCTAAGATGATTCATAGCGTTGCTGGTCCAAAAGAAGAAAAGGCCTTGAAGAATCCAATGAAGGCTTCTAAGGCAGGCGCTAAGTCAGCATCTGGTGGCAAGAAGAAATAGGCTTAGGGCTTATTAATCCACTGGTTGATGGCAAGCTTATTGGCTTGCCATTTTGTTAGCGTGATAAGATAAAGATAGATTTTTTAAGGTAGTTAGGAGAGCTCATGTCAGAGGCAATAGATCAGCTTACGGTAAACTGGGAAGAAGAAGGCGAGCTTAGAGTAAAAGAGCTCAAGAAACATGTTTTGTCTAAAGGAGCGTGGGCGACCTTGATGTTTCTTTATCAGGAATACGATAAAAAAACTAAAGAGTTTCGTGAACCAAAGATTACTATTAGGCGTTATCGCAAACGTAATGACCAGTACATGTATCAGTCTAAGTTTAATATTTCATCTGAGGCCCAAGCTAAAGAAATATCTCGGGTGATTGAAGAGTGGTATAAGGTAGAGTCTAAGTAGAGCTCTTTAGGAGTATAGCTTAGCATCCCGAGCCTCTAAGATGGCAGTTTCGATCAGAAACTCGATCTCAGACAGTCGTATGGGTTTTGGTATGAATTGGCCGAGGCTGAGCTCGTCGGTTTCCACCGTGGGGCCCAGTTCGTGGCGAGCGCTTAAAACTAAGATAGGAATATCGGATCCGTCTTTTCGTAGCTGACGTATAACACTGATACCGTCCATTTTAGGCATAATAATATCGAGCAAAATGGCATCAGGGTGAGCTTTTTTGGTTTGTTCTAGGCATTCGATGCCATTGGAAGCGAGCAAAACATGATAACCTTGGCCGACCAAATAATCATGCAAGGTATCACGGATGTACTTTTCATCATCGCAGACTAGGATGGTTGACGCGTGGTTTTGGTTTTTCTTCATTGAGAGTCCCCCGTACCCCTATTCTAGAGGCTTATCAGTCATGAGTAAAAAAATATGATTGACCTAAAAAATTTATCACATGGATATCTGCGTAAAAGTTTGTTTGTAGATGTCAGTATGCGCATGATGCCTAACGAACGTTATGGTGTAGTGGGTGCCAATGGCTCGGGTAAATCAACCTTGCTTAAAATTATAGCTGGTGAGTTTGAGGCCGATGGTGGCGAAGTTGAGATTAATGCCGGTTTATCACTCTTTCGTATTGGCCAAGATCATAATTTAATTGATAATCAAACTATTATCGATACCGCCATGATGGGCCAAGCCGAAGTTTATGCTGCTATCAAGCGTCAAGAAGCGCTGCTCTCTAGTCAGGATCCGGTTGCGGCTGAAGTATTAACTGAACTGGAGGAAGTAATTAGCCATAATGAGGGTTATCGTTTACGCCCTAAAGCTCAGGCTATTTTAGCGGGTTTAGGTATTGCTAGCGCTGATCATGACCGAGCTCTTAAAGTATTATCGGGAGGCTATAAATGGCGGGTTTTTCTGGCCCAGGCCTTAGTTAAGAGCCCTGATATTTTGATGCTTGATGAGCCGACCAATCACCTTGATATTGTATCGATTAGATGGCTTGAGTTATTCTTATCAAACTATTCAGGATGTATTATTTTAGTTTCTCATGATCGACGTTTTCTTGATAACGTATGTAGTAAAATATTAGATATAGATTTTCTAACTATTACTGAGTACACGGGAAATTATACTGCTTTTGATAAAGCCCGACGCTTATTTTTGCTGCAAAAAGAGAAGCAAATTATCGCTCAACAAAAAGAAGTGGCAGAAAAGCAGGCTTTTATCGATCGCTTTAGGGCCAAAGCATCTAAAGCGAGACAAGCCCAGAGCCGTATTAAACAGTTGGAAAAGATTGTGATTGAAGAGCCGCTGAGAAGCTCACGTATTCATCCCCAATTTCGTTTTGAGCTCTTAGATCGTGGGCCTAAAGATGTGCTAGAAGTAAAAAATTTATATAAATCTTATGGTAATAAAATAATTATTAATAACTTTAGTTTTAGTGTTAAAAAAAACGATAAAATAGCCATTATTGGCCCTAACGGCTCAGGTAAATCGACCTTGCTCAAAGCCTTGGCAGGTGAATTTAACGAGTGCCAAAAAGTTATCAAATGGGGCCACGGGCTAAGTTATGGCTATTTTGCCCAAGATTGTGGAACGCTGATTAAAGCCAGCAAACAAAGTGTGCTTGAATGGTTGTGGCAATTTTGTGCCGATAAACCGCAAAGTTATGTGCAGGCTATGCTAGGTCGGGTGTTATTTAGTGGTGATGATGCCAAAAAATATACCAAAGACTTAAGCGGTGGTGAGCTTAGCCGCCTTTATTTAGCATATATTATGATTAAGAAGCCCAATGTTTTATTATTAGATGAGCCAACCAATCATTTAGATCTTGAATCAATTGATAGCTTAACTCTCGCTTTAAGTGATTATGAGGGTACGTTATTGGCTGTTTCCCATGATCGAACTTTTATTGATAATATTGCTGGAAGAATTATTGAAATACAGCCAGAAGGTGTGAAGGATTTTTTGGGTACCTACAGTGAATTTGTTGAGTACAAAGAACGTGACTATTTAGATGCCAAGCAAGAAAGTGCTGCCCTTAAGAAAGAAGATTCTAAACAAGGACCGATCAATCGATCGTATGAAGAACAAAAACGCCGGCGTTCTGATGCGCAAAAGCTCAAAAAATACTTAGATCGCGTCATGCTTAATGTCGAAGAAGCCGAACAAAAAATTAATATCTTAGATAAGCTATTTTTAGAGCCTGGTTTTTTTATAGAAAACTCACATGAAAGAATTTATCAAATAGAGCAAGAAAAAATTATCTTAAAAAATCAAATAGATAATTTATTAGCAGAATGGGAGCGCACAGAGTACGAACTCAAGCAATTGGACTAAGCCAAGGACCCGCGTTAGGATAGGCAAGAATTCCTAACAATCTAGCCGGGGGGCAGGATGAGAATGTTCAGTCTAGTATCGATAGTTTTAATGTTTTCTTTAGGATCACTGGCGTACATGGAAAGTTTGCCAGATGGTTGCTATTTAGGTGAAGGCAATTGGAGTAATACTGATAACTTTTCTAGTTATTATCAAACCTATATTAAATTTCAGACCAATGAAATGCATACAGACTATGTTTGGAGTGATGCACAATCGTCAGTTAATATTTCTTTTTTATTTAACGGCCAGGGCTGGTTTGATGTAGTGTTTGGTGGCAATGTAGTTGGTGCTGGTTTTTGTATGCAGTATCAGTGTTCTTACGATATGGATATTAATGGCATTCATTATGGTGAGACCCTTAGTTTTTATACCAATAGCCTTCATAAGCTTGGCCATAAAAGAGTGGGCACTCGCTTAAGCCGTTGGGAAGAAATATTGGTCAAGCTCAATGACAATAATCCTCCATCAACGGATCCGTTCCCGCCGCTTAATCCGATAAACCTTGATGTAGCCAGCCAAGGGGCATTTGGCCCACTGCCAGTTAACTAGGCAGCAAATCCCTGATCACTTCTTGTCACGATGTTAAAAAGAGCTCACGATGTTGCCATAGCGATCACTTTAGGAGTAAGCCATGACGACATTTGACCTCATGAAAACAAGTGCCAAAGAATTTGCGGTAAAAAACCACGGTCATTTTATTGGTGGTGAGTGGTGTAGCAGTAAAAAAACCTTTGAGGTTTTTGACCCGAGCTCCGGTAAAGCTTTTACCAAGGCTAGTCTTGCTGAAAAAAGCGAAGTAGATGCCGCAGTGTCGGCCGCTCGGATAGCTTTTGAGCGTGGTGAATGGTCACACATGCAGTCAGCTGAGCGGGCTAAAATCATGTGGCGTATTGCTGACCTCATAGAAGAACACGGCGATATATTGGCTGAACTTGAATCGCTTGATAATGGCAAGCCAGTTCGAGTAGCTAAACTAGCCGACATATCGCTTGCCGCTGCTCACTTTCGTTATTATGCGGGTTGGGTCGGTAAGTTTCGTGGTCAGACCATCGACATGTCAGTACCGTTCATGAAAAAGAGCATGTTTCATGCTTTTACTGAACGTGAGCCGGTGGGCGTAGTGGCTCAGATTATTCCTTGGAATTTCCCTCTCTTGATGGCAGCGTGGAAGCTGGCACCTGCTCTTGCAGCTGGCTGTACCGTGATTCTCAAACCGGCTGAACAGACTCCGCTCAGTGCCTGCTATTTGACCGGCCTAATCCATAAGGCTGGTATGCCTGGTGGTGTGGTGAATATGCTCAATGGCGATGGTAGTACCGGTGCTTTGCTGTCTGCTCATGATGGTGTGGATAAGGTAGCTTTTACTGGTTCTACTGAAGTTGGTAAGCTTATTTTGCAATCAGCGTGCGGCAATCTTAAAAAAGTATCGCTTGAGCTTGGCGGCAAGTCTCCCAACATTATCTTTGCTGACTGTGATGTAGAACAGTCCATTATTGGCGCTGCTAATGGGATATTTTTCAATCATGGCCAATGTTGCTGTGCTGGTTCTCGCTTGTTTATTCATGAAAAAATCTATGACCGGGTCTTAGAAGGTGTTAAAAAATTGGCCTTGAGTATCAAGTTAGGGGTGGGCATGAACCCAGAAACAATGATGGGACCTCTGGTTTCGAAAGAGCAGTTTGATCGTGTTAACTCCTACGTTAAGAGTGGCTTAAGCGATGGTGCAGAAGCTGTTTGCGGTGCTAAAGCTAGCACTGGTGATGGTTATTTTGTAGAACCTACCGTGCTTACTCATACCAACAAAAATATGTCAGTCATGAGCGAAGAAATTTTTGGGCCGGTAGTATGTGCTATGAAGTTTAACGATGAAGAAGCTGTGATCAAAGAAGCCAACGATTCAATCTACGGACTTGCCGCCGGGCTATGGACCAAAGATATTAATCAGGCGCATCGTATTAGCAAGAAGTTGCGTACGGGAACAGTATGGGTCAACTGTTACAATGTTTTTGATGCCGCATTACCTTTTGGCGGTTACAAGCAATCCGGTTGGGGACGTGAGATGGGCGCTGAAGCACTAGCCTTATATACTGAAACCAAGTCAGTTTGTATTGATTTAGCTAGCAACTAAACATGTTTGTGGTCTTTGCGAGCTATACTTGCTCGCAAAGACATGTTTAAATAGCCTGCAAAGCCTTAATAATTTCTTTAAATATCGTTGTATTGGTAGCAGCTTCTCCTCGTTCAACTAAGTAATTGAGATTATATTCACTGCTGTCATCCATCGATCTATGCTCGCGGCTGACTGAAATATTAAGACGATAGAAGTCTTGATGGCCATCTTCGTTAAGCAGTTTATGTAAAATAGTATCATTAGCTTCCATATCACCGATAATCACATGACGAAACATGGGTGAGAGCCAATGAAGAGCACCACGACCTTTAAGTTGAGCTCCTAAATCTTCAGCGCTAAAATTACCGGTTCCTAAAGAAACCACTTCGATTTGGCGATCGGGGTAAAGTCTTTTCGCGTTGACATAGGCCAACAAGGCAGGATTACTGCTGTAAAGTGCGCCATCGGCTACTGATTTGATGGTACCCCAAGAATAATTGACATCGGCTAAATCAAAAAACACGGGAGCCGCTGCAGTGGCAAGACCTACTTCACGCATGAGACAGTCTTTTTCGGCTGGAAAATCATGGGCCTCTTTGGAAGAAAACTCAATGCCAGTGCTGCCCTCAACGTGATAGCCAGTAATTAAAACAGGGACTAGTGATTGGCTTAGTCTGGTATCACCCAGATATTCTTCAAGTAAGTTTTCAAAGCCGATAGTTTCATATTTGGGGCCGAGTAGACCAAATGCAGTGCTGATCTTGTGGTACATCGATGCGCTGAAAACCTCACTGCTCTGCTGGGTAAAGAGTCTAACAAAGTCGCTCGCCTTAAACTTTGGCTGATTATTTTCATCGGGCACACTAAGTCCTAAAGCCATTACTCCACCAATTGAAGTGCCAGCGATTAGGTCAAAAATTTCACTGATTGGTTTATCGAGCTCCTCTTCCATTTTGGCCAGGATGACGGCTTGGGTTAGACCTTTAATACCACCACCATCAAGGCTGAGAACTCGAATCGGTCTTTCAGCAAAAACAGAACTAGCTAATAACATAATAACTAAGTAAAGAATTGGCATAATGCCTCCCGGCGATTGCGCTAGCTAATGTGAGAACTTAGTTTGCAACTGATCTTGGGGTGTTCAAGCTTATTTTTGGCGAGGAAAAATTAAAAAATATTAGTGGAGCCGACAAGCGGAGTTGAACCGCTGACCTACTGATTACGAATCAGTCGCTCTACCAACTGAGCTATGCCGGCCTGAGCTGCTAGAATGGCTAAGGGGGCAAGGTTTGTCAATGAGCGCGTGATTGCGCACTGGTTACTACAAGGAGTTAGGCAATGATCTCTGAACGACCACATCTATTTACCAGCGAATCAGTAACCGAGGGTCACCCTGATAAAATGGCTGATCAAATCTCTGACGCTGTACTTGATGCTATTTTAGAACAAGACCCCCGTGCCCGTGTGGCCGTTGAGTGTTTGCTAAAAAGTGGCTTATGTTTGATTGCCGGTGAGATTACTGCTAGTGCCAAGTTTAATCTAGATGCTATTGCTCGAGAAGTGATCGAGCAGATTGGTTACCGGGCTCTAGAACATGGCTTTGACGCTAGAATCTGTACCGTTTTAAGCTCAATCGACGAGCAATCTAGCGATATCGCTCTTGGTGTTGATGAACGTGATGGTAAAGAGCAGGGAGCTGGTGATCAAGGCATGATGTTTGGTTTTGCCTGCGATGAAACGCCTGACTTTATGCCTTTGGCTATTAGTTATGCACATGCTTTAGCGCGCAGGCTGGCTCAGATTAGAAAAAGTGGTATAGCCCCATTTTTAGGTCCAGACGGTAAGACTCAAGTAAGTATTTTTTATAACCAGGGACGTCCGGTCGGTATCAAAAATATTGTTGTGTCATCGCAACACAATCAAGGTATCTCTCAGCAAGTAATACGTGAAGTTATTACTGAAGAAGTGATTAAAAAAATTATCAAACCTCAGCATTTATTGCCAGACATAACAACCCATATCAATCCAACCGGTGCTTTTGTCATAGGAGGACCCAAGGGTGATACAGGGCTCACAGGTCGCAAAATTATTGTCGACACCTACGGTGGTATGGGTCGTCACGGTGGAGGGGCTTTTTCTGGCAAAGATCCTTCCAAGGTTGATCGCTCTGCAGCTTATATGGCTCGTTATCTAGCTAAAAATATTGTGGCGGCTGGTTTTGCTACTCGATGCGAAGTTCAGTTAGCCTATGCTATTGGTGTGAGTGATCCAGTTAGCGTAATGGTTAATAGCTTCGGGACTGCGGTGGTGAACGAGGCTCGGATAGAGGAAGCTATTAAAAATCTTGTTTCACTAAAGCCAGCTCATATTATTGAGCGTTTACAACTGCGCCGACCGATTTATCAAAATACTGCTAGCTACGGCCATTTTGGCCGCCATGAGTTAGAGTTCACTTGGGAAAAACTTGATTTAATTGACGATCTTAGTCAACAGATTAAATAAGTGTATTGACTAGGTTCAAACAGAAGTGAGATTTTTGCGATAAATAGAGAGGGACTCTATTTTAGAATTGTAGAACTAAAAAAGGAGCCCCTATGCAGCAAGAATATCTGGGTGCATCTTGAAACACTTTAATGCCGTTTGTACTGTCAGCAGATGGAATACCGCCGAAGTATATTCTAAAGCTACTGCAACTCAACGGCCATGTGGAGAGGATTAATGGCACCTGGCGTACCGACTTTTATGAGCTTTATGATTTACCCACGCAACTTGCTGAATTAAGGCCTCTTTTACATGATTGTATGGATACCTAATCCTAGACAGCTTGATACGCTTAATAACAATGGTATTTGTCCGCTTAACCAACAAGGACAGTGCCAAAAACCATAAAAATTTTAAGTTCATACTTTGAATGGGAATGAAAAAACTTTGATGCTTGCTAAGCTCGCACGTAACTACTGATGAGGTTAGCACATGCTCAATTTTTGTCGCTTATTGCTGGTTTTACTCTTGATCTCACAGGGCGCCACAGCCATGGTAAAACAGAGTCAAAGTACTGGTCAGTATGCCGAGCCAGTAAAAAAAGTTAAAAATACCAACACTGAAAAAATAACAACCACAAGAAATCTGCCAAGCACACTAGATATTAGTCGTCATCATAAGCATATTACGACTTATAAGATCAATACTGTCGATAAGCTTAAGAAAGATGAAGAATGGGATTCTGAAGATGAATGTGATAAAGATTGTCCTATCAAGAAAGTAAAGCCAGGTGAAAAAGTATGGCAGGAAAATCGTGACTGCGCTCAGCAGGCTCAAGTAGGCAATTGGCAAAAAACAAAAAAAACCAATAAGCTCGAAACCGACGTAGCCATAAGAAATTGCTCGAGAGAGACACGCTCTCATCAAAATGAGTGCATTGAAACTATTATCAAAGACGATGGCTATGAAGTGACTGAAGAATGGGATTCCTATGGCGAGGAAGTACATGAAGATACGTGCCAGAAAAAAACCAAATGATCTTAGACTGATTTTAGAGAACTAATCGCTAAGCGGTAATCAGCAGAAAAAATATAAGAGCCGGCTACCAACAGTGTTGCGCCGGCCTTTTTACAATTAGGGGCATGATGATTATTAAGGCCACCATCAACTGAGATAATACAGTTTGTATTATTAGAAGCATGAGCCATCGCTTTTACTGCAGCTATTTTATGAAGGGCTAGTGGCAAAAAGCTTTGGCCAGAAAAACCCGGATTAACCGACATGACCAAGACTAAATCAAGCTGATCAATTATGTATTTTAAGCTAGCCTCGTTTGTGCTGGGGTTAAGTGCCACACCGGCTTTAAGCCCGAGCGATTTGATATGCTTAATGGTTCTTTCCAGATGAGGGCAGCTTTCTACGTGTACGCTTAGATAATTGGCGCCTGCTTCAGCGTAGGCATCAAGATAACTTTCAGGATTATCGATCATCAAATGGACATCAAGCGGTAGCTTAGTACCTCGTCTTAATGCTGTGACCATGCTCGGGCCCATAGTGAGGTTGGGAACGAAATGACCATCCATAATATCTACGTGAATAAAGTCAGCACCTGCTTGCTCAAGCAGGCTTAACTCATGGCCTAAGCATAAAAAATCAGCTGATAAGATCGATGGGGCTACAAGCATTTATGGCCTCAGGCTTGTGTTAATAAAATCACGCAGGTCATGAGATAGTTTTTCACGCTCAAAATCAAGGGTGATGACATGTTTGGAGCGAGTATAAATCTTGGTTGAAAGTGGAGATTTGAGCCGATTTTGTAAAATTTGTTGAGAGCCTGATAGATCAATAGCCCCATCAAGCTTAGCCCAAGCCACAAAAACTGGGCAAGTTATTTTAGAAAGATTTTTTACAGCATTCATACGCAATCGATCAAACTGCATCAAGCCATTTACTGACATCTCTTTATAAGAAGGACAGTTTTTTTTCTCTTCAGGATCAGCAATATCACTGCCGCCAGAAAGTTTTTTAAAATTTTCTTCGGGTGGAAGCAAACCTAAGTTAGCCAAGCTAATTAAAAGTTCGGCCAAAAAGCTCAAGCGAAAAGCTGGTGACAGTAAGATGAGTGCATCTATGCGCGGCGATTTAATAGCTAATAAAATCGCAAGTAAGGCACCCATAGAAAGACCGCCTATGATGATAGGTTGATTAGGGTCTAGTTTAGCAAGCTCTTGTTCTGCTTGTTTGATCCAATCACAATGTTTTACTCGTGCTAAGTCTTTAATCGTAGTACCGTGGCCTTTGAGACGGGGAATCGTCACGCTCAGTTGAGGACTTTTTAAGAAGTTGGCTACGGGCATCAGGTCATAAGGAGAACCGGTGAGACCGTGAAACAATAAGACTTGTGACATTAATGCACCAAGGTTGGACCAACATGGTCATCGAGAATAATTTGTCGCCATGGTGAGTGATCATCGAGAAGATGCCAATGCTTAATGTCATCTTCATCGCCATGCCAGCAAAAATAGAGTGGCTGGCCCTTGTTAAACGAGAGAAAATCAACATGGGGAGGAAATAAGCTCCTGACTACTACTCCTAACTTTACTAACTCATGGATTTCTTGTGCTATTAATTTTTCGAGCAGGATTATTTTCTTGGTTCGGGACAGACGTTTTTTATTAGTATCTTTGCGTATTATTACTTGAATAAGTTCATGGTCGGGATCAAAAACAACTGATTTATGAGCTGGTCTGCTCGGCATGCTCTGCATAGCATGCAAACGATCGATTAGAAGGTGAAGGTGCCTAAAGCAATCGCGGACTAAGGGCAGTAACCCATTGGCTTCTTGAAGAGTGACAGTTTTCAGCATCATAATAGTTTGCTTTATATCGGTGTTTTTAGCTAGGCAAGCCAAAGTCACAACACTGCTCCTAATTATTGGTATTGGTTTTTTTTTAAAGCGTTCATGGGTCATCCAGAAAATAAGCCAAGGCAACCTTTGCGGCTTTGAGTCGAAAAACATAAACGGATTCGATGGGGGCTAATATGATAAAAGTAATGAATAATAATCCAAGTAATGGTGCGCTGCGCATTCATACGAGAGCATCTCAACCAAGAACATCATCTAATCTATCTTTTCAAGATCAGTTTCGCGGTGGTTTAAGAGCTGGGGTTGATTTGACTAACAGCGCAGTTAAACAAGTATTAAGGCCTATTCCAGGATCTGCTGCTTTATCGGCATCCCTCTCTGATGCAGCGGCTAATCTTGGGAGCGCAAGCAAGCTTGATGCCAGCAGTGCTGCCAACAGTAATGTATCGCTTGATGGTGATATGAATTCTTTGCAGGATGAAATGGTCAAAAATAATCATGAAATGCTAGAGCAACAGTTGCGTGTTTCGCAAATTACGACCTCATATAGTACCCGTTCTTATACGATTAAAGCGATGTTTGATGCTCTAAAAACTATTGGTTCGAATATTAGATAAACGGTATTGATGGCCTATATTTGCTTGGCTATCTAGTAAGTTAATGGAGGTCATCATGCGCATTTCTCCCCAAAATCCTCGACCAAGCACTGGTCACACGGTGGAAGCTAAAGCTACTGCTAAGAGTGCTCAGTCGGTACTTTTTCAGCGCTCGGCTATGAATAGCTTAGCCAAATCGCCAAGCTCTAAATCGATGGTATCGCGTGATGTTCTAACAGCGATTGCTGCTGATCTTAAAAATGGCGTGATTAGTCGTGAGCAAGCCAATGGTCGTTTTGTGGCTGCTGTGATCGATCATTCTCTTAAGGGTAAGCTTGGCGATGAAGATCGAGAAAAAATGATCAGTGACATTAGAGATTTTTTTGCTGATGATCAGGAGTTTAGTCAAAAATTAGCTAAGAATTTGCATGACTTAATTTAATAGGGAACATTGAGACTCCAAAGCGCGTTCATGTCAGGTACCCTAAGATGTGAGCAGGCTAGACATGGACGCGTTAAGTCAGAAAGCATTGATCGAGAAATATTCTGAATATGTTGTTCGTATTGCCAAGCAAGTTAAGCGTACTCTATCACCTAATATCGAGACCGATGATTTGATTGGCTATGGTATGACCGGTCTGATTGAGGCTGCGGAACGATTTAATCCTGCGATGGGGGCCAACTTTTCAACCTTTAGTTACTATCGTATTCGCGGCGCAATTTACGACGGTCTCAGGGTGATGGGTACGCTGAGTCGTACCGAATATAAGCGTCAGCGTTTTGACGAAAAAGCAACTGCTTATATGGAAAGTGAATCCACTCGTACGGTTCTCTCTAAGCGTTCGCAAGCTAATCCCGAGGAAGAGCTTGCTTCCATGGCTAAGAAAGTTCAGCGTATGGTCAGTATTTATATTAGCTCCCTGAGCGATAAAGATATCCATGCTATAGCCGATCAAGATGCCGAAAAGGCTGATGATCGTATGGCTAGACTTGAGCTTTATGAAAAAATGCGTGCAGCAATAGGCCGCTTATCGGCGAGTGATCGAGAAATTATTACTGCTTATTATTTCGAAGACAAAAGCCTCGAAGAAGTGGGTAAGGGTTTAGGCTTATCTAAATCATGGACCTGCCGAAAGCATGCTCGTGCCATGGAGAAACTAAGTGATGCTTTCTTTGACCTTATTAAAGATCCTGTTCAGACCTAGAATATATTTCGCTTGCATTTTTATAGACGATGATAAAGTAAGTCTAAGCTCTGCAACTCAGAGATTTTATAAAAGTATTTTTTAGACATCTTTTTGTAAAAAAAAATATATTTTTTTACCAGTGATTGTTGGCTAGAAAATATATTTAATATTTGTGGTTTAGTAAACTCCTGTCCCGGTAATCTTCCTGTTGCGGGATCGCCATAAAAACGCTCGTAACTTCCTCCGGCTCCTGACCATAAATAGGCCGGAGCAACACTCTTAGGTTTATAGCTTTCCAATTTTAACATGAGAGGTTTTTTATTGAGTGTGTCAAACTCAATTGAAACCATTTTCATAGTTGGATTATTATTAACACAGTATTTCATATATTCCTTCTTAAGCTGATCTGGCCCGGCTGCGTGTCATCTCTAAATAAGTGTTTATTTGGTCAATAAAAACCAAAGCGCTAACTTTTCTGAAGATTTTTTTAAACTGATTTTAGATTTATTTAAGGCCTGATTAATCGAAGAAATATACATCTTTACTCCATATTTCTGATGCTATTCATAATCTTGTATTTCGGCACCAAAATCAATTCGTTGCTCTGGTTCGAGAGAAAAGACTGGCTAGATTAGTCCGGTCTAAAAAGTAGTAACTATCGGTTATTTATGACGTATGACATGACTGTTAAATTAGGAAACTAGCTTAAGAGAGCATAAGCTCGCAACTAAACGAGACGATAGCCGACAATAGTCCAGCGAGGTGCTTATGGCTCTTTCTTCTGTGTTTTTATCTACTCATAGGTTAGGGCCGGTACAAGCTGCGCCTAAGCGATCATTCAAAGAAATTTTTCAAGAAAAACGGACTAATCCGGAGTCAGCTCTAGGTTTGAGCACTAAAAAATTGCTGGACACAATGATCGACAACCATGAGCAAGCGACCCAAGCAGTGCGAACTTCAATGTTGCGCACTGATTACACACCGGAAAAACTCTTAAATCTTCAATATAAAACGGGAATTTTATTCTTGCGTGAACAGATGTTCTCTAAAACCGCTGAATTATCAGCTAGTACCTTAAAAAACTTCATTCAAATGCAAGTATAAAAGATCTTAAAAATCAATAAATTAGCTAAAAAAAATCCGCCTGAGAGAATCTTCTCTAGAACAAAGTGAATTTATGATTATAATGACTACTTCTGTGGCTACACCACATAATGTAGGGATTAATACCGCTATGGATCCGGACTTATTTTTTGTTGTTATGATGATCGCTTGTTTATTAGCTTCGGCGTTTTTTTCAGCTTTAGAAACAGCTTTAACGACGCTTTCGGCTGCTCGCACCAAAAGACTCATTGAAGAAAGACCTTTTTCATCCCGAGCCTTAAGTTTGTGGCTCAAAAACCCTAATCGCGTGCTAACGTCGATTTTGGTTGGCAACAATATTGTCAACACCTTGGCGGCAGCGATGGCGACTGTGCTTGCTCAATCTTTCTTTGCTAACCATGCCATCAGTGTGGCGACTTTTGGTATTACGTTGCTATTGCTGATCTTTGGAGAGATTACCCCCAAAACCTTTTCACGCCACAATGCTGAGCGCTTTGCGCCTATTGGCATGTATATCATGGTGCCATTTTATTTGATTTTATTGCCAGTCACCTTGTTTTTAAGCTTGTTAGCCGCGAAGTTGGTCAAGTTAACTGGTGGTAAATCTGATTCTAGCGGACCTTTGGCAACCGAGGAAGATATCGCTTATATGATTCGTTTGGGTCATGAAGAAGGAGTGCTAAAACGTTCAGAGGGACAGCTTTTGCAAAGCGTGATTGAGTTTCGTGACACGGTTGCTAAAGAATCAATGGTACCACGTACAGGGATTTGCTCTTTTGAGGTGGATACCAGCTATGAAGAAGTATTGGCTCAGGTGATCGATAATGGCCACACCAGATGGCCAGTTTATGAAAAAAATATCGATAATATTATCGGTATTTTTCACGCCAAAGATTTATTACTCAACATGGGCAAAAAACAGCCTTTTTCACTGCGTAACTTTTTGCGTCCGGCTAAATTTGTGCCTGATATGATGAAAATCGGCAGTTTAATGAAAGAATTTCAAGCTGGTAAAGCACATTTAGCCATTGTTGTTGATGAATATGGTGGTACGGCCGGGATCATTTCATTGGAAGACGTTTTGGAAGAAATTGTTGGTGAGATTCGTGACGAATACGATTATGAAGAAAAGGACAGCATTATTGAGCAAATCGATGCCAATAATTTTCTGGCTGATGGCAAAGCCAATCTCTTTGAGTTGGGGAAAATCTTAGGGGCTACTTTTCCCGAATCAGATGCTTTTGATTCTTTGGGTGGTTTCTTAATCACAAGACACGGGAGTATGCCCCAGGTAGGCGAACAAATTAGCTTTGAAAATTTCAATTTCGTGATCAAAGCAGCCGATGAGAAAAAAATCTCCGAGGTGCAAATTATCCAGGCTTCCCCGCAGGATCCGCTTGCTCACGATGAAGAAAAAAACCATGAAGACAGAGCAGCCTAGGCTTAAATCAATCTAGTCTAGGCTGTGATGGTCAGACTCAATCTTATCTGCGATGATGACCGCCACGATGGTGTCCGCCATGATGGTGATGTCTACCACCGCCACCCCAACCACCGCCCCAGCCATAGTAAGCTGTGTAGGGATAGGCGTAGTTGGAGCATTCAGGTAGGTCGGGATAGTAAACGCAGTAGCTATCAGTGAGGTAAAAACCGTCACTGGCGCCAGCAGATAAATCCAGTCCTTCAACTTGAACAGCCGTTGATTTGTCATCGCCGTCATCGTCATCATCCGCCCAACTGATGGCGCTATATAAAGATAGAGCTATAGTTGGCATGAGTAATAATTTTAGTGCTTTAAGCATATTTCCTCCGCGGTTATTTGATAGTTTATTTAATAATCTACCTGTTATTTATATATATAACATACGCACGAAATGCATGTGTATTATATGTTATTTTTAACTAGCTTAATAAATGAATAAAAAAGAGGATTTACTGGATCTGGTTGATGGTTTTCGCGTGAAACTTGCCGCCAATGGGGACCGAAATCTGGCATAAAGGTATCACCAGTAACTTTGGCCTTGATGAGGGTGAGGTAGATAATTTGGCTAAGCGGTAAGAACAGTCGGTAGATATCTGCGCCGCCGATAACCATGATATTATGCTGACCAGCAGCGATGATAGCTGATTCTGGCGAATTAACCACCAAACAGCCGGGTGCTGAAAAAGAGGCTTGCCGACTCATGACAATATTAAGTCGACCCGGCAAGGATCGGCCAATAGAAATAAAAGTCTTAGAGCCCATGATTATAGCTGAACCCATCGTAAGCTTTTTAAAATGCTGTAAGTCGGCAGGTAAGTGCCAGGGAAGATGGCCGGCATTAGCAATCGCTCGGTTTTCACTCATGGCAACAATAAGAGAGATGGTCATCAGCTTATCCTAAACAGAAATAGGAGCTTTGATATGAGGGTGAGCCTGGTAATTATTGAGTGAAAAATCATCAAACTTAAACTCAGTTATTTCTCGTCTTGCTGGATTGATACTCATGCTTGGCAGTGCGAGTGGAGCTCTCTTTAACTGTATTTTAGCTTGTTCAATATGGTTGATATATAAGTGGGCATCGCCGAGCGAATGGACAAAATCACCAAGCTTTAGCCCGGTCACTTGGGCAACCATCATGGTGAGCAAGGCATAGGATGCAATATTAAAAGGCATGCCTAAAAAGACATCAACGCTTCTTTGATAGAGTTGGCAAGACAAACGCCCATCGGCTATAAAAAATTGAAATAAGCAGTGGCAGGGTGGCAATGCCATGTGGTCGATTTCGGCTGGATTCCACGCACTTACTATCAACCTACGCGAGTGGGGGTTGTGCTTGATTTGTTCGATTACAGTAGCGATTTGATTGATACTACTGCCATCAGTTTTTGGCCATGCCATCCATTGGGCTCCGTACACTGGCCCTAAATCTCCCGCTTCATTGGCCCAATTGTCCCAGATTTTTACTTGATGATCATTTAAGTATTTAATATTAGTATCACCGCGTAAGAACCATAATAACTCATAGATAATCGATCTAAGGTGAAGCTTTTTGGTGGTAAGCAAGGGAAAGCCTGCCGCTAAGTCAAAGCGCATTTGATGGCCAAAAATACTTAAGGTACCGGTGCCGGTACGGTCAGTTTTTTTATATCCTCGTTCAATAATATTTTCTAGAAGGTTGAGATATTGCAGCATAGAGAGCGGGTTTATAAAGCACTAATCAGTCTCAAGCAAGAGGATCTAATTACTAACTATGACTAGCACCAAAAGGCTTGATAGCCAGCTGCTCTTTAGTAAGCTGAGGATGAGCTGGAAAAAAGCGTTTAAGCATTTACTTCCTTTGGGTGGCTTTTCTTCAGGCAATAAGGTCAAAATTTTTCATCATGGTGATGAAGCTTTTTTGGCTATCTACAATGCTTTTTGTTCAGCCCGCCATTCAATCTATGTTGAAATCTATATGTTAGTTCCTGATCGTGTAGGTATATGGCTACGTGACGCTATGATTGAGGCTGCTCATCGCGGAGTACAGGTGAAACTGCTCTATGATCATGTTGGCTCAAGTAGTCTCACCCAAGCTTTTTTAGATCCTATGCTTAAGGCTCGGATTAGGCCGATTGAGTTTAATCCTATTTGGCCATGGCGCAGGAAAGGACCTTTATTATTTCGTAACCATCGTAAAATTATCGTGGTGGATGAGCAGTTGGCTTTTTGTGGTAGCATGAATATTAGCTGTGATTATGCCGGCCCCGTCTATGGCAACGATCGCTTTCGTGATTCTATGGCTTTTATCGAAGGCCCTGCGGTCAAGGATTTATTGGCAATTACCAAAGAGAGTATAGCTGAAAGTACTTTTGTCGAACTTGATGACTATGTTTCTGTCGATCAGAAAGATAATAATTTTTTAGTTAAACTAGATCGCTTTATTGATGGCTTATTTAATAAGCCAAAACTTACGCCAGTTAAACATGATACTTTAGTGCAGGTTTTACGCTCAAATAATCGTAGAAATTTGACCCATATCCAAAAGTCGATGGAAGAGTGTATTAATAGAGCGGTTGATTATTGTTATTTTACTACACCTTACTTCCTGCCTTATGAAAGTCTCAGGAAAGCCATTATTAATGCTGCCAAACGTGGTGTTGATATTCGTATATTAACTGCCGGTCTGTCAGATGTGCCCTTGATGCGTTTGGCTAGTCGCCATGTCTACCCCGGTTTTTTAAAGAATGGTGTTCGTATTTATGAGATGAACCAAAAAACTCTTCATGCCAAGATTGCTACTATTGATGGTGTATTATCATCAATCGGCTCCTATAATTTAGACCATTGGTCGGCGAGGCGTAACTTGGAAGTTAATCTTTCTATTCTTGATTCACATCTTGCACAAGAACTCAAGGAGCAGTTTAATCAAGATCTGAGGCTTGCTGAAGAGATTAGCCCTAATATTTTTGCCAAAATGTCATTACTCAAACGCATATTGTCCTGGCTAGCTTATGAGCTATTCCGCTTGTAATTGACAAGTCAAAAAAAATCTCTATGCTCCCGTGCCATGATTAGTCAATTTAATTTAACAGCTTTTACACGAAATCTATGGTGGCGCCGCTATGTTTTACCTATGGTGGGCTCGCCAGTAATTTGAATTTGACACCTTGCGCAACAAGAATAGGCCCACCCTCACCGGTGGGTTTTTTTTAACCAAAAAGAGGCAGTTATGATCATTATTCTCAAGAAAGATGCGACTAAAAAAGATGCGGATATGATTTTAGATGAAATTGATAGAACCGGGCTTAAACCATTATTTTTACCAGGTGTGGAGCGAATAGTTATTGGTGCGATTGGAGATGAACGATTGTTAAACGAAAAACACTTTGAAAGCTTTCCCCAAGTTGATGAGGTAAAGCCGGTATTATCACCGTATAAGTTAGTGAGCCGTGAGTTTAATCCTAATAATACTATTGTTAAGATTGGTACGGTTGAAATTGGCGGTAGCAACTTTGTGACTATTGCTGGGCCCTGTGCGGTGGAAAATACCCTACAAATGAGCAAAGCAGCCAGTGCTGTCAAAGCAGCTGGAGCTAAGATATTGCGCGGCGGAGCTTTTAAACCGCGCACCAGTCCCTACAGTTTTCAAGGTTTGGGGGTGGAAGGTTTAAAAATACTGGCCTTAGCAGCCAAAGAAAATAATATGCCATCAGTTACTGAAGTAGTAGAGGTAGCTGATATTGATGCGGTAGAAGAATATGCTGATGCTTTTCAAGTCGGTGCTCGCAACATGCAAAACTTTGCTTTGCTTAAAGAGCTTGGGCAGCGAAAAAAACCGGTCATCTTAAAACGTGGTTTTGCGGCCAAGGTGGAAGATTTATTGCTGGCTGCTGAATATATTTTGTCAGAGGGCAATCCCAATGTGATTTTGTGCGAGCGCGGCATTCGTACTTTTGAGACCTGTACGCGTAATACACTTGATTTAAACGCTGTGCCCTATCTGAAAGCAACTACTCACTTGCCAGTTATCACTGACCCTTCGCATGGTACGGGAGTACGTGAGCTGGTGGGTCCTATGGCCTTTGCATCGGCTGCTTGTGGGGCTGATGGAGTGATTATTGAAGTGCATCCTGATCCAAAAACTGCTTTGTCCGATGGTAAACAGTCTTTATTCCCGGAGCAATTTGCTAAGATGATGGTTGAGCTTGGCAAATTCGTTGAAGCTAGTGGTAGGACCATGAAGTGATAACAGCAGTCAGCATCAATCAAAGTATAGACGGGATTTTTGATCCAGTTTTAGTGATGAGATCGTACGGCCAGGAAGCATTGCTTTTTGAATCAGCCGATATTGTTAGTAAGCTCGGCGAAAAGAGCATGCTGCTACTAGATCTGGCGCTTAAAATTGAAGCACGTGATAACCACGTTTATATCTCAGCCATGCTTGCAGAAGCACAACCATTAGTTAAATATCTTGCTCACAGCTTTAAAAATATGCTTAAAGACCAGGGGGCAGATTCTATCACTCTGGTTTTTAAGCCACTCTATGCTCAGCTGGATATTATCGAAAAAATGCGCACACCATCGGCGCTTGATGTTCTACGTTCGATCTTATCTGTGATTAAAACTAACAAACCAGGAGCCAAAGAGACTTTGATGCTCGGCGGGGTGTTTGCCTATGACTTTCTTGATCACTTTGAAAAGTTGCCACCAGCGAAACAAGATGAACTAGGTTTTCCTGATTATTTATTTTATTTGCCGCTCACAGTAGCGCTGATCGATCATAAAAAACATCAAAGCTCGATTATTGCACATAGCCTAAGCCCCGAACCTAGTTTAGCCTCTGAACGCCTTAAAAAAGCCCTAGAACATATTAATCAAGCCATGATTAAGCGGGCTAAACCGGTTAATACCAGCATTGGTGAACTTGATACTAAGGGCTTTCAAAGAGATATTTCAGACGCTGATTTTGAACAGCTCGTTGCTCGCTGTAAAGAGCATATTTTGGCAGGCGATGTCTATCAGATAGTACCATCACGAACTTTTAGCCGTGAGGTGAGCGATCCGCTGAGTTGTTACCAGGCTTTAAGAACCATTAATCCTAGTCCTTATATGTTTTATGTACGAACTAACACTTGGACTTTATTGGGGGCATCACCTGAGACTTTTATTAAAGTTGATAAACAGGGCAGTCGCGTATCGGTTCGTCCAATTGCTGGTACTAGACGTCGAGGTTTAGATGCTAATGGGAATATTGACGAAGAACTTGATGCACGAGAACAGGTGTCATTATGTTTAGATGAAAAAGAACTGGCTGAGCACATGATGCTAGTAGATTTGGCCCGTAACGATATTGCCAGTGTTTCTGAGACCGGAACGAGAAAAATCCGTCGTTTATTGGGTGTTGATCGCTTTTCTCATGTGATGCACCTAGTCTCAGAAGTAGAAGGTATCTTGAAAGATGGCTACGATGCTTTGTCTGCCTACCAGGCTTCAATGAATATGGGAACTTTGATGGGGGCGCCTAAAATTCGAGCAGCTGAGTTGTTGCGTGAGCTTGAGCATTCCAAGCGTGGTTTTTATGGCGGTGCAGTTGGCTATATTAACAAGTTAGGTGATATGGATACTGCTATTATTATTAGATCGGCACTGGTTAAAAATAAGCGTGCTTATGTGCGAGCGGGCTGTGGGGTGGTGCATGATTCAAATGTGAAATTTGAGACGCAAGAGACTATCAACAAGGCTGAGGCAGTGCTGAAAGCACTTGAGACAGCGAGTAGACCATGAATATTTGCATACTCGATAATTTTGATTCGTTTACGTTTAATTTGCTCGAAGAGTTTAGTGGCCCTAGGCGTGATGTTCATGTGTGGCGAAACAGTATGAGCTTAGCTGAGATTAAAGACCGCCTATTTAGGCTTGCTGCTCCACGCTTATTGGTTTTATCGCCGGGGCCTGGGCATCCTGATGATGCCGGTTGTATGAATGAACTCATTAGAAATATTGCCGGCCAAGTGCCGATGTTTGGCGTGTGTTTGGGTATGCAAGCAATGGTTAGCGTTTTTGGTGGAGTAGTCAGTGGGGCCAAAACCATTGTCCATGGTAAAGCGCGTATTCTTGAACACCAGGGTGAACTGGTCTTTCGTGGCTTAAAGAATCATCTTGCGGTGGGGCGTTATCATAGTTTATCAGCGAGCAGCATGCCTGATTGTCTGCAGGTGATTGGCACCAGTGATGGCTTAGTGATGGCTATTAGTCACAAAAGTTATCCGATTATGGGCATTCAGTTTCATCCTGAGTCAATCTTGACCACCCAAGGCAGCCTCATGATCAAGAATGTTATCGATTGGGCCCAGGAGCATGTATGAAAGCAGTAGCTATTTTAGAAGATTTGCTAGCTCAAAAAAACTTGAGTCCTGAACAAATCAGCTCGTGCTTTGACGGCATGCTTAGTGGACAATGGCCTGCCACTCAAGTTGCAGCGGCTTTAGTGCTGTTACGAGCCAAGGGAGCTCGTGCAGAAGAGATTGCTCAAGCTGCTAAGACTATTTTAGAAAAAGCGGTGGCGATCAAAAGGCCTGATTATCTCTTTGGCGACATTGTCGGTACCGGTGGCGATATACATAACACCATTAATATATCAACGCTGGCTTCGCTTACTGTTGCTGCTGCTGGTTTTCCAGTTGCCAAGCATGGCAATGTATCGGTGTCATCTAAGTGCGGCTCGGCTGATTTATTGCGTGAGTTGGGCCTAGATATAAATCTGAGCCCTGAGCAGGCTCGTTTGAACTTAGATAACTATAATTACAGTTTCTTATTTGCTCCTAACTATCATCCAAGTTTTAAGGCGGTGCGCGATATTCGCCGTGAGCTTGGTATCAAAACTATCTTTAATATTTTAGGTCCTCTGGTTAACCCATTAAGACCGCCTATTATGGTGATTGGCGTTTATGATCCAGGCCTGCTAACACCATTTGCTGAGGCACTGAGATGCTTGGGCTGTTTTAAAGCCTTGATCGTTCATGGTTCAGGTCTTGATGAAGTAGCGCTTCATGGTCCCACTGAAGTTGTGATGTTAGTAGGCCAGCAGATAAGCTCAATGAGTCTTGAGCCTGCTGACTTAGGTCTTAAACACTCGAAACTGTCTGATTTGATAGGTGGGGATGCCAAAAATAACGCTGCCATCGCTCGGGATATTTTATTGGGACAAGCAGATGAAAGCAAAACTTCCGCGGTAGCAGCTAGTGCCGGGGCCTTGTTATGGTTGGGTGATCGTGCACCAAGTTGGCCAGCAGGGGTTAGTATGGCTATGAATACGCTCAGATCAGGTTTGGCCATGAAACTAATAGAACAACTTAAAGGAGCTGCTCATGCTTGATAGAATTATCGCTTATAAGCACCAATGGGTCAAAGAGCACGAGCGTGAAATTAACTTATATCAAAGCCAAGTTATGCCAAGCAGCAAAAGCTTCTTAAGCGCTCTTAAACAAAATCCTACTGCTTATATTTGTGAGATTAAGCTGGCGTCACCATCGCAAGGGATTATCAGTCGTGATATTAACATTAGCCAAGTAGCCAGTATTTATCAGCCATTTGCCAATGCTATTTCGGTGCTGGCTGATGAAAGATTTTTTATGGGTTCGTTGGCCAATGTTAAAAAAATCAGCCAGGAGCAAAAATGCCCGATTTTATGTAAAGACATTGTCGTATCACCACTGCAAATCTGGCAAGCGCGTATTTACGGCGCTGATGCTGTCTTATTGATGTTGTCAGTTTTAGATGACGAGACCTATCGTCAGTGTGAAAAGATCGCCATCAAGCTCAACATGGCCGTGATCTGTGAAGTGCATAGTGAAGAAGAGATAATGAGAGCAGCAGGGCTTAAAGCCAAGATTATTGGTATTAATAATCGCAATTTAAAAACCCTGGATATTGATCTTGCTACTACCGATCGTCTGCTAAAACTTGCTCCATTTGGCAGTTATCTCATCTCTGAATCAGGTTTTGTGAGCCATCAACAAATCAGGTCTTACCGAGGTCGGGTTCAGGCTTTTTTAGTGGGTACTTCGCTGATGCGGTCTCCTCGCATAGATTTGGCTCTGCGTGAACTCATCTTTGGTCGTGTTAAAATCTGTGGTTTGACTAACAATAAAGATGCCATGCTGGCCTATAATTACGGTGCCTATTATGGTGGTCTGAATTTTTCTACTCAGTCGCCTCGATGCGTAAGCCTTGAAGAAGCTAAAGCGATTATGAAAGACGTGCCGCTGAGCTTTGGTGGTGTTTTTGTTAATCAAGCTCTTGATGAAGTAATAAGTATTTCTCGTACCCTAAACCTAGATTTCATCCAGCTCCACGGTGATGAAGAAAAAGACTACATCAATCAATTGCGGGATGACATATCGCCAGATTGCCAAATATGGCGGGCTTTATCGCTTAGAGAAAACATGAGTGTAACTGTGAGCAGAAAAGTGGATGTCTTGGTTTTTGATCATAAAGACGGCTATCGTTATGGCGGTACTGGTCAGCGTTTTGATTGGAGTTTACTCAAAAATCTGCCCTTGGGCCTGAGGTTTGCTGTAGCTGGTGGCATTAATTCAGAAAATATTTGTGAGGCAGATAGCCTCGGTGCTTTTATCATCGATATCGCTTCAGGTAGCGAAGACGATCATCCACGGCAAAAATCAGCGAGTCAATTAGAAAAAATTTTTAAGCACTTACGGGGCTAATTATGAAACACGATGGACGATTTGGGCGTTTTGGCGGGTGCTTTGTGCCAGAGATTTTAGTGCCACCTTTGGAAGAGTTAGAAAGCTATTTCGAACAGTCTTGTAGCGATCGGGCTTTTCAAGATGAGCTCGCCGAACTGTTAAGAAATTATGCAGGTAGGCCTACGCCGCTATATCGGTGCCGTAATCTATGTGCTGATACTGATACCCAAATATTTCTTAAACGAGAAGATTTATTGCATGGTGGTGCTCATAAAACTAATCAAGTCTTAGCCCAGGGTTTGCTTACTAAAAAAATGGCTAAAAAGAATATTATTGCCGAAACTGGTGCAGGCCAACACGGTGTTGCTACCGCTTTGATGGGGGCTTTGTTCTCATTTAATACCCGTGTTTATATGGGTGCCAAAGATGTGGAGCGCCAGCGTCTTAATGTCTTTCGTATGCAATTGCTTGGCGCTCAAGTTATTGCGGTTGAGTCAGGTGAGCAGACCCTCAAAGATGCTACCAACGAGGCGCTTAAAGATTGGGCTGGAAGTTTTAACGATACTCATTATGTCATCGGTAGTGTAGTTGGTCCACATCCTTTTCCGAGTTTAGTTAAAGAGTTTCAACGTATTATTGGCGAAGAGACTAAAGAGCAAATATTTGAACATATAGGGCGCTTGCCTGATGCAGTGCTTGCCTGTGTTGGTGGGGGTTCTAATGCTATGGGTATCTTTGCTGATTTTATTGACGAAGAGGGTGTACGCCTGATTGGTGTTGAGGGTGGTGGCGAGGGTCTACATACACCACGTCATGCCGCAACCCTTCATGGTGGCAGTGAGGGTATTTTGCATGGCGCGTTGACTAAAATCATGCAAAATGAAGAAGGCCAAATTATTGAGTCTCACAGTATTTCAGCTGGCCTTGATTATCCTGGTGTTGGTCCTGAGCACAGTTATTTGCAAGATTGTGGACGGGCTGAATATGTATCTGCTACCGATCAAGAAGCTCTCGATGCCTTTGTAATGCTTTCAAGAGCTGAAGGTATTATACCTGCTTTTGAGCCATCTCATGCTTTAGCTCATGCTATAAAAATGGCTCGCTCAAGCACGGATCCACAGGTCTTAGTAGTTAATATTTCTGGCCGTGGCGATAAAGATATGGAGATGGCCAGTCAGCTATTATCTGATTGCGTTAAGCCAGTTGTTCGTATGGGGGTGAAAAAATGAGCCGCTATCATGACATGTTTGAGCGCTTAGGCCAGCATCAAGGTGCTTTTATTCCCTATGTTATGCTCTACGACCCAGATCGCGCGACTTCGAAAAAAATTATCAATGCTGTGATTGAAGCTGGTGCTGATGCTTTAGAACTCGGTATTGCTTTTAGTGATCCGCTTGCCGATGGGCCCACCATCCAAAAAGCTGGTTTAAGAGCTCTCAAAAATCACTCAACGGTAAGCGAGGCTTTGAGTCTGGTGCATGAGATCCGTGACCAACATCCGCACATACCCATTGGCATCTTAACTTATGCTAATTTAGTTTATAAAAACTCTTTAGATTGGTTCTATGCTCGTTGTCATGATAGCGGCGTAGACTCAGTCTTGGTCGCTGATGTACCCCTCTTAGAAATCGAGCCTTTTTTTCAAGCGGCCATCAAGCACCATATCGATCCTGTGTTGATTGCTCCTGCTAATATGCCCAAACAACGTATTAAGGAACTGGCTCACTATGCGCGCGGCTATACTTATGTAGTTACTCGCTCAGGCGTAACTGGTTGTGACCGCAAGGTGAAACTTGACCATCGCGATTTTTTAGCTGAACTTAAAGCCGCCAAAGCACCACCTGTGATTTTTGGTTTTGGTATTTCTGAGCCTAGTCATGTAGAGATGGCTCTTAAACAAGGAGCCGCAGGAGCTATCAGTGGCTCTAAAATCGTGTCGATTATTGAAAATAATCTGGATAATCAATCTCTTATGCTTCACGAACTAACTAATTTTATACGGTTGATGAAAAAAGCTACCTATCAATAATTTATGCCTGCATAGTAGATAACTATTAGTTATATCCACTTTATGGTCGTTAAGACTTGATAGGTGAGTATATAATGAATATTGTAATAAGCTTAGTATGTTGTGCTTTTTTCCTGGCTTTAGTTGCATGGTCAGCTCCCCAAGATGATCTTAGTTGTTCGAACAATGCCGATTGTGGTTTGATACCCATCAGCGGCTGTTTGGGTTGTGCTAATGGTGAAGGTCATCGGGCTGTCAATAAAATAGCTGCTAAACGCATCATGGGTTCTAAGCAAAATCAATGCCTAGCTGAATTAAAAGCCTTTAAAGATCCACAAGAAAACATGAAAGCCCACGAAAGCTGTGAGCAGATTAATGCTGCTAACTGCGAAAATGGACTTTGTGTTGGGGTTTTTCTGAGCAAAGAAAAACTTGAACAACGTATGAATAAATCTAAAAAATAGGTGATTAAAATGATTAAAAATAGTAATTTATCTGCAGTTTTTTTATTGGTTTTATTGTTGAGCAATAGTTCTTGGTCAGAGATTTCATCTGCTAACTGGATGAGAGATTTGGGTGGAGAAATTGCTAATACCCGCTTAAGAAGCTTGTTTATACCATCATCGCATGATGCAGCCACCTATTATCTAAGCGATGAAATGGCTAAAAATCAAGATTTAAGTGATAAAATAAATATAGCGCAAAAAGTACCTTTAGTAGGAACCATTGTATTTGATATCGTTAAAAAATGGGCTGCCACCCAAAATCTTAACATCTATACTCAGCTGGATAAGGGCATAAGATCTCTTGATTTACGGGTAGTTTATCGAGATCAGGATAAAGACTTTTATATCGTCCATGGATTATTTGGCCCTAAATTTTCAGATGTATTAGAACAAATTAGCAGATTTCTACGGGAACATCCTTTGGAAATAGTCCTCATCTCGATTGGCGACTTACGCTACATGGGAGACAGCGACTCAGCGCAAGCAGCCAACCATCGAGAACTGATCAGTAGAATCAAAGCAGCATTAGGTGACAAGATGCTCACCCTTGCCCAGGGCAAAAATCCAGCGATGCTCACGGTAAAGCAGGTTCAGGACACAAGAAAACAAGTCATCTTGTCATATAATAATGACAAGTACACCAAGGCTGAAGAAGGAATTTGGAAATCCGGTGAAATCTCAAATGGTGGTTGGGTCAATGCCCAAAACCTCCCCCAACTAGAATCAAGAAATATTGTCCTTCTTGCTCAAAGAAAACAGGCTCCTACTGAAAGATTCAGCGACCTTAGTCTTATACTAACGCCGAGTACTGATAATATCGTTCATGGTATCTTTAATAGCCTTAATCCAGCCGTATGTAAGAGTGTAGGAGAAATGGGAGTAGCCGTAAAAAGTAAGCTGACAGGATACCTAAATAAATGGCGAGCTTTAACTGATGGTGCAGTGGTAAGTTACGACTTTGTCGATGAGGGCTTTACACGACAAATTTTTATGCTCAATCAAAAAAGTTATGTTCTACCAGCCCAAGCTAATTTTGGCGCTGTATGTGCCCTAGTCGATTGTCCTGATGGTTTCACTGATAGCGGTCCACACTGCCTAAAGTCAGAATCAAAGGGCCGCGGTTGGGGATATGCCTTATGGGATGATACTAAATGTCATAATGAAAATCCAGCAACTGGCTGTGAGAAATGTCTTGCTATGTACTATCCAAGGTGCGGGCCGGGCTATAAACCAGTTGGTTGCAATATATGCGAACCTATCTGTCCCGCTCATACTAAAGATGTAGGATTGATGTGTGAAAAACAGGCAAACTAGCTTAATGGGCGAAAAAACCTGAAATGGCTTTGGCATCATCGATTTGCCCGAGTTTGGCATCAAAATATTCGATGATGCGGCCATTTTGCATGAAATAAATCCGATCTAATAAGTTTTTTGAAAAGCTCATATCATGGGTGGAAAGCGCAATGCTAACACCTTCTTGATTGAGCTTTTTAAGTATGTCTACCAGCATTTTTGAGCTCTCAGGATCAAGGGCTGAGGTTGGCTCATCCAGCAAAAGTAGGCGGCTATTCATGCATAAAGCTCGCGCGATACTGACGCGCTGCTTTTGACCTCCTGAAAGCTCGCGAGGAAAGCGGGTGATAAAGTCACTAAGACCTAGGTGCCGAAGTCTTTCGTTAGCAATGCTTTCGGCATGGGTTTTAGAGCGACCAAGCACATGAATCTGAGGATGAGTGCAATTGTCTAATACGTTCATATGAGGAAAGAGATCGAAGCTTTGTGCCACAAAGCCGATGCTACTTGCGCGCTGCTCTGGCCTCATAGTTTTGATGGTTTGGTTTTTATAGCTGAGCCTTCCTTCAAAATTATTAATCAGATTAGTGATGCACTTAAGTAAAGTGGTTTTGCCCGAGCCACTTTTGCCTAAAAACTGGCTAATTCGTCCTTCTTCGATGGTAAATGACACCTGATCTAGGGCTGGATTAGGACTGTTTTTATATTTCAGGCTTAGCTTTTCTGCAACGATTAAACTCACGATGCCTTCCTTTCGAAAAATTGAGCGACATAGGCTACTGAATAGGTCATGATTAAATAGAAAACTGCGGCTAAGAGATAAATTTCCATTGGTTTTAGATTATGTGCCACCATATCTTTACTGGTTTTTATCAGCTCTGGCACACCAATCATCATCAATACGCTGCTTTCTTTAATTAGCGTGGCAAACTCGTTGCTAATAGCAGGCATAACGTTTCTAAAAGCTTGGGGCATAATAATATAGCGAAAAGTTTTATAGCGGGAATAACCTAATATATAACTAGCATCCCATTGACCGCCATCAACCGCATCAATACCCGCTCGTATTATTTCGGCTAAATAGGCTGTTGAATTTAAGCCAAGGCTAATAATGCCTGCACTGATCGGTGAGAGCTCAATGCCCAATGCATCGGGTAAAGCATAATAAACGATTAAAAGCTGCACAAACAAAGGTGTGCCGCGAAAGATCGCTACATAAAAGTGCAAGAATGGATGTAAATAACGATTTTTTAATTGTTGACATTCAAGAATACCCACTAGAGAGCCGGCCAAAAAACCGACAACGATACCAATCGCAGAAATCCATAAGGTTACTAGGGCTCCTCTTAAGAGGAGGGGGGTGGCGCTCTGATAAAGCTCTATTAAACCAAGCTGGTTCATTGCTGTCCGCCTGTGATCCATTTTTGTTCTAGGACCTTGATGGTCCCTTTGTTTTTCAGTGCTTGAACAGCGTGACTTACTTTTTCAATCAGATCAGGGCGAGATTTATTAATACCAATACCATTGCCAAGGTCCCAGCGATCTTTGGGTAGGGCTAAAGTAACAACTTTTATGCTGTCATGTTTAGCGGCTAAGGTCTGTGCATTAGCGCTATCAAGAGCTGCTGCAAGTGATTTTTTATACTTAACATCGAGGATTTGTTCGGGCGGCCCAGGCAGAGGCTTTACGTTAATACCTAATCCCTTAAGAAACTCTTCGAGAAAATGACCAGATTGGACATTGATGGCCAAATGAGATGCCTCGCCAGCATTTTTCAAATCTTCAAAATTACTAATTGTTTGTGGTAACTGGTCCCAAAACAAAAAAGAAATTTCAGTAAGCGGCTTACCTTGGTAAATCACCATGGCGATTTCTTGTTTACGTGATTCAGTAATCGACATGCCTGACATAATCACGTCAATCTGGCCTTTTTTTAGAGCAAGAATCAAAGCGTCAAAATCAAACTCTTTAAACTCAGCCTCTCGGCCCATTTCAGCCGCCAGAGCTCGGCCAACATCAATATCAAAACCAACTAACTGGCCCTTTTCATCAATGGTCTCAAAAGGCGGGAAATTGGCGTTAGTACCTATTTTAAGCGTTGGTGCCTCAAGGTTTTTTGAGTCATTGCAGTTTTTGGTGCAAGCACTAAGACTGACGATTAATACGCTTAATAAAGACGAAAAAAATATACGCTTCATGACCAATCCCTAGGGTTTATGGAGTCTTTGGTGATAATAAGCTGATATGCTGAATAAATACACGCCTAGCGGCGAGAGCGAAAGATGCCACGACCCAAAATAGCAAGGATTTGTCTAAAAAAAACTGACATGAAAAGTCAGCTAACAAGCTCAGTGATAGGTGTCAAGTGCGTGTCTAGGATTCTATTAACGTGTATAAGATAAAATTTAAAAAATATTTTATAGATCTATGGCTAGAGTCATCAAGAGATTGTTAATCTATCAAATGAAACAGCAGACAATAAACTTGGCAGCCCTTGGGGTTGCTCCAGACCGTCAAGCTCTCTGCTTTGCAGGGACGTTATGACTTATAATGCCAGGTGAAGTCCAAAATATTTCAATACTTTAGTAGACATTTGCTGCCAAACAGAAAGACCTACTGATTTTTTATCAGCAATTAAATGTCTAAAGCTATAGTTTTCTTTAGCGTATTTATTATCTATTAGACTAATTTCCCACAAGCTAAGCTGTCGTTGCCTTATAATATATTTGATATCTTCAAATGGGGTAAGTTCATCATATTTATCGACAATAACCAAGGTCGGAATATTGGCGTTTTTATAGTTTAAAACTTCAATATAATCCTTAAGTCTAAATAAAGATTGATAAGCGTTTACCGACGATCCCTGATTAGCGCGAATTCCTTTAGGGCTTGGGGTAGGAATAATAAGTTTAGGATCAAGCTGAGAAAGAATTTTCTTAGCTAATTCTGAATACCATGGAGTAGCAATAGCAGGAGCAAGCAGAAGCATTTTATCAAAAAGCCTAGAGCCAGGTACTTGACGTGAAAGCCAATCTACCCCAAGCAAAGCCCCTAAGGAGTAGCCCAAAAACAGCAAAGGAACGCCATGCTGCTCAGCTAATAAATGAGCCTTTATTAAAGCCTTATCAAACTGCTGACGCCAGATTTCCTCACTAACTTGCCTCATAAACTCCAAGTCACCATTGTGCCCATAAAGCGAAAAACGCATAGTAATAGCACCATTACTTACTAAAAGTGCAGACCAATCATCCATTTTTTCAGGTTTAAAATTAAGACCGTGAGCAATAACTGCTACCGCTTTTATCGCTTGATTATTTTTTGGAAATCTTAGCAGTATATCATTTTCTAAACTTTTTATCTCAACAGGCAATGAATAATTGGTTGTCTTGCATCCACTAAAAAATAATATAAAAACTATTGTGATAATATTTATTTTCATGCCTTTCTCTTTAAAATTTTTCTTTTACAGCCTTTTGATGGATAATAATAGCTGCTAAACCTGAAAATCCTTTGCTATAAGATTCTGCAGCTGAGGGCTTTCACAATTTCAATCGACCAAGCGAGATTGTGCGAAATATTAATGCCGGTGCTAGTTATCTTGGCTCATGGCGGTGTTATCCAAAACCTTTTTAAGCTGGTTATCGTTTATTTTTTCTCCATGAAAGTGCGCTGAAGCTACCAACTATAAGTGGCAAGAGCCGGTCCCCGGGTAAGATCTTAGCAATTTCTGCCGTAACCTAAAGAAAAGCCGAAATAAAGACCTTGAGCCAGTAATCAAGAGGCAAGGGAACAAGTTTCAACGCCCAAGAACTCCGATTTCTTGCCCGTCTGACTAGGTTCAAACAGAAGTATTTAGAATCCAAGGGTTTTAAAGTAAGTCCCTTGCAGTCTCATATGCCATGATCCTAGACACTTTATTACCGTGCTCTTATATAATCATGCACTATGAAAAATATACTAAGCTTAATCTGGGTCTTACTTGCCCTATGTGTAATCAACTGCGACTTTGGCAGCCGAGGCTCTTCAGCTAAAATCAATACCAACACTGGCTCCAATCTTGCCATCAAAACCTGTGCCGAACTATCTGACCCTGCCACCTGCCTGAAAAAAGGGGCAAGCGCTGAAATTTGTGCTTATAACTATTCGACTGGCAGTTGTATCAAAGCACCAAGCAAAATCGCTTGGCCTGAGCAGACCATTTCTGCAGGCGCAGATTACGTCTGTGCAGTAGACAGCACGGGTGATATTCGCTGTTGGTTTAGTGGAGGAGGTACATCCTTAGAAAGCAGGTACCATCAAGCAAGCGGCACATACCAAACGGTTTCAGCAGTAGCCCATGGTCACGCTTATGAATTATTGACGGCAACCAATGATCAAGGTCAGATTTTTTCAGCAGGTTCTGATTATCAAGGTAGCCATAAAGATCTGAAAGCCTGGGCTGATTTTACAAAGGGCTCAGGCTTAGCCTTTTCTGGTTATAATAGTGAATACCGCTGTTCTTTAACATCTGAGGGGCTCATCAATTGCAAGAATAACGCTTCAACGGCAGCGATGCCAAAAACTACCAGCCGCCCTCGTTTTATATCTCATAGCTTCAGTGACTTTTGTATTATTGATAATGATCTAGCAATTCACTGTTATGGTGATGGACCAATGTCAAAAGGCCCTTTTGCCCATGCTATTCCTGCTGGACTATTTGAGCGTGTGGCAATCCCGGTTGTGTATCCAGGAAATCCTGTTGCTTGCGCAATTAGATGGACAGATTCTAAGCTTAGCTGTTGGTCTCAGAACGCCTCAGATGTCGTAAACAATATGCCCGCCAACTTTGAGGCCAGTCACATAGCTGTTTCAGAAGAATTTGCGGTAGCCATCGGCACTGACGGCAAGCTTCGTTGGTGGGGAAATGCAGCTAAAACAGAAGCTGCCTTGATTCGAGATGAAATAGCCACTTTTGGCCAAGATCCTATGGCAGTGGTAGTTGCCGGCGAGCATTTTGCTTGTGCCCTTAAAAAAGACGGTACGCCAATTTGCTTTGGCAATGCCACATTAAAAACTAGCCTAGCTGCTCAGGGCAGCTTCAAAGTAAAACTTATTGATAATATCAAGTTTCCTGCCAACTAAGCACAATAGGGGCCAATGGGTTGCCTAACTAAGTACGGCGTGACAAGAACTGGTAGGCAATAGTATATATAATAGAGGTGCTTTGTGGGGTTTTTTCCTGGCTTGCCGAAGGCTATCAACTTTGCCCGTGAAGAAGAGGTTGTTTTAGAGCTATGGGACCGGCTTGATGCTTTTAAGCGATCAGTTGAGAATAAGAAAGCTGCCGGTGCCAGCCCCTATACCTTTTATGATGGCCCGCCTTTTGCGACGGGTTTGCCGCATTATGGCCATTTAGTTGCCTCTGCTATTAAAGACACGGTAGCTCGTTATTGGACCATGAGGGGGCATTATGTTGAGCGCCGCTTTGGCTGGGATACTCATGGCTTGCCCATTGAAATGGAAACTGAAAAAGCCTTAGGTCTGCCGGGTCCACAGGCTATTCGCGACTTTGGGGTTGCTAAGTTTAACGAAGCCTGTCGCGCTGGTGTACTCAAATACACGGCAGAGTGGCGGCGGGTGATTAGGCGTTTGGGTCGCTGGGTCGATTTTGATAATGATTATAAGACTCTTGATAAGTCTTTTATGGAATCAGTATGGTGGGTATTTGGCCAACTATGGGATAAGGGCCTAGTGTTTAAGGGTTTTCGCGTGATGCCCTACAGCGTACGATTATCAACGCCGCTGTCTAATTTTGAAGCTAATCTGAACTACCAAGAAGTCCAAGATCCAGCTGTGACTGTCAAAGCCAAACTTAGAGCTTATCCTGATAGCTATCTGTTGATCTGGACTACTACGCCATGGACTTTGCCGGCCAATTTGGCGATCGCGGTTGGTGCTGAGATTGATTATGTCAAAGTAAAAAACCCTAAAGATAATAAGTATTATTTTGTCGCCCAGGCTCTAGTTGCCCAAGTATTTAAAGATGGCTACGAAATTATCACTCAACTTAAGGGTTCAGACTTAGTAGGTATGAGCTATGAGCCGATTTATCAGTACAGTAACTATGCTCAAGCGCTCGGCACTAAGCAGGAAGAGTGCTTTAAAGTAATCAGTTCAAGTCATGTTACTACTGAAAGCGGTACCGGTTTGGTGCACATGGCACCGTCGTTTGGGGTGGAAGATTTTGATGCTTGTAAAAAGCATGGCATGGCTCATTTTGATCCGATCGATGAAGAGGGCAGGTTTGGGCCTTTGGTGAGCAATCTTGTGGGCTTGAGTTTTAAAGACGCTGATAAAATAATCTTAAAAACGCTCAAAGACGATAATCTGTTGTTTGACCGCTCGAGTATTGTGCATAGCTATCCATTTTGTTGGCGCTCAAATACGCCGCTCATGTATAAAGCAGTGCCGGTCTGGTTTGTTGATGTCCCTAAGATCAAAGATCGGATGAGTCATCATAATGCTGCTATTCATTGGGTTCCTGAAGCGGTTGGCCATAAGCGTTTTGCTAATTGGTTGAAAGATGCCGCCGACTGGTCGATTTCTCGCAATCGCTTTTGGGGTACGCCGATTCCGGTTTGGCAGTGTGTTTCTTGTGAACACCAAGTTTGTCTTAGTTCAGCGGCTGAGCTTGAAGAGCGCACTGGTCAGCTTGTCAACGATCTTCATAGCCACTTTATTGATGAGCTGAGTTTTGCCTGCGATCGTTGTCAGGCACCTATGAGCCGAATCAGCGAGGTTTTTGATTGTTGGTTTGAGTCAGGATCAATGCCGGTGGCCCAGATTCACTATCCTTTTGAGCATCAGCAGGAGTTTTTGGCATCATTTCCGGCTGATTTTATTGCTGAGGGCTTGGACCAAACTCGCGGTTGGTTTTATACGCTGTTAGTAATTTCAACCGCTCTTTTTGATCAACCACCCTTCAAAAATGTGATCGTTAACGGTATGGTTTTGGCCTCTGATGGCTCAAAAATGAGCAAATCCAAGAAAAATTTCCCCGACCCAGAACAAGTGCTCAATGACTACGGTTCAGATGCCCTACGGGTTTATTTGGTGAGCTCACCGGTTGTGCGTGCTGAGCCTCTGCAGTTTAATGAACAGGGGGTTAAAGAGGTCATTCGCTCAGTCATGCTGCCACTTTATAACTCATGGTCGTTTTTTAATCAGTATGCTAATATTGATAACTATAACCCAAAAACTGCTGATATTATCAGTTTAAGTGAACGGCCTGAAATAGATCGTTGGATAATTTCAGAGTTGCAGATTTTAATAGCCACGGTTAATCAGGAAATGACTGGCTATTATTTATATAAAACTATTCCACCCATGCTGGCTTTTATCGATGATTTAACCAACTGGTATATTCGTCGTAATCGTCGCCGATTCTGGAAGAATGCTGAAAATCCTGGTGAGCAGCGTGATAAGCTAGCAGCTTATGCGACACTCTATGAAGTGCTGACCACGCTCACTAAAATTTTAGCCCCTCTGCTGCCCTTCATGAGTGAGATGCTCTATCAAAACTTAGTAGTCGGTGCTGGCATGCATCAGCATGGTGAAGACTCGGTTCATTTGGCTACTTACCCTGAGCTTAATCTTGCTAAAATCGATCAAGAGCTGGCAGCTAGTGTGGCGGTTGTGCGCCAAGTAGTAGTGATGGGTCGGGCTTTAAGAGAAAAATATAAACTTAAAACGCGTCAGCCTTTGGCGAAAATCACCGTAGTTAGCCATGTAGAATCAGCCAAAAAATCCTTGTTATCACATGAAGAGCTCATCTGTTCTGAGCTTAACGTGCAAAAACTGCTGGTACTTAGTGAGGATGAAAGCTTATGTAAAATTAGCGGCAAGCCCAATTTTAAAAATCTCGGTCCTCGCTTGGGCAAAGATATGGCTTTGGTTGGTCAAGAGATTGCTAAACTATCGAGAGCACAGCTTAGAGTCTTAGAAGATGGTGGCGAGCTAATTATTTTAGGCCATAAGATCACCGAGTCAGATATTAGTGTAGCTCGTGAAGCGCTTGCTGAGTTAGTAGTTATGACTGAAGGCCATCTTACGGTAGCTCTTGATACTGAGCTGAGCCCTGCCCTCAAAGATGAGGGTTTGATGCGTGAGGCTGTGAGTTTGCTTCAGCGTTTAAGAAAGTCGAGCGGCTTTGAAGTGACCGATCGAATCAAGCTCACGCTTGCTGCTGAGAGCCCCGATTTATGGCGAGCACTTAAGCATTATCAGACTTATATGGCAGCGGAGTTATTAGCCAGTGATTTAGAACTCAACTCCGCACGCTTAGAGCAGGCTGAGTTATTAGAGATCGATGGCGAGCATCTATGGGTCTTAATCGCTATTGCCAAAACAGTCTAGTTTAAATGAGCTATCAATAGCACAGCTGTGAAACATACCACTGGCGATACTTAAGAGTTTTTTACCAGCCCAAGCCGCACTTGCTATCTTGGCTGAAGCGCCAAAACAGATTGCACTCTGGTCTTTTTTGATGGCACAGGTGAGAAAGCCACCTGCGCTCAGGCTCTGATATTGGTTGTTGTCATCTTTAGGTATGCGTTCCAAAGAGCTTTCACCAAAACAAACAATTTTATCTTCAAGGCTAAGACCACATGTGTGGTCAAATCCGGCTGAAATTGATTTGAAGAGTATATCGGGGGGGCTAGATTGTTGCCGGCTATTATCACCAAAGCATTGGACGTGGCCTGACTCAAGCAAAGCACAGGTATGAAAACCGCCAGCAGAGACTGATACGAAGTTGGCTCCTGCTGGAGGACTGGCTTGTTTAAACATATTGGAGCCAACACAAACTATTTCATGTTTTTGGTTAAGGCCGCAGGTGTGAAAACCGCCAGCACTGAGCGAAGTAAGCCCTTCAGGCATGAGAGCAGGGGCCTGGCCCGCCGCATTTTCTCCCACACATATGCTAGTATTATCAGTCGTTGTAGCACAGGTATGCAATCCACCTGCACTTATCTCAAGATATTTTTTATCATGAGGAAGATCGAGCTGTTTGAATATATTATTACCTACACAGATAGCCTCACCAAGAGCATTAAGATAGCAGGTATGCCCACCACCTGAGCTTATTTGAATAATACTTTTACTGTCGATAGTTGCTGATAAATTACTAATTAAATCATGAATGCTGCTATCATGATTTAAGGCAGGTTGGCTGCAGCTAGCTGACAGGAGAGCATTAATTAAGAGCACTAAGAGTCGTTTACCCACTAAGCACCCCACCCACTAATCTTTTAGGTTGGGACTTAGTATTTTTATATGTAGTTATGCCAGGGTTTTAGATCTCTCAAAGATGATATTTTTTAGGCCATCTGTTTTTGCTGTCTGTAGGTGATTACCGCATCAGCTTGGCCTAGGATTACTTCTTTGCTGATCGTGCAGCTCTCTACGTCATCAATAAAAGGCACAGCGTACATGATCTCAAGCATGGCGTGCTCAAGCACTGAGCGCAGTCCACGGGCACCGCTTCTGCGCTCAAGGGCGATTTTTGCCACTGCTTCTAGAGCATCTTTAGTGAAAATAAGCTCAACATTTTCTAGAGCAAAAAGCTTTTGGTATTGCTTAATCAAAGCATTTTTAGGCTCAGATAAAATGGTAATTAAGCCGTTCTCGTTAAGATCTTCGAGAGTAGCAATAATCGGCAATCTGCCAACAAACTCAGGTATAAAACCGTAGTTAATAATATCAGCGGGTTCAACTTCTAGGCTCAGCAGCGAAGGTTTAGTTTCTCGCTCTTGGTTGAAGCCCAGCGATTTTTTACCTTTTTTCTTGAGCATCATGTCTTCAAGACCAACAAAAGCACCGCCACAGATAAATAAAATATCTTTGGTGTCGAGGTGAATTACTTGCTCTGGTTGGCCATATTTTTTGGCGCCGCGCGGTGAAACCGCCACTACGCTACCTTCTATCAACTTGAGTAAAGATTGTTGCACGCCTTCACCCGAGACGTCGCGGCTTGAGTTTAGGCTATCGCCTTTTTTAGCAATCTTATCTATTTCATCTAAATAAACGATGCCTTTAGCCGCTTTAGAAATATTATTATCAGCTGCTGACAATAAGTTTTGTAGGATACTCTCAGAGTCCTCACCTACATAGCCTGCTTCAGTGAGTGAAGTTGCATCTACTACGCAAAAAGGAACTTTAAGCAGACGGGCTAGGCTCTGGGCTAACAGGGTTTTGCCGGTACCGGTGGGGCCGATCAGTAAAATATTGCTTTTTTGGATTTGGACATCGTTACGGTCACCAATAGCGTTAATGCGTTTATAATGGTTGTATACGGCTACTGCGAGGACTTTTTTGGCTTCGTCCTGAGATATGACATATTGGTCGAGAAAATCTTTGATGGCATGAGGGGTTGGTAGCTGAATACTTTCGACCGGTGTTTTGGCGGCTTTGTCCTCTTCGATAATACGGTTACAAAGTTTGATACACTCGTTGCAAACATACACGCTTGGTCCAGCTACCAGTTTTTTTACTTCATGTTGGCTCTTCTTGCAAAAAGAGCAATGAAGCACCACGCTGTTATCTCGTTTGGCCATTTATCTGAACCTCCAAAACTAATGTATCAGACCTAAGCCAAAGCAAAATAGGTGCCCAAAATATTTATTATTGCTTTACAAGCTAAGTACTTATATTTATTGCTTTTTTAGATTGAAGCTGCTGTGAGCAGGGCTAGCTTTATGTGAGCAAATCACTAGGCTTAGTGCCATGCGCCGCCTATATTTAGATGCCAATGGTAGTAGTCCACTGCTTGGGCCTGCCCAACTGAAAATAAACCAGCTCTTAGGGCTCGTAGGTAATCCATCCTCTTTTCATGAGCAGGGGCGCAGATTACGAGCCCTGATCGATGATGCGCGCGACTTCATTGCGGCAAGTTTACAGGCCAAAGCTCGTGAGGTCGTATTTACTTCAGGGGCTTCAGAGGCTAACCGCATGATTGTTGATGTCATGGCATTAGAAGCACGCCGTGTGAATCGTGTACTCAAGGTTAAGATGTCGCCCTTTGAGCATCCCTCACTGCTTAAACCGGTAATAGCCTTAGCCGACCAAGGTTTGCTAAACTTAGATATTTTTGAGGTGAGCCCAGATGGTGATTTGGATTGGGGTGATATTAATAAGGCTGACCTGGTAATTTGCTGCCAAGCTCACAATGAGACGGGTATAGTTCCAGACCTGTCAGCGCTGAGCTCTCAGCTCAGTGAGCATACTATTCTAATCAGTGACATCTCCCAAGGCTGGTCACGCTTGCCGGTCGTTAGTGCTCGGGTGGATGTGATGAGCTTTTCAGCACAAAAAATGGGTGGATTAGCCGGATGTGGTGGTTTAGTAATGCGCTCTCGAGCCGCAGGTTGGTTGCCGCCTTGGTTGGGTGGTGGTCAAGAACGAGGCTTCAGGCCTGGCACTGAAAGTTGGCTTTTGATTGCCGCCATGGGTGAGGCTGCTCGTTTTATTGATGAACAGCGGCAAAAAAATGCTCAACTAGCTCCTATCCGCGATTATTTTGAGCGTGAACTTCTAGCGCGAGTAAAGTTAAAAATCATTGGCAACCTAAGGCCGCGTCTACCTAATACTTCAGCGCTTTGTTTTGCTAATCAAGATCCTGATGCTTTAAGGATAGCCTGCGATATGGCTGGTTTGAGTGTGGGGTTTGGTGCCGCTTGTTCAGGCGCTGCCCCTGATGGCAGCTTTGCGCTTAAACGTTTAGGTTTGAGTTTGAGCGAAGAAAAAAGTACCATTCGTTTTTCTCTGCCCACTGACACTAGCTATGACGATCTCGATGAGACCTGCCGACGACTCATGTCAGGGGTCTTACAGTTTTAAGTAAATAGATTTAAATTACTTGTTAGCCATAAATTTCGCGCTTGAAGTTTTTCTTTTCAATGCCAATTTGTTCAATAACTTCTTGGACCCATTCCATGAAGCGGGGTTTGATGATTTCGTTGTTGGCAAGGGCTTGTTTTTTTTGCCATTTAGTGACCGCAGGTCCACAGGCGAAAACCAGGCTCGAGGAGGGATTTTTGATGAGCTGAGCAATATGGTTAATACTAGGACGGCCAGATCGATAAGCAGGGCCCAGATCTTTATGCTCTTGGCTTAGCCAATAATAAACGCTGAATAGCTCAGGATAACGGCAGGCCAGTTTGTTGAGTTCATTATGGAAAATAATGTCTTCCAGCTTTTTATTAACAAATACTAAGCTGTGCTTAAGACTTTTAGCTTTATCAAGCTCGTTTTTGATAATCGAAAAACTTGGCACGATTCCAGAGCCTGCCACGAGGTGAACAATGTGATCAATATGATCAAGCTGATCAGGCATAACGTAAGCGCCGGAATAACCACTAAACTCAATTTCTCGTCCTAAAAAAATATCACTGGCTAGCATGGGTGAAAGCAGCGGAGGGAAGGCTTCTTCGGCCGGGTGATAGCTTTCAGGTTTAATAGTGATCGAAAGATATTTCTCATGAGGGGCAGAGGCGATTGAATAAGCACGAATTGGCTCTTTCTTGCCTTTAAGATGCTCAAAATACTTGATGAGATCACTAAGCTCAGGAAATTGGTGGGGGCTGATACTGATAAACTGCCCAGCCTGATAATTGCGATCACGCTCGTTAATAAAAATATCTAAAGTCCAGGTGTCAGGTGTTTCTTGATGGGCTTTGACTATAACACCCTTAATCGATTGAATTTTTTTGCTGTCGCTCATACTTATGGTTTAGTTCTACCTAAACCAGCCGTCAACATAGAGCACTTTAACTCTAAATTACCTCACTTAGTTAACTAAAGTGTCGGCTATAATTAGAGGCTAAACCAATATTTGCTAAGGCTTGATATTATGACAAAACTCATTTTGGTTCGGATCTTTTTGGAAAACTCTGTATTTGGCAAAATCGATATAGTTAGTAATCGGGTATTTTGATAATTTAGTTAAATTAATTTACTTTATTAATTCATCATAGATAAGGATATTTACAGGCTACAGGACAAAAATTTCCTCTAGCCTGAAAACCTTATCATTGTATGGTTCTTCTGTGCCGTATTTATAGGTGTGAAATATCAATTCAAACAAGGCATCAAGCCCCAATCTGCTGATGCTCTT
>Ga0209480_10000068_pt1 | contig 107476 bp, 106 predicted proteins | sample JI61114C2DNA_FD_187501 | JGI IMG/M metagenome (GOLD analysis project Ga0209480, IMG submission 187501) | Wastewater effluent complex algal communities from Wisconsin, to seasonally profile nutrient transformation and Carbon sequestration -... | ecosystem: Engineered > WWTP > Effluent > Algae...
TCCTGCCTTAACTCTTCAATGCTGCAAAAAATACCCTGGCCGCCTGTCATAACTCACCTAGGGTAATGGTACACTCTCGAGCACACGATCGATCACCTGATCCGGTTTAATAGCCATCGATTCAGCCTCAAAAGTAAGACCAATACGATGACGCAACACTTCATGCACTACATTATGAATATCTGAAGGTGCCACATAATCTTTATTATTCATAAAGGCCGAAGCTCTAGCACAACGATCCAAATAAATACTGGCTCGTGGGCTCGCCCCATAAGAAAATAGCGATGAAAGTTTGTATGAATAGCGATCAGGATTCCTCGTGGCCATTACTAACTGCAATAAATATTCTTCAACCGCCGCATCCATATGGATATCGTAAATAGCCCTACGGCATAGAAAAATATCGGCCTGACTTAACAAAAATTTTTTAGGTTGATGCTTAGGTGCCATAACTTCTTGGCGATTGAGAGCCAAGATACGTCGCTCGGTCTCAAAATCAGGATAATCAATACACACATGCATCATGAAACGATCAAGCTGAGCTTCGGGTAAGGCAAAGGTTCCTTCTTGCTCTAGGGGATTCTGGGTGGCCATCACTAAAAAAAGCTTAGGCAAATCATGAGTTTTATTGGCAATACTAACTTGGCGTTCACCCATCGCTTCTAACAATGCTGACTGCACTTTGGCCGCAGCTCGATTGATCTCATCGGCTAGAATCAAATTATGAAAAATCGGTCCACTTTGGAAAGAAAAAGTCGCATCTTGGGGATTATAAACCTCAGTACCAGTAATATCAGCCGGCAACAAATCCGGTGTAAACTGAATACGATGAAAATCACCCTCGATTAACCCCGCCAAGGCTTTGATCGATTTAGTTTTAGCAAGACCAGGTGCTCCCTCCACCAATAAGTGGCCATCAGCAAACAAGGCCATCAGGAGACGATCTACTAGCTTTTTTTGACCGATAATCGTCTTTTCTAGCTCTTCACTCAGTTCTTTTACTTTATCGTACAAACTCATAAGGCTTCATCCTTAGTTTTTTCCCCAAGCACCTGGTTTTTTTTAGTCACAATCGCAGAGCGGACTAGCTCAATCAATTTGTCATTATGCGATTTTTCATAATTAAGCGTTTCTATGGGTGGACAAAAATGGACTGTAATAGATTTATTGGTATTTACCATCACACTGTCTGGTGCAAGCACATCGCGGGCACCCTCAATATACACTGGCACAATCGCCTTTCCTAAACTGCGAGCCACATGAAAGCCACCTTTCTTAAAATTCAACAAACTGCCATCCCGTGAACGGGTACCCTCAGGAGCAATCCACATTGAAATGCCCTGTGCTAAGCGTTCTTTAGCAATCTCAAGCTGTTTAATTGATTTCTTGCGATTGCCCCGGTCAACAGCAATAAAACCAGCGTTAACCATCGCCGGACCAATAATAGGCAATCGCATAATTTCAGCCTTAGAAACCATCCTTAAGCTAGTCGGTACAGCAGCAAACATAGCTGGAATATCCATCCACGACTCATGGTTAGACATAAACACATAAGTTTCACCAGGCAATAAATACTCACGACCGGTGACAAAAAGACTTGAAAAAGTACTCTGAAGCTGCTGGTGCCAAAACTTATTGACATATTCATCCGTAGCAAGCCTGTCGGTATGCTTAGTCATCGAACGGGCTAAATAAGAGATGGCAATACTCATTATCCCGCCAAATAACGACAGGGCATACACCGGGCTCTTCTTAAAAAGACCCTGATCTTCAGGCTTAAAAAGCTGGATTCTATCGCTCATAATTTAGCTACCAGTTGATTAGTCGCATCGACCAGAGCACTGGTTATACCAGGCTCACTAGCTGAATGGCCAGCTTCTTCCACAATAATAAACTCAGCTTTAGGCCAAGCTTTATGTAAGTCATAAGCGCTGATTGGTGGGCAAGGCATATCGTAGCGCCCTTGAATAATATAACCTGGTATATGTTTTATTTTATTAATATTATTAAGCAGATAATTATCTTCGTTAAAAAAAGCTTTATTTATAAAATAATGATTTTCTATACGGGCAAAAGCATAAGCAAAGTGGTCATCAGAGAAATTAGCTATCATACTGTTATTTTGCCGCAGCTTAGAAGTAGCCCCCTCCCACCTACTCCAAGCAATAGCTGCTTGCTTGACTATTGCTTGGTCTGCGCTGGTTAAACGCCGATGATAGGCCAGCAATAAGTCGCCACGCTCAGCCTTGGGTATTAGTGCCAGATAGTCTTGCCATTCAGCAGGATAAAAATAACTGGCTCCCTGTTGATAAAACCAATTAATCTCGCTTCTACGAACCAAAAAAATACCGCGCAGGACCAGCGAAAAAACCCGATCGGCATGGTTAATCGCATAAGTGAGAGAAAGTGTGCTACCCCAGGAACCACCAAAGACATGCCATTTACTTATCTTAAGCTGTTCGCGAATCTCCTCCATATCAGCAACTAAATCCCAGGTGGTATTTTGTGTAAGCTCACCAAAAGGCGTAGACCTACCGCAACCACGTTGGTCAAATAAAATTATGCGCCATTTTTGCGGGTCAAAAAAGCGCCGCTGACCAGGGTCAGTACCACCACCCGGGCCACCGTGAACAAAAACTACCGGTTGGCCTTTGGGGTTGCCTGCTTCTTCAACATAGATCTCATGCAGTCCCCTAGGCATCATAAAAGAATTATATGGTTCAAGAGCAGGATACAACGCAGCCATATTTTCCCTCGCGGTTTAGATGCTTCCTGAAGAGAATAAGCACATGACCAATTGTCGCGATATGATGGGCCTTGGTTTCTTCGATCAGGTGTATAAGATCGTCATCTATGTTGATTTTTTGTTGAGGCGATATCTGGAGCTTAATCAGTTCATGATCACTTAATGCCTGGTTGATTTCTTGTATCAAACCCGCTGAAATACCTTTTTTACCAAGCTGCACAACTGGTTTTAAGTGATGGGCCGACTTTTTTAGGGCACGGATTTGTTCTTGGGAAAGCAATATCTTTTCAATATGGTTATTCATGATAAGCGCAGTTGTAAAAAAACCAATCGAAAGTGTCAATATTGAGGAAAGCCATGACCTTTGTAGTAACCGATAACTGTCAAAAATGCCGTTTTACCGATTGTGTATCGGTGTGCCCAGTCGATTGCTTTTATGCTGATGAGGGACAACTCTACATCCACCCAGAAGAATGTATTGATTGTGGAGCCTGTGAACCAGAATGCCCAGTTGAGGCTATCTATGATGAAGCCAATCTACCTAAAGATAAAGTACATTGGTTAAAAATTAACGCTGAAAAAGCGCCCAATTTGCCTAATATTACGCAAAAACAAGCGCCCTTAGCTGGTGCTGAAGAGCGCAAAGCAGAACTGGGCTTTTAGCCGTTATGATGAGGGTAATGCCCGCCTTCGCCAAAAGGCTCCTGACCAGGGTGAGGCCCATGACCGTGAGGTGAATCAATGTCGTCTACATCTTCGTGGTCATCTTCGTGAAAACCAGAATCACCCACTGATGGTAATCTCATCAAATCAGCCCGGGCAATGCGCCAAGCATACTGAACAATCCATGACAGACTGCGCTCTTGACGCTTAGCTTCGTTTTGCATTTCACGTAAAATAGTATCTGGAAAATACAAAGATCTCTTTCTTTTATCAGTAGTTGTCATATTAATTCTTCCCCGTTAATATACGCGGTACTTCCATACATATTAATACACTATAATGTATACAAATGTCAAAGTTTGCTACACAGTTAGCATTTATATAAAATGACCCTTAAATAGGGTCAAAAAATTAAGGCTACAACAAAAAACTAAACTACTGCTTCTAAATTAGATTTTTTATCAACGCTTTTGCCGTTGATCATGCGAACTCCGGGCAAGTTGAAATGAGTGCGAATTTTATTTTCGATTTCAAGACTAATCGGCTGATGTTCGCGCAGGAATTGCACCACATTTTCACGACCTTGTCCCATCTTATCTTTGCCATAACTAAACCATGATCCGCTTTTTTCAATAGCGCCACACTGAACACCAAGATCGATCAACTCACCCTCTTTAGCTATACCTTGGCCATAAATAATATCAAACTCAACCTCTTTAAATGGTGGTGCCAGTTTGTTTTTGGCGACTTTTACCCGGGTACGATTACCCATCACTTCTTCACCTTGCTTGATTGCACCAACACGGCGAATATCAAGACGCATAGAGGCGTAGAACTTCAAAGCATTACCACCAGTGGTTGTTTCAGGATTGCCAAACATCACGCCAATTTTCATACGTAGCTGATTGATAAAAATAATGCTGGTTTTAGAGCGAGAGATAGTACCCGTAAGCTTACGCAAAGCCTGGCTCATCAAACGTGCTTGCAAACCCATGTGTGAATCGCCCATTTCCCCTTCGATTTCAGCTTTAGGCACTAAAGCTGCGACTGAGTCAATAATCACCAAATCTAAAGCACCTGAACGCACGAGCATATCAGCTATTTCAAGCGCTTGCTCACCTGTATCTGGCTGGGAGATCAATAAATCGTCGGTTCTAACCCCAAGCTTTCTGGCATAAACCACATCAAGAGCATGCTCAGCATCAATAAAAGCGGCTACACCACCACGCTTTTGCACTTCGGCAATAGCATGCAGAGTCAGGGTAGTTTTACCACTTGATTCAGGTCCATAAATTTCAATAATCCGCCCACGCGGAAAGCCACCAATACCAAGCGCAATATCAATACCCAAAGAGCCGGTTGATGTAACATCAACCTCGGTCATGGCACCTTCATCATTGCCTAAACGCATGATGGAGCCTTTACCAAATTGCTTTTCAATATTTTGTACGGCGAGTTCTAAACTCTTGGTTCTTTCATTACGGGATAGATCGGGGCTACTTTCTGATTTCATGTATTTGTCTCCTGAGATTAGCTATTTACACATACGATCATCTTGTAACTTAGCCATAAAAAAATAGCAGCACTAAGCTGCTATTTTTTTATGTGACAGAGCATTTTTATTTTTTGACTTCCAGGTTTGCTTTAGCTTCTGGCTTATTAGCTTTCTCTGGCACAGCAAGCACACGACCGATATCGTCATAAAACACAGTAATATTTTCACGCTGGCCATAGACGGCATCTTCGCGAGCAACCAAGCTAATAATGTTCACCCCTGGTTTGAGGATTATACTATGACTAAATCTCTCGTTAACACCTGGATTAACCAATGAACGGTAAAGTACTTTCTTCATATTTACATATATAAGAAGCTCTGAAATATTTTTGGCATTACTAATGTCAGCAAGCACCAATCCCCTTTCGCTATTAGTCCAACCGGTACCATCAGCAAATTTCAAACTAATTTTTGCCGGTACTCGTTCGTAATTAATCGAGTAGAAATCGCTTTTTTTCTGAGTGCTTTCTTTTTTAACGGTTGTCTTTAAATCTGATTTTTTAACAAAACCCACTAAATTATTATCGGCCTTAAATAATATATAACCGTTAAGTTCACCCACACTTTCACCGCTGAGACCTTCTTTAAGAGTAGCAAGCACATAGCCCGAGCTTGCTGCTTTGCTATAAAGATTAGCCGTCTTAGTCGCAACCGACATAACACTTTTAAGTGGTTTGGGATTCTCTTTTCCGCTCACAGCGATACTAACTTTGTCACGCCAAATATCATGCATTTGGCCATCAAAGATTTGTATTTCAAAGTCGGCTATATCGGTTGCCTCTTTTACTCTAAAGGCAAAGCGCATGCTGGTTTCTTGGTTTGCTAAGAGCTCACCTGCTTGAACACGGCCAGTTTTTAGAAATACTTTGGATCCAGAATCGTTACGTAATAATACCGTTGGCTCAAAAGCCTTGCCATCACCAATATTTTTGAGCCACACTACCAACTCAACTTCTTCGCCTTTTTGAACTTTAGCATCACCATTGCCCGATTTGGCATCATCAACAAAAACCATATGAGCAAAGCTAGGCCGCCCAAGACCATTAATGGCCATTGGAATATTAAGTTCTGATATTTTTTCTTTAGCGATATCCCTGATTTCCAGGCTCAATAAATCTTTACGGGTAATGACGTCTTTGGGGATGTCAAAGTCAATGGCACGAATAATCTCTTTACCTGGCTCAATCTTGCCAAACAAAAACTCGCGTTGATCAAAAAGCGGTGTTTTTGAGTGCGTTATACCATGAACCTGATAGGCAGTAGTTTTTCCGCTATTTTTAACCCTGATACTGAGCTTGAGTTTTTCACCCGCTTTAGCAACATCGTTAGATATAATAGCCGTCTTAAGCGCATCTTTATCACTAATTTTAGAGCCTACCGACCAATCGATACCATGTTTTTTTAGGGCCTCAATGATTTTCTTTTGCTCTACTTTTTCTAAGCCGTCTTTAATATCTTCAGCATTGGCCAAGAGATCTTTTCGTTTAGGGCTTTTAGCTTTCAAAATAAACTCAGAGGCAGCTCTTACGGCAAACTCTTCTTTAAGCTTAGTTTTATTTAGCTTGTTGTACTCAGTATTATCTTCTTGGGCAGGAGGAGCTAAAAACTCTATTTCAGATAAAAATTTTTCTTCGCGACTTTTAGCTGCCAACAAGTGAGCATCAAGGTCTACCTCACGGGTAGAAGTATTTTGAAACAGACTCAGCTCTTCAGCTTTTTCAGCACTTACTTGAGAGAGCTTAATATCAGGCATCACCCCAATCGTCTGAATAATTCTATCTTTTGGACCATAATACTCGGCAATAGTAAGTTTTAAAGCAGCAGGCTCAACCGGCTGATTAGTTTTGCTCTTTTTGCTCTCATCAAGGGCAGGAAAGTCAAAAAGCATTTGCACCGAACCCTTACCAAAAGTGGCTGAATCACCAATAATAACTGCACGACCACCATCAGCCTCATCAACTTCTTCACCACCATACTTTAGTGCGGCACTGACAATCTCTGAAGCACTGGCTGAACCGCCGTTAATGAGTACCGCAATACGCAAGTTTTTATCGATTTGCCCAGGTGTCGCCATCTCTACTTGGCGTGATTGCTTTTCAGAGCCTTGAGTTATCACTACCTCGCCACCTTCTAAAAATAAATCAGAGATAGAAATAGCTTCACGCAAAAGCCCACCAGGATTATCTCGCAAGTCAAGAATGACTCCAGTCATCTTATCCTTACTTTCTTTCTTCATGGCTATTACTGCAGCTTTTACGTCAGCAGCCGTGTTACCTTGAAAAGCTTTAATGCGTAAATAACCTACGTTATTATCAAGCAAGGCATAGGCCACCGAATCGACCTTAATAATGTCGCGTTTGAGCGTAAACTCAAAGTCTTTAGTAGAATTAGCTCGCTGCACTGTTATCTTAACGCTAGTTTTGGGGGCGCCTCTAAGCTTAGATACCGCATCTTCGAGCGGCATATTTACCGCCGAATCTTCATCGATTTTAACAATACGATCTTTGGCCTTAACACCTGCAAGGGAAGCAGGAGTACCATCGATAGGTGCGATAACCGTCAAAAAACCATCTCTAACTGAAATAACAATACCAACACCACCAAACTCACCCTTAGTAGTCAAGCTTAAGTCGCGAGCATACTTGGGCTCAAGAAATACCGAGTGCGGATCAAGTGTAGAAAGCATGGCATTAATAGCACCATATTCAATTTTCTCCCAATCAATCGGTTCTTCACCATTTTTCGACTTGATAGCTAAGCCCTGTTTCTTGGCCTCAACTTCAACAAACTTAAAGATATCGCGGAGCATGAAAATCATGCCCCAAATCGAGCGCAGCGGTTCATAATCAATAGTTTTTTTCACTCCACCCAAATCTATGACCAACTGTTCTTTAATTTTTGGATCACTAGCCGGCTCAGCTCCAATAACACCACTTTCACCCTTCTTAGTTTTTTCCAAAGCAATCTCAAGTGACTTAGGTAAACTAATAACCAACTTGGAAATATAAGACTCGAGCGACTCTAAAGTTGCTGCCAGCATTGCACCGGGAACTATCCTCTCAGGCTTGACATATTGCTCCTTGGTTACCAAAGCAGCACGGGGCAAATTATTAAACAAGGCACCTTGGCTGGCTAAGGGGTCGCTTAGTTTGGCCCATAAATTTGCTGGTAGGATAAGCACCGCAGTTAGCGGCAACAATAACAAGAATTTTTTAATAACGTTGATCATACGAGTATTGCTCTCCTTAGAGGGGCGCCAATAGTAGAATATATCGAACTCAATAAGAGAATATGGGAATGTACTTTAGCTAAATCATAGACCCTTTACAATGCTCACTAATTTACCGGAGACCCATTCACGTCTTGCTGTGAAATACCATATCTAATTATGGCTTTTAACAAGCGGTTCCGGCGTAAATTACCAATCAAGCCGTAGGCCTCATTATAGAGGCTGGGATCTTTTAACAAGAGACCCAATGATCCTTTGCCGCTCTTAACATCGGCAGCAATAGCTTCCAAATCGCCAGCAGCAGTGGCAATTGAAACTAGTATCTGCTTAGCTTTCTCATCACCAAGCAAAGTAGACAGATTATATAAGATGTCATTAAGGTGTTTGACTATCTTTTGTCCTTCAGGATCATAGAGCAAGGCTTGGGCTAAACCATCACCCTGCTTGATGGCTAAGCTAATACTTTTAGCATTAGCAATGAGTTCTTTGCTATCTTCAGCGGCTTTCTTGTCATAAATGAGCTCATGCAAAATACCGCTACCGGTTTCAATCTCTTTAAAAATCTTCTGTAAAGATTTAGCAGAGTTTGCTAGTGAAGTATCCCCTCCATCAGCCATAAAGCCTTTAATAACATCACGAGCACCTGAGATGGTTTCAGTAACATTTTCAAGAATCTTTTGTGCTTGTTGCAAAGATTGATTTAAATCTACTGGTGGCGTTGAATGCAACATGGCCCCGGCTTCTACCTGAGGGTGCTCTGGCGAGCCAATACTAATATTTATCAACTTATCGCCTAAGAGGCCTTTGCTATCAATACGAGCAATCGAATCAAGCCTAATCCACTGAAGCGAACTCTTAGCAACATCCATGACAATAGTCACATCTCGTAGCTTTTGATGCGGGCCGGGCCGAGGATTAGGAAAACTAATTTTATTAACGTGACCAACAACCACGCCGGCCAACATGACATCAGCACCCAAAGCCAAACCTGCTACATTAGGAAAATGTGCCTCAATTCTGACCGTGCTATCAAACAAACGACGTTCACGACCGATTAAAAACACCAATAAAATTAGTACAAAAAGTCCAAAAGCAACAAAGATACCTAAGATCAAGTCATATGAACGTCGTTTGGTTAGGGCCATAGTTCACAAGCTCCCTTGCACAGTTAATAAAAGAGAAGGGTCACCAAGCACAAAACCCCTTACTACCGCATCTTCGCTGTTCTCAAGTTCAGCAAAGGTACCGATTTTACGAACACGACCATTGTAAAAAAACGCCACTTCATCGCTGATAGTTTTAACTGTCGGCATATCATGAGTTACCACAATGCTGGTACACTTGAGCCTGTCTTCTAACAGCATGATTAAATCTATGATTCGCCTGGTATTAATCGGATCAAGACCTGCAGTAGGCTCGTCGTATAAAATAACCTCAGGATTGGTAACAATGGCCCGAGCCAAACCAATACGCTTTTTCATGCCACCTGAAAGCTCACTAGGCATCTTATCTGCAGCATCAGGTAAACCAACCATTGCTAAAGTCATCGCCACACGGTCGCTAATCTCACCGGTATTGCTCATACCTTGTACTACTAATGGATAAGAGATATTGTCAAAAACATCCATTGAATCAAATAATGCCGCACCTTGAAAAACCATACTGATACGTTGTCTAACTGATAAAAAATCATCTTCACGCTCAAGCTTAGCAATATCGATATTATCAAAATAAATCGACCCCTCATCTGGTAAAACCAAGCCTATTAGCATTTTGATGGTCACGGTTTTGCCACAACCAGAAGGTCCTAGAATCGACAGCACGCGGCCTTTTTTGACAGGTAAATTAATCTCTTGGCAAACCTGATGAGAGCCAAAAGACTTCCTAAGCCGCACCAATGATAAGGCAAAATTAGGATCCAGTTTATATGGCTCAATAATATCAGACATCAAAAGTTTTCAATAACCTCAAAATCATCATGAGATATTGTTAGAATACATAGTTAGATATTAATTTCCAAGTAACTACTTATTACCAAAATCAACCGCAATAATGTTATCAACTGTCTCTTCACGATTTGGCGGAAATTCACGCATATTTTCACAGGCTTGCTCATTAATACCCAGAACATCTTCCTGATCGTAGTCCTCGGGAAAATCATCAAACCATACTGCACCTTGGTTAAGTACCGCTGACTGAATTCCGTAAACAGCTGGCCATGGCAAATAGCAAAAAAACTCACCCGAATCAAAAGACATACTACCCCACACACCCAACTCGTTGAAGTTAAAATCAGGCACGTGAAAATTGTAAGAAAAATTGAGACGTAAATCGCCATGTTCAGCAAACTCTGGTGGTACTTTTACGCCATTTGAACGGGCATCGAGCAATACTGAAACTATTCCCTGAGTCAACCATTCACTAAATAAGCCCTTCTTATTATTGTTAACCAAGCGCTGCTCAGCACTCAAGACACCAGGTTCATGTTTTCTAACCGAACTCATACTGAGTACGTTATCAGGCGGGAGCTCACTCATAGCTGTTAAGCCCGAACGCCATGCTTAGCTTGATATTCTTTAGCCAAATCTGACAGCGAGCAGTCAAGAACATACTTAACCGGCTTATCAAAACGAACCTTCCTGGCTGCTATTTCACGCAGTGCAGTAACCTGTTCGTTATTCTTATAGCCATCCACCAGGGGCCGCGCGCCCTTCATCAACTGGCGCGTACGTGCGGCAGCCAACAACACCATGGCAAAGCGGTTATCAATAACTTTCAAACAATCTTCAACGGTCACACGCGCCATAAAACCCCCGGCTAATAAGCAACACCAGGCACCCATAGCCCCTATTTTCTAAAAGCTCAACATGGGTGCTTGAGTTAGCAAGCAAACCTCAATTAAGCTTTATGCTAGCCCTGGTCGGTCAAAACAGATATTTTTGATGACAGGCACCTTGCTTAGACATGATTTGGTGGCTATAGTAGCGCTGGGGGTGATTATGGATTCGACGGGGGATGAAAAGCTTTAATGGCACGCCGCGGGTTTCAGTAAGCGCGTAAAAATGCTGAGAAAACAAAAAAGCCAACAATAACGTTGCATACAGTGGCTCTGCCGCTGTAGCTGCTTAAGCTTAATAACCTTAAAGTAGCCACTGGTCCGACACGGGTCTTGGGTGTCGGGTCGCCAGTGAAAAACCTACAGGACTGGTTCTTAGGTCCTCTTGGCCGACCTAAGAGCGAGAAACAGGTCAGGAACTCTCTTTAAAAGCCTGCCTCTGGGCATTTTTGTGAGAGCATAAAACAGTAGGCTAAGCGTGTAGAAGTTTTAGTCGGACATCTTACGGACGCGGGTTCAAATCCCGCCACCTCCACCATTTATTAGCCCTTTAGGGCTTTTTTTGTAGGAGCACTCGTGAATCAAAATCATCGACCGGGCACCGTGGGTTATACCTACGCTCAAATGACTCAAGTAGTCATGCCCCAGTACACCAACCAACACGGTACCATTTTTGGAGGTGAGGTGATGAGCTGGATCGATATTTGTGCTGGTGTCAGCGCCCAGCGACACTGTCGCAGTAGCGTAGTGACTGCTTCTTTTGATGAAGTGCACTTTATTAGCCCGATCAAACACGGTTCGGTAGTTATTCTAGAAAGCCAAGTGCATGCGGTATTTAACTCCAGCATGGAAATCGGCACAGTGGTGACTGCGGAAAACCCGCGCACGGGGGAGAGAAAAATCGCAGTACGAGCTCTGTCAACTTTTGTGTGCTTGGATGATTTTGGTGAACCATTAAAATGCCGGGCCCTCATTACCGAAAGCGATGAAGAGAAAGCACGCGAGCAAGCCGCATGCATACGTAGAACCAGACGCCTTGAGCATCGCCAGGAAGAAACGAAAGCCTTGCTTAATACCACCAAGGCCAACGGTGGCGATTAACCCGCTCGACTTGATCCAAATCTCTAATTGACGCTCCCAGCGGGGTAAACTTTCGCCAGCCAACATGCTCAATATAGCGCCATACATATTCATAATGTTCTTTGGGTCGCTTGTTCACCATGCGATCATTTGGGTTTGAGTTACTAGCTAAACCCAGTAGCGCATAAGTCAAACTAAGGCCGACAATAATCAGTAACTTTTTCATAAGATACTCCCGGATTAGCGGGCCATGTAGCAATGTGGTCAATCAGCAGCAAGAAGGCCTGATCCAGCTTATTACTAAAGTAATGCACACAAAGTCCCACATGGTTAGATCGGCCTCAATCAAGTTATCGGTGGCATGAAGCCATCGAATATAAATGAGGTTGACAATGAAACATATAACGAGAATAGGGCTTTATTTTAGCCTAATTTCGCCCGCGCTACTTTTATTAGCCTGTGGCACTGAAAAAATCGACGAAACCGCAAGCTATGAAAACAAAATGGGGCAAACCGAAAACACTCTTAAAGAAGTGATGCCAACAGCATCAGTCGATAACGATCTTGCTCTTAATACCATGAGCGATAACTTTTATGCATCACTGCCCTACTATTGTGACCCTAATAATTATCCACAGCATATGATTAGATCGATTGCGGTCTGCATTCCCTTCCTAAGTCAACTGTGGGGTACTTCATACGGTTACTACCGTTACCTGCCACGTTTCTTGGATCGTACCGGTTATCGTATCAAGCACCATGTTGGTCGGGTATCGAAAGACGAAGACTGGGATGATCGCTATGATCGAGATAACAAAAAACACCATAAAAAGCATAAAAAAGACGAAGAAGATAACAATGGTCCAGGCTTTAGACACCGTGGCGCTCGTCCCTAGCATAAGCTAAAAAAATCAGGGCATACTAGACTGGCACTTGCCAGTCTTTTCGTTAGGAGCGCTAATGGGTATCAAAATCGGCACTACACATATTGAACCAGGTCAACGCCATTGTGTAATGATTCCCTTACCCAATCTCTATCACAGCGAGCCACTATACATGCCAACTCATGTTATATGCGGCCAACAACCAGGACCTGTATTGTTGATAACTGCAGCGATTCATGGTGATGAAATCAATGGCACAGAAATCGTTCGCAGGCTCTTAAAAATAAACTCCCTCAAAACTATAAGCGGTACGCTCATCTGCGTACCAGTCGTTAACGTTTATGGTTATTTATATCAGTCACGCTATCTGATGGATCGTCGTGATTTAAATCGATCTTTTCCGGGAAGTTCATCTGGTTCAATTGCCGCACGATTAGCCAAACTCTTGGTGAATGAACTTATTAGCAAAGCCTCTCATATGATCGATTTACACACCGGAGCCCTTCACCGCGCCAATATGCCCCAAATTCGCGCCTCGCTCAATAATCCAGAGACACTCGCCTTGGCAAGAGCATTTAAGGCCCCGGTTATTATCGACTCACGTGAACGCGATGGCTCACTGAGACAAATAGCCAGCGATCTTAAAAAAGTGCTTTTGCTCTATGAAGTAGGTGAAGCACTCAGATTTGATGATTTTGGTATCAAAGTTGGTGTACGAGGCATTGTTAATGTGATGCGGAGCTTAAAAATGCTCCCCGTCATAGATAGTGGTGGGCCAAAGATCGAAGCCCCAATCATTTCTTCCACCCATTGGATCAGGGCTCAAGTAAGTGGCAATTTACAAAGCTATCAAAAACTAGGAGCACAGGTAGAAAAAGATCATGTTATCGGTACTATTTCCAATCCTTTTGATTTGAGCGTTACTGAAGTTAAATCACCCTATAAGGGAATTTTGATTGCTTATTGCAAGCTGCCACCTGTGCACGAAGGGCAAGCACTTTTTCATATCGCTCTCCTAGAAAAACCAGGTGCCAGCCACGTGCAAATCAACCAGCTAGAAGATTTGATCCCCCAAGATGTGGCGACTTTTTTTCCTGAAGGCTTCTAAACTATTTTTTTAGCTCACACCAAAAATCAGATGGCGCGTATTGTTCTAGCTTAGTCAATACTTCAGATAAAGATTTTTTAGAAGCAATCAAGCTTGCCAAAGTTTTCTCATATTCTAGCTTAGTTAAGCGGCTTTCTTCCTTAGTTTTATGTGCTTGCTCTACTAAGCCATCAGCGATAATTTCACCAATATGATGCGGTTCAACAGCGACAGCACTTGCTACTGTCTCTATATCTGCTTGGCAACTTTGGTAGATTTGGTGAGTTTGTTCATCATAGCTAAGCTCTTCAGGTATAAGCGAAGAAACACCCAAAAGAAGCTCTTCAGCATTATCTGGCCTGGTTTCAACTGATTGCAGCTCATGGGCAATAAAATTAGCCTCGTTAATAGCTCGGCGTGCACCGGCTAGGGTAAATTTTTTATCGTGCAAAAGATGCTTAATAGCCGAAAAAAGCACTAGATCTTCTTTGCGATAGAGGCGCTGGCCATGCTTAGTTTTTTGCGATCTGATTTGGGCGAATTCAGCCTCCCAAAAGTTAATCTCATAAACCTTAACTTTTAATAAATCAGCTATCTCTGAGGCAGAAAAACAGGTCTTGCTCGGCAATGTATCATAGGCCATTAGTTCTCTCATTGTCACACTTGCCCTCAATCTTAATATATATCTTTACGTTGATAGTTTGTTAAATAAATTGTAACAGAAATAATTCAAACTGCGTCAATTTTTTCAACTAATAACATAAAACCATAATCGACCCTGCCAGGCTTGTCGCGGGGCAACAACTAAAAAACTCACTTTTTGATAAATCTACGCCCTATTATCCGCAACAATGGAAAACAACTGATGAAAACCTTAAAAAGAGTATTGCCAAATGCAATTAGGTGCTGTTGATTGGCGCCAAAAAATGCTTAAGAGCACACGGAGAAACGTGAACACGAAACCACCAGGAGAGCAGAAAATTATGTTGTTTCGACTCTCCATCCAAAATATGATGACCCTGGTTTCCTTTAACCTCATGTTGTTTTTGGACCGCATAATACTCGCCAAACACGGGACTGCTTCACTGAGCGCCTCACTTACTGCCGGCTCTATTTGCAATATTTTTATTTTTGGCGCCATTGCTATTGCCAGCATTGCTGATGTTTTTATTGGTCGCTACTTTGGGGCTCAGGAGCATAAAAAAATCGGCCAAATCGTATGGCAAATGCTGTGGTTCTCAATAACCATAGCCGGTCTATTCTTATTGATTTCAATTTTTGGCCACCAGTATCTGCCCTTGCATAGTGGTTTTAGCAGTGAAGCTGAAACCTATTTTCGCTGGCAAATGGCTGTAGGCTTTTTGCCGGTTATCATTGCTACACTCAACTCATTTTTCTTAGGTACCCAACGCTTTGGTTTTGCCTTAATCGCTGTAGTGGTGGCAAGTTTATGCAAACTTATCCTGGTCGTACCTCTGGTATTCGGCATTAATGGCTTTTTCAGTGGTTTTGGTATTAAAGGCACTATTAGCGCCACAGCTATTTCTCAAATACTTCATATTATTATTTTAGCTTGGGTAGTTTTTAGGAAAAGCAATCGTGATCGTTATGGTTCCGGCGATTGCGCGATAAGACCTCAAGTTTTTTTGAGCTGTGTAAGAATCGGCTTTCCTCAGTGTCTTGGTACTATGCTCAATTATGCGGCATGGAGCACGGTCGTGGGATTGCTTACCGTAGCCGGTGAAAAACATCTCATGATGTATACCATTATTGATAGCCTCTATGCTCTCTTTGGCTTTACCACTGAAGGTCTACAAAAAGGCGTTCTCGCCATCGCCGCTGGTCTCATCGGCTCGGGTCAGTCAGCTAAGGTGCCTGCCTTGTTTAGAAATGCGGTATTTTTATTAGTGCCTATCTTATTGGTTTTAGCCTTGCCCTTGCTATTTTTTCCCGATGTAGTTTTATTTGCCTTCAATGACATCAGACTCAACTCAGTTGAGATTTATTCGGCCTGTTTTATTACTTGGATTCACTTTTGCTTTGATGGCTTAAGTTGGATCTTAAGCGGGCTTTTAACCGCCCTTGGTGATACATTTTTTGTGGGGCCAGTGAATGCACTGGCTTCAATCGTTTCTGGAGTAGGGGTTACCTATTTTATGACTAAAATCGTATTTTGCCAGCCTGAAATAACTTGTTGGGTCAGCGCTATTTATGGCTTGTTTAATGCGGTACTTTTGCTTATGCGCTTTCGCACATGGAACTTTTCAGAAACCAAAGCTATTGCGCCATCCATTGCAATACCGATTTTTAATCCAGCTGACATCAATCAACCAGCGCCTGCCTTAAGATTTGGCTCGCTTTAAAAGATAAAACTTTACGGGCAGTAATTTCGATTTCAGCACCGGTTTGGGGGTTTCGGCCCCGTCTTTTACGTTTTTGCCTTACTTCAAACTTACCAAAGCCGGAAAGCTTGACGTGTTCTCCCCGCTCAAGTGATTTTTTAATAGATTCGAATACTTTTTCGGTAATTTCAGCTGAGTCTTTCTTCGAAAAACCAATCCGCCGATGAACGCTTTCAACAATATCAGCCTTAGTTAAGGTCTTTGATCCATTTTCAGCAGTGTCCACCATGCCCACACCCACCCACTATCTTAGGATTTGGCACGGTAAAAAACGTCGCCAAACCAATGATTACTCATTGATAGGAGAGCATTTTAAAGGGGCTAAAGTCAAATTTTTGCCGTTAACGAACTCTGGCACCCATTTCTTTAAGGCTTAGGCGTAAAAACTCACTGATAAACTCTTCAGCATCATGGTCAGTCAGGGTGCGATCAGCATTTTGTAAGGTGAGAGACAGTGCTACCGATTTCTTACCTTCTTCAATATTCTTACCACGATAAATATCAAAAACCCGCACGGTACTCAAAATCCCCCGTTCACGGTTAACTTCATGGCTAAGCTTAATCAGATCGCCGATCAATACCTGCTCATCAACCAACAAAGCCACATCACGGCTGATAGCTGGATAACGTGAAAAAGGCTTAAAGCTTGGCACTGCTGTATAAAAATCAGCCAGAGCAGCCACATCAAGCTCAAAAACAAAAACATAGCCTAAGATATCTATCTTTTGCGCAAGATCAGGATGGATCTTACCCGCATGACCAACGACTTTAAGCGAGTTGTCTTTAAGCTTGATAGTGACACTCTCGCCAGGGTGCAAATAACTAAGCTCTGACCCATGGACATATTCAACATCAAGTCTGAGGCCTGAAAAAATTTCTTCTAAAACGCCCTTGAGATGATAAAAATCTATGTTTTTAGCGGCCAGATCAAAAGCCTGACCAGAGTCGTAACCCGTCATTACCCCAGCAAGATATTGACGTTCTTCAGCAAAACTATCCTGATCGAGCGAACCGCATAAAAGCTCAGGCTCAGGGCGCCCACCTTTTTCACGCCGCCCTAAAAATACCGTACCAACTTCAAAAAGCTTAATACTAGCTTCTTGGTTGCGCTGATTATGAATAATATTTTTTAAGAGCCCCGGCACCAAGCTTTGGCGCATAAGGCCGTAGCGATCGCTAAGCGGGTTTTTAACTTCAATTTGCTGATCTTGCTGCTTAGTACTTAAAAATAAATTGTGGTAATCAGCATTTAAAAAGCCGTAGTTAATGGCCTCGAAAAAGAGTCTGGCATTTAAACGCTTTCTCATAATTTTAAGACTTTCACAAACTTTATTATCAACAAAAGCTTGCGACTCTTTGCTCTTGGCTATAAAGCTATCGCTGATTTTATCATAGCCAATCATACGAACAGCTTCTTCGATGAGATCAATCTCTCGACTTAAATCAGGCCTAAAAGTCGGCACGCGAAAATAAATCGCATCACCACGCTTAGCCACTGTTTCTATACCTAGGCGCAAGAACTTTCTACGTAATAAATCTTGATCAAAATGCTCAGCACTAATCCCAAGAATATCCTGGGCACGACCAGGTCGCATCTGAATTTCTAAAGGATCAATCCGCTTACGATAAGCATCTATAGGCTCTCTACAGGCTTTAGCTTCACTGTTTTCCACAAGCAAACGTGCGGCATAATTTAAGGCATCAACTACACCACTAGGATCAATACCGCGCTCAAAGCGATAGCTACTATCAGTTGAAATCCCATGAGCACGTGCACTTTTGCGAATAAGCGTAGGCTCAAAATAAGCAGCCTCCAGTAGCACTGTGGTAGTGCTAGGCTTAATAGCGCTGTGAAGGCCTCCTACCACTCCGGCTATCGCCAAGGGCCCATCAACATCACAGATGCTTAGATCATCCGAACTGAGGCTCATTTCTTTGCCGTCAAGAATCACTAATTTCTCGCCCATTTTAGCGCGTCTAACAATGATTTTTACTCGCGTGCCGTCTTTCTTAAGCGCATCATAATCAAAAGCATGCATAGGCTGGCCGCGGTCAAGCATAACAAAATTGCTAATATCAACCACATTATTGATAGGCTTAACACCACAGGCCTCTAAGCGCTTACGGATCCACTCGGGGCTTTCGCCAATCCTTACATTCTCAAGCACTCTAAGGGCATAGCGGGGGCAATCACTCGAGTTTTCAATCTCAATCGACACTTTTTCATGAATAGGACCAGCCATTTCTTTGAGAGAAAGCATAGGCGCCCGGGTAGTTAAATCCAATAAGGCCGCCAGCTCACGAGAAACACCTAGATGACTTAAAGCATCAGAGCGATTAGGGGTGATACCTAAGCTAAAAACGCTGTCGCCAAGCAGTTCCTCACCCTGCTCCAGGCTTTCAACTTCAAGACCTGCCATGGTCATGGTCTGACAGAGCTGATCAATGTCAATCTCAGGTTTAATATCAAGATAGTCTTTGAGCCAATTCAAACTGATACGCATACTCACCTTAAAATTGTCGCAAGAAACGCAGGTCGTTTTCAAAAAACAGACGAATATCTGGAATACCATACCTGAGCATCGCAATGCGCTCGACACCTAAACCAAAAGCAAAACCACGATACTTCTCGCTATCATAGCCGCAGGCAGTAAACACAGCCGGATCAACCATTCCTGCACCCAAAATCTCAATCCAGCCGGTGCCCTTACATAAACGACAGCTATTATCACGTTCGCAGGCAAAACAACTGACATCTACTTCCATGGATGGCTCAGTAAACGGAAAAAAGCTTGGCCGCATACGAATTTTAGCAGAGGCAGAAAAGACTCCTTCAGCAAAAGCCGCCAAAGTGGCTTTTAAATCAGCCAAAGACACCTTGCTATCGACAAAAAGTCCCTCAATCTGAGTAAACATCGGCGAATGAGTGACGTCTTCATCGCGACGATAGACACGACCAAAGCTCATCAATCTTAATGGTGGTACTTTTTTAGCCAACATCGCCCGAATCTGCACAGGACTAGTATGGGTCCGCAACATAATATCGTCAGTGATATAAAAAGTATCCTGCATGTCACGAGCCGGATGGCTCCGGGGTATATTGAGTGCTTCAAAATTATAAAAATCGTGTTCAATCTCTGGTCCGCTGGCTTTAACAAAGCCAAGCTTTTCCAAGACTGAAAAAATTACTTCGGCAGTCTGGGTTAATGGATGCGCAGAACCATAACCATAAACACGACCAGGTACCGTCGTATCAAGAGCAACACTGAGCTGCTGATGCTTAGAATGCTGAATTAATGCTTGCTCTTTAAGGTCAAGCTCCGCTTGCAGGCCATCTTGCACTTCGTTAGCGATTTTACCGAGACCAGCTCTTTCGTCAGCAGGAATCTGCCCCAAAGACGAAAGCACTCTCTTAAGTTCGCCCTTCTTACCTAAATAAGACGACTTGAGAGAGTTGAGCTCTTCTTTAGTATTGATATCTTTAAGTTTCGAAAGCGCCTCATCTTTTAGACTCAATAAGGCGGATTTCAGATCAGGCATAACAACTCGCAAGTTTTAATTATCTTATCGAATCGACAACGGCCTTAAACCCTGGGGCATCAAAACAAGCAAGTTCAGCCAAGACCCGACGATCGAGTGTAATATTATGTTTTTTCAAGCCACCAATGAAAACACTATAACTGATACCATGCTCACGAACTGCAGCATTGATACGCGCAATCCACAAAGCCCTAAACTCACGTTTCTTTTGCTTACGGTCTCTAAAAGCAAAAGCCAAACCACGATTTACCGTTTGATTAGCTAACTTAAATAACCTGCTCTTCTTGCCGTAGTAGCCACTTGCTCTTTTCAGAACTCTTTTGTGACGACGGCGGGTAACAACACCACTTTTTACACGAGCCATTTCAACCCTCTTAAATAATTATTTTCTTAAACAGCCAAAGCTCTCATCACAAGCCCTGCATCACCAGTGCGCATGATTCCTGCTTTTTCAAGATTACGCTTACGCTTACGATTCTTATTACTCATACCGTGACGCAGGCCCTTTCTCTTAAATTTGACCTTGCCACTACCCGTCAGCGAAAAACGCTTCTTAGCAGCGCGACTACTTTTCATCTTGGGCTTATTCAGGCCACGAGATTTTTTACATCCTGCCATGGATTATTTCCTTATTATTCCCTATTAGGAAAAAACTTATGCCAGCCAGCAGATATATATATTTCCCCGGTCTGGCAATACCGACTCCCTTAAAAACTAAGCAGCGGTTGCTTTCTTACGATCAGCCCGACCTGGCGCCACAATCATCACCATCTGACGGCCTTCTAAGCGTGGGTTTTGTTCGATAAGAGCATCTTCACCTAAGGCCTGAATAACTCGGTTAAGCATCTCTCGGCCGACATCAGGGTGAACAATTTCACGGCCTCTAAACATGACCGTTACTTTGCCTTTATTACCTTTTTCTAAAAAGCGTTTGAGATTTTTAACTTTAACATCAAAGTCATGGTCACCAGTTTTGGGGCGAAACTTGACTTCTTTAAGCTCAATCTGTTGCTGTTTTTTCTTAGATTCAGCCATCTTACGGCTTTGCTCATACTTGTACTTACCGTAATCCATGATTTTACAGACCGGCGGTTTAGCCCGTGGCTGCACTTCAACTAAGTCCAAATTAGCAAGTTCTGCCCTTCTTAAAGCCTGCATGGTTGGCATAATACCGAGCTGTTCACCTTCTTCGCCAATCACCCTAATTTCGGGTACTCGTATGCGACGGTTAACGCGAGGCTCATCAATGCGCTCTTTGCCACCACGGGGCGCTCCTTGCGATGAAAAATCGCCTCCACTCGGATTTGACATGTTCGACATGCTTGCCATTCTTTCTCCATAAAAAAATACTAGTCTAAACTGTCCCTAAGCACTTCGAGCTTGGCAATGGGGCTTAGTCTAAGAGTTTAGGATGCTCACACTCTTGCTTAATGACAGCAATCAAATCGTTTAAGCCAAAAAATCCCTTATCTTCTTGAGACCTTAGGCGCAGGGTTCCGCCATTTTCAGCCACTTCTTTATCGCCCACTACAACCATTAGGGGAATTTTATCCATTTGGGCCGAGCGAATTTTGGCACCCAATTTTTCATGGCTTTCTTGAAACTCAGCTCTAATACCTGCGTCTTTCAGCGCTCTAACTAGGTTCTGCGCATGATCATTATGACGATCGCTGACGGTTAAAATCCTGACCTGTTCAGGCGACAGCCAAGCTGGAAAAGCTCCCGCATAGTGTTCAATCAACAGGCCAATAAAACGCTCGATCGAGCCAAATAAAGCCCGGTGCAACATCACTGGCCGCTCCTTTTCACCCAAATTATTGACAAACTCCAAGTCAAAACGCTCAGGGTTATTAAAATCAAGCTGTACAGTCGAACACTGCCATAAACGCCCCAAGCAATCTTTAAGTTTAACATCGATCTTAGGGCCATAAAATGCCCCGCCGCCCTCGTCTATTTTAAACTCAAGCCCAGTTCTTGCTACTGCTGCTGTTAAGCTCTTCTCTGAGCGTTCCCAGTCGCTTAAAGCTCCAACATATTTTTCAGGCCGAGTAGAAATATTAATCTCAAACTCATTAAAACCAAAAGCTTTAAGCATGCTCAAAACAAAAACTAAGACCCGATCAAGCTCACTATCTAACTGATCCCAACGACAAAATAAGTGGGCGTCATCCTGGGTAAAGCTACGCACCCGCATAAGGCCGTGCAGCACACCAGCTAACTCATAACGATAGACCGTGCCAAACTCAGCTAATCTTAGCGGTAACTCGCGATAACTGCGAGGCTTAAACTTGTACATCAACACGTGAAAAGGGCAGTTCATCGGTTTCAGCAAATACTCGTTACCATCCACATTCATAGGCGCAAACATCGAATCATGATAAAAACCCAAGTGGCCAGAAATACGCCATAAATCGCTTTTAGCGATGTGGGGCGAATAAACCATTGAGTAGCCACCGGCAAAATGGCGCTGGCGAGAAAAGTCTTCAATAATCGATCGCAGACGTCCACCATCAGGTAACCACATGGCAAGACCTGGGCCGATATCCTCGTTAGCGTGTGCTTCAAAGTAGCTTTTGATAGCTATATTTTTATGGTTTTGGCTAAACTTTGCGACTAAATCACTCACATCTTTGCGCACAGATGCATCAGCAGGACAGGCAAAAATACGTAAGTCCGCATGAGCAAGTTCTTCTTCTTGTTCAGCTTGTGAAATATTCATGGCCTTTAGGACTAGATTTCTACTGGGCAAGCAGCTCTGAATATCAGCTAACAGCTTTTCAATCGGCCCTACTACGTCTTGCACCTGACTAGCCAAGCTTTTAATGATCACACGCGCTTCGCTTAGGTGGGATTTTTGGTCTTGCCATGAAGCAAATTTTTCTGACACAAAGAAAAGATTATGCTTAGGGCCAAGCTTGCGATGATCGCGCCGTTTAGCTTCTTCTATTCTAAATAAATGGCTATCAAGCTCGGCCTGGCTCTGAAAAGCAATGCCGCTAATACGCTGCAACATCTCACGACTAGCATCAGCCCGCCAATAGCTGCCCGAAACACCCAAAATTTTAAAGGCTTTAATAAAGCTGGTATTTGGCAGGTGGGGTCCACGACATAAATCAACAAACAAACCACTTTCATAGAGCGTGACACGATCCCCTTCAATCCAATCGAGAATTTCTGGCTTATAGCGTTGGTTTTTTTCAGCAAATACTTTACGAGCATCTGTCTTAGTTAACCAGCGCTTTTTAAAGCTGATATTTTGCTTAATTAAGCTTGCCATTTTACTTTCAATCAGCGCCAAATCTTCTTCGTTAAAGGCCCGGCCAATATCAAAATCGTAATAAAAACCTTCAGCATGATTTTTAGGCCCCATTGTCACCTGAGCGCCTGGAAAAAGTTCCACCACTGCTGCGGCCAAAATATGCTCGGCACTATGACAAATAAGATCTTGAGCCTCAGGCGCTTTAGCATCAAGCAAGATAACATGGTCGTTGTTATTAAGCGGATCCTGTAAATCTTGAATAATCCCATTAACCTTGGCTACCACAACCCGTTTAGCTAAGCCAGGCGAAATATTGAGCGCTAGATCAAGAGCACTCGAGCCCAGAGGAAGAATACGTTCGCCTTCAGGAAGTTTTATACAAATATCGGCCATATCAAGCACCCAAGAAAAAACCCTGCCTAGCGCAGGGTAACAACAAATTTTGGTAGGCACGGCCGGGTTCGAACCGACGACCCCTTCCATGTCAAGGAAGTGCTCTACCACTGAGCTACGCGCCTAAAACTACTGCGAATAATAAGCCAGTTTGAGTTTTTACTGTCAACCCACGACTGCAAGATCACTAGCAAACACTTTAGAAGCTGTCTAAAAACTAAGATTCAGGCTTGAAGCCATTTTTCATATCGCTTTAGGCATAATCTGGCATTTGCAATATAATTTATTGATTGCTGGTGAATGATTTTCTTTTCATAGTTACAAACTAAGCTTACCCCCAAAAGTCGGACCGGAGTTGTGAGGACAGATTTGTCCCTAGAATACACATAAAAAGGGAATAAATAAGCATGGTCAAATCAATAAGAAAAAAGTCGCATAGTGCAGAATTTAAATTTAAGGTAGCATTAGCAGCAATAAAAGCTGATAAAACTATGGCTGAATTGTGTCAGGAATTTGGCATTATTAATAGTCAATTGCATAAATGGAAGAAAGCCCTTCTAGATGGCGGCGCTGAAGTATTCAAAGGCACTTCTAAGCCTCAGCAATCAGCTAATATCGATATCGACAAACTACACGCAACCATAGGTCGCCTCAAGATTGAAAACGATTTTTTAGAACGAGTGCTCGGGAGGTCGCGATGAAACGCCGTGCTGAATTGGCTCGTGGGGCCTATAGAAATCTATCAGTTCGTCGACGCTGTTTTTTGTTGGGCTTGAATCGTATTGCAGTTTATTATCAAGCAGCTAATCGTAATATTAATATAAGTATGGACGGCAAAAAATAGATTTTTATATAATATCTATATTGAGCGATTTTGGCGAACCATAAAATACGAAGAAGTTTATCTAAAGACTTACGAGACAGTATCCGAGGCTAAGCTTGGATTATGGGAATATATTAGACGGTATAATCACGAAAAGAATGTATTTTCCAATCTTTCTATGTTCTTTAGGCTGCTGACTTGTTTAAATTTAGGCCAAAGTCGAGCTAAGTGCTTGGAGATAAGGGTGTAAAATTAGAGAATTTAGTGGCAAACTCTCTAAAACGGGAACTTGATTGGCTGGAAGATACTGAAGGTTTAAAAACAGGCCTTCACTTTGTTCTTAACAAAGATGGTTTAGAGATTGATTTCTTGGTAAACCTGGAAGATCGGCCAAGCTATCTCATTGAAGTAAAATGGGCTGATCAAGAACCAGCAAAATCACTTCGCCACTTTTCTCAATTTTGGACTGGTATAAAAACTATTCAACTTGTGGGCGAGACTAAACGTGAAAAGACGTGACCTAATGGTATAGAGCTTAGAAGCGCAGAAAATTGGCTTACAGAACTAAATCTAAAGCCACAGTGCTTGTGGAGTAGTTTTATGATCATAAAAAATATTTTTTTTCTTTTTACTTACTTGTCAGTGTTACTTAGCTCATGTGTCAGCTTTAAAGCTGGTCATGACTCTAAAACACAAGCTGCTTTAGAGGAGTTTTGGCTAAGTACTTCAATGTATGGTGGTAATTTTTACGATGATCCAAGCATAACCTTGCTTGATTATCGGTCTTTCTCAGCCATCGACGATGCCTTAATGCCTGATGGCTTTAGCTTTTACCCACCGCCGCCCAATCATATTGTGCCGGCCGGTACTCTGGTAGAAATTACTAAAATTGCCTACCCCACTGCTCTAGAAAAGTTTCAGCGGCCGCTTTATTCACCCAAAGAAAGTATTTGGGTTTATCTCAAAGTAGCCCGCGAACGTGGGCGCGTGAATATTTTTCGGGAAAATACTCATATTATTGTCGTGCCTAAACGCTTTAGCACTGAAGAACAAGTCAAAAACTATCTAGCCCAGTTTTTAAGCACTATCGATCCTAATACTTGGATACTTAGAGCTCATTCATCTATTCAAGAAGCCATTTGGCAAAAAAAACCCTTGGTTGGCATGAATAAACAAGAAGTTATTGCCGCTTTAGGACCGGCCTTAAAACGCCAATTCCCTAAAGAACTTGATTTAGAAGAAAACCAAGAAACCTGGCATTATAGCGACTATTTCATTGCTTTTAACGAAGAAATAGTAACCAAGGTTAGGCTGTTGGAGAAATAAATGATGGTGCGAATAAAACTGCTCTTTGGTGTGCTTATGCTTGGTGGGATTGGTAGTAGTGCTTGTTCGCGTTCCCACTTTTCTCATCAACAGTCTCAACAGGAGGAAGCAATGCATATGGCTTCGGAAAATACTTTAGATCACTTAAGCGATGGCAGCGAAGCAGTTTTTTTAATTAGTAGTCAAAGCGTTGTTGTCGATACTAAATCCAAACCTGAGGGTTTTTATATCAAAGGTACTATTCACGCCGGTAAATTTCACCCCACCAGTGAAGTCCTCGGCATTGGCGAGCTAGCTACCAAGGGCCGCTATGGTTGGCTTGAGCTCAACTCTAGGATTTTTTTCCCGATGGAATCAGATCAAAAGGCTAACACACCTTTTATTAAGGGTTATTTGACCGACGATGGTTTTGTACCGTCACTCCGCGAAGTGATTGATACGCCATAAGTTATGCGCTATTTTGCCCACACGCCCTCAAGTATAGATACTATGCTGAAGCTGATCGGCAAGAATACGATTGAGGAACTCTTTCAATCCATTCCTGCCGATGCCACCAAATCTAAGCTTTCATTGCCTGCACCGCTTGACGAACTTGCTCTTAAGCGAGAGTTGGGCGGCTTTGGGGCGCCGTTTACTTTAGTAAACTTTATTGGCGCCGGGGCCTCTGAGCATTTTGTGCCTGAGTGGGTATCGCAGCAGCTTCTTCGGGCTGAATGGTATACATCATACACGCCCTATCAACCTGAAGTATCACAGGGCACTCTGCAGGCTATTTTTGAATTTCAATCGATGGTGGCCTCTTTATTTGGTTTAGATATCGCCAATGGCTCTATGTATGATGGGGCCACTGCCCTTGCTGAAGCCCTGTTAATGGCTGTGCGCTGCACTGGGCGCCGAAGTGTGGTTGTATCATCGTTGGTGCATCCTGAATATCGTGAAACAGTAAAGAGTTATTTAGATCCCGCTAACATTCGTATTATTGAAATAGCTTATCAAGAAAGCGGGCTCACCAATTTTGAGCAGATTATCACAAACTTAGAGAACAACGACATTGCAGCTGTTGCGATTCAGTCCCCCAATTTTTTTGGCCGCATTGAGGAAACAAAAAAGATTGCTCAGCTTGCCCACCGTCATCAGACTTTTCTAGTTGGCTGTACTACTGATATGAGCAGTGCGGCACTTTTAACATCTTGGGGTGAATGCGAAGCAGACATTGCTGTTGGTGAGGGCTTAGGTTTAGTTGGGGCTCTTAACTTGGGTGGTCCTGGTGTGGGTTTATTTGCCTGTAAAAAGGCTCTCGTACGACAAATGCCTGGGCGTCTAGTTGGGCAAACTGTTGATAAACATTTTACCCTTGGCTATACGCTTACGCTTTCGACTCGTGAACAACATATCCGGCGCGAAAAAGCCACTTCTAATATTTGCACCAACCATAACTTAATGGCACTAGCCTTCTCGATGTGCTTAGCAGCATACGGACAGACTGGTTTAGTTAATTTGGCTAAAGCTAATCTAAAAAAAACCGGGCTTTTTAGATCTGCTATACAGCGTTTCAAGCTCCAGTCAGCTTTTATAGGCCCTAGCTATAACGAAAGCGTTATTAATCTAGGCTCTGAGAGCTTATTGGTAGAACGGCTTAAAAAAGCTCGTGTAAAAAACTTAGTGGGCGGATTAAGACTCTCAAGGTTTTATCCCGAGTTAAGTGGTCATCTCTTGGTCAATACTACTGAACTGCATACTGATGAACAGATCAATCAGCTGGCAGAAGTTCTGGGTGGAGCATGAGTACTTCCAAACTGGCCGGATCAGGCTTAGAGGTTGATGAAGATTTGATTTTTGCTCGTCACACACCTGGCCTGAGCGGTATCGATTTTTTTTCCCATGACCATCTTCTTGGCGATAGCGAACTTGATCAGGCAATAGGAAACTATCGCCGTAAAGACCCCTGTATCGTACCTGATATGAGCGAGCCTGATGCAGTGCGACACTACACACGATTAAGTCGCAAAAATTTTGCCATTGACATTAACAGCTATCCTTTGGGTAGCTGCACGATGAAATATAATCCCAAGCTTCATGAATGGGCAGCACGACTGCCCGGTCTCGCCAGTCTGCATCCGTATATGGATGAGAATGATTTGCAACCGGCACTAAAAATTTATTATGAACTGCAGAGCTATTTAGCCGAAATTGGTGGTTTTTACTCAAGCTCGCTGGCACCTTGTGCTGGTGCTCAAGGCGAATTCGCAGGACTTGCGATGATTAATCAAGCTCTCAAAGATCGAGGTGAGTCACGAAAGAAAATTCTCGTACCCAAATCAGCTCACGGCACCAACCCTGCCACTGCGGCTTTTTTTTCCTATGAAGTCGTCTCGCTCGATATTGGCAGCGATGGCCGCATGATCACTGAGCAAGTAGCACGCTTAATGAATCAAGATTGTGCCGGTATCATGATTACCAATCCCAATACTTTAGGGATCTTTGAATCTGATATTTTAAAAATCACTAAAATAGTTCATGATGCAGGTGGCTATGTATACGGAGATGGCGCCAATTTAAATGCCTTAATGGGTATAACTAAGCCTGGTGATTGGGGCATTGATGTTATGCACTTTAACTTACATAAAACTATGACTACTCCTCATGGGGGTGGTGGTCCTGGTTGTGGCGCTATTGGTGCTTGCGAGATTCTGGCTAAGTATTTACCCACACCGATCGTCAAAAAATCGGGTGAGCGCTATCTAGTTTTAGAAAAAAACCCGGCTTCAATCGGCCGCATCAGAAGCTTTTTTAGTAATTTCGCTATGATGGTCAGAGCTTGGGTTTATATTCGTAGCTTAGGTGCTCAGGGTCTACGTGATGTCTCACAATTCGCCGTGCTTAATGCCAACTACATAAAAGCACAATTACGCCATCATTATTATTTACCCTACGAAACTGACTGTCTGCACGAAGTCGTCTTCAGCGATGCATGGCAGAGTAAACAGGGCCTCAGTGCTCTTGATATAGCTAAGCGGATTATCGATTACGGCATTCATCCACCAACAATGTACTTTCCGCTGATTGTCAAAGGTGCCCTCATGATCGAGCCGACCGAAACCGAGTCACAATACGACCTTGATCGCTTAGTAGAGGCTTTTATCGCGGTAGCCACAGAGGCCAAAGAACAACCAAATCTGCTAAAAAATGCACCTCATCATAGTGCTAGAACCAGGCTAGATGAAGCCCTTGCAGCCAGAAATCCGATCTTAACTTACCAAGCGCGCTAGGTATTCACTGTAGCTGGTTTGGTAGTCAATCAGCTCGCCATTTCTGATTTCAATCACCCGATTGCTCGCTGTTTCAGCAAACTCTTGATCGTGAGTGGCAAATAAAATAGTGCCTGGATAAGCTATCAGAGCATTATTAAGAGCAGTAATCGACTCAAGGTCAAGGTGATTGGTTGGTCCATCAAACACTAATACGTTGGGACCAGTGAGCATCATTTTAGCAAGCAGGCAGCGAACCTTTTCGCCCCCAGACAATACGTTGGCCATTTTAAGAGTTTCTTCGCCTGAGAACAACATACGGCCTAAAAACGTTCTAATAAAATTCTCAGACTTGTCTTCAGAAAACTCACGCAACCAATCGATGAGATTTACTGCTTTGCCATCAAAAAACTTATTGTGGTCTTTAGGTAAATAACTTTGCGTAGTAGTCACGCCCCAACGAACACTGCCTTCGTCAGCGCTTTGTTCGCCCATTAAAATATCAAACAACATAGAAATAGATATTTCGTTATCACCAACAAAGATTATTTTTTCGCCTTTTTTAACATTAAAACTAATATTATTTAATAAGCCTTCATTATTTATTTTTTTACAGACATTTTTAACTTCCAATAAAATATCGCCGGCTTCGCGCTTTGGTGAGAACAAAATATTGGGGCTTTTTCTGATACTTTGTGGCAGGTCTTCGAGTGTCAGTTTTTCCAGTTGCTTGCGTCTAGAGGTAGCCTGGCTAGATTTAGAGGCGTTGGCACTAAATCGACGAATAAACGCTTCTAAATCTTTGGCTTTATCTTCTTTTTTCTTATTTTCGTTTTGCTTAAGTTCACGAGCCAGCACACTTGATTGCTGCCAAAAATCATAATTACCCACCCATAAACTAGCCTTGCCATAATCAATATCGACCATATGAGTGCAAATCTTATTCAAGAAATGTCGATCGTGGGAGATAACAATTACTGTATTAGGAAAGTTGAGCAGGTATTCTTCCAGCCAACGAATTGATTTGGCATCCAAGTGATTGGTTGGCTCATCTAAGAGCAAGTTATTGGGTTTACCAAACAGTGCTTGTGCGAGCAAAACTTTGATCTTTTCGCCATCTTTGAGCTCTTTGACTTTTTTAGTCAAAAACTCATTACCAAGACCCAGGCCCTTTAACAAAGTAGCCGCATCAGTTTCAGCTTCCCAACCGCCAAAACCGGCAAACTCAGCTTCCAGATCGGCAGCTTTTTCACCATCAGCCTCAGAAAAATCTGGTTTAGCATAAATTGCGTCTTTGGCTTTCATACAAGTAAATAAACGCTCGTGACCCATAATCACAGTATCAAGCACTAACTCTTCTTCGTATTGAAAATGGTCTTGCTTAAGCACCGACAAGGAATGGCCTGCTCCCAAAAATACCTGGCCACGCGATGGCTCCTGTAAGCCGGCAAGAATTTTTAAAAAAGTCGACTTGCCCGCCCCGTTAGCGCCAATAATACCGTAGCAATTACCATCACTAAAGTTAATATTGACATCTTCAAAGAGCTTACGAGCGCCAAAAGATAGGCTGATTTCACTTGTGCTAATCATGGGTACTTGATTCCAAAAATTTGTAGAGCTCAGACTAGCAGAGATAGACGCTTACGCAATAGAGTTTTAGTAATCTCTACTTAATAAAAATAAAAACTGCTCTAAAAATATTGATAACATGAATTAGTTAGAGGTTTTTATGAGTATTTTAAGTTTTTTCCTTGTTATCTTATCTTCGCTTGCATTGCTAACAATTAAAGCGAAATCAACTATACATGATCACTTCCCTAATTCAGCACAAACTTACTATGAAGAAGCTTTTATCGCTAGCTTTAATGGTGAGCGGCAGAAAGCTCGCGAAGCATCAGAGCAGGCAGCACAACTCGATCACGGTAATAAACACTGGAGTTATGAAGCAAAAGGTTTATTAGGACTTTCGAGTTTTTAGAGAAAATATTTCACACGATTTCTCGATTAGAACCGACTATTAGTTATATGTTTGAACATCGTAAAGAGCCACTCATTCCCAGGTCAATCTTTCTAAAACGCTTGGCGCGCAGTATTGGTGCAGCACTCCTGCTGATTAGTATTTCGCTCGGCCTGGGTATGCTTGGTTATCACGAGTTTGAGAAACTCTCATGGATTGACGCTTATATTGAAGCCGCCATGATCTTGTCAGGCATGGGGCCAACATCCACCATGTATACCACCTACGGAAAACTCTTTTCCGGCAGCTACGCACTCTACAGCGGATTAATGCTCATCCTCATCATCGGCGTCATGCTCGCCCCCATCGCCCACCGCTTCTTTCACAAGTTCCACCTTGAGCTAGACGATGAAGACTGACAACAAGCCAAATTATTTGAGCCATTCTATCATATTATCTATTCCAGTAGTTGAATCTAGATCATATGATGCATCATTTTTAATCGCGGCATTAGTAAGAGCAAAACCATTAGTTTTACCACTAGTATCTATATTTAACAGGTGTCTAGGATCATGACATATGAGACTGCAAGGGACTTACTTTAAAACCCTTGGATTCTAGATACTCCTGTGGAGTTTGTAAATCCAAGGCTTCATGTGGCCGATCCCAGTTATAGGTATCCATATAATCATGCAAAAGAGGCCTTAATTCAGCAAGTTGCGTGGGTAAATCATAAAGCTCATAAAAGTCGGTACGCCAGGTGGCGTTGATTCTTTTCATGTGCCCATTGAGTTAAGGTTGGGGGATTAAAAGAACTTGGTTAGCAAGTTTTTATTCAAGACAAAAAACTGCAGGGAAAACTTGATGAAGAAAATTATTATACTAGTTCTTATGATTTTTAACAGGCACTTATTCGGCATGAATGAAGATTTATGTTTTTCTTTATTTTCATATAAAAAAACAGATAACTATCCGAGTTTATTAGATTATCCTTATGATATAGTTTTTCTAATTTTATTAAAGTTAAAAGGGGAATATAGTCTTTTAACACTTAGACAAACCTGTTCGGTATTTAATGATATAATTTTAAGTAAGCAAGAACTTGAAGCAGATTTAGAGTGGGAAAAAGCTTTCAAAAAAATATACCTGCAAGCTAAAAATTCGCTTACAGAAAAAGAACAAAAAAATCTTTTTATTTATCATCAAAAAGAAAAAAAATGGATAACATCCACTTATTTATTAAACAAACTTATATACAATAAAAACTTAGAACAGAAAATCTCAGCGACTTCTATCACCAGAGATAATCATCTTAATTTGGTAGCAAAACCTAGTTGTTTCTGTTTAAAACATAAACGAACAGAGCATATCTGCAAAACTTACCTAATAACATCTAGCGCCATAGCAACTGGATGCGGAATTGGTTGCTGGAATTTCCTGGCTTTTGGTTATGCTATAAGCGCCTTGCAATTTGCTGGAGGGGCAATCATTGGAGCACTAATACCAGATTGCCTATTAATAAGTGTCAATTCAATATATCATATTAGCGGCGCCTCAATTAACCACCTGCACAAGTGTTATCTAGAAAAAGAGCTCTCAGAGCAAATAGAATCCGAAGATGAGACATAACTTAGGGATTGAACCTCGTCAGCCATATGCGCATCAGGGCCTACGCATGAAATTTTATATGACCCTAATAAGCTTAAACAAGCTATAAGGGTTCCGCGAAGTGGAAGTTGAGTAGAGGAGCCCAGGCCGAGCGTGCTTATTAACCCGAAGCTAATACATCGATGACAAAATTTCATGCGTAGGCCCTGATATGTGCAAGCCTGGCTATTGACACCAGTGATGTTTGACATAGCTTTGGCTCTTAAAGAGTACCAAGCTAGTACTATTAGGTTGTCAATGTGTTTAAAGTCAGCAGGTTAACAGATTATGGTGTAGTGCTTTTGCGTTATTTGGCCAGTGACTGCTCGCCAGATCTGCTCTCGGCCCGTGATTTGGCTGGTAAAAGTGGTTTACCATTACCAACGGTTAGTAAGCTGTTAAAACTAATGGCTCACCACAAGCTTATTAGTGCCAAGCGGGGTTCGCTGGGTGGCTATGAACTAGCTGTTGATCTTAAAGCTATTTCATTGTTGCGCTTGATTGAAATCTTTGAGGGTACTCCAGGGCTCACCGCTTGTCTTTCAGAGCAACATAAGGCTTGCCAAATCGGTAGCTCATGCCCACAGCGCAGTGCTTGGTTTGTGGTGCATAAAAAAATAGCCGAAGTTTTACAAGCTACTAGCTTAAATGAGCTGATCGGATCGCCGATCACAACGACTACGATCATTCGAGGACAACATGGTTCCTGATCAGCTAAAACAACTAGCGGAGCAGCCTTACGCTTACGGATTTTCTACCAATATCGAATCAGAACAGACTGTGCCAGGTTTATCTGAAGATGTGGTTCGGATTATTTCGGCCAAGAAAAACGAGCCTGAATGGTTACTTGATTTTAGGCTCAAAGCACTCAAACATTTTTTTAGTCTGCAAAAGTCTAATAAATGCCCACGCTGGGCCAAACTTAAGATCAACGATATCGATTTTAATCAGATCGTTTATTATTCTGCCCCCAAAAAAAAGCCCCTACTAAATAGCTTGGACGAAGTTGACCCAGAAATTTTAAAAACCTACGAGAAGCTTGGCATACCACTCCACGAGCAAAAGATGCTCGCTAACGTAGCAGTTGATGCAGTTTTTGATAGCGTATCGGTGGCTACTACTTTTAAAGATCGGCTTAAAAAAGCTGGGGTCATCTTTGGCTCTTTTTCTGATGCGGTCAAAGAACACCCTGAGTTAGTTAAAAAATACTTAGGCTCGGTAGTACCATATACTGACAATTTTTATGCCTGCTTGAACGCGGCTGTTTTTAGTGATGGATCGTTTTGTTTGGTACCTAAAGGTGTGCGCTGCCCGATGGAGCTTTCCACCTATTTTCGCATTAATGCAGCTAATACCGGACAGTTTGAACGAACCTTGATTATTGCCGAAGACGATGCCTATGTAAGTTATCTTGAAGGCTGCACTGCCCCCATGCGTGATGAAAATCAGCTTCATGCTGCTGTGGTTGAACTGATTGCCTTAAACAACGCTCAGATCAAATATTCTACCGTGCAAAACTGGTATCCCGGTGATCAAGAAGGCAAAGGTGGCATTTATAACTTTGTCACTAAACGCGGTATCTGCCAGGGTAGCAACTCAAAGATTTCTTGGACTCAAGTTGAAACCGGTTCAGCTATCACCTGGAAATACCCTAGCGTCATTTTAAAAGGTGATCATGCAGTTGGCGAGTTTTACTCAGTGGCCGTCACTAACAATCATCAACAAGCCGATACCGGAACGAAGATGATTCACCTAGGCAACCATACCAAAAGTACCATTATATCTAAGGGTATTTCAGCGGGACACAGCCAAAATACTTACCGTGGTCTGGTAAAAATTGCGGCTAAGGCTTCAGGTTGCCGTAACTTTTCCCAATGTGACTCTTTGCTTTTTGGTGAAAATTCAGGAGCCCACACCTATCCTTATATAGAAGCACACCACATGAGTGCTCAGGTTGAGCACGAAGCGACTACCTCAAAAATCTCTGACGAACAGCTTTTTTATAGCCGTTCTCGAGGTTTAAGCGATGAAGATGCTGTCAGCATGATTGTTGGTGGCTTTTGCAAAGAAGTCTTTCAAAAACTGCCCATGGAGTTTGCCGTGGAGGCGCAGAAATTACTCAATATCAGTCTGGAAGGAGCAATCGGCTAATGGCTAATCTCTTAACAATTAATAATCTTCACGTCAGTGTCGACCAGCATGAGATTTTGCGCGGCTTAAACCTAGAGATCAATAAAGGCGAAATCCATGCCATCATGGGCCCTAACGGCTCAGGCAAAAGCACTCTTGCTTATACGCTGGCCGGCAAAAATGACTATCAAGTAACGACTGGTGATCTTGAGTTTTTAGGCCAATCGATCTTGAGCTTAAGTGCTGATGAGCGAGCACGTTTAGGTATATTTTTGGCTTTTCAATATCCCGTAGAAATACCTGGGGTTAATAATGCTTATTTTTTGCGGGCGGCATTAAACTCGCTCAGAAAATCGCGCGGCCAAGAAGAAATTGATGCGGTTGATTTCTTGCAACTGCTAAGAGCTCACTTGAGCAAGCTAAAAATGGATGAGCGTTTTTTACACCGAGCCGTTAACGAAGCTTTTTCCGGTGGCGAGAAAAAACGCAATGAAATCTTGCAAATGTCTATTTTAGAACCCCGTTTATGTATTTTAGATGAAACTGACTCGGGTCTTGATATTGACGCGCTTAAAGTCTCAGCTGACGGCATTAATGCTTTACGTAATGAAGAACGTGGCATGATCGTCATCACTCATTATCAGCGTCTGCTTGATTATATCACGCCTGATTTTGTCCACGTTTGTGTTGCTGGCCGCATTGTTGAGTCAGGCGACAAAGATTTAGCCCTTAAGCTTGAAGCTCATGGCTACGATCACTTTATTGCCAAGGCTAATAACCATGGCCTAGAGGTGATCAGTCAATGAACATAAGGCACATCGAACTTAATCAAGAGCCTGTCGATATAAAGATAGCAACAGGTACTACTGGCCACATCTTGGCCACCACCAGCGGTCTAGAAAATAGCTTGAGCATTAGCTTAGCTAAAAACTCCAGTCTAAACTTTTATCGCCTAACTAAACTTGATAATAAGTATCAACAACAGTCTCAATCTAAGATTTTCTTAGCTCAAAACAGCTGTCTTAATTTTTACGATATTAATTTATCGCACGGCCAGCTTAATAATATGATCAATGTAGATCTGTTTGAGCCGCAAGCTCAGGTCAAATATTATGCTTTAGATCAGTTGTTAGGCAACTCTCACAGCCACACTGAACTCATGATCAACCATAAAGCTCCTCATACCTTAAGCGAGCAGTCAGTGCGCGGTATTTACGCTCAACAGTCGCAGGGCTTTTTTATGGGCAGAGTTATCGTTGATAAATATGCTTGCCAAAGCTCGGCTAAACAGCGCTATAAAGCAGTTTTATTGAGTGACCAAGCTAAAGCCCACGTTTTACCGCAGCTAGAAATCAATAATTTTGATATTGCCGCCCAGCATGGGGCTAGTATCGGCGAGCTCGATGCTAATAGTATATTTTATTTACAATCACGAGGCCTGAGCTTAATAGAAGCTAAAACCATGTTAGTTAAAAGTTTCATCGCAGATATTATTAATAACATAGCTAACCTAGATATTAGTGTAAATATTTCCCAACAGATAGACGAGGCGATTAATCAGGCTTTAGGGCTGAAATCATGAGTGATTTTAATGTCTACGAAGTTCGCAAAGACTTCCCCGGTCTTGCTCAACAGGTTCATGGTCAGCCGCTAATCTATTTTGATAATGCAGCAACCGCTCAAAAACCTCAGTGCGTAATCGACGAAGTAAGCAATTATTACCAAAAATATACCAGCAACATCAACCGAGGCGCTCATTACTTAAGTGACATTGCCACACAAAAATATTGTGAGGCCCGCAGTACTATTGCCCGCTTTATCAACGCATCTGATGCTAGTAATATAGTTTTTACCCGTGGAACAACAGAAGCAATTAATCTCGTAGCCCATAGCCTTGGCCGTTGTCACTTAAGTCCAGGCGATGAGATTATCCTCACCGAAATGGAGCATCACGCCAATATTGTCCCGTGGTATCTCATCGCCAAAGACTATCAACTTAAGTTACGAGTAGCGCCGGTTCTAGATAATGGCGAGCTTGATATTATCAGCTTTAAAAAGTTATTTAGCTCACGTACAAAACTTGCAGCATTCACACATGTATCTAACACTTTGGGAACGATTAACCCTGTTAGTGATTTAATAGCTATTGCTAAAAGCTTTGGTGTGCCGACTTTGATCGATGGCGCCCAAGCTCTCCATCATGTACCGATAGATGTTAAGGCGCTTGAGGTTGATTTTTATGCTTTCTCAAGCCATAAAGCTTATGGCCCATCAGGTATTGGCGCACTTTATGCTCTCAAGCATTGGCTTGAGAGCTTTCCACCTTATCAAGGTGGCGGTGATATGATCGCCCAGCTTAGTTTTGAAAATATCAGCTTCGCCCAAAGTCCAAAAAAGTTTGAAGCAGGTACGCCCAATATTGAAGGCGCTTTAGGTTTTGCTCGTGCTCTCACTTACTTGGAAAGTATTGGCCTTGCCAAGATCTATGCCTACGAGCATGAGCTTTCCCGCTATATGCATGAACAAATCGCTAAACTTAAGCACGTGAAGCTGATTGGCCAGGCCCATCATAAAGTAAGCTTAATATCTTTTACGATAGAGGGTGTTCATCCTCATGATGCTAGTTCAATTTTTGACCGCCAGGGAATTGCCATTCGAGCCGGTCATCTATGCACCCAACCGATCATGAAACGTTTTGGTGTGAGTGCCCTTTCCAGAGCAAGCTTGGCCTTCTACAATACTCACGAAGAAGTTGACCAGTTTATTGCGGCTTTTGAGCAGATATTTAAGGTTTTTAAGCTATGAACGATATCGATAATTTATACCAAGAACTGATCATTGATCATGCGCGAGCACCTAAAAACTTTGGTAGCTTGGCAAAGAAAACCCATTGGGCCCACGGTGACAACCCGCTGTGCGGTGATATGATCGATATTGAACTGGTGCTCAATGATGGTGTAATTGCTGATATCGCATTTAAGGGTGATGGATGCGCTATTTCTAAAGCCTCTGCCTCACTCATGACAGAAGCAGTAAAGCATAAAAGTTTAGCAACAAGCACTGAGATCTTTAAAGCTTTCCACGCCTTGCTGGTAGACAATCAAGAGCCTGCTATCAGTCTGGGCAAGCTGGTGGTTCTATCAGGAGTAAAAGACTTTCCCATGCGCGTCAAATGCGCCACTTTATGCTGGCATACCCTTAATGCCGCGCTAAGGAGTGATTATGTATCGCATGACCGGCACTGAAGTTGAACTAAGTCGGGATGTCGCAAGTATTATTATCCCTGATGGTATAGCTTCAAGCATTAATCAGCACGAAAAAGTCTATATTCAGCATGTTTTAGGTGGCATGTTCACCGTGCAAACTAACAATGGCTTTTTGATGCGTATTGACGGCAAAGACGCCGATGCCTTAGGTCAGCCCATCCCAGATGAGCGTAGGGAAATAAGCCCCGATGAAGTCCGCACTAAAGGCATGGCTGCTTGCGTAACTGAGCAATTAAAAACTTGTTATGACCCAGAAATTCCTGTGAACATTGTCGATCTGGGCCTTATCTATGAATCAGAAATTAAACCCGCTGATAATCTAGGAAAACTCTTTCTTATCCGCATCGAAATGACCCTCACCGCCCCTGGCTGCGGTATGGGTGAAGTGCTTAAATCTGATATCGAAAAGAAAATCCGTGATATCCCTGGTGTAGCTGACGTCGTCATTGATTTAGTCTTTGATCCACCCTGGGAATCAAGCCTCATGAGCGAAGCCGCCAAATTACAGCTGGGATTTTTATAGCTATTGTTTATCTAAAGAAAGATCGCAAGCATATGAAGCATCTGGATACGAGAAATTGATCGTCACATCAGCTGATACGGAGATATGATCAAAATTGGTTTCAACTACGGGTTCATCCGAAGCTGGACTTCTTTCCATGTAGCTCGACTTGGAATAGCTCACGCGGCTTAAATCATTCACAGCAGTAATACTCGTACGTTGAAGATCAATCCCGCAGCGTTGCGCGCAAATACCGAACTTAGCTTTAGCATCTGCAGAAGCTAAGTCTAAAGCTTCTAATACCATCGCGGCCTTAGTTTTTTGACATAGGTCCGCACTAGGGCTGCCAATATTGACAAAGGTTATAGCGTCAACGCCTTCAGTTTCGCCAGCAGCAAAAGTTCCGAGAACCTTTTCTTGGATAGCAGCGAATATGCGCGAAAAGCCCGCTACATTGGCAGTCTTGAAAATAACTTCGGTGGTTTGTTGAAAGGTATTTCTGCAGACGGTTATAGGTCTATTGTCATCATAAATCGTTCTTGAGTACGCAGACGTGAAGCCACCATTGCTAATAAGACGGTCAATTCCGTTCGATGAATCGATAAAGGGCTTAATAAATTCTTGAATCTCAATGACGGCCTTATTATTGTTTTTCATTGCTTCTGATGGAGAGGCGTAGCATTCAGACTTTACCGAGAAATTTACTATAGTAAACTCAGCTGGATGACTTAGGGATGCAGAGCCCGTAAATGCTCCTTTGCCAGCGTGGGCTACAATAGAGATCATGCTCAGAGATAGAAGAGGCAAAAGAACGCGCTTCATAGATTCTCCCTTACTTTATGCAAAGTAGTGAGCTCTCTTGATGAAAGCTCACCATGAGAACACAAATCGCGTTTTTATTATTCAGTTTATCCCACTCCAGATCTAATTTTTTTGAGTAAAGTCAACTAAAGCTTTGGTCATATCATCTCCAGATATTTACTTGCTATATATCTCTAGAGAGCTTCAAGCGCTCCCTATTATCAGTTATCCCGCTCAAATACGCTATCAAACACAAGATCGGCCACTTGATGGCCCTGATCAATGCCGGCGGTCTTATCAAAGGCCCAGTGAATACCTAGGTACATGCGGCTTTGGCCATTTTCTTCTTCGGCTTCAGAAAATGAGTTAAAGGTGCGGGGTTTTAAGGGACGGATACTGCCTTGGTTATCTTTGGTTTCGCCGTTATATTCATCTGACACAAAGGTGAACTTAATATCATCACGGCCATAAAACTTGCGTAAAATTTCAAAGACAGCACCGCCAAAAGTCGCATGACCAGAAGGGTATGCAGGAAAGGGTGGTGTAAAATTAGGACCACTTAAGTTAGACGCTGGAGCACCTAAAGGGCTGTAGCCAGCATCTTGAATGGTTGCAGCATTGCCGTCAGTATCAGCTTCTCTAATCGCAGTAATCGGCCGCCAAAAATCATAGAAATATTTTGATTCCCAAGCAGCAATACCAGCATCAGCCATCGCTACGTTGATCAGAGCTAAGAGCCTCGCAAAATCATTAAACTTGGTGCCATTTTGCTGGGCAATATGCACCACTATCTGATTATAAAGCCTAGGCGGCGCACATAAACTAGGTGTACCATCGTAGGCCCAATAAATACCTATCTCGGTCTGACTAGTCGTACGAGTAGTTGGTGTATTAATGACATCGCCACCTACTGACTTAGTCTCATTATAAGCAGTGGCATATTCAGGGCTATTAAGAGCAGGTGGAGGATCAACTCTAAACTGAGAGGCACTATTCATAACAAAGGGTCTTACCGTCTTCCAATTAGCCCCCAAAGCGATTGGGATCAGGCTAATCGGGTCCTGACGCCAATGCCCTGGATCGTTGCTGGTAATATAATCAACACCAACTATCGGCTCAGCATGCTGGGAGCCGTCGTTAGCCCGAAGGGCCAAGATTTTCTGGGCAGCCTTTTTGCCGAGCTTAATCCCTCTCGATTTTGCAGCCCCATCATCAATGTTGTTAAGATCATCATCAAGCTCTTCTGCAAAACTATCGGCTTGTGATGGATATAGGGCAAGCAAAGTATCATGAGCTGCTTGTGCGATTGCTGCCCGCATCGATGTTTCTTCGTTGACGCGATTTATGTCGGTATAACTCTTAAAACCGCCATCAATAGCATTAATGGCATCAAAAATAGCAATATGAACAATGGCCATGGCACGACTAGAGCGACCCGGACCTAGCTGCTCACCAAAAACACGATTTTCACCTGGTGCCACCGGAGTATGATCCAAACCTGAGGCGTCAACCGCAATCTGATTCCAGTTAAGCAGCCAACCAATTGGATAAGGCTTAGGTTTTTTATCCCGTTTTACTGGTCTGCTAAGCCAAACCGGCGCCTGAAACCCCCCGCCCCAATAAGCGTTCAGCGTCGCTGCCGGAGGGTGATTAGCCACAAGACCTTCTGTCTTCAACTCAACTGACACTTTGGGTGATACTGCCTGATCAAGGCTAACTTGTTTAGCATTGATATCTTTGTTAGAGTCTTTTTTAGTACAAGATATCAGCATAAATATAAAAATCATGATTATAATATTTACTTTATTCATGCCTAATACCCATATATTTTATGTTTAACTTATCTCTTATATTATGCAACAAAAATTATAAACCACAAGTTTATGGCTCTTGATCTTCTATTGGGTCAGCAACGACTGCTTGCACGGGTATAAATATACGAAGTGCAGAAACTTCAAATTGATCCCCACGGTTTGGTTTATTGGCAATAATCTGAAACGCATTCTTACCACCAACCAAAGCATCAGTCTCAGACCTTATAGTAGTTAAATATTGAGGATCTAGCTTACTCAAGTAATACTTAAGTGCAGAAACACTTTCTTTCGTTTGGGGCTTTTTTGCGATCGCCAGATGTAACTTAATGAAATCAAGATTACCGGTATTGCTATCGATGTCGGCTACTTGCTTGGCTGTTATTTGATCAGTAACTAGTACTTGCACATAGAACAAGACTTTTTTCCAATTGGTGTCTGGCTTAATAACTTCGTTTTTAAGCATCTCTAGAGTTATTTTTCCAGTTTGTCTCACTGCTGGAAGCACCTTATCTTTAGTGCGATGAGCCATTGACCAGGCCATTGCTGGTGAGTTTGCATCAGTAAGCAAGATAGTTAATATGCTCTTCAGTTGCTCTAAGTCGCTTCTTTCACGCACACTATTAAGAAAATTAGCTAGTTCAGTAGGCGCTATGTTAGTGATGGTCTGATCACTGACATGGGGTAGCATAAGAGTAATAATTTCACTATGTTGTGGTGAAGAAGCATGTTGATTTAACAACTCAAAAGGCGTCATGCTGGAACCTGGCAAGTTAAGCTCAACAGCAATATCAGATATATTATCTAAATAATCGTTCCAAATATTCACTAGTTCAGTATCAGGCACAAGCTTAGCCAAAAAATGACTAAAACGATCAGCAACACCATTTTTGGCTCTCATATTAGCAAGAACCGGCACGGTCGAGGCACGATTTTTTACTACCATATCGTAGAAAAACTTAAGTTTATTGACATGACCAGCCTGGGCAGCATCGACTACCATCTGTTTACTAATATCGCTCTTGAGTAAACTGTCTTTAAAAACATCCAGTAACTGGTCCTGTGAATCAGCAATGGTTTTTGTCTGCTCACTTGCAACCCAATCAAGAACCGTATCTTTCACTGTATTATTGACACTATTAAAGGCTTTCTTCATTAAGATTTTATCGCCCTTGATTAAGAGTGCTGCCAGTATTAGCTTGATTTCGTCTTCATCTGATTCTGCTAGCGTAGCACTATCACCATAATGAACTAGGTCTTTAATTAGCTCTTGGCGATAGTCTAGCTGATCACCCGCTACCGCCCGGCTGCTGCTAGCTAAGATTGCTAAGGGTTTTTGACTAGCACCCATTTTGTCAATGATTTTATTTGTTTGGCTGACTTTACTCAGCCAATGCTTAAAAATCTCATGGGTCTGCTCGAGGCTTGGTAACAGTAAAAGCTTATGGATAAAATAGTCGTTGGTGCTATCTTTTAGCTCAGCTAAGATTTCTGCCTGAGCAGGGTTGGTCAGCAGCTCGTAGACTTGAGCTTTAAGTTTATCCAAGTCGGCATTAGCTGGCCCCTTGGCTGCTTCATCAAAAACTACCTGAGCACTAAGAATATTAAGATTGTTATTATTTTGCTTAAAAGCATTGTCAAATAAACCAGAACAGGCACTAATCAATACTACTGATATCAACAATAAACCTGCAATAAAATATCTAACTAAAGCGTTCACCGATTTACCCATATAATCTATACTACTTATTTGGAAATATCAGCCTATAAGGCTTTTTCCATCTTGAAAACTACGTTCTGCTGAACAGGTCAAAGTCATTATAAATTGATATATTAACTGAAAGACACTAAGCTTAAGCTGTCCTCTCTTCCCCTGGCAGAAATATCGCATAAGACGACCCATCTATTTAAGCAGCTCGGCAACGGGAGACCCACAATTTGGAAAAGTACTTATTAGCCGCCATGGCTATCTATATTGTCGTCATGTTAGCCGCTTCTCTTTATGCTCGCAAACGAGTCAAAAGTGAAAGCGATTTTTTAGTGGCAGGCCGTAGGCTTTCTTTACCTTTTTCATGCGCAACCTTATTCGCTACTTGGTTTGGTGCTGGCACCTTGCTTACCGCTACCGATGAAATTCGCAATGAAGGTTTAATGGCTGCAGCCCTTGAGCCCTACGGTGCTGGATTTTGTCTCATTATTGCTGGTTTATTTTTTGCTAAGCCCTTGTGGGAAATGAAGCTTCTTACCATCGGTGATTTTTTCCGCGTCAAATTTGGTGGTCGGGTAGAAGAACTGTCGATTTTTCTTACCACGCCCGGCTATATTGCCTGGATCGCAGTCCAGCTGATGGCCTCAGCCCAGGTACTTAATATTTTTCTCGGTGTACCAGTACTGCTCGGTATTAGCATAATTTGTTTAATAGCCATGGTATTTACTTTACTGGGTGGTATGTGGTCGATTGCCATTACCGATTTAATACAAATGGTGTTAATCGTGGCCGGGCTCATAGCGATCTTTTATGGAGTTATCACGGTATGGGGCCACGGATCTTTCTCCCATGGTCTTAGATCGGCCCTAGCTGATATTAAGTTGGTTGATATTCTCAGGGTTGAACAAGATCAGCTTAAGCAGGGTTTTAAGTTTATCAACGTCTTTTTGATAGCAGCCTTAGGTAATATTCCCGGTCAAGATTTTACCCAACGAGTATTTTCAGCTAAATCATCAAAGATCGCTAAAAAAGCTTGTCTCATTGCCGGCTTTTCCTATGTTTTAGTCGGTACGCTACCGGTATTTTTGGGTCTCGCCGCTAATTATCTGATGCCAGCTAATCGCGATAACTTCATTCTTATCACTATGGCCAAAGAATTTGTCAGCCCTGCTTTTAGCATCTTATTTATTCTGGCTATTTTAGCTGCGGTTTTTTCTACCCTTGATAGCTCCCTGCTGGCTACCGCAGGTCCTCTTTCTCACAATGTAATCAAGAAATATGTGTCAGCCGATTTCTCTCTACTCAAGCTCTGCCAAATTTGTATTGTTGTAATTGGTATTATTAGCATCATGGTAGCGTCTTTAGGTGAGCGTATTTATGTCATGCTTGAGGCGTCTTATTCGTGTAGTCTAGCAATATTTTTTTCGCCACTTGTCATTGGCCTCTACGGTAAAAAACATGTGCCAAACGCTGCAATCACTGCCATGATCACCGGTGCTGTTGTATGGAGCTTAGATATTTTTTTTATTGATAGCTCCTCCCCCTTGCCGGTTATTGCCGCTTTATGCTCTTTTGCTAGCTATTATCTTTATGTTTGGTTATTCGATAACAAGGATCCATCAGATGAAATCGCTGCAAGAACAGTTCGCTCCCCATAATCAGTGCTTTGGCTGCGGACCCATCAATAGTATGGGACTTCGTATCAAAAGTTTCCCGCAAGGGGAAGAGCTCATCATGAGCTTCTGGCCCGAGCACCACCATCAGGCTTTTGAAAATATCTTAAGCGGCGGTATTTGTGGCACCCTACTTGATTGCCACAGCAATTGGTGTGCGGCCTACTCTATCATGAAGCATACCAATCAAGAGAGCCCGCCATGTACGGTCACAGCTAAGTACAGCGTGCATTTAAAAGCTCCCACACCCATGAATAAAGAACTCAAGCTAATCGCTCGGCCAACTTTAGTCAGTGAACGAAAAGCTGAAATATATGCTGAAATCTCGGTAGACGGACAAATTACCGCTACTTGCGAAGGTCTTTTTATTGCCGTATCACCAGGACATCCTAGCTACCATCGTTGGTAAAAATCAAGGTATCACACATATAAAAATCTCAAGCACTGAGATTATCTAATATAAATTTATATTTTGCTGATAGTCTAATTTTTATATTATAAATTCTAGACCATCAAGATTTTTGGTTTTGGTGGTTCTAGAGGCTGGCTGCCTCTATTTGGAGGTTCCATGTCCCGTTCGCTGATTAGTCCTCTAACCATTTTCTTAAGCTTAGCAGCTATTCAGTCCTACGCGATAGAACCTGCATCGGTCAAAGGTCATTTATTAGTTCGCATCGATCCTCATCAATCAATTAAGGCTTTGGCAGGCACTGCTGCCAAAGTCGGGGCTAAAAATATTAAAAGTTTTTCTTTAGTAAAAGGGCTTAATTTATATAAATTAAACGACAATACCGATTTTTTGACTGCTCAGCGAGCCTTTCAAAACAACAGCGCAGTATTATATGCTGAACCAGATTATATCTACCATACTTTCGTCAATGACCCGAGCTATGTTAAACAGTGGGCTTTAGAAAATAAAGGCCAAACCGGTGGTAAGGCCGACTCTGACATCAACGCTGAAAAAACTTGGGAACTCCAAAAAGGCAATCCTGATGTGGTTATTGGCATTATCGATACTGGCTTAGACTATACTCATCCAGATTTAGTAGCCAACATGTGGCACAACCCTGGCGAAATCGCCGATAATTTAAAAGACGATGATCAAAATGGTTACGTAGATGATATCTACGGCATAAATTCTATTGCCAATTCAGGTAATCCCATGGACGACAACATGCACGGCACTCATGTGGCAGGTACCATTGCGGCAACCGGGGATAATAATATCGGCGTTATTGGCGTAGCCCCTAATGCTCGTGTGGCTAGCTGCAAGTTTCTCTCCAGTGAAGGTTCAGGTGGGATTAGCGATGCTATTAAATGCATGGAATATTTTGCTCAACTAAAATCACGAAATATTAATCCCGTAAACATTGTCGCTACCAATAACTCGTGGGGTGGTGGAGCGGCATCACAGGCTTTACTGGATGCGATTAAAGAACACGAAGCTTTAGGTATCTTATTTATTGCTGCTGCCGGTAACGAAAGCAACAACAACGACATCAACGACCGCTATCCTTGTAACTACAACGTAGAAAATGTCATATCAGTTGCCGCGAGCGACCATGATGATAACTTGGCTTCATTTTCTAACTACGGCAAAAAGACCGTTCACGTGGCGGCACCAGGGCTCAAAATTCTCAGCACCGTTCTTAATCATGGCTACGCTGAACTCAGTGGTACTTCCATGGCCACTCCCCACGTCTCAGGTTTAGCGGCCTTAGTGGCCTCGCATTTTCCCAATCTTAATTATGCTGGCATAAAAAACTTGATAACGACTGGTGGACAAAAAATCCTTGCAGCGAGCACTACTACCATCTCTGGCCGACGTATTCGTGGTGCCGATGAGCTAGGAATAGGCTCTCTCACCTGTGATAATCAAATTTTAAATATCAGACAGTCACCCAAATCAAGCACTCAAAATATTAACTTTGGTGCCAGTATCTTATTGTCAGCCTGGCGCATAAATTGTGCTAATCCAGCCGGACCAATCACTGTTTATGACAGCGATGGTCTTAAACTTATGCTAGATGACCAGGGCCAAAACGGCGATGTTAAAGCCAAAGATGGTATCTACAGCTTAGTTTGGCAACCAAACCAAACTGGCAGCTATGCTCTCAACTTTGGCGATAATGACATCGTTACAATTAACGTCAGCGAAAATAATGCCTTTAGGGCCTATAAAGCAGATAATTTGGTCGCTTATGAATACGATATCATCGATGGCCTACGGCTTGGAGCCACTGATGAAAGTGTGCATGCGATTATTTCACCATTTCCTATTCATTTCGGTGGCGATCGAGCAGGATTTACCAACTTATATGTCAGCGCTAATGGTACTATCAGCTTTTCTGATGCTAGCAAGCAAGGTTTTGACAATTTGCACTTACCCCATAGCTTAGCAAGCAGCCTTGTTGCCCCATTCTGGGATGATTTAGTGGCAGCTAAAAGTGGTTCAGATATCTACTGGGATGTCTTAGGAAGTGCTCCTAACCGTAGAATGGTGATCGAATGGTTTGATTTTAGACACTACCGTTCGAAGGGTACCGGAACTTTTCAAGTAGTTTTTTATGAAAACAGTCCCGACATTAGATTTAACTACTACGACACCTTATTTAACAACACCCTCTATGATTACGGCCGTTCAGCTACGGTTGGTGTGCAATCAGATGCAGAGCACGCCACGGAATACAGCTTTAAGGCTACTCGTATTCGATCTGGTACTTCTATCTTATGGTCACTTGAATAAATAGTTGTCCCCTTGCGCGGTGTGGGTCGGCCTTTTAAGCTCTGGATCGAATCTTCAATCCAGGCCGGGGCTGACCTATGTCGCAATTATTTGAACTTGTTCCTCTTCTGGGCTTTTTTATAGCCTATAAAATGGCCGATATCTATATGGCAGTTATCGTGCTCATGGCACTGATGGCTGCTGGCTTAGTTATGCATAAAATACAAAACAAACCGATCAGCAATATGCAGTGGGGTTCTTTTGTTTTGGTGTTAATTTTTGGTGGTATTACGCTATTTTTTCGTAATGAAATCTTTATCAAATGGAAACCAACTGTATTGAACTGGGGTTTTGGTTTAGCATTTTTGATCAGTCAATTTATTGGTAAACAGAATTTCACTGAACGTCTGATGTCTGCTGCTAAAATAGATGCCCCCCCGCAAGTCTGGAAAAAACTTAATCTCTCTTGGGTAGGGTTTTTCTTATGTTCAGGTGCTCTCAATATTATTGTGGCTTATCGCTTTAGCACTGATATCTGGGTCAACTTTAAGCTCTTTGGCCTCTTTGGCCTAACCTTTCTTTTTGCTCTCGGTCAAGCTGTTTACCTCAAAAACTACCTCAAAAACTAGGGAGTCTGTTATGAGCGAATCGATTATTGCCAACTGGAATGCTAAAAATTGTCTCTTAAGTGAGCTCTTGATTCCCGTTGAAGATAGGGCCTTTTTCTTCGCCGATGCGGTTTATGAAGTAATCAGCGTCTATCACAGCCGAGCTTTCTTGTTCGATGAACATCTTGCCCGCTTAAAGCGCAGTATGAAAGCACTCGAACTTGTCAGCTCGATCGATTTTAGAAGTTTGATCAATAACAATATTAAAGCCAACCAGATAAGCCACGGCATGGTTTACCTGCAGGTTTCACGAGGTACGACTGCACGCATGCATAGTTTTAACGACTTAACTATTCAGCCTAATATCTTGGTTTATGCTAAATCAGCTGCCCAGCTTACCAGCGAAACTGATTTTAATCAGGGGATTTCTGCGATCACCCATGAAGATCAGCGCTGGAGCCGTTGCGATATTAAAAGTACTAATCTGATCGCCAACTGCATGGCTCAAACTACAGCCATCAAACGTGGAGCTAAAGAAGCAATTCTTATTCGTCATGGCCTAGGAGTAACAGAAGGCAGCAGCTCAAATATTTTCATGGTTAAAAATAAGCGCTTTATCACACCACCGCTCTCCAACTATATTCTAGCCGGTACCGTACGTGAACACTTACTTAAACTGCTCAATACTCATGGCCATGCCTACGAAGAACGCTCCATCACCCAAGATGAACTCTATACAGCCGATGAGCTCTTTATCACCAGCACCACTCGGGAAGCGCTCGGCGTTATCAAGCTCGATAATCGAGCAGTCGGCAAGGGCCAGATTGGCCCTTGCACTAAACTAGCGCGCAAGCTAATTATAGAAAGTGTTGATAAGTCTTAGCACAACAAAAAGGAGCCTTGACAACAGTTGTTTATGCAACTACAATGCTCTTATGAGGGACAATACATGCTTAAGCGAACTAAAAGACCACATAGGTTATTGGCTGCGCTGTTTATCTAACTTTATACATGATGGTTTTGAAACTCGTCTTGCGCAATATAAGGTATCAGTAGGTCAATGGGTCGTACTACGTACGCTTTTTGATAGTAGTGGTATTTCCATTCAAGAGGCTGCTGATTTAGTAAGTGTAGATAAAAGCTCTTTCTCCCGTATGGTAGATCGCTTAGTTGATAAAGGTCTCGTGCTGCGCGCTGAAGGTAAGGATCGTCGTTCTCTTAGAATTGATCTAAGTGAAAAAGGACGGCAGCTAGTTCCCAAGTTAGCCCTTCTCGCTGACGATAATGATGCCCAATTTTTTGAAGTGTTAACAGCTGATGAACGTAATACCCTACTTAATAGCATTAAAAAGCTGTTAGAAGCTCATAATTGGCATCAAGAACAAAACGGACACAATCTTATAAAATAGGAGTTAATTATGGATGTAAAAATCATAGAATCATGTACTGAATTATCATTGGCAGGGAAAATCTCTTTTCCTGAACAGATAAAAAAATTAATAGCAAATAACGTTGAGCGTTATCGAGTAGATTTGGTTGGTAGAAAAAAATATAGTTATGGCTCGAATAACGAAGTCCATCAACATGATTTTGACTTTGCAGCAACACAAGTAAGCAAAATTTTCAATGTTCAATCTATCAAACAGGCAATTATAGATAGCCAACTCAATCGTATTGATTATCAAAGCTTTTTATCGACCATCATGGCTGCCGGTTGCTGCCACTATGAAGTGTTTATTGATGGGAATTGTGTATACTATTACGGCCGTTGCGGTAATTTTCACAAAGAACTATTTCCTGGTCAAAAATTATGAAACGTTGCGCCTGGGTTAGGCCTGGAAACCTTCACTATGAGAACTATCATGATCTAGAATGGGGTGTGCCAGTACACGATGATGAAAAGCATTTTGAGATGATCATCTTAGAAGGGGCTCAAGCAGGACTTAGTTGGGAGACTATTCTTAAGCGACGTCAAAACTATGCTCAGGCTTTTCATGATTTTAACCCTAAAAAAGTTGCTGCTATGAGTGAGCCAGAGCTCCTAAGCCTCATGGATGACTCTGGTATTATTCGAAACCGCTTAAAAATTTTCTCGGCCCGTAAAAATGCCTTAGCTTTTTTAGCCATTCAGCGTGAGTTTGTCACCTTTGATGCCTACGTATGGAACTTTGTAGGAGGCTCACCTATCATCAATCGCCCAAAAACCAGCAAAGATGTCCCGACAAGAACCCATCAATCAGATGCGCTATCTAAAGATCTAAAGAAACGCGGCATGAGTTTCGTCGGCTCAACTATTATCTACGCCTACATGCAGGCTATTGGCATGGTTAACGATCATACAGCTGATTGCTTTAAAGCCTTACAAGAACGATTCATAAAGTAATAAACTGGCACACCGCTCAGAGAGAATAGACTGGCAATAGCAATGGTTGACCACGAGCTTTCAGATAAAACCCACACACAAAATATGCCACCAATCACACCTGCTACTGTATATATAACAGGCACCGACTGCTTGCTGGATATTTTTATCTTAAAAAAAGCACTAATACAGGCTAAATAGACAAATAAAAATGCTGTCACAGAAAAATCAATAATCGTATTAATTTGAGCAACTAAGCTTTCGTTAGCGGTAAGAAATAAAATGGGAGTAATACCGATGCAGCTGGTCAGTAAACCCCAAACGGGTGCGCCGTGGCGATTTTTCTTAGCAAAAAACTTAGGCAATAAGTTACTTTCAGCAAGCCCAAGTGCTGCTTGCCCTGCTGACAAAGTCCACGCATTGGCGGTACCAATACATACGATAGCAGCAATAGCAGAAATCAACAGGTGCCAATTGCCACCAAAAATGGCTTGAGCGGCATCAGCATAAGGTGCACGTGAAAGAGCAAGCGTAGAACCTGGCACGAGACCCATGATACCCAGACTATTAAAAAAATAGAGTCCTGCCACACCAATGGTGCCTATTACGATCGCTCGGGGAATAGTTTTAGAAGGGGTTTCAACTGAACCTGCAGCCGTAGTGGCAGTTTCAAGACCAATAAAACCCCACAAAGTTAAAAGAGCCACCGAGCTGAGTGTTCTTGATAAACTCATATTGGCCAGTTTTTGTGGGTCAGTCATGAAGTTATGGCTATCGAAAAACAACATCGCCAGAGCCGGCATAATAATCAGCGGTAAAATTTTCAGCAAACTTAAGATAAACTCAGCACGACCAGCAGCCTGTACACCGCGCAAGTTAAGCCAAGTCAGCATTAAGAGCAGGCTTATCTCCATACCTAGCAAAATACTTGGCACAGGATTGCCCAATAAAGGTGAAAGATAACCAACACTAGCAACATATAAAACCGGAGTACTAACCCAAGAAATCACCCAATAGGTCCAGCCGGCAAAAAAACCCGCCATAGGACCAAAAGCTTCTTGGACATAAACATAAGGGCCACCAGTTTTAGGATACTTGGCACATAAGTAAGCAAAGACGAGGGCTAAAGCGATGGCTCCCGTGCCAGAAATCAGCCATCCTAGCATGGCATAGGCTCCGAAGGGGGCTAGGCTTGCTGGCTGCATAAAGACGCCAGAGCCAATTTGACTGCCGGCAACGAGAGCAAAAACCGCCCAAAAACCGATTTTTTGTGACATAGCATCCCCTGATCCAAACGAGCATGAAAACTAAACCTCATAAGGTTAAAGCTCTATCTATAGGTGGGTGTTGATTTTTTCTAGGAGACGCAATGAAATATCTTAATATTTTGCTTATATTCCCTATATTACTATCAAATCCGGTCTTAGCTAAGTTCGTGGGGGTTCCAATCAGGAATCAGCCACCAGTTACAGAGGAAGCAGATGAACCAGAGTTAGCTACCCAACCTGAACTATCTGATTATGGGCTGCAAGCAGGCATTGACAATAATGATGATTTAAGACTGCTAGCCCAGCTTTATAGAAATGCTGCTCGACGTTCAGATGGGCAAGCTTTTAAACTCAAGGCCCTAATCTCACAAAGCAATCTAGACTATTTCAGCAAAGCTAGTCTTAGAGCAGCTTTATTACTTGGCAAGCTAGACAACAGTAGCAGAGAACTTGATGAGAGTGACATCAAAGAAATCGAAAAAGTAAGCAGTAGAGTAGATATCCTGAGTCAGGACACCATAAGGTCACTGCTAAGATCCTTACGATCCGCCCAAAAACAAGTAGCCAGCAATCTGATTGACGATATCAAAAACATCAGAATCCGTCTCAGAGCACACCTAGCCAAGGATTAGGCTGCTAGTAACGCCCACGATAACGATTATCAGGAGTTTCCCTGGCTCTAATGGCTTGGTTGGGCTCAAAACCAGGGATTATTTCAACAGGAATAGTTGTTTTCAATAATTTTTCGATACCATTTAATAGCTTATGCTCATCAATAGAAATCAGTGATAAAGCAACACCATTGCTGTTAGCGCGACCAGTCCTACCGATACGATGCACATAGTCCTCTGGTACATTCGGTAGTTCGAAATTTACTACATAAGGCAGCTGGTCGATATCAATGCCGCGAGCTGCGATATCAGTAGCAACTAGCACCCGCAGCAAACCTTGCTTAAAATCAGCCAAAGCCCTCGTACGCGCCCCTTGGCTTTTATTGCCATGAATGGCCGCCGCCCGGATACCATCATTACCTAACTGCTCACTTAAGCGGTTAGCACCGTGTTTGGTACGAGTAAAAACCAAAACTTGCAGCAAGTTCTTTGATTTGATCAGATATGACAACAGCTCACGTTTACGTTTAGTATCAACCGGGTGATTGAGCTGAGCTATCGCAGGAGCAGTAGTGTTTTGCTTACTAACTTGCACTTGTCGGGGATTATCTAAAAACTGATTGGCCAGTTTGCTAATTTCGGGCGAGAAAGTCGCAGAAAACAAAAGATTCTGGCGTTTTTTGGGCAAGAGATTAAGAATCCTACGAATATCTCTAATAAAACCCATATCAAGCATGCGATCAGCTTCGTCTAAGACCAAAAATTCTATCTTAGACAAATCGATGCTTCGTTGATTAACGTGATCAAGTAAACGACCAGGTGTGGCAACAACAATATCAACCCCACGACCCAACACTTGGATCTGTGGATTGATTTTTACCCCACCAAAAATCACCGCTGTTTTAATCGACAGATATTTGCCATAAAGCTTAATGCTCTCAGCTATTTGTGCCGCAAGCTCTCTGGTCGGCGCCAAGATCAATGCTCGCGGGCTACGTCCTAATGATTTGGGCCGCAAACTCAAAGTTTGCAACAGCGGCAGCGTAAAAGCAGCTGTTTTACCCGTACCAGTCTGAGCACCGCCCAATAAATCATGGCCAGCTAAAATAATAGGAATAGCTTGGCTTTGAATAGGAGTAGGATCGCTATAACCCTGCTCAGCAATGGCCCTCAGTAAAGGCTCTGATAACTCTAGTAATTTAAACAACAAATATTCCTATGTTAAAAATATAACAATACACCTAAATCACCAGTTCAATCTGGCACATAAAATATATCTTGTATATGGGCTGTCTAGGATCATGATATATGAGACTGCAAGGGATACTCAAAGTTCTTTAAGCAAATAGCCAATTAACGAGGGTATAAACTGTTTTGATAGTCGCATAGCGCTTGCGTTCTATATGCCTCACCTATAAACGATACAATAGCACCCAGTGTCAGCACCCCAAATGCCGTTTGTGGTGAAATAATTTCTTTAGCGGTCACTTTTCCATCACCATCATCGTCATTAACTTTAACCAATTGTCTCCCCAACCAAGACAGACAACAATGATCTTCAGGATCGTATTTTGATATCTTATTGATGCAATTCGCATAAGCTTTGAGTCCTACTGGCAAAATAAATATCGAAAATAAATAACTTCCTACCGTCAAACCCACAATAAGCCACATAGCGGTGTTCGCACCCTCTGCTAAATAGCAATCCTGCGACTTAGTGGCTTCAACAATACCGTAATCGGTCAAACAAGTGCCTGCCTGTTGGGTGCAGTTCAAAAAATCCGGGTTGGAAAAATTGGTCGAATTCAGTACCTGGGTGCAATCAAGCAGCATGTTGGCGCAATGCTCTATGCCGGACTCATTAAAAAACGCAGCACTTAAAGGCGATGAAAGCACATAAATAACTCCAATGGCTAAGAGAACATTGACTTTCATGCCAGACCTCTAAGTTTAAGCAAGTGAAACTTGAAATCAGCGGGAACAGTAATCTATTTCAGAGCCGCCCTAACTAATAGAAAATGGGAGGGCGCGACACTTCTGGCGGCCGCAGGCGAGTAAAAATTTATTAAATAGTCGCCCCTGAATAATCGCGTTTATAGAGTCTAAATATGAGACAAGAAAAATTACGGTCTAGCTTCACGCTTAAAAAAATCAATTTGCCAGTTTTTAACGGCCTGGTTATGGCAAACTAAATTTGGACAGAAGACGTGACTGCCGTCGTTTTTAGAGACAAAATACAAGTAATTTGTTTGAGCGGGCCATAAAACTGCTTTAATCGATGCAAGACCAGGAGATGCAATGGGCCCAGGTGGCAAACCTGATATCTTATATGTGTTGTAGGGATGATAGGTCTGTAAATCTATCTTACGAATTTTGCCATCATAGTTGTTGATGCCGTATATTACCGTTGGATCAGCTTGCAAGCGCATGCCGATTTTAAGGCGATTAAGATAAACACTTGCTATAATTGGTCGCTCAAATGGTGCTCCCGTTTCTTTTTCAATAATAGCAGCCAAGGTTAGCACTTCATGTAAGTTTTTACCAAGCTCATGCATACGCTCATGCATAACATCATCAACTTTGTCTAAGAGACGCTTATACATAGTGCTCATAATCGATAGCGCCGAATCTTTACGCGTGAAAAAGTAGCTATCAGGAAACAAATAACCCTCGGGATGATAGCCAATCAATGAACGTAGTTGAGAGCTTGTTTGAGCTGCTAAAAAATCCTCTGGTTTCACCAAGCCAAGAGCTTCTAGACTGTGTCCCAAATCAGCAAGATTTTCGCCTTCTTTAAAAACTACCTTAAAGGCCTGGTCACGACCGTAACGCAAGCTATCGGCAATAGCGGCTTTACTAAAACGACCGCCAAAGCGGTAAAAACCAGCTTGCATATGGTTGCCATCGTTTCTACCTAGACGAAGGTACCAATAAAACTTAGCTTGGTCAGGAATAATTTTTTGTTGAGCAAGCAATCTCGCCACCGTGCGTAACGATGAACCATGGGGAATATCGACAATGGTTTCAGCTAAATCATATTCTTGTTGGCCATAAGCAAGAAAATAGCTAGTGATTGAAAAACCAAGTACTAGTATCCCTAAAAGACTAAGACCAAAACAGATAAACCATGTTCGTAAAAAAAATCTAAGCACTCACCGCCCTCGCTTGCGAACTCAAAAACTCCTCCACCAATACTGCAGCTGCTGCCCCATCTAGTTTAGCCTTACGGGCACTTTTTTTGACACCGCTGTGAGATAACTGAATCGCTGCTGTTTTAGAGCTATAACTTTCATCCCATAAAATTACCTCTACCTGATGGCCTTGCTCTGCCACAAGCCTTTCCAACTCAGTTTTCAATCCTAAAACCCTTGACGCCACTGCTTTTGAATGCTCGGTTTTAGCTTCAGGCATACCAATAACCACAGCCTTAACCGAGTAATCAATAATAAGAGACTTAATTTTGGTGATTGCGGCCATCCGGCTATTGGCCTGCAAATTAGGCAACAAGCGCACGCTAAGTCCTAACTCATCACTTAAAGCCAAGCCAGTTCTCTTGATTCCTACATCAATTCCTAAAACCCGCATATTTTTTAACCTATCAGCGCTTAAAGTCTGTCGTTTATAGGGTTAAATATAAAAATAAATACCACACTACTTGCTGAAAAATTCTAGAAATATAAGTATATTCGTAAATTTGCGAAAATATTCGTCACTATTAATGAGGAAAAAATGAAAAAACTTCTAATTATAGTTTTACTTTTCACCTATCAAGCTAATGCCATGATTGAAAAAGAAATCGATTTTATTGATTTAAGCGGAGGCAAAAAATTTGATAGTAATCTTGTGAAAAAAATTCCACTAGAACGTCTGCAAGAAAAAATTAACAATGACACCGGGAGAGCACTTATTATTGGTAATAATTGTGATATAAGTTACGTAGGAATTGTCAAATACGATCTTCCAGTCGGTTATGCTGTGTTTGCGGCTAAAGACATCAAGAAAGGTAAATATTTATTCTCATACGGCGGCGATCTAATAAAAAATGAAGACGAAAAAAAATACAGCGACTCAAAGTATAAGTACGATTTTCTTGATGCCAAAAATCATGGTGACTTAGGAACACTTTGTATGCATTTGTTTAAAAAACATGAACTAGATGCTTTGAATTTGCAAATAGATCCTGAACAGTACCAATCTATTCAATTTGAAAATATATCACTGAAAAAAGCAGAAGATAATATACATTTTCATGCTTCAACTGAGATAAAAAAAATACTCAGTTATTGGTCTTACTTACGGACAAAATCACTGGTATTCCCAAGAAATATCTCCGATTTTAGTGACAAAAGATGCTAATTTAATTTTAGACCTAGAGCTTAGTAATCCGCAAATTTGTTTTAGAGATTTTTTAGACAAAAAAAACGGAACAATTTCTTATGCTTGCGAACAAATAATCACAGGATTAAAATCAAATAAAAACAATAAAAATCTTTATGTGCTTTGTGGTAACAAGTCCATGAATATTGCGCCGAGATTTTTTAATCTCAGATCGTTAGACGATTTATTATTAAAAAGTAGTTTTAATAATATATTTGTATTCATCAAAACAAGAAATTTTAAAAGCGAGTTAGACAAAGCATTAACGGCCAGTCAAAAAACGATACTACTACCATTATCTATATATGGTGTAGGCCCATATTCTGATTGCTGTTGGGATGGAATTACATTTGAAGAGCATGATATTTAGTTACAGTTCTGATAATCTGACAACAAGCTAGTCAACAAATCAATGGCCTCGTGCTGACTAGCTTTGCGCAATTTGGTTATTATTATATTATTAAACTCATGTTCTATGCGTTTTATAAGTTTTTGCTGGTAATTATAATCATCATTAAACATCAAAACTATTTCTTCGCATCGCCTGCCTAGTTCGTCTTTTTCAAAACTAGTAATAAGTTCACGACGTTCTTTAGGGAGGCTTAAGCCTGGGTCAAATAAAAGCTGATTAATTACTAACTGACTGGCAGTTATACCTCGCTGTTCAAGCGCTTGGTGCAGTAATTGTATATCGTTAATACTTGCAGAATTAGGCCGACAGACAACCACAAATTTGGTGGTATTGGCTGTCAATAAAGCTTCCATAGCTTTAGTGCGTATGAGCATGGGTTCATAGAGTCCATCGATAATAAGTGCAAAATCAATTATTTCGGAAAAAAAATGGCTGCCAAGGATTTTTTCTAAACTTTTCTCAAGCATGCCACTTGATAAAAGCGCAAGTTTTCTAGTCAACTTGAATAGCATAGAATGGCGACTGGCTATCAGGGCTTGAAAAAGGTTTTGCTCAAGTACACGGTTGATTTTTTTCGGTACATCAAAAAAAGCCAGACTATGAGACGATGGTGGCGTATCAAGGATAATAAAATCGTAAGTATTAGATTCCATTAATCGATATACAATATGCGAACAAATTATTTCTAAAGCACCAGGCAAACCATCTGCCATATATTGGTAAAAATGATTGCTACTGATTTTTATTGCTTTAGCTCCTTTGCCCAGCGAGCTGCTAATAAAATCAAGCCATTCCTTTTTAAGGTCAGGCATAAAAGCATAAAGCTCACCCTGAGAGGTACTTACTTTTACTGGCTGGGAGCTGTGACTATTAAGCCCCATAATATCTAAGAGCCGCTGGGCGGGATCAATAGTGACTACTAAAGTCTTCTTGCCTTGTGCGGCATGAAAAAAACCAAGAACGCTAGAAACAGTAGTTTTACCAACGCCACCAGCACCTACACAAACAATCAGTTGAGATTTTTTTGATTTCATAAACTAAACTCTTGGTTTAAAACTTCGATCAGATCATCAATGAGCTTTGATTCAATAACCTCGCCAAATTGATCAGCAATATTTATCTGCGGCATCATGACACCAGCCTTGATTAAGGCCTGTTGTTGGCTTTGTTCTTCTAAAGATCGAGCATGAAAAAAACTAATAATTTTTCTCGTAGCATATAGTTTACTTGATAACTGAGCAAAGAAGAAATCGAGCTCAACTCGAGTAAAAGCCAGACAACGATTGACAAATAGCAGTCCCAAAGCCATTTCTTGAGCTTTTACTAAACATCGATAAAGCTCAATTGTTTCTTTGACTACTAAATCAACCGGATTACAAACTAGATGAACAATGGCATGTTCAGGATTACTAAAATAAACCTGCATAAGCTTTGCTTCTTGAGCCAGGGGTCCTATTTTGACAGCCTCATACACCACCCGGGCAACAGAAAGAAAGCGCAATAAAAAACCGCTGCTTGGTGCATCAACTACGATTTTATCAAACATCTCACCATGGCCATGGGCTTCATCAGCATGAAACCAAATTTTCCCTAAACGAGTAAGATCTGACAATCCAGGCATCGCTGAGCATAAGGCCCTAAATAGCCCTTGTGATAAGAGCTTATTGACAATTTTTGGTTGATGGATCTTTAAGTGCAAATACTCTATTAAAGCCTGGTCTGGAAAAATCTTAAGAAAATATAGCCGGTCGTTAACTAGTCTGATTGAAGCCATTGGCTCACAAAGATCTCCTTGATCTTCTTCAGATAAGATAACTAATAAGGTCTTATGACCGTGGCGAACAAAATAGTCAGCCAAGGCTCGAGCAACAATGCTTTTACCCACACCACCCTTGCCTGATACCAGATGAACTTTTGGTGAAATCAGTTTTTTATCCACAAAATCAAACCCTTAGTTTGGCGTACGCTTTTGCCCGAGTCATTCTTGACTACTACACATTGCTGCCTATGGTAATGACGCTAACATTACAGGAGTATAAAATATGGCATCTAAAGTTATTGGAATTGATTTAGGAACCACCAATTCGGTAGTGGCGATCATGGAAGGGGGCGAACCCAAGGTGATCGCCAATGAAGAAGGTGCCCGTACTACGCCTTCGGTAGTGGCTTTTGCCAAAGACGGCGAAGTGTTGGTGGGCCAAATTGCTCGCCGCCAAGCCATTACCAATCCGGAGAATACCATCTATTCGGCTAAGCGTTTTATTGGCCATCGCTATGATGAATGTAAAGATGAACTCTCACGCTATCCCTTCTCCTGCACTCGCATGACTAATGGTGACGTAGGCTTTAAAGTAAGCGACAAAAGTTTCTCACCCCAGGAAATTAGTGCCAAAATCCTGCAAAAGCTTAAACTAGCAGCTGAAAATTATCTTGGCCATGCTGTAACACAGGCAGTAATCACTGTACCCGCTTATTTCAACGATGCCCAACGCCAAGCCACCAGAGATGCGGGTAAAATTGCCGGCCTCGATGTTAAACGTATTGTCAACGAACCAACAGCCGCTGCACTTGCTTATGGCATGGATAAAAAGGCTGATGAAAAGATCGCAGTCTTTGACTTAGGTGGTGGTACTTTTGATATTTCCATCTTGGAAGTCGGCGAAAACGTGGTTGAAGTCATTTCAACCAATGGCGACACCCATCTCGGCGGTGATGATTTTGACGATATTTTGATCAAGTACTTAATCGATGAGTTCAAAAAAGATTCAGGCATTGATGTTTCAGCCGATAAAATGGTCAAACAGCGCCTGAAAGAAGCCGCTGAAAAAGCTAAAATTGAGCTTTCGAGCGTTAAAGAAACCGAAATCAGCCTGCCCTTCTTAACCGCTGATGCCAACGGACCAAAGCATCTACAAATCAAGCTCACTCGCTCAAAGTTTGAACAAATGGTTGAGCACTTAGTTAAACGCGCCATGATCCCAGTTGAAAAAGCTCTAACTGACGCCAAACTTAAAATCGGTGATATTAAAGAAGTTATTCTCGTTGGCGGATCTACCCGAGTACCCATGGTTCAAGAAGCGGTCAAAAACTTCTTCAATAAAGAACCTAACCGCTCGGTTAACCCTGATGAAGTCGTAGCACTAGGTGCCGCAGTTCAAGCGGGTGTTTTGTCTGGCGAAGTTAAAGACATGCTCTTGCTCGACGTTACTCCGCTAAGCCTAGGCATTGAAACTTTGGGCGGTGTTAATACCGTGTTAATACCACGTAATACAACTATTCCTACCAAAAAATCTGAGACTTTCTCAACCGCTGCCGACAATCAGACTTCAGTAGAAGTACACGTCTTGCAGGGCGAGCGTGAAATGGCTTCCGGTAACCGCACTTTGGGCCGTTTCCATTTAGAAGGTATTCCCGCCTCTTCACGGGGTACACCACAAATCGAAGTGACCTTTGATATTGATGCTAACGGTATCGTTAATGTCTCAGCCAAAGATCGGGCAACTAACAAAGAGCAACGTATTACCATAACCGCAAGCTCTGGTTTATCAGACGAAGAAATCAAACGCATGGTCAATGAAGCCAAAGAACACGCCGATGAGGATCATAAGCGTCGCGAACTGGTTGAAGAACGTAATAAGCTTGATTCCTTGATTTACTCCACCGAAAAGACCATCAACGAACAAAAAGACAAGCTGTCTGCTGACTTAATCAGCTCTGCCGAAAATGCCTTGAAAGATGCTAAAGCTAAACTTGAGGGGCAAGACGCAAGTCAACTCAAAGAAGCGGCTGAGTCTTTGGGTAAAATCAGCCATAAACTCGCTGAAGAGATGTATAAGAATTCCACACCTCCTGCTGGTGAAACAGCACCTCAAGACCACACCGCCCATCAAGCAGGCAATGACAAAGTGGTTGATGCTGACTTCGAAGAAGCAAAATAAAAGTCAGCTTGCTAGTCTCAGCGCTTCCAATAACAGCGCTGAGACAACATAAGGATCACTGTTGGCACCAGGACGGCGATCTTCTAGATAGCCACATTTTTGTGTAGCTACGTTGTTAGGAATACGAATCGAGGCACCACGATCGTTGGATCCTGCTCTAAACGTCTTAATATCGCAGGTTTCATGATGACCGGTTAAGCGTTCAGCTAAGTTAGCACCGTAGTTATTAATATGAAGTTCATGGCGATCTTTAAGCACGTCTATTACTTTATTGATGGCATCCCAGCCAGTTTTAGACGAGCGCATGGCAGCAGTGGAAAAATTGGTGTGGTTACCAGCACCATTCCAATCACCCTTAACTGGTTTATTGTCAAAACTTGCTACTACACCGTATTTTTCTGCCACCCGATGCAAGAGCCAACGGCCAATCCATAGATGATCACAACACGTAAGTGGATCTACTTCTTCATCGGCTAAACCACGATAGCCAATTTGAAACTCCCACTGCCCTGGCATCACTTCAGCATTGATACCAAACAATAACAAGCCTGCTTCTAAACACAAAGCCATATGCTCTTCAACTATTTCACGCCCGAATACTCGATCACTGCCAACCCCACAATAAAAAGGCCCCTGGGGCTCAGGAAAACCAGTGGCTGGCCAGCCAAGCGGACGGTGATCGCTAAATAAAGTATATTCTTGCTCAAAGCCAATCCAGGTATCTAAGTTTTTAGGGCACTTGCTGATTTGCTCGCGCAGCAAAGCCCGCGTATTAGATTCCACCGGCTGTCCACTAATATTAAAAACTTCGCACAAGAGCAAATAATGACCAGGCCCACGTATAGGGTCCATCACTACCCTTGATGGTTTTAAAACTAGATCAGATTTATCACCGGGAGCCTGATAGGTAGAAGAACCATCAAAACCCCATTCAGGAAAGTCGTCCGCCTGAGCCTGGTGATTTTCGGCTAGCTCTAAGATTCTGGTTTTACTTCTTAATTTATTGGTTGGTTTTGCACCATCAAGCCAAATATATTCAACACAACTGAGCATATTCACCCCTACTCGATGAAGACGCCCTACCTAAGCTTTTTAATTAAAGCAAAGCGGTCTTGGCTAAATATTTAAGACATTCAGGCTACTTTAACTAGCCTTTACTAGATTCCAAGTATCGATGCCACCATCAAGGTGGTAGACGTTATTCATACCCCGCTGTCTGAGTGCCAGCTGAGCTAAATAGCTACGATGGCCAGATTTGGAATAGAGCACAATCGGCGTATTGCTCAGCTTTAACTCATCGAGGCGATCGCGCAAACTTTCTAGAGGTACATGCAAGCTTCGCTGATGAGAACGGCCAGACAAAAGCGGCATTTGCCCCACATCAACTAAGCGAAAATCCTGATTGGTCCTAAGCCATAAAGCCAGTTTCTCTACTGTCATAAAGGGCCCATGATCAACCAAGGCAAGCTTTGCTCTCATAGCTGCTTCTTTAAGTGGATCAAGCAGCGGGCTATGGTTACTAACTGAGGCCATATCAAGATCGATCATCGCATCGGGTGACCATTCCTCAAGAACAGCCACTGACAATAAATCAATCCGTCTCTCAACCTCACGTGTGCCGTATACCTCAGCACCAATAATACGGCGCTTAGTTTTTTCAACCAATAAACGAACACAAGCCGTGCTTTCTTCGCTCAACACCGTGCTAACTAAAACCTGCTCATCACCAAATAATTTGCGTGCTTCATGCTCAACCAGACCAGTACGAGCAAAACTAAGATTTCCCACCGAACAAAGAGCAACCCCAGCTACCGGCTTCAAGCGATCTTTGAACTGCCCGCCTAATGCCGCGTTATAACCAGCTATACTGGCTGTACGCTGCATAACTGAAGGATCCGTCAGCCAGACCTGCTGATGGCTGACAGCATGAGGCACACTGATAGCTGCTCCACAAGCATAAATATCAGGCAAAGAGCTCAGCATATGCTCATTTACCCGAATCAGACCTGCTTGATCAAGAGCTGCTCCAGCTTCGCCTAACAAGCTGATATTGGGTTTGTGGTTTAGACAATTAACCACCACATCAAAGCTTTTATCAAGCTGCTCAAGGCTCGTTCCTAGATAAAGGCTGATACCCTGCTCTAAGAGCTTCGCATGCATCGCCTCCGCAAAGCTCAGCGAAAAACTCGACATGATCCGGGCTTTTTTTTCTATCACACTGACAGCTAGACCGGCAGCCCTCAATGCTTGTGCCGTTTTTAGGCCTAAAAAACCGGCACCAATAACTGCAGCACGTTTAGCGCTTCCTATTTCTGAAGCTGCTCGCTCATGCTTGGGGGCAAAAATCAAGGCATCAAAAAAGAGACGATGGCTTTTACCTAAGCTGCTTACGGTAATAATGCGAGAGTCTAAATCGAGCTGTTCTGCTTTAGTATTACTTAAAATATCTAGGTTATAGCTTTGCTTATACTCCAAAGATGTTTCCAATGAGCCAGAATCAATAACAGTTATTTTCGCTTGCTCATGAGCAAGCCGCGCTCTGATAGCCGCTACAAAAGCGCTGGTAGAACCGCCAACAACAATGATTTTTCTGGCTTTCATAGTAGTCTCCTAGGCACGCTCGATTAAGGCAGCCGCTCCCATGCCACCGCCTATACACATAGTAGCAATACCGTAGCGCAGCTTATTCCGCTCCATATGCCCCAAAATAGTCGCTATTTGCCTAGCACCGGTGCAGCCCAAAGGATGGCCTAGAGCAATCGCTCCGCCACAAGGATTAACTTTGTTAGGATCAAGTTTGAGCTCGTCGATACAATAAAGCGCTTGGGCGGCAAAGGCTTCATTAAGCTCAAACACGCCAATATCTTCAACTTTAAGACCGCTAAGATGCAATAACTTTCTAACGGCCGGAACCGGCCCGGTACCCATAATGGTTGGATCAACACCAGCCGTCACAAAAGCCCTCATATAGCCTCGTATTTTCTTAATTTGAGCTTTGGCCTGATTAAAGTTCATCAAGACTACAGCAGCAGCGCCATCACTCACCTGAGATGAGTTACCCGCGGTGACGCTGCCACCTAGTTTAAAAGCAGGCTTAAGTGCCGATAAAGCTTCCAGTGTCGTATCGCTTCGTGGCCCCTCATCAGTGCTGACTGTTGCGCCATCAATATCGACGCTGACAATTTCGTCTTTAAAATAAGCGTTTTTAATGGCCGTGCAGGCTTTTTGGTGACTTAACAAAGCAAACTGATCTTGACGCTGGCGACTAATAGCAAAGCGGCTAGCTACTTCTTCAGCCGTTAAACCCATCGACAAATAAGTGCCCGGAGCATGCTCGATCAAATAGGGATTAGCGCTTGGTTTATGGCCGCCCATGGGAATCATCGACATCGATTCAACCCCGCCACCAATACCAAGACTAATTTGCCCTACTTCAATCGATTTAGCTACGTCAGCAACCGCATGAAGACCGCTCGCACAAAAACGATTAACAGTGGCAGCTGAGGTAGTCACCGGCAAACCAGCACGTAAACTCATAATTCTCGCCACGTTCATACCTTGTTCTGCTTCAGGCATGGCACAGCCAAAAATGACATCTTCAATCTCATCTTTGCTAATACCTGCCCGCTTAACCGCTTCTTTGATCACAATCGAGCCAAGCTCATCCGGTCTGAGGTTTTTAAATAGCCCCCGCCCACCTTTAGCGATCGGGGTCCTAACTGCTGACAAAATAGCTACGTTATCAAACATCATCTTCTTGCTCCTTTAGGGGTCTTAATTACGCAGTGGCTTGTTATGCTCGAGCATATAGGCAATGCGCTCAAGCGTTTTTTGCTCACCACATAGCGACAAGAAAGCCTCTCGCTCTAAGTCAAGCAAAGCCGATTCACTGATTTTCTTGCTAGAATCTGTGTTGCCACCAGTCATAACGTAGGCAACTTTTTGAGCGATTTTAAAATCATGCTCTGAGATAAACTTGCCGTCCAAGAAAGACCTCAGGCCCATGCTGAAGGTGGCGTAAGCATTAGCACCGGGCAACCTAAACTCACGCGATAGGGGTGGAGTATAGCCTGAACGTGCCATCGCGACCGCAATTAACGCTGCATCATGCAGTTGATAACGATGGTTGATAGCAAAAGTATCAGAGTCGGCTAGATATAACAGATCTTTGGCTTCTTGAGCGCTGGTTGCTACTTTAGCAGTTGCCACGGTTTCTAAACTGCGCATTAGCAAAGGCTCTGTCATAAAAGTCGGCGCATCGATAGCACCTTTTAAAGTACGAGCCACCATTTCAATATTACCACCGCCACCAGGCAGCAGACCCACACCAACTTCCACCAGGCCAATATAAGTCTCAGCGCTGGCATGAATGCGATCACACCACATGGAGATCTCACAACCACCCCCGAAAGTCAGCTGAAAAGGTGCGGCCACTGTAGGCACGCTGCAATATTTTAGGCGCTGACAAGTATTTTGAAAGAGACGGACGATCTTATCGATATCACCCCACAAAGCTTGGCTTGCTCCCATGTACAAGAGCAAAAGATTAGCGCCCACACTGAAGTTAGATCCCTGATTAGCCAGCACCAAAGCCTCAAACTGGCCCTCTTCACAGCGATCAATGGCTTTATTGATACCCAATAATACGTCTTGATCAATTGCATTCATTTTGGTGTGCCACTCGACAATCAAAGCGCCATTATTGGCATCGATCAAACTATAGGCATCAGTATCTTCAACAAGTTTACTGGGGTCTTTCTTTAAAATACTTAAGCGCCATTCACGGGCAGGTATTTTTAGTGGCTCTTGTTCGCTATAAAAACTCTCACGACCAGATTTAAGCATGTCATGCACCCAAGCTGGTACTTTAATGCCCTGAGCCTCCATAAGTTCAACGCTCTTACGCACCCCCAAAGCATCCCAAGTTTTAAAGGGACCATATTCCCAGCCAAAACCCCACATCAAGGCGTGATCAATGTCTTCGATACTATCGGCAATCTCACCAATACGATGAGCAGCATAGGCACAGGTTTTAGCTGTAAGTTTAAAAAATAACTGGCCGGCACGGTCGTCAGCATAGGCGATACTACGAATTTTTTCGCTCATATCGCTGAGGTTTCTAATGGCACCCAGCGAATCAAAGCGAACTTTTGCTTTTTCTCGGTAATTGAGCGTCGTGGGATCAAGAGCGAGAATTGCTTCTCCCTGTTTGGCATAAAAACCCTGGCCACTTTTTTGGCCGAGCCAGCCTTTTTCAACCATGGTGGTCAAAAATTGGGGAATTTTAAAAATCTCACGGCACTCATCAGCCGCCAGATTATCGTAGCAGTTTTTAGCAACGTGAATAAAGGTATCGAGCCCGACAACATCAGCCGTACGAAAAATTGCGCTCTTAGGTCGGCCGAGGGCTGGTCCAAAAATGGCATCAACTTCTTCAACCGTATAACCATGGTGACTGACGGCATAAATAGCCTCCATCATGCCATAGACACCAATACGGTTGGCAATAAAATTAGTGGTATCTTTGCCAATCACCACGCCTTTACCGAGCTGATCCTCACCAAAACTGACCATGGCACTAACAATATCTTTTTTAGTAGCTTGAGCAGGAATTATTTCTAATAAATGCAAATAACGAACAGGATTAAAAAAGTGCATCACCAAGAAACGCTCAGCAGTGCTCTGACTCAAATCTGCACTCATTTTTGCTACCGATAAGCCTGAAGTATTTGAAGCAAGAATAGTATGAGCTCCTAAATAAGGCTCAATTTTCTTGAACAAAGCTTTTTTAATATCAAGCTTTTCCACGACAGCTTCAATTACTAAGTCACTAGTTTTAAGCAGAACAAGATTGTCATCGATATTGCCTGTTTTAATTCGCTCAGCCAGCGACTTAGTAAATATTAAACTTGGCTTACTAGTCTGGATTTTCTTTATTGCATCGCGAGCAATTGTACCCATATCTAATAAGGCACAATCAACGCCGGCATTAACTAGGTGAGCAGCAATCGCTTGTCCCATGACCCCTGCGCCGATAACGGTGACCTTCTTGATTTTCTTGTGCATGCTTAAGCCTCTTTGTGAGATTTTTCCCAATAAAATCAGATCATTAGACGAAATAACACATCTCCAAGGCTAAACAAGCCGGGGTTTAAGCGAGGCCTCTATTGACTCATCGAGGCAAAATTGATAGTTGATTAAGGCTATTTAATAATAAAACAAAAAACACCAAATAAAAGATAGTAATTAGCCGAACTTCTCTAGGTCTTAGCAGGTGGGGTAGAAAAAAATGGTACTAAACAACAAGCATTTTGATGACATGGACGATTTTGGCGATTTTGAGGAAAAACTCGAACCAAGTGAAGATATCGAAAGCAGTGAACCCGCCCCCAATGCGGCACTCTCCTGGCGGCGAATTCTCATTGAGCGTGCAGCCACTAATGTCAGGAAAGCCCTAGAAAACAAAGCTGAAGTTAACACTATTCATAAACTAGGTTCTTTAGTATTCGATAACGAAGCGCGTAAATTTGGCCGTGTACTTGAGTCGCGGCCGGGCTTTTTGAATATTTCGCTGCTCAGCGGTGGCCGCTTGGTCAAACAGGACTTGAGTCAGCTAGATTTTATTCGCCAGCACCGCCAAAAACTGACCTTGCCCGAAATGGCTACCAAGTTATCTTTGTCAGAGCTTGAAGTGATTGCTTTGCTTAATAAGATTGAGCTTGAAACTGAGCAGTCACTGCTATCACCAACCATGCCCAAAGCTAAGGTCGAGCTCAAAAAAACCACCCCGAAAAAACCCCTGGTTAAAGCTCGCTTAACTGGCTCAAAGCTAGCTAGTCCGGCTAAAAATAATAATCAAGCTAAGATGAAGATTGCCGCTAAAACCAATCAAAAAAGTAAGGCTTTTGTTAATAAAGATCTGAGCTTTGCGAGGCTTTTGCCTAAAGGGTCCACTACCGATCCAATCAGAGACCCCAATGGCTATATCCAACAAAACTTCCTGCTCATGAGCAATCGCGAACTAGCCTCTGCCACAGGATTATCAGAACACACCGTGCGCAGAAAACTAGGCGAATGGAGCTTAAAACGTAAGGATTTTGTCAACAAGGCCTAGCGGTAACCAATTTTACCATGGAGAAACTCACGGTATTTGAGCTTTTCATCGATCAACAATTGATAGATAGGCTCGGTACTTCCCGAACTATCGAAAAGTCGAAACTGGGCTGGATCCGGGGTGATTTTAAGAGCTTTAACTGAAGTATAATAATCTAGGTAATTGCCAGGGTGAGCTAGCTTTTTTTTATTGGCTTGACGCAGACTAGTCCTAAACTCTCCCATGGGCAGATGTAAACTACCAGCCACAATAAAAACTCGATGAGACTGATTGAGCTGATCTTTGATGGTTTTAACCATACTTTCGTTGCGTTCTTTAAGGCTTTGATAGTCGATTTTTTTCTTGATGGCATAGGCATCATCCCAATAATTACAGGACAAGCTTGCCAATTTCACAGCTGATAGATCATATGACTTGATGGTCGCCTTGAAAGTCTCGGCCATACGCTCTTGTTGGGCCCACTCATTGATAGCCCTTGGATCATATTTTTTACCCAGTTTTTCCCATTCCCATATTAGATAAGTACTAAACAAAAAAGTAGTGTCACATTTAAAGTTTTGATTTTGTGGTCCTGATCCTTCAAGCAATATAATATCATTAGGAGTAGCTAAATAGCTCAATGCACCATAGCTTTGTATGATACTGATAATCTCGTTATGCTTTTCACCAAAAAATAATACTTGAGCCTGATCAAGCGGGTCGCCTGATGATTCAAAGCTGGCCGCAAAGTCCTCATGACGATAAATTTTTAACTGATTAATGATTGATCTAACCCCATCGATCATACTTTTTTCTTTACTGTTACAAGTTCGCTTATTACCATGAATATCTGAGCAATAATAATCTAAATCCTGTTGATGATTTTTTTGTGATAAATCAGCACAAGCCACTAAAAAACAACATAAAAACCATGAAACTAAGCTATTCTTAATCATAATTATGTACTCACAATAAACATAACAACTTTTTCCTAATCTGCCGCTCTATTAACAAGCGGGACCTCGCTTGCACATTTTATCGTGATTCCTCATATCTCTGGCATGAGTAAAATAATAGACCAGCTCAGCTCAGCCCTCAATCCCATCACAGATGGGGCCAGCATTATGGTGGGCGGTTTTGGCTTATCGGGCAATCCTGAATATTTAATCCAAGCGCTCTTTGACATAGGGGCTAAAGATTTAACCATTATTAGCAATAATTGCGGCACCACTGAACTCGGTTTAGGTATTTTACTCAAAGCTCGGCGTATTAAAAAGATGATTTCTAGCTATGTTGGTGAGAACAAGAATTTCGAATCACAGTTTTTAAGTGGTGATCTTGAAGTAGAACTGATTCCCCAAGGTAGCCTCGCTGAAAAAATTCGCGCCGGTGGAGCTGGCATTCCGGCTTTTTTTACTCCTACCGGTGTACATACTATGGTCTCTGATGGTGGTCTGCCTATGCTTTATGACACTCACGGCACAGTCATTAAAAGCTCACCAGCCAAAGAGTGTCGAAGCTTTAATGGCCGTGACTATGTGCTAGAGACAGCTCTCACAGCTGATTTTGCTTTTATCAAAGCCCACACGGCTGATAGCTTTGGCAATCTCATATTTAACAAAACCGCCCGTAATTTTAACCCAATAATGGCCACCGCTGCAGCATGTACTTTTGTTGAAGTAGAAAACCTAGTCGAAGCAGGCGAACTTGATCCAGATCATATCCACCTACCTGGTGCTTATGTTGATCATATTTTTTTAGGCTCTCATTATCAAAAACATATAGAGCAGCGCACCGTACGGCCACGCTCATAGGGAATTAACATGCTCAACCGTGAACAAATTGCCATGCGCGTGGCCCAAGAACTTAAATCAGGCTTTGTCGTTAACCTGGGTATCGGTCTGCCAACCTTGGTCGCCAACTATGTGCCAAAAAATTTTCAGGTATATTTCCAAAGCGAAAATGGCCTACTCGGTATGGGTCCTTTTCCTTATGAAGGCGAAGAAGACGCTGATTTAATCAATGCCGGCAAACAAACTATCACCACCATAGCCGGTGCTGCTTTTTTTTCATCAGCAGACTCTTTTGCCATGATTCGCGGCGGCCATGTTGATTTAAGTGTCCTAGGTGCCATGCAAGTATCAGGCACGGGCGACATTGCTAACTGGATGATACCAGGCAAAATGGTCAAGGGCATGGGTGGCGCCATGGATTTAGTTGCTGGAGCCAAAAAAGTCATCGTTGCCATGGAACACGTCACCAAAGAAGGAGAACATAAAATCGTCAAATCCTGCACCCTACCACTTACCGGCCGTGCCTGTACCAACATGATCGTCACTGACCTTGCGGTCTTTCAAGTTAGTGCCCATGGCCTCTTATTGCTAGAACATGCTACCGATGTGAGCATAGAAGAAATCAGGCAAAAAACCGGAGCGCGATTTGAGATATCTAAGAATCTAAGCACCATTTCCCCGGGGCGAGTCTAGTGCTGTAAATCAAGGTCATATCTAAAACTAGATTGCTCACATCAGCATGTCAATTAACTATGAACTACCAGGCTTTCTTGATGAAGAAAGTTATTTTGGCTGGGTAAAGCAAACTTTACGCCTAGCTCTTCCATTTTTTCGATGTAGGAAAAAAACAAGCCCTCGCGCATGGCAGCAAACACGCTCCATTCGGTAGATCTAGCAAAAACATAGACTTCTACTTCAAAGCCTAAATCGCTCATGCCTATGAGACGGATGCGATGAAAGTCATGGTGAAAATTATCGTTATTAAGCAGAATTCTTTCAAACTCTGAAAGCAAGTCCTGCAATTTGGCGAGTGGTGTATTTAAATCAAAACGAAAAATATTATAAAGTCGAATCTTTTCCCGTTCCATATAGTTCTCAACGTGCATTTCTGACAGCTTGGAGTTAGGAATTGCCACCAAGGTTCTATCGAGCGTACGAATACGAGTTGAGCGAATGCCGATTTCTTCGATATAGCCTAAAATATCACCGCATTTACAATAATCGCCCACCTGAAAAGGCTGATCGAGCGATAAAGCTGCCCCACCAAAGAGATTTTCTAAAAGTTTCTGAGCCGCAAGCGCAATAGCCAAACTGCCCACCCCAAGACCGACTAAAAAGGCTGATACATCTACACCAAACTGCGAGAGCAATAATAAAAAGGCCGTAATAATTAACAAAGTTTTTGATACCCGCCGCCCCAAAGGCAAAACCAAGCCGATTCGTGAACGAGGACTTTGGTTATTGCGAATCATGCGGGTAAAACCAAGATCAATCAAGCGATAAAACAAGTAAGTAAAACTTAAAAACAAGCCTAGTTTAATAGCAACAAAAATAGTCTGATTAACCTCCCCAGGTTCTTTAATAAAGATACTTAATATTAAAAATATCACTATAGTAGTAAAGACTCTAATAGGCCCGTTTAATTTATCAGTAAATAGCTTTTTATCGCTATAATCTTTTTGATTAGATAAAAAAGCCACCATATGACCAAGCGGTCGTTTAATAAAAGTAGCCACGACAAAAGCCAAAATTAAAGACAATAAGATGCTTGCCCAATACCAGGCTGGTAGACCATAAATATCAGTGCTAAGGTCCGGAAAATATTCTAGCAATAAATTTGATAAGGGGTATCTCATTACTCACACCTGGTTTTAACCATATATTATTCCAAATAGCTCTCTTCGTGAGGACAGGCAATGACAGATGCACCAAGAAAACCAAGAAAAAAACGAGAAAAATTACTGATTGGCTGGAAAGAATGGTGTGCTTTACCTGAGCTTAACATTAAAGAAATCAAAGCGAAAATCGACACTGGAGCGGCTACTTCAGCCCTTCATGCGGAAATTTTAAGTATCAGCGAATACCAGGGCGAGAGTTTTATTCGCTTTAAAGTCTACCCCCACCAAAGCGATAACTATGCAGGTAAAATATGTAAAGCAAGGCTGATAGCTACTCGCAATATTATGAGTTCCAACGGACTTAAAGAACAACGTTATATAATCAGTACTAAAATTACGGTGGCTAAGCTGAGCTTTGAGACCCAAATCAGTTTAACCGACCGCTCCCCTTTGCGCTTTCGTATGCTGCTTGGCAGAATGGCGCTACGCAAACATTTTTTGATTGAGCCGGGCAAAGCGCATTTGCAGGGTCGACCGCTCTTTCAGCATCATCATGGTGAATAATGAAAATAGTTATTTTGGCGCGCAATCCTGATTTGTATTCTCATACCCGTTTAGTGGAAGCTGGCGTTATGCGTGGCCATCATGTGCGCATTCTTGATACTACACGCTGTTATATGAATATTTCTGAAAACGAAAGCGCTATTCACTATCGTGGCGGTGAATCTATTACTGATGTTGATGCAATTATCCCAAGAATCGGCGCATCGATTACTTTTTATGGCACAGCGGTAGTACGCCACTTTGAATCACGTGGTATCTATTCACTGAACTCCTCAGTGGCTATCTCTCGCTCGCGCGATAAACTACGTTCGTTACAGCTTCTATCACAAAAATCGATTCCCCTGCCTACCACTGGCTTTGCCAGTTCCACTGAAGATACTGACGACTTGATCCAGATGGTTGGTGGTGCACCTTTGATTGTGAAACTATTAGAAGGTACACAAGGTAAAGGTATAATGCTGGCTGAAACTAAAAACGCCGCCAAGAGCGTTATTAACGCATTTAAACATCTGCGTGAAAATATTTTAGTGCAAGAGTTTATCAAAGAAGCTGACGGCAAAGATTTACGTTGTTTTGTCGTAGGTGATAAATGTGTAGCATCCTATCAACGAGTGGCTGCTGATGGTGAGTTTAGGGCTAATATTCACCTGGGCGGCACAGCTAAACCGGTAAAACTCACTCCCATCGAGCGCAAACTAGCCATCAAAGCCGCTAATGCCATGGGCCTAAATGTGGCTGGGGTTGATTTAATCCGCTCAAATCGTGGGCCTTTAGTACTAGAAGTAAACTCCTCTCCAGGTCTTGAGGGCGTAGAAAGCGCCACTAAGATGGACGTAGCGTCAAGCATAATTGAATACATCGAAAAGAACGCCCGGCCACAAACTAGAGCGCATTTATAAGGAATAAACTTACCCGCACCTCTTGTCAGCTTGCGCAGAGCTCAGTCATGATTTTATTGTAGCCGGCATAGTCGTCTTGTTCGTGCTTGACTATCTTGGGCTACGTGGTGAAATAGCGGTTCATAAACCCTCTTGAAATCCTCACTTACAATCCTTCTCATCACTGTAGAACATAGCCTGCATGCTTGAATAAGGCTGATTGCGCGCATTATCTACGTCATCAGGCCGCTTTTGATGCTTCTCATAACCAAGATGATGGTCTAGCTCACATTCATGACAGCTTCAATTAGACTCTTAACGAAACCTTCAGGATACCACCTTCACCTAAAATTTATTCCTTACTTTTACCTGCCACGAGGGTACTTATCGGATTGTTAGTGGTGCCACTTACACAGAATTATTTACAGATCTAGGTTAGGTCTGTTTTAATAATTATTAAAATGTCGTTATAAAACTATTGTAATTCCAAATTTTATATCTTAACTTTTATATCGACGGAAAAATTTAATATATGGGGAATAATTCTATGAAATTTTACGGGAAATACATGATTTTTATGGGTATAACAGGTAATTTAATGTTTTTTATTCAAGCATATAAGATATTTACTACACATTCTGCAGTATCGATATCACTGACAGCTTTTTTATTAAGTTTCGTAGGTTTAAATAGCTGGCTCATATACGGTTTCCTCTTGAAAAGTAAGCCTCTAATTTTAGCTAATTTAGCTGGTGTAATAGGTGTGTCTTTAGTGCTGGTAGGAACTTTGATCTACGGCTAAAAAGAGCCAAAGTTTATCCATGGCTAGTGGTAAAAGCATTAGCATCGTTACAGCTTACTGGGCTATGTACACAAGATCGTTGTCCATCACAGATGTCGTTCGTGCAAGCATTGTTATCGTCACAATCAGCTGCTGTATTACATTCACATCTACTATCATCAACACTGCAGGCAAAGTTTACGCAGCTAGTGGTAGTACATGCCAGGTTATCATCGGCACATGCTTTATTGGCATTACCTGACAAGCACTCGAATCTAGCACACAGATGTTTTGAGCATCACAGGTATTAGCAGTACAGGCTATGACGTCATCAGCGCAATTAGCTGCAACTGGCTGATAAGGTCTTGGGTTTACAAACTCTGTAAGAGTTTCTAGGATCAAATGGTTTTACGATGAATACTACGCGCAAATACTCTTCAGTTTACGATTTTCTCTGGCAGATGATCAAACCTTATAAATGGCTCTACGCTGCTATGTTATCTGCTCCCATCTTAAGCTCGCTCTACGATTTTGCGAATAATTATGCCCTTAAGCTCGTCGTTGATGCCTTCAGCGAACACGAAGAGGTCAGCTTTAGCGATTTATCTTGGCCGATCGGGCTCTTTATTTTCGCTCAAATTATGCTTGATGTTATATGGCGCGCTGCCGATATTGCCGAATGGCGCTCAGAGCCTTATGTGCGCCAAGCTATTTTGAACCACGTTTATGGCTACGTGCAAGAGCATCCCTATCCCTTCTTCCAAAATACGCCCAGCGGTACCATCACTAGCAGAATCAAGGGTATCCTTGATGGCTATGATCATTTCTGGGCTGCCATGCACCATGATTTTACGCCACGCATAGCTAATACTTTGATTTTAACTGCTTCTTTAGCCATTGTTAACATACAAGTATGTTTATTTATTGCCGTATGGGGAATAGTATTTTTTGCTGCCATGTATAAACTTTCTATTACTAGTCAAAAATTATCCTATAATAACGCCAATTACAGGCATCATGTGTTAGGTTTAATCGCTGATAATATTAGCAATATTTTTACTGTCTTTTCTTTTGCCACTAAAAAAAGTGAGTCGGCAAAGTTAAATATAGAAATTTCAAATACAATAATACCTGCCAATATAAAATATTATAAATTTGAATTCAAAGCTAAGATCGTCGCAGCTGTTTTATATTGGTCAATGCTAATATTTTTATTTTTATTTATGATTTATTTACGACAAGCTAAGCAAGCAAGTAGCGGTGATATGGTTTTTGTTATGGGCATTACTTTGAAGATGAGCTTTGAGTTATGGCAATTAATTCAGAAAATGCAAGAATTTATGAAGAACGTCGGCGACATGAAAAGCGCCTTTGAAATTATGAATACTCCCCATGATGAAACCGAGCTTAAAGCTCAAGAGATTCTCACAATCAAAAAACCAAGTGTTGAGCTTGAAAATCTATCGTTTTTTTATGACCAGAATAAGCCTGTTTTTAAAAATCTCAACTTAGCGATTAAGCCTGGGGAAAAAATCGGCTTAGTTGGTGTTTCCGGCGCCGGCAAATCGAGCATGGTGTCATTACTCTTGAAATATTTCAGCCCACAGCAGGGGCACATTATTATCGGTGGACAGGATATTAAGTATTGCACGGCTGATTCGGTGCGCGAGAATATAGCTCTTATTCCCCAAGATATTATGCTTTTTCATCGCAGTATTTTAGAAAACATTTGCTATGGCAAACTCACAGCCACTAAAGAAGAAGTGATTAATGCAGCTCGCATGGCTAATATCCATGATTTTATTATGAGCTTGCCTGATCAATACGATTCTATGGTAGGTGAGCGCGGAATTAAGCTCAGCGGAGGCCAGCGACAGCGTATAGCTATCGCTCGAGCAATACTAAAAAATGCACCAATTTTAATCTTAGACGAAGCAACCTCAAGCCTTGATACTGAAACAGAACAACTAATCCAAGCAAGTTTACAGCAACTACTTAATAATTCGACCACGACAGTAATAGCTATCGCTCATCGACTTTCTACCATCAAACATATGGACCGTATTATTGTGCTTGAGCATGGCAAGATTATTGAAGAGGGCCTGCACGAAAAGCTTCTGCAAAGCGGTCGGCTCTACCAAAAACTGTGGGAGATGCAAAAAATTTGATCGGCTAATATAGGCAATTTTTTTTAGTACTGGGCCACATAATCTTATAAGCCCTCTCAAAAACCTCTTGCTCTTCCACGTTTTCATCATGAATGAGGGTATTAATGAGATAAGACGCAGCCTCAGAGTAATAAAACCTTTTCTTAATAGCAGATTTATAAGGAACTGATATGTCGCTATGAAACTTCATAAAATAGCTGAGTCCATTACTATTAATAATTTCGCCTGAATTAGTTTTTTCCAAGAGATTTAACTCTCCTACCGAACTCAAGTCACGGATAAGCACCATGGGAGCAGGTATATGAAATTTAGCACTAAATAATTGAAGAATTTGGCGATAATTTTTAAAATTAAAATCCATATTTAATAAAGCTAACTCTCGATAGACATTTTCACTCACCAGTTTTTTAACCTTATAAGAATTAAGCGGTGCACCCGCCATAAATGCTCCCATAAAATCACCATTTTCCAGTAAAATATTATATATTTTTATCCAGGTTAAATAGTTTAAATTTTTAACTATTTTTCTGGCTGGATAATCTATTGTTGAAATTATAAATTTATCAAGATTACAACCATATTTAATAAGCTGATCAAAATCATGGTTTTCTTCTTTAATAATTAGTTTCCTAACGTATGCAGCTGGCGGCAAGCTAAGAAAGAAATTGCGCGATTGCTCCATAATCGCATGGGCTATTTTTTCAGGCATGAAATCAGTATCATCAAAATCAATCACTGAGTGCTCTGCTAAGATTTGACTTCGATGTTCAATCTCGCAACTGTCTACAATAAGTAATATTAGCCATTTATTGACATTAAGAGATAAAAAAATTCTGACAATATTAACCAGAGAATTTTTATCTATAATTTTATCTTGTAAAAATAAATTATTGTACTCTTTAAAAAAAAGACTAACATCTCGTGGCGTAATTAAATTATTTATTCTGAGCTGATAAATCGACAAAGCAATCTCTTGTTCGCTGGCAAATAGACATAGAATTTTACAAAGTTTAGCGATCGTATCAGAAGGATCTTTATCATTGACTGCAGCTAGAATCAAACGATGTACTATTGATTTTTTCTTTAAATTAAGTCTTGACTTCTCAACTTCTGAGATATCTAAAAAAATTTTTAATGTTCTATAAATATGTCTTTCTTTTACACGAGCACCCTTACCGATTAGATATTTTATTAACACCTGAGATTTAAAATCAATCGCAACATCCAAAACATCTCTTTTATTATCATCAAGTAACATAAACCATTTGTCATTGATATTTACTTCAAAACTAATACAATCATAATCAGACATTTTTAAGCACTCAAATATTTTATGTTCTCCCCAGCAAATAGAAACTATTAAAAGATTAAAAATAAAATACAAACCATATTTATTCATAACTCCCCTACCAACTATGTGAACAGGATCGCTAAGCTTGGTTTCGAGTTTGAGCTAGAAAAGTTTCTTTTAGCTAGCAGCCAATGCCTGGGCAAAGAACTTATTAACTAAACGTAGCTCAGAATCGCTGGTTAAAAATGCTGACTTTCTGTCTATCTGTGCGCGCTCGTTCAACTTAGGATAGCTGCTGCCTGCGATACTATCCATAATAAGTGTTATATCTGGTCTTTCTTTAAGAAAATCTTCCAAGCTGTGATCGGCTGATACTTTTCCTAAACAGGTATTGATTAAGAGTGTCTGAGGACAACAGCGATTAAGTAGGCTCGTGTTCAACCAAACAATATGAGGCGGTGTATGAAAGCTGATGATCTGGGCATGGCTAAAAATATCTTCTTTAGTGCTTGCCCGTGCTCCTAAAGCTTCTAACTCAGGATGAGTGCGGCGGGCAAAAAACTTAAGTTGCAAACCAAGAGCCAAAGCTAAGCTCGCTACACGGCTACCTACCGCTCCAACACCAATAAGACCTAAGCTTTGTCCAGATAAACTACGCGGCGGCTCACGGACACGGTTATGCATGAGCATGTGCATAATCACCCATTCAGCTGTTTCTGCATCACAATAATTATGCACTGAATCAACTTGGATCCCACGCTCAAGGCATAAATCAACGGCAACTTTTTTAGTCGAAGAACCCATGATGCCAAGATATTTAAGCTTTGGTAGAGCACTCAAACTTTCTTGATTGAGCTCTTGGTAAATCGACACCAGCAAAGCATCTACTTCAGCTAAAACTGAGCCTTGTTCTTGCAAGTGAGCGACAGAATCGATCATCAAGGCAGAACGGGCCGATAAACTTTTAAAACGCTCAGCAGCGTTATTTACTCGCGGAGCGATATCAATTGCCAATACCAGATTAAACATCTTGATCAAACTTGGCAGCGAGCACAAAATCAGCTCGTGACAGCCCGCCAATTTTATGGGTCCAGATTTCAGCTTTAAGCTTGCCATAAGAGACCAATAAATCCGGATGATGGCCTGCTTGATCAGCAATCGTTCCCAATTTAACTGCTAGCTTCATAGCCTCAGTAAAGTTTTTGACCAAAAACACCCGTTCTAAATGACCCATACTGTTTAAAGCCCAAGCTTCGTTTAAGCTGGGCAATATTTTTAGGGCTTCATTGATGGCCATCGGTGGTGTGCCGCCCTGGCAGGGTTCACATTTTTCTGCGGCCAGATCACATACTTCGTTCATGTTAACTCCATTCGTTCGGCAATAATCTCAGCAATATCTTTGACAACGATGTTATCATCTTGATTCTTGTCTTTAATACCATCGCTCATCATGGTCATACAAAATGGACAAGCAGTAGCAATAATACGGGCGCCCGTCGCAATTGCTTGATCAGTGCGTTGATGGTTAATGCGCTTGCCTTGGTGTTCTTCCATAAACATGCGTCCACCACCAGCGCCACAGCAAAAACTTTCGCGCTTATTCATGGCCATTTCTATCACTGGCTTGGTGCTTGATGCCTTGATCAGTTCGCGCGGAGCATCATAGGTATTATTATAGCGACCCAAATAACAGGGGTCGTGAAAAGTAATTTCTTGGTCAAGCTTTTGTTTGAGCTCAATCGGCAAACGACCGTCAGCTAATAATTCGTTTAACAGCTCTGAATGATGCTGAACGGTATAGCTTGTGCCAAAATCACGGTATTCATTTTTGAGCGAGTTAAAACAGTGCGGGCAGCTGGTAAAAATTTTCTTAAATTTATACTTAGATAAAGTCGCAATATTTTCCTTGGCTAACATGTCAAACAAATACTCATTACCCATACGACGGGCTGGGTCTCCAGTACACTTTTCTTCACAGCCCAAAATGGCAAAATCAACGCTAGCAGCTTTTAATACGCGCACCAAAGCTTGCTGAATTTTTTTAGCACGATCATCAGTAGCCCCTGCACAACCTACCCAAAACAGATATTCCACCTCAGCATTTTTGTCTTTCATACTCGACACGTTAAGCGACTGTGCCCAATCAGTACGACGGTCTTGACTAACACCCCACGGATTTCCCTGCACTTCCATACCTTTCATGGCAGAATTAAGCTCTTTTGGGTAATCACTCGCCTCCATCATCACTAGATGCCGACGTAGGTTAATCAGCGAGGTTGGCACTGAATCAATTAAAACCGGGCAGACCTCTACACATGCCGCACAGGTAGTACAAGCCCAAATATCATCGAGATGGACTTGGCCTTCTAAAGCTGGACTCTGTTTATCACGAGCTATCAGCTGCTCTCGTGACTGAGGATCTGTACGCAAATTGATTTTAAGATCGTGCAGAACCTTTTTGGGATGCAAAGATTTGTCAGTCAAAGCAGCTGGGCACACCGAATCACAACGGCCACACTCAGTGCAGGCAAAAGTATCAAGTAAGGCTTTCCACGATAAGCTTTCAACTTTGTCAGCGCCAAATAACTCAGACTTATCAAAATCGATGACAGCAGGTTTGGCTACAGCATCAAAGTGGCGGAAATAGATATTGGGACCAGCTGCGATTAGGTGTAGATGCTTAGATCTTGGTATATAAACAGCAAAACCTAAAAATATACTTAAGTGTAACCAAAAACCAGCTTGGTGCATCAAACTAATACCGAGCGGTGAAAGCTGTGCGTAGACAGAGGCCAGATAAGAACTAAGCGGTAGATACCATAAAAATCCCGCACTAAGCTCACCACTGACCACCCGTTCAAGAGTTTCACTGGGGATATACATGAAAAAACTGACATAAAGAGCACCAATCAACCATAAAATAGTCTCGGCATCTCTAGAACGAGGTAGCAGGCGTTTCTTGGGTATGAATATTCGTCTAAATAAGGCAATACCAACTACCAGCACCACCAAAAAAGCCATCACATCTTGAGTTAACTCAAATATATTAATCAGCCATGCTGGCAAAAAATTGCGGTATAAGAATGGGCTAATATGATAGCTTTTTAAGAAACCAGTTAATCCAAATAAAACCAGCTCTAAATGCCCAATACCTAGAATCAAAAAGCCATAAAAATAAAACATATGCATAAAGCCATAGCTTTTATCATCGAGGACTCGTTTATGAAAAAAAACATAGTGGATAACACTATCTATACGCCGCTTAACTTGGCTAAAGTTATCTTCAGGTGCTCCTGATCGGACTTTGGCAACAATTCCTGCCAATGCTTTAAAAGAAAGATAAAAACAGGTGGTGGCCATCAGGAGAACGATCAGCGATTGCAATGCGTACATCCCAAACTCCAGCTAAAGTTTGAGTGTCTCATCCTCTCTTAGGGTCAAAACTTCAACCCCGATCTCACTAACTCGTACAGTATGCTCACATTGAGCCGATAGTTTGCGGTCTTTAGTGACAGCGGTCCAGTCGTCGGCGAGTACTTCTACTTGCCAGACACCCTCATTAATCATCGGCTCAATGGTAAAGATCATACCTTCCACTAAACGTCGACCAGTGCCACGTTTACCGAAATGAGGGATTTGCAAGCTTGGATGATGAAAGATCTTACCAATACCGTGGCCGACAAAGTCGCGCACCACTGAAAAGCCGTTGCCTTCAGCGATCTCCTGAATAGCAGCACCAATATCGCCAATACGCTTATCAGGAGCCACTTCACGAATACCAGCCCACAGGCATTCTTCAGTGACAGCGACCAACTCACGCGCAAGCGTACTTGGCTTACCGACAAAGAACATTTTCGATGTATCGCCAAAATAGCCCTTGAGCACAGGAGACACATCAATGTTAATAATATCGCCATCTTTTAAAATACGTTGAGGGCTCGGTATACCGTGGCAAACCACTTCATTAATGCTGGTACACACTGATTTAGGAAAACCATGATAACCGAGCGGACCGTTGGTAGCCCCATGTTGTTTGGCGTACTTAACCACAGCATCATCAATATCCTGGGTAGAAATACCCGGGGCCACTAACTTACCAACATGAGACAACATCTCGGCCGCTAGTTTACATGCAGCTCGCATGCCTTTAAGTTCACTTGCATTCAAAATTTCAATCGGCTCTGCAGCCATAATTCCACCTAAGCTTAACTAGCACCAACCGAGCTTAACTAGCTAATCTCAATTAAAAAGGGGCTACGGAGTCACCAAGATTTTCATTGCATTCAAAACATTAGCGTCATCACCCGCTGGCCTTAAGCCTGTGAGGATTTGGAGGGCCGTATGGCCGTTTTTATCTGTCTTCGACTTAATACCTGTAACACCGGCAACCCCAGCAACAGATTTGACCCTATTCAATAAATCATCGATGATATTTTTAGTTTCTTCTATCGCCGGCTGGTAAAACCCCAGACACCATAGTGGCAAAAGGCGTATCACCAGCGCCACCTACTCTTGACCTTGTCCAATTTTTATTCTTACCCTTTAAATAGGGAGCATTTTCGCGACCGCCGACATAATAAACCTCCACTAATTGTACGTTCTAATAAAGAACTTCCCAGCAAGCGACATACTTACGTGACAAATGACAACAGCCCATATTAGCTTGGTCTCGATGGCTGTATTTCATCTGCGGCTAACAAAAAGAAGGCGCCGCCCATCAGACTCACATTGCGCAAAAGCTCAAACCAAACGATATTTAAATATTCGCCGCTCGTAACTGCTGGTATATGAATCATAATTAAATAAGCTGATAATAAGCTGATAATTCCCCAACTAGCCCAGCGAGTTTTAATATCAAGAGCAATGGCAACACCAAGTGCTAACCACAAAAAACCACCTAGATAAATCAGCACTAGACCACCGGGGATAAAACTAGTCAGGCTTTCCACCGTGCCCTGGGGATTTATCAAATATATTAACCCGGTAATACTTAATGGAATGCTATATAGATATTTTGCCAATTTTGTCCAGCGATTTGCCATATTTAATCTCCGCGCTTACTTATCTCACTAAATTAATACCATATTTAAGGGCTATATCAAAAAATCAAAAAATCGCTAAATAAGCGTGGTAGTTTTTGAGGTGAGGGCTCTTAAGCCAAGGACCAAGCAAGCGTGAGGCGATACTATAAATACGGTTTAGAAAACCTCCGTTCGGTATCGAGCTTAAGTTCGCTTAGCCCATCAAGCAATGAACGAGTACGTACTCGCTTTGCTATGGCTGCAGGAATAGCTTTTATTATCCATGCCAGTTTTTTAGTCCTAGTGCCTGCCATCAAAGCTTTATCACCTGCACCTGAGCGATTTCACTACACCAAGCTTAAGTTAAGCGACGAAAAAAAAGCCGACGATAAGATGTTTGTCACTATTGCACCCGATGCGGCTCAAATACGCCCCAAAGAAGCCAAGCTCTTGGCCGCCTACGACCAAAGTACCAATCGGGAGATGAAATCAGCCATCACTAGCCTTAATCCTGAAAATCTCGGTGCGTCACCGCAAATAAAAGGCGCTCGCGCTCAAGACCCCGGGCCCAAAGCAGTCAACTCAGCTAAGAGCGATCATGGTCTTGAGCCACCTGCTATCGATGATTTCTTCGAAAAAGACCCTAAAGACCCGCTCGGCTTAAAAAGTGCTTTAGCCGGACTGGGCAGTGTTAACGCCATGCCTTTTTCTGATCATCTACCAGGTGTAGAAGAGGGTGATCATAGCGAGCTTAATGCCTGGCAATGGCGGCATGCACCATTTTTTAACCGTATCAAAGCCCGTGTCGCCAAAGTCTGGGCCCCTAACTTACAAATTGCTCGCTATGATCCTCAAGGCGCCCTGCTCGGTCAAAAAAACCGCGTCACGGTTGTTAGTGTAACCATCAACCAGCAAGGTGCGATCACTGATCTTGCTATTGCTGACACCAGTGAAGTGGCTTATTTAGATGAGGAAGCTGACCGTACTTTTAGAGCGGCCGCCCCCTTTCCCTATCCCCCCAAAGAACTCTTTAAAAATGGCGATGAGTTCACATTTAACTTTGCCTTTCACCTGCAAATCAACCGCGGCTGGTCCTTTGATTTTGACTGGGAACAGCCCTAAGTCACACTACGTTGCCTAAAATTATTAGATTGATATCTAAGACATCAAGATGCTCTCCTTGGTGGATTATGAGAAACGAAGTAAAAATAAAGATAGACTCGCTGATCAAAAATAACCCTGTCGTGCTGTTCATGAAAGGCAGCAAAGAACACCCTCAATGCGGGTTTTCTAAACAAGTCGTCGAGGTTTTGGGCAAGATTTTAGCTGACTTTGCTACTTGCGATATCTTGGCCGATCAAGAAATGCGTGAAGCCATCAAAGAATATTCTTCATGGCCAACTATTCCCCAGCTTTATATTGATGGTGAGTTCATCGGTGGCTGCGATATCGTGCTCGATCTCGATAAACAAGGCGAACTGCCAAAATTACTGAAAATTTCCCGAGCAACTAAAGCACCACACTTAGAAATCAGCCCTGAAGCCGTGACTGCCTTCAAAAATGCCACCCATGAAAAAGGTGTGCAAGAAGCGATCAGAATCAGCGTATCAGCCAATTTTGACCATGGTTTAGAGTTTGACGAAGCTAGAACTGATGATTTTATTATCAGCATTGCAGACCTCACCATTGTTATTGACCCTTACAGTGCACACCGTGCTGACAACTTAAAAATCGGCTTTGTCAGCGATAAGCTTGACGCAGGCTTTGCTTTTGACAATCCCAATGAACCACCCCTGGTTAAGGAAATCTCAGTAGAAGAGCTTGCTGCTTGGCAAAAATCCGCTCATCCCCATCTTTTAATCGATGTACGCCCTCGTTCAGAATGGGACCTGGCACATATTAATGCAGCCAAACCATTAGAGCAGCTCTCTAAAGCAGATATTGCCCAGCTTGATAAAAACCACCCGATCGTCCTTCACTGTCATCATGGCGGTCGAAGCAGACGTACAGCTGAAACCTGGCGTTCATGGGGTTTTAATAATCTTTATAATCTCACTGGCGGCATCGACGCTTGGTCGCGCAAAATAGATCCAAAAGTGCCGGTTTATACTAAGTAAGGCTAAAAAATGGCGGAGCGACCGGGATTTGAACCCGGGATAGGATTTCTCCTATACACGCTTAGCAGGCGTGCGCCTTCAGCCACTCGGCCACCGCTCCACTCTTACGAGTTGCTACTGGTGCCAAGTTATAGCTGGCACGTCAAGGGGTATCGATGCCAAAGCGAAGTGACTTAATCTCCATCTGTGTTTTAGGCTCTGGTCCGGTGGTGATTGGCCAAGCGGCTGAATTTGATTATTCTGGCACCCAAGCTATTAAAGCCCTCAAAGCTGATGGCTATCGGATAATTTTGATTAATTCTAATCCAGCTTCAATTATGACCAATATTAATCTGGCCGATCGAAGCTATATCGAACCCTTAAATCTTAGTTATGTGACCAAGATTCTTGAACGCGAACGGCCTTGTGCGCTTTTAGCAACAGTTGGCGGCCAAACCGCCCTCAATTTAGCGGTAGAGCTTCATCAGCATGGCGTATTAAAACGCTTAGACATTGAGCTAATTGGCGCTGATATTAAGGCCATTGAACGGGCCGAAAATCGTGAACTATTCAAACAGGTGATGACCGAAGCAGGCTTGCCTACTTTGCGCTCATACATCTGTCATAATTTAAGCGATGCTGAGCATGCTCTAAAAGATTTTGGCCTACCCATTGTTGTAAGACCAAGCTTTACCCTAGGAGGGACAGGAGGTGGCATTGCTTACAGCGCAGAAGAGCTTTTTAAGCTGGTCAACTCAGGATTAAGTCTAAGCCCTAATCAGCAAGTATTAATCGAAGAAAGTGTGATCGGCCACAAAGAATATGAGTTTGAAGTTATGCATGATGGTGCTGATAATGCAGTAATCGTCTGCTCAATCGAAAATTTTGACCCTATGGGTGTACACACCGGCGATTCGATCACGGTTGCTCCCGCACAAACTTTGAGCGATATCGAATACCAAGTTTTACGCGATGCGAGCCTAAAAGTTCTGCGTGCGATTGGTGTTAAAACCGGTGGTAGCAATGTGCAGTTCAGTGTCAATCCTAAAACTGGTCAATACTATGTTATTGAAATGAATCCGCGAGTCTCACGTAGCTCAGCGCTCGCTAGTAAAGCTACTGGTTATCCGATTGCGAAAATTGCCGCTAAGCTTGCGGTTGGTTATAGCTTAGATGAAATCACCAACGATATTACTAAAAAGACTACGGCGGCTTTTGAGCCAGCGCTTGACTATGTGGTAGTAAAAATTCCTAAATTTGCCTTTGAAAAATTCTCCGCCCAGGACCCCAAACTCACCACTCAAATGCGTTCGGTGGGCGAAGTAATGGCAATTGGGCGAAGCTTTAAAGAAAGCCTGCAAAAAGCCATGGCTTCTTTAGAAGAAAACTTAGCAGGCTTTGATGCAGGCATGATCAAAAACGAGCCCGCCAGCTCAACCTTTTTCACTGAAGCCCTAGCTAAAGCTACTCCCAAGCGTTTATGGCGACTAGCGGCCGCCTTTCATCGTGGCTATCACCTTGAGCAGGTAGCTAACTATTCTCAGATTGACCCGTGGTTTTTATCGCAAATCTCAGAACTGGTTCAACTCGAGCAAAAACTAGCTAATAGCTCACTAAAAAACCTATCTGCCACTGATTTTCGCGAGCTTAAACAAGCCGGTTTTTTGGATCAACGTATAGCCCAGCTCTTAGGGGTAGAAGAGTCTTTGGTACGAAGTACGCGCATATCTAATGGTATCAAACCCGTTTATAAACGGGTTGATACCTGTGCTGCTGAGTTTGTTGCTTATACTCCTTATTTATATTCCACCTACGAAAACCCCAGTTATCAGATTGATAATCAGCAGCTGATCGAACACCATGCCTGCGAGGCTAAACCTACGACACGGCAAAAAATTATTGTCATCGGCTCAGGGCCAATTAGAATCGGCCAAGGTATAGAGTTTGATTGTTGCTCAACCGACAGCATCGCTGCCATTAAAAGCATGGGTTTTGAAGCGATCATGATCAACAGCAACCCAGAAACAGTTAGCACCGATTTTGATATTGCCGATCGCCTTTATTTTGAGCCGATTAGTTTTGAGCATGTCTTAAATATTATTGAGCTGGAAAAACCTCTAGGTGTGATTATTCAGCTGGGTGGCCAAAGCCCGCTTGCTCTTGCTCAAGCATTACAAAGTGCCGGCGTTACTATCTTGGGCACGAGCCCTGATAATATTGACCAAGCCGAAGATCGTAAACGTGCAGCCCAGCTTTTTAGTGAGCTTGGTCTCAAACAACCAGAGGCTATCAGCGTTAAATCAATTGCCGAAGCCTTAGCTGGTGCTGCTCACTTAGCTTACCCGCTGATGGTAAGACCGAGCTATGTGCTCGGTGGCCGCTCGATGGAGCGAGTTTATAATGCCCAAGAACTCTGCCAATACATCGAAAAAGCCCTTAAGCTTGCTGGCGATAAACCAATCTTGATCGATCGTTTCCTCGATGGAGCTATCGAGCTTGATGTTGATGCTTTAAGCGATGGGGAAAATATCTATGTAGCAGGGATACTTCAACATATCGAAGAAGCCGGTATTCACTCAGGTGATTCAGCCTGCGTACTACCGCCTTATGACCTGAGTCCTGGCATGCTTACAGAAATAGATGAGACCACGAGAAAAATATGTCAGGCGCTCAATATTGTTGGCTTGATCAACATCCAGTTTGCCCTAAAAAATAATACGCTCTACATCCTAGAGGCGAACCCTCGAGCATCACGCACCATACCTTTTATTAGTAAAGCCACTAATATTCCCTTAGCCGAATGGGCAGCACGCGTCATGTGTGGAGCAAAGCTTCCTGATTATTTGGCTCAACACAGCTTTATTAAGCACTTACCCGCCAATAGCTTTGCCATCAAAAGTCCGGTGATGCCCTTTGCTAAGTTTCCCGAAGCCGATCCGCTTTTAGGCCCTGAAATGCGTTCAACTGGTGAGGCAATGGCCACAGCCTCACGCTTTGAATGGGCTCTTCTAAAAAGCCATCTGGCTGCTGGCACCAAACTGCCTACTAGCGGTAGTTTGTTCGTGTCGATCTCTGACCGCGATAAAGAAGCGCTGCTACCCGCAATCATCAATATGCAGCAAGCTGGCTTCGCAATTTTAGCCACTACCGGTACCCACTGGTTTTTAAAAGCTCATGGTATTAACTCAGTAAAAATAAATAAAGTACGTGAGGGCAATCCTCATGTATTAGATTTATTAGATCAGAATAAAATTAATATCATGTTTAATACTATCTTAGGCTCAACTAGCGTACATGATAGCCACTTATTCAGAAAAAAAGCTCTCTTAAAAAATATTCCCTACTTCACATCGGTGTCAGCAGCCAAGGCTATCGCCAAAGCCCTAGTAGAGCCGGTCGATGACAGCTTACTGAGCGTGATGTCACTGCAAGAGCGCCATGGAATAAATAAGCACTAATGCACACCCACTCGGGTGCGCACTTCGATCATCTTGGTAGCGGCTAAAGCCCTCGCTCGCTCAGCACCTTTGATGGCGATGTCGGTCAAATATTTTTGGTCAGTAGTCAGCTGATTAAAGCGGGACTGAATCGGACGAACTGTTTCTAATACGACTTCTAAAACACCTTTCTTAAGCGCACCATAACCAAGACCAGCAAATCTTAATGATGCCTGTTCAGAACTCTCTTTGCTGATAGCACAATAGATATTAAGCAGATTCTTAACCCCGGGTGATGCTAACTCATAGTTAGTCTCTTGGCCTGAGTCAGTTACTGATGACATAATCGTCTTTTTAATCTGAGCCTCGCTATGCAGTAAACCGATGGCATGACCGGTTTTTTCGGCACCAACACTTTTACTCATTTTTTGTGTGGGGTCATCTAAGCCCATGATACGGGCGCCTAATTTAGGGATCATCACTTTGGGAATCTTAAAAGTCTCACCAAATAAGCCATTAAAACGCCGAGCGATTTCACAGGCAAGCTCTAAATGCTGTTTTTGGTCTTCGCCCACCGGCACTAAATCAGTATCGTAAATCAAAATATCAGATGCCATCAACACCGGATAATCAAGCAAACCACAAGCAACACTCTCAAGGTTTTTGGCCTTGGTTTTATACTGAGTCATGCGTTCCAGCCAGCCAACTGGTGTCACGCAATTTAAGATCCAGGTTAACTCACAAAGCTCGCGCACATGAGATTGTATATAAATAGTCGATATGTTTGGGTCGATGCCACAGGCAATATAAAGTGCCAAATATTCCTGGGTTTTTTGATAGCGTTCAATCGGACTCATGGCTTCAGGTATAGTGAGAGTATGTAGATCGACAACGCAAAATAAATTGTCATGTTCAGCCTGATGCTGCACCCACTGACTAAGAGCACCTAAATAATTACCCAGATGTAAAACGCCGGTCGGCTGAATACCAGATAAAACACGAGACTTTTTTATAATCATATAATTTCCTAGAAAAAGATATTTTTACGATTTTTTAATCCCTGGTCAATCATGCTTTGTATATCATCTTTGGTTTTTTGGACCATAGCAAGGATATCATCATCGTCTTCAGTGCCATCGCCTCTAAAGATCATCGGTTTAGCTATGTAAATTCTATATTTAACCGGCAAAGGCAGAGGTATAAGCTGAGGAAAAATAATCGGTAAAGCTGGCAAACCAAGCGATTTGGCCAGGGGCATCAAGTTAGCCACCGCTGGCGCCTGCTCTTCTGCGCCAATAAGAGCCACCGGCACAATAGGTGCCTTCGAGCGTAAAGCAATGCGCATAAAACCCGTGCCAAAGCGACTAAGCCGATAGCGCTCAGAAAAAAGCTTAGCGATACCAGCCACCCCTTCGGGAAAAACAATGACGCCTTCATCTCGATCAAGCAAGGCTTTGCAGGTTGACGGGGTACCAACCACTTGTCCTGAGCGAGCAAAAAAAGTCGAAACAAAAGGAATCTCAGCACTCCATCGCTCAGCCATGCTACGCAACAGCCTCGGGTGCTTGGCTTCAAGCATAAAAGCAGTCACGATCATTGCCGCATCAAAAGGCAACTGACCTGAATGATTAGCAATAACCATCATACGACCAGTGGGAATATTTTCTCTACCAAAGGTCTCTACACGAAAATAACGGCGATAAAGCCAAACCATAACCGGCGCCACCGCGCGCAAAGTTTTAGCATCAAAACCAAATTGATCAACACCAAACTCATTAGTCTGATTACGCTCAATCTCGTTGATACGAGCTTTGACATCGTCATCTAACAGAGTCTCACAATATTCTTGCCAGCTATCGATGAATTGTTGCGCCATGAAAGCACGCTAGGGCAAAAAAATGCCTCAGCAAAGAGGTTGATTAATAAAGCTCGATCCCAACCGGACAATGGTCTGAACCAGCTATTTCTGGCCAGATAAAAGCATTTTTTACCAGCGGCAAAGCTTCTTGATTGGCCAAGACGCCGTCGATACGCCAACCAACATTTCTCTCACGGGATTTAAAACGCATGTTCCAATAGCTATAAAGCTGAGATGATGGATTAAAATAACGAAAAGTGTCTGTATAGCCTCTTTCTAAGATTCTAGAAAAGCATTGGCGCTCAATCGCTAAGAAACCACTGGTGTTGGTATTTTCTTTAGGCCGAGCCAAATCGATCTCCTGGTGAGCAATGTTAAAATCACCCATCACCAGCTTAGGGCCTTGATACTGATCAGCAAAAGCAAAGAGTGCATCATAAAAAGCTAGTTTATAAGGAACACGGCTGTTATCACCATTTTTGCCTGATCCATTGGGAAAATAGACATTAAGTAGCAAAAAATTATTATAAAAAGCAGCAATTATTCTGCCCTCTCGATCAAAGTCATCGTCGTTGAGGCTAGTAACAATCTTTTGGGGTTCCAATTTAGAAAATAGTGCTACGCCACTATAGCCAGCTCGCTGAGCTGAACTGGCATAGCAATAATAGCCAGCTAGATTTTGACCAAGATCGAGCACCTGCCCTGTTTGAGCCTTGGTTTCTTGAACACCAATAATATCAGCTCCAAACTCAGCGATTTTATCATAAAAGCCTTTTTTAAGGGCTGCTCTGATGCCGTTAACATTCCAAGAGATAATCCGCATAGTTTTTTCCACTTATTGCACTTCATAGATATTCTTATGCCATAGTAATCATAAACCATAGTATCAAGAGGTGAGCCTTTGCCACGAAATGCTCGCGTTAGTTGGCTTAATGTTCCACATTTAGTGATTGCTGAAGCCAATGGTGGAAATCAACTATTCTATGATGATAGTGATTATCAGTATTATCTAGGCCATTTACGCCAAATGGCGCGTGATCAGCTATTAAAAGTTTTTGCCTTTGCGCTCTTGGAAAAAGAGCTCCGCCTGGTGGTTCAACCTAAACGTTTGATGCTCTCACGCATCATGCAAAGGCTGCATGGTAAACATACCGCCCATATTAATCAAAAGCTTGACCGAGCAGGGCATTTATTTCGCGGACGCTTTCGCTCAATCATGTTTGGACCTGAAGACTTACTCAGTGTAGTGCGTTCAGTACACCTGTGGCCAGTGCGTGAAGGGTTATTGCGTCGGCCAGAATATTATCCTTATTGCTCTCATGCTTCGTATCTCGGTAGCGCAACAGTGCACGCCGATTTTATTTCCAGCACAGAAGTACTCAATCAGTTTAGTGGTGAGATTGAGCTTAAAAGACGTGCTTTTGGCCGCTATGTAGAGCTAACAGCCCTTGATCCAGACGACTTTGGGCTTGAGGAGCAAAAACCAGGGCTGGCAACTAGTGCTGTTAAAATAATCACTCACGGCCCAAAATTGCTCCACAGCAAAAAATCCTCCCTCAAAATTTTAGCCGAACGGGTAAGCCTATTACTAAGTATCTCAGCCAGCAAGTTATTGAGCGCTTCTAAGCGTCAGGACCTGGTCATGGCTCGGCGTTTACTGGCTACCGCATCGGTCATAGGTGCTGCACGGAGCATCACTGAAGTAGCTGAGTTTTTAGGCCGAGATAAAGCACAAATAAGTCGGCTGGTTAGCCAGGGGATGGACCTCATGGAAAGTGACGAAGCTTTTGCCTTTATGCTTGAATCGCTCAAAGCTAAGGGGGCTATTAAAAACGAGCTGGAGCTTTAAAGCCAAGGCTCTAGATGGAAATAATGATGAATCGCTGTATTGCTCAAATAAATCGTCAAGCTCTGATCAGCAACCTGGCCCTGCTGCGGTCCTTAAGCGGCTCGCACATGATAGCGATGGTCAAAGCCAACGCCTACGGCCATGGTTTAGCAGAAATCGCCCATCTTCTTAAAGACGATAAAGATCTAAGTTTTGGGGTAGCTAGTCTTGACGAAGCCAAAGTTATACGCAAGCTGGGAGCTAAAAATCCGATTTTATTATTTGATGGCGGAGCTTTTATTGGTGAGGAAATCGAGCTTTTTACCTATCAAGTTAGCCCAGTAATTGCTAATCTTCGTACTCTACACTGCTTAGTCTCAGCACAACAAAATATCGATGTTCACCTTAAAATCGATACTGGTTTTGGCCGTCACGGTTTTAGATGGGATGAGCTTTTAGCCGGTAAGTACGACCAAGATTTAGATCTTTTAAAAAACTCAAAACTTAAGCTTGAGGGCTTGACTAGCCATCTTTGCTCAGCTGATTTACCGAAAGATAATGTTAGTGCTCAACAAATCAAACGCTTTGAGCAGGTCCTCAGCTATTTAGAAGCTAAGCACATCAAGTTTAATATGATTCACTGGGCTAATAGTGCGGCGATTTTGCGCTCGCTGAACTCAAAAAGCCTACACCCAAGCGCTTATCGACCAGGACTCGCCCTTTACGGCATTGCACCTATAGAATCTAAGCACATAGATCTCAAACCAATTTTAACTATTAAGGCCCAAATACTCGCCATCAAATCCTTTAACGAAGGTGAGGGTATTGGCTACGGCCATCGCTACATCAGCCCCAGCAAGAAGAAAGTGGCCCTGATTGCAATTGGTTACGGTGACGGTCTGAGGCGTAGTCTCAGTAATGGCGGCCATGTGCTGGTTAATGGGCAAAAAGCTCATATAATTGGTACTATTTCTATGGATTCTACAACCATTGATATCACTAACATAGAAGGTCATGTGGCTGAAGGTGATATGGTAACCATGATGAGCACCAGTGAAATGGCTGCAGCTTGTAACACCATAGCCTGGGAGATTCTCACTTCACTAGCTGCCCGCATCAAACGAACGATAGTCTAGGGAGAGAGATTACTGATATCGATCAGCCAATCGTTTTTATCGCCAAGATATAAGAAAATAACTTTACTAAGCACAATAGGCCGGCTTTCGAGCAAATCGCGCCCAATCAAGCTTACCCGAGAACGAGCCCGTTTTTTAGAAGAATCAAGCTCTACGTTTTCAACCATCACCGACTGCAAATCGATATTGGCCGGATCTTGGCCAAAGGTTTTGCTCATAAAAGTATTGATATCTTCGTTGCTAGCATCTTCTTTGACAAAATCTTTAATGGCGCTGGTATTTTTAAACTTAATATGCTCAAAAAAACGCAAAGCTTGCTGGCGAATAAGAGCTTTTTGACCACCAATGGGCAAACCGAAGGTGGGCACAGCGCCACCGCTAATGTGGGCATAGCCTAAATAGCCAAGACTCGCGAGCAATAATAAAATAACCAGGGCTAAGAACTTTCGCATAACTCACCGTTTTTAGTAATAATAAGCCACACAAGGAGATTAGCAATGATTGGACCAAGAAGAAAAGGACTAGCCTTCGATGCTGATCCTGCTGATCGTCGGCAGTTTTGGCTAAAACTTGTTGTAAAAATACTGTTATTTTTGCTTGGCAGTAGCATATTTTTAGGATTGATAGTTTTTTATGGGGTCCATCGCTATGAATGATTCCGTCTTAAATCATCTCATCAAAAAACTTAAGCTATTAGCACCTCAATCAAAAGTACTAAGCGCTACACATGACATCTCATATGCTGCACTCGACCAATCAAGCAACGTCAGACCTTCTTTACCCATGCTGGTGATAAAAATCGCCAACTGCCATGAGTTGGTATCGGTAAGCCAGTATTTACTGTCGCATCATATAGCTATTGTCATGCGTGGAGCAGGCACGGGTAAATCGGGTGGTGCGGTTGCTCAATCTAATGCCGTGATAATTGATACCTGCGCTCTAAATCACTATGAAATTAATCAAGAAAATCTCACAGCTCAGGTTGAACCTGGGGTAATTTTGGGTGATTTTCAGTCTGCACTCAAAAAAGTTGGCCTCTTTTATCCTCCTGATCCAGCTTCTTGGGCCACTTGTACGATCGGCGGCAACGTTGCCGAAAACGCAGGCGGTCCATCTACTCTTAAGTATGGCACCACCAAAGATTATCTCTTAGGTGGCCAAGCAGTGATTGGTACAGGCGAACTGATTGATTTTGGCAAATTTTGCCCCAAAGGTGTTGCTGGCTATGATCTTGCTTCGCTCTTATGCGGCAGCGAGGGAACGCTGGCTATTTTCACCAATTTTACACTACGTCTCTTGCCCTTGCCCAAAGATATCTGTTCGGCTTTATTTCTATATGATGATGACTTGCTGGCTTTGGAACATGTTGGCCGTATTTTTACCCATGGGCATAGACCGCGCACGCTAGAGTATATTGATAACCTAGCCATCAAGGCTTTAATTAAGGCTCAGCTTTTGCCCCACAGCCTAGCTAAACAAAGCGCCTTGCTGATTGAATGCGATGCGAGTTTTGATAATGGTGCCGCTAAAGACTTGGCAGCCATCAAACAATTGCTTTCAGTAAGCACACTCGATATTGAATCAGAAAGCTTATGGCAGGCTCGTTACAGCTTAAGCCAGGCCTGTACTAATTATTTAGGTCTTAAACTGAGCGAAGATATTGCTCTGCCCTTAAGCCAACTTAAGAACTTTGCCACCTGGTTTAAAAGCCAATCCTACCAAGAGAGGCTAGTATGCAGCTTATTTGGCCATGCTGGTGACGGTAATCTTCATGTCCAAATTATGTTTAGTAACGAAGCTCTAAGGCCCAAAGCCGAAGACATCAGGCACGAAGTTTTACTGACAGTGCTTAAGCTCGGTGGCACCCTCAGTGCTGAACACGGTATCGGCCTACAAAAAAAGGCTTACTTGCCGCTTGAGCAGTCGCCAGAGCTGATCAGCTTACAAAAACGGATAAAATTAGCTTTTGATCCCCATCAACTATTAAACCCAGGCAAAATTTTTTAGACTCCTGGTTCTTAAACGCCCCCTAGCACAGCTTCGGGCATTTTGTTAGAAGCTTTAAACCTACTGCATCAAGGAGTCTTTATGTATACCCTGATTCAAAAACCTGCCCCTGATTTTAGCGCTGACGCGGTTCTCAAAAATGGTGATTTTAAAGAGATCACGCTGTCGAGTTTTCGTGACCAAAAATATGTCGCCCTATTTTTTTATCCCCTAGATTTTACCTTTGTGTGCCCTTCTGAAATTATTGCTTTTTCCAAGCGCGCCAAAGCCTTTGAAGAACGTAACACCCAAATTATCGGTGTTTCGGTCGATTCCAAGTTCTCTCACTTGGCCTGGCGTAATACACCGATCGAAAAAGGTGGCATTGGCCCGGTTGAATTCCCGCTCATTTCTGACTTAAGCAAAGAGATTTCACGTGACTATGGTGTACTCATCAACGATACGGTAGCACTCAGGGGAACTTTTATCATTGATAAAGCCGGCATCGTTCGCCATGCAACTCTCAACGATTTGCCGATTGGACGTAATGTCGATGAAACACTACGCGTTATTGATGCCTTGCAATATACCGAACAACACGGTGAAGTCTGTCCTGCCGGCTGGCAAAAAGGCCATGAAGGTATGAAGCCAAGTTCTGGTGGAGTGGCTACTTATTTGGCTAATCATAGTTCGTCGTTGTAAGTTTGTTATGGATCTTGCCAAAGAACTGGCTATCGCTGAAAGCCTGGCCCGCCAGGCGGGTCACATGGCCATATCGATGCAGCCTCAGCTACGCGTACAGCAAAAACCTGCTGGAGAAGGCCCCGTCTCCAATGCCGACCTCGCACTTGATGTCTTTATCTGTACCGAACTGAAAAAGCATTTTCCTGATGACCAATTGATTAGCGAGGAAAGCTATCAGGGTGAAGCTTTCGATTCTTGTGCACGGCGTGTATGGTTTATTGACCCCATTGATGGCACCTCAAATTATATTATTGGCGGCAGTGATTTTGTGGTGATGATAGGCCTTGTGATCAATAATCAGGCTGTTTTAGGACTTATTTACCACCCAAGCAGTGATGCTTTATGGAGCGGCGTATTAGGCAATAAAATAAGCCACAAGCAACAACCTCCATACATTCGCATGGTAGTATCACGCCATTCTCGTTCTAAAAAACAAAACCTCTTGATTGACAAACTGATGCCCAGCCAAATTTTGCAAGCAAGCTCGATCGGTCTTAAAGCGATGATGATTTTAGATGGGCTCGTTGATTTTTATGTCTGCTGGTCCATGCGTGTAAAAATGTGGGACACCTGCGCACCGGCCGCTATTTTAGCCTCTCATGGCTGCATGATGTCTTTTATTGATGGTAGTCCCTTAAGTTTTTCTGGCGCCATTGCCCATCCTCAGGCCATTATGGTTGCCAACTTCGAGCCTAATCAGGCTTTGTTTACGACACTCAAAGCTATTGCTAGTAACTAATCAATCAAGCAGTTCATGCACATAAGCTTTAGCTCGTTCATAGAGCGTAACTTTTTTCTTATTAAGCTTGTCTAGCATAGTTTGCTGGTCATGTTCGCTCATATCACGATAGACGTCGTAAATCATCCATACTCCGGAAAGCATTGTCATAATTACCAACCATCTAAACAGCGTAAACATCTTTATCTCCACGTTTGGACAACTAAGCTTAGATGCTATAATCAGTCAATCTTAGCAACTCATGACAAAAAGCAGTGGAGAATTGCCTGTGCCCTTATTCATTGATATTTCACGCAAAAACTGGCGCCATCGCACGATATTACTCAGCTTATGGTTGTTAATCATTATGGGAATCTTGTTAATCCGCTCAGTGCTTCTACCTTTCGTGTTGGCTAGCTTGTTGGCCTATGTCTTTCACCCTATCGTTTCTTGGCTGGCCCAGATTAAAATAAAAGGTCGACCTCTGCCTCGAGCAGCGTCGGTGTTGATTATTTATCTGGTTTTTGCGCTCTTAGCCTTCATTTTTTGCACACTATTTTTGCCCCAATTTTACCGAGAAGTTATTCGGTTGGTTAAAGATGCCACCACGCTTATCAATGCCATTGACGACCATACTATTAACGAGTTTGGTAAAACTATTGAACAATTTTTTCGTGACTACCAATTACCAGTTGAAATCGTTGCCCCAATTACTGATGCAAACCAAGCTCCCGTGGCACCTCACCGACCAAGTTGGATATCGATTGATTTAGTTAATATTTCTCATGGCTTAATAAACGATACAGTATTGTACCTAAAATCTGAGGCAAAAAATATTGTTTCAAGCGCTAAAAATATCATCGCTGATTTTATATCACTTTTATTTATGATGTTCTTAGTATTAATGATCACAGGCTTTCTCCTAGTTGATCTTGACTCGATTAAGAAATTCGCCTTTACACTGGTACCTCTTAATGACCGTGAACAATTTAATATTTTATTAGTAAGGCTCGATCAAAGGCTCTCTGGTGTCGTAAGAGGCCAACTTACTATATGCTTAATAAACGCACTATTAACACTAGTAGGACTAATAATATTTCATATTAAATTTGCTTTTATTTTAGCTACTATTGCCGGAGTTTTCAGTATAGTTCCCATCTTTGGCAGCATTTTAAGCACCGTGCCGATTGTGTTGGTGGCTTTGACTATTTCACCCATGACTGGCTTGGCCGCCCTGTTATGGATTATTGCTATTCATGCTTTAGAAGCTAATTTATTAAACCCTAAAATAATGAGTGATTCAGCTAAAATACATCCAGTTTTAATTATTTTAGCATTGCTAGCTGGAGAGCACTTTTATGGTATAATAGGAGCTCTAGTAGCTGTACCTATAATAAGTATTATAACAACTATCTTCTCAGCCATTTTAGGAAAAGCTGAAGGCATGGATGAGGGAGTTGCAAAACCAGTGAAAGATGACAGGATCGGCCCTTAATAGAGGTGCTAAAATGTCAACTAGTCGTGATCAAATAGATAATACAACTCGTTCTGATCTACATAACTCACGCGGCATTGAATTAGCTAGTCGTGGCTGGCTCGACGAGGCGGTCAGCGAATTTAACAAGGCCATTTTGAATGCCCCTAACTCAGCTCAGGGTTACGACAACCTAGGTACGGTCTATGCCGATAAGGGCGATTTTTTAGCAGCGCTCACCTCCTACAGCAAAGCGCTCTCGCTGGAGCCTGACAACCCTTATTCCTTACATAACTTAGGTTGTTTTTTATCTAACCATGCCAGCAAACTTTCTACGACCTGTTTTAGGGCGGCCTTTAAGATTGAACCAGATTTTTATGAGGCCCGGTTTAATCTTGGCCTTTGTTTGGCAGGAGAGGACAAGCACGAAGCAGCCTTAGCTCATTTTGAAAAAGCTTTGATCTTAAGCGAATCCGATCCAGAGGTACGCTATCATCTAAGCCTTTCACTAATCGCTCTCGGTCACAATCTTAGAGCCCTAAAAGAGCTTAAGATTATTGTCAAAGATAACCCGAAGCATGATGATGCCTGGTTGCGCCTAGGTACTTGTTATATCAAGCAAGGTTTTTTGGGCGAAGCTGAACAAGCTCTAAGTAAAGCCATACGGCTTAATGCCAAGAATCTGGAGGCGATTTTAACGCTAGCCTCTTTACTTCAGCAACAAAAACGCAGCCATGAAGCAAAAGACCTGGTTAAACTCGCCATGAAGATTGATGCTAGTCATAGTGAAGATTTTATCAGCGATGATGAGTTTTTAGGGAAACTATTTTAATAAGCCACTCTATTCTTAGTTCATATTAATATAATATGACCGAAGACTTATGAGTGGGCTTAGGTTATATGCATATTAAGAAACTAGAAATTTTTGGCTTCAAATCTTTCGCCAGCCGTCAGTTTCTCAACTTTGGCAAAGGTGTGACGGGTATTGTTGGGCCCAATGGCTGCGGAAAATCAAACGTCGTTGATGCCTTGCGCTGGGTAATGGGCGAGCAAAATGCCAGGCATCTGCGCGGCGGCCACATGCAGGATATTATTTTCTGCGGCAGCGAAAAAAAAGCCGCTTTGGGCTTTGCCGAAGTCACACTCACCCTAGAAAACAGCGGTAAAGACGCCCCGCTTGATTACAATCACTATAGCGAAATTCAAATCACCCGTAGGCTCTATAAAAACGGTGAATCAGAGTATGAAATAAATCGCCAAAAAGCTCGTTTAAAAGACATTTCCGAGTTTTTTATGGGTACCGGCGTTGGTACTAGAGCCTATTCGATCATTGAACAAGGACGTGTCAACGAGGTAATCTCAGCTAAACCACAAGATCGTCGGGCTATTATTGAAGAAGCAGCGGGTATTACTAAATATAAATCCAAAAAAGCCGCTGCCGAACGGCGGATGGAAGCGACTAGGAACAACTTAAACCGTATTATTGATATACGTAACGAAATAGACAAGCGCGTAAGTGCCCTCATGCGTGACAAAGAAAAGCTTGAACGATTACAAAGCCACAAAGAAAATATTCGTAAGCTTGATACTCATATCTCCACCCATCACTATCTGGCGATTTTTGCTCAGCAAACTTACATTTCTCAGCTAAAAAGCACTCAAGAGCTTAAAATAGCCGAGCTCAGCCGTGAGGAAGCAGTTATAGAGCACAGCTTTTCCCAAGTTATTGCTGACTATTCTCATCATCATGAGCAAAAGCGTGTACTAGAAGATTTATTAGCCCAGCATAAAAGCTCGCATGCCTTATTAGCCAAGGATCTTGAATATACCAAACAAACGCTAGCTGATAACCATGCTTTCTTAAGCCGTGTAGAAACAAAAAACCATGATTTAGAAACACATAAGACAGAGCTTGGCCAAGAGATTATAAGTTATCAAACTCAGCATGAGGAGAATAATCAAGAACTTAGCGAGCTAAAACTGCTTATTAACGAAAAGAAAACCAGCGGGATTAAAGTCATTGAAGCTCGGCAACAAAACCTGCTTGCTGAACGGGATGTGCAAAGCAAGCTGGTCAGCGCAGCGGCAACTGCCGCCCGGACACAAGCAGAAATATATGCATTAACAAACCAAGAGAGTGAGCGCACCCAAAATATCCGTTCGCTAGAGCAGGAGCTCTTACACAAAAGCAACGAAGTGCAAGAGCTTAAAGAACGCCATAGCGCTATCATGCGTGAATACAGTTTGGGTTTAGATCGTGAACATCAGCTCAAACAGAACCTTCTCAATCACGAACAAAATTATAAGACCCTTGAAAGTGAAGATCTTGAAGCTCGTAAACAACTCCAACTCAGCCGCGACAGCTTAGGACAAACTAGCTCACGCTTAGACTCACTCAAAGAAATCGACTCCAAACTTGAATGGAGCAATAGCGGCATTGCCACTATTTTGTCATCCGATCTAGGCTTCCTCAAAGGTGTAGTAGCTGATGCTATCTCTGTTATACCTGGCCAAGAAAGTTTAGTAGAAAAATGTATAGGCCATTTATTAGACACTGGATTACTCAATAAAAAAGACGACTTAAAAAAAGCCTCTCACTTACTTCGTAGTAAATCTTCTTCAACCACTAATTTTTATGTTTTAGAAGATAGCGACAACTCAAACAACAACACCAAGCCTTTAGGTCTAAAAAGCTTATGTGATTTAATTAGCGTTAAAAATAATCCAAGGCTTAGCCATAAATTATCACGCTATTTTGTGGCTGACGATCTTAGCATTGCTCTTGAACATTGGTCAGCCAGCCGCCTTGCTCAAGCCTTTATTGTAACACCGACTGGTGAGCTACTCATGCCTGACGGGCGGGCGAGCATTTTGGGAGTTTCTAATAATCAAGGCGTTTTACAAAGAAAAAACGAACAAATAGATCTCGCGCATAAGCAAGAGCTATTATTAGTTGAGCATGACCGCCAATGTCAGCTCTCTCAAGCTATCAAAGAAAACCTAAGCAAAATATTGGCTCAAAAAGAAGCACTCAGCCAAGAAATTAAGCCCTTAAGTCTCGGTCTTATTCGTTTGGATGAAAGTATCAAGCAACGAAATCGCGAGCTTGAGCGCATAGATGCAGATCTAATTATTCTTAATAACAAACTGGCCAAGCTAAAAGCTTCTGCTCTTAATAACGATGAAAAAAAAGCTCAGCTACAACAGCTATGGTCCGAAGCTTTACATGAACATCGGCTTTTGGAGAACTCTCTTGAAGATATTAAAAAAGCCCGACTTTTAACCGAGCAAAGCTATGATGAATACCAAGCTGAACTCCGCAAGCTTGAGCTTGGCCATGCGAGCAGCCAAGAAAAACTGAGTAGCCTCAAAAAAGCTTGTGATCAGGCCTTGAAAACTCAAGATCATATTGTCGCCCAACAAGAAATTCTCAGCAGCGAGGCTAGCGCTAAGCATGACGAGGAGCTAAAACTCAAAGAAAGCATTCGCCAAACGGATAAAAAAATTGAAATTCTAGTTCGTGAGATTGCCCAATGTGAGAAGCATCTAGCAAGTTTAAACATAAACTGTACAGAACTTAGCACCAAAAAACATCAGCTTGAGCTGAGCCTCAGTCAACTTGCTCAGCACAAAGCTAACTTTAATAAACAACTTCATGAAAGCGAACTGATAAAAAACAAGCTTGAACATGATTTAAACTCGCTAAGCGAACGCATCTGGGAACGCCACCGACTGATTTTGGCTCATCAACTTTGCGATTTTCATCATCTAGCATTAGATGAAAACAGCGCTAAAAAAGAACTTGAAGATTTAAAACGCACGCTTGAACGTATGGGTTCCGTCAACGAAAATGCTATTAATGAATACACCGAGTTTAAAGCTCGTAAAGATTTTCTTGACATACAAATCAACGATTTAGAACAGGCTTTAGAGCAGCTAGAAAGCGCGATTAAAAAAATTAATAAAACTACAATAATTAGATTTAATGAAGCTTTTATTAGTATTAACAAACAATTTAGCCAAGTTTTTCCTCGCTTATTTAATGGCGGTAAAGCAGAGCTACTACTTACTGACGATGAAGATTTATTAACCTGCGGCGTAGATATTATCGCCAAGCCACCTGGTAAAAATATTGGTAGTATTGAGCTGATGAGCGGTGGTGAAAAGGCTCTTACAGCAATCAGCTTGATTATGGCGATTTTCTTGATCAAACCCTCACCTTTTTGCTTATTAGACGAAGTAGATGCGCCCCTTGATGAGGCCAATGTTGCACGCTTCAGTCAACTGATACGCGAAATGTCTGAGCTCTCTCAGTTTATTGTCATCACCCATAACCGCAAAACCATGGAATCGGCCGACCAACTCTACGGTGTAACCATGGAAGACGCTGGCATGAGTAAAGTCGTTTCAGTTCACGTACAACAAGCTTTTGATACTTTTAAGCAGCCCGCACCTAAGCTTGAAAAATCCACTAAACCAAGCCAGCTTAGCTTGGGGGATTTGATCTAACTTTTTTAGGGAGAGGGTGGAGAAACAAAAAGACCATAGAAACCCATCACCTCTGGTGCTTGCCACTTAACTCAAATAGGCTTACAGCATGTTTTTATTATGTGGAGCCTGTCATGAGTTTATCCTGCGGCATTGTTGGCCTACCTAACGTGGGAAAAAGTACTTTGTTTAACTGCCTGACTGCCGCCAAAGCAGAGGCTGCTAACTATCCTTTTTGTACTATTGACCCCAACGTTGGTATCGTCAGTGTACCTGATGAACGTTTAGGGGCTTTATCACAGATTGTTAAGCCTGAGAAAATTGTTCCTGCAGTGGTGTCTTTTGTTGATATTGCTGGTCTGGTCAAGGGTGCGAGTCTTGGTGAAGGCTTAGGTAACAAGTTTTTGAGCCATATTCGCGAAACAAACGCCATTTGTCACATGGTACGCTGTTTTGAAGATCCTAATATTATCCATGTTGAGGGCAAAATTAATCCGCTTCATGATGTAGAAATTATCGAAACTGAGCTTGTTTTAAAAGATATAGATACACTTGAAAAGCAAGTTCATAAAGCCCTTAAAAATGCTCGTGGCCAGGATAAGTTAGCTAAAAAAATCGCCCCAGTGCTAGAAGCACTGCTTAAGCACCTACATGAAGGCAAGCTGGCGCGAACTTTTGCCTATGACCATACTGATGACGAAATAAAAAATAGCCTTACTGAGCTCTGCTTGATTACCAGCAAACCAACCTTGTTTATTGCTAACGTGTCTGAGGAAGGCCTCAAAGAGGATAATTTTCACGTAAAACTCCTCAAAGAGTTTGCCAGCTCACGGGGAGATGAGGTCGTATGCATCTGCGCCAAGATTGAAGAAGAACTCAAAGATTTAAGCCCTGAAGATCGTAAGGTTTTTCTTGCCGACCTTCACCTGGAATCAGCTGGCTTAGAACGTGTGATCAAAAAAGCTTATTATTTACTCGGTCTATGCACCTATTTTACGGCTGGAGTCAAAGAGGTTCGCGCCTGGACCTTCCACAAAGGCAGCAAAGCTCCCCAAGCCGCAGGTGTAATTCATAGCGATTTTGAGCGTGGTTTTATCAAAGCCGAGGTTATTTCCTGCCATGATTTTATCACCTACGAAGGTGAAACTAAGGCCAAAGCCGCCGGCAAGATCCGTACCGAGGGCAAAGAATATATTGTGCAAGACGGCGATGTCATGCATTTTAGATTTAATGTTTGATTTATCCCTGTGCCAAGGCTTAGGCCTAACTCATAAAAAAAAGCCAAGACCACTTGTGCTCAAGTTTCAAGCCCATAAGCTCAGATATTATTGAGTTTTTTGATTCCTGATTCCCAAAGGCCGCAAACAATGGATCATGTTAGCGCTAGCACTCACGCCCAATCCTCGTTGATCGAACCGATGGTTGCACTCTTAGTAGTGGCAACAACAGTTGGTATTATTTCCCACCGTGCACGCTTACCCTACACGGTTTTATTAATGCTGGTGGGTATTGGTCTGGCTTTTATTGGCCTGGTACCAAATATTGAGCTTACACAAAATTTATTGATCGGTGTATTTTTACCCGTGCTCTTATTTGAAGCAGCTATTCACTTTCCCTTTTACGAACTGAAGAAATTTGCACCAACTATTGCAACCTTGGCTGCTCCAGGAGTGATTTTAACAGCATTAGCAACGGCTGCCGTGTTGGTGGTGGAAGTTTCTACCTTTCGCATCCAGTCGGGCATGACTTTCATGCACTACTTACTTTTTGGTACCATTATTGCGGCCACCGATCCGATCGCAGTTATTGCTTTATTTAGGCAACTCGGGGTTAAACGCAAGCTTGCTATCGTGCTTGAAGGTGAGAGCTTATTTAACGATGGTACAGCCATCGTCATGTACACGGTTGTGCTTGCTGCACTAACCTCGGGAGTATTTAGCTTTACCGATGGTCTTTCACTCTTTGTTACTGAAGCTTTATTTGGTATATTATTAGGAGCCGTAGTTGGAGCTTTTGCTAACTTTATTGTTCCATTCGCTAAAGATCCTTTGATTACTATTGGTATCACTACCGTTGCAGCTTACGGATCATATTTAGTGGCTGATTTCTTTCATGCCTCAGGCGTGTTAGCAACTGCCACGGCCGGAATCTTTTTGGCGAACATGGGCAAGGGTGGCCGAATTGAGCCTTCGAGCCGCATGGCAGTTATTAGTTTTTGGCGTTATTTGTCGTTTTTCGTCAGCAGTATTGTGTTCTTGTTAATTGGTCTCAAGGTTAACTTGTTATTTTTGGTTGAACATGCAGAGCTTATTTTATTTGCCTTCTTAGCCGTTCTGGCATCGAGAGCGATCAGTGTATTTTTGCCGCTCGGTTTGCTATCACGCATGGGCCAGCCGATGACAATTAAAAGTGCGACCGCCATTTGGTGGGGTGGATTACGGGGCAGTTTGTCAATGGTTTTAGTCTTATCTATTCCTGACAATATTGCTGGCAGAGCTGAGTTGATTGCTATGACCTTTGGTGTAGTGGTGCTGTCTGTGCTGGTCCAAGGTTCAACCATGGGACCTTTAGTCAAAGCACTGGGTTTAGTAGAAACACGCAGCCCAGCTATGGCCTTTATGTCACGTAGTTTGGCGCGCTTGCGGGCTATTTCAGCGCAGCAAAAAGTCTACGCGACCATGGCAATGGAAGAAGGCGTGCATGAAAACTCCAATATTGCCCAGCGTTTGCACGAAGAGCGGCAGCTGATTATCGCTGAACTCAAAGAGCGTGAGAACGAGCCTGAGTTTATCAAAGCTAAAGAAGAGCGTATCAAGTTTATTGAGAGCCATTTATCAGAGGTCGAAGAAGATTCCTTGCGTAAATCACTCGATAGCCATCTGATTAGCGAAGACGATCTCAACGAACTGATCAAAGTAAACCCCAACTAGGTAAACTATGAAAACGATGTTTAGGATCTTAATTGCTGGTCTTTGGTCTTTATCAGCCTTGGCAGCGACGATTACTACCCGCTTTGCCCCCATTACCAGCAGTGCCAGTATCACCGGCACCGAAGCTCTATGGCAAAATCCGGCCGGTCTGGCTTTTATGGGCGGGCTTGAGAGCCTAGGCGGCTATCTCTACGAGTTTAATCCGCTCGGTAATCGCCACCATGGTGGACTTAGTATCGCTTATAACTTTCTTGATACCATAACCTTTGCCACTGGCCTTAAAACTAAGCTTGCTTTTGATAATCTCGCCAAAAAACAATTAGGATCAGATGTCAATGCCATGTTTGGCGCCGCACTAAGCCTAGGCGATAAAAGTGCCTTTGGTCTTTCGATTTTGAAAACTCGTAATTTTTTACACAGCCAAGCTGAAAGCGCCATGGTCAGCTTTGGCTTACAGACTAGGCCCACCAATTATTTGGCGCTCGGTGGTTTTTACCAAGAGGTCTATAGTGGCTTTTTTAAAGCACCAAGAATCACAGCAGGTGCCGCTTTTAGACCATGGGGTGATGTTATTACGATTGGTCTTGATGGTCGCCTAAGACCGAGCTCACCTAGGTGGGATCTGGGATATAGTATCGACCCGATACTGAGCATTGCCAGTGTTGTTGGGGGTGTGGGAGCAAGCGTCTCAGCCGAAATCCCTGGAATCAAAGATGGCTGGACTAAGCCGATATTGGCTGCCGGCCTCGAGTTTAACTTTGCTCATCTTGGTTTCACCTTTGTCAGTTTGTTTAACCCTAGCGAAAAAATCTACGGTGTAGGCGCTGGTATAAGAACATCGACTGAAGAGTGGCGCTCACTCGATAAGCCTGAGGGCTTATGGGTGCAACTAAGCATCGATAGTAATGGTACGATTGAGCATAAACGCAGCACGCTTATTGAACAGTTTATTAGCAATGAACCGAGTCCTTTAGCCATACTGGCTTTATTGCGGCGCATTAAAAATGACCCAATGATCGGTGGAGTGGTTCTACGTTTTAAGGGCTTTGCCTTTGGTGATGGGCGTGCTCAAGAATGGCGCGATGCCTTAGTGGCGCTACGACAAGCCAATAAGTATGTTGTTGTCTATCTTCATGGCCCTTCTGAACGTGATTATTATATTGCTACGGCAGCTCATAAAATTTTTATGAATATTAATAGTACACTGTCTCTTAAACGCTTTCAAGCAAGCTTAGTATATCTTGCTGATTTGCTCGCTAAAATAGGTGTAAAAGCTGAGGCTGTTACAGCCGGATCATATAAAACTGCTCCACGACAGTTCACCAATTCTCAAGCTCAGAAAGAAGAACTCGAAGTGGCTAATAATTTACTACAGAGCTTTTATGTTGATTTGATCGATAAAATAGCTTTGAGCCGAAACCTTGATCAAGACAAAGTCAAAAGCTTCTTTGATGGTGGCGAGATTAGTGCTCAGGCGGCCAAAGAAATGGGTCTGGTTGATGATGCTATCTATGCCGATGATTTAGGTAAATCGATCAATGGCCAAGAAGATGGCAAGCTGGCAACAGTGATTAACTATGAAAACCGGCATATTAAATCAAATCAGTGGGGAGTAATTAAGAAAATCGCAGTTATTCCTATTATGGGTGAAATTGTTGCAGGCCGGGTCTACCCAAGTTTTATCCCTTTTCTCAATACTAAAACTGGAGCTGACGATATCGTTGATAGCATTAATCAAGCAGTGAATGATGATGATGTTGCCGGTATTTTGCTGAGAATAAACTCACCCGGAGGTGATGCTGTGGCCAGTAGCCACATCAATCGAGCTCTCACCAAAGCCCAAGCTAAAAAACCGATTGTAGCATCAATGAGCGATGTCGCTGCGTCAGGTGGCTACATGATCGCCGCAGGAGCAAGTCATATTTTAGCCCAGCCCAATACGATTACCGGCTCTATTGGTGTCTTTTCACTCTATTTTTCAGCTGAAGAGCTTGCCAAAAAAACTGGCCTAAACAGCACTGAATTGGCTCCTATTAAAAACCCAGGCCCTACTTTATTGAGAGCTTTAAGTCCCATTGAACGTGAGCAAGCACAAAAAATCGTTGATTGGTATTATCAAAGCTTCTTAAACACGGTGGCCAATGGCTTAGAACTGGATCTAGAAACACTCAAAACCAATGCTGAAGGCCGTGTATGGCTCGGACAAGAAGCCTTTGAAAGAAAGTTAGTTCATGAAATGGGTGGTTTTTCTCAAGCCATCGATAGCATTCGCATGCTAGCAGAGATTCCCGAAGATGAAGAGCTAGAGATTGATATCTATACTCCCGGAAAAAGCGAATCTTTTAGTTTTAGTAGCAAACTCGCACCTTACTTAGGCATAAGTCAGGGACTGGCCGATTTAAAACCCCTGCTGCCTCTTACACAGCCCTACCTCAAAGCTCTCGACAGCTATCGCTTAAGCGGCGTTCCCCAATCCCGTTTGCCTTT
>Ga0209480_10000069_pt1 | contig 107151 bp, 80 predicted proteins | sample JI61114C2DNA_FD_187501 | JGI IMG/M metagenome (GOLD analysis project Ga0209480, IMG submission 187501) | Wastewater effluent complex algal communities from Wisconsin, to seasonally profile nutrient transformation and Carbon sequestration -... | ecosystem: Engineered > WWTP > Effluent > Algae...
CAACTTTTTTATCCTCCTTAATATGCGCTGTAACTTCACCTTCCAATGCAGCATTTATAAAGCGCTGCATCAATTTTGTGAATATACCATCTTCTCCAATCAGACCCTTGCCTTCATACAATCCATTAATCGCCTCTTTTTCAAATGATGCGTAATCGAATGGCTCTACTTTTTTCGATTGTTTGTTAACTTCCTTTTTCATTTACAAATATGTCATTTTGTTGACACACTTTTCTGAACAGTCTCTGATATACTGATATACTGATATACTCTAATACTATAACACTATAACACTTAAGTCCAGCCACACTATTTCACTTATCATTATAATGCGGACAAGGGCAAGCCTTGTCCCTACTTCAATATCATGCTGAAATTATATTATACTGTTGTACTCACTACCGGCAACGAATAATAGTCATATTGTGTTTGCTCTTCTGCCAACTCTTCCTTCGTGTATGATTTAACTACATTATACAATGTGTCCCGCTCAACTGCTTGCCTGTGAACTGCATCGATCATAACTACAAGATCATGGGTATTCATATTGGGATTTTGTTCCTCAGAACCAGCCATTGAGTAAATCTTAGTTGTATCATCGATTGTTCCGTCCAGGTCATCCACTCCAAAAGACAAACTCATCTGCGCCATATCTCTTCCAAGCATCGGCCAATATGCCTTCAAATGATCAAAATTATCAAGGTAGATCCTTGAAACAGCGTAATTACGCATATCATCCAATACAGAGGATTGCTTGATGTGAGACATCTCATTATTTTCATTCAGAAACTTAAGGGGAATAAAAGTCTGGAATCCACCCGTTTCATCTTGAAGCTGTCGCAATTTATCCATATGATCAATCCTGTGACCATAATTTTCTATATGACCATAAAGCATTGTAGCGTTCGATTTTCCACCTAATAAATGCCATTCCCTATGCATATCCAGCCATTCCTGGCCGGTACATTTATCACCTGCGATCTGCTCTCTTATTTCAGGATGAAATATTTCAGCACCACCGCCGGGAATGCTGTCAAGACCGGCATCCATCATCAGCTTCATTCCTTCAGCATAAGAGATTTTAGCTTTTTTGAAAATATAATGATACTCTACTGGTGTCAAGGCTTTCACGTGTAATTCCGGACGATGTTCCTTAATTTTTGAAAATAAAGTTGAATAAAATATTACATCGTATTGTGGCATTACACCACCCACTATGTGGATCTCGGTCACGGGTTGATCATCATATTTTTTAACGATATCCATCATTTCATCCATCGAGAGTTCCCAACCATCTCCACGCTCTTTGATAAGTCTGCTGTAAGAACAAAAAGCACAGGAATAAATACAAACATTGGTTGGCTCTAAATGAAAGTTTCTATTGAAAAATACTTTATTGCCTGATTTTCTTTGTCTGATGACCTCAGCCATTTTTGCCAATTGCCCAAGTGATGCCTTTTCATATAATAATAAAGCTTCTTCATTAGTGATCCGCTCATTGCTATTAACCTTTGATGCAATGCGTTCGATCATCGGTAGTTCTGAATTTTCTATAGGGTAACTATATTCTTGTGAGTCCATGCTTAATTTTAAATATGAATATAATAACAAAGATATGCCTAATTAAACTAGATGTAAGATTATGAACAACCAACACCTAATAATAATGTAACTTCGAGCCATTATATATAATTCTTATCACACAAAACCAACACAAATAAGTAAACAAAGTTTGTTACATTTGCCACAAATATTATTTGAATGTCGAGAATATTAACGTTGAGAGATGCATTGCGCGAGGCAATGATTGAGGAAATGCGCCTGGATCCTTTAGTTTTCCTTATGGGAGAAGAGGTCGCTGAATATAATGGTGCTTACAAGGTGAGCAAAGGAATGCTGGAGGAATTTGGCCCTGAAAGAGTGATTGATACACCGATAGCAGAATTAGGTTTTGCAGGTATTGGGGTTGGCGCAGCAATGAACGGGTTGAAACCGATTATTGAATTTATGACCTGGAATTTTGCTGTTCTTGCTTTTGACCAAATCGTAAACAATGCAGCAAAGACCTTATCTCAGTCAGGGGGCCAATTTGGCTGTCAGATAGTGTTCAGAGGACCTTCAGGTGCTGCCGGACAATTAGCACAGCAACATAGCCAAACTTTTGAATCATGGATGGGCAATATACCAGGAATAAAAGTAATTTCATGTACAGATCCAGCTGATGCAAAAGGTTTGCTTAAATCTGCCATCCGTGACCCAAATCCAGTGTGTATGATGGAATCTGAACTATTTTATGGTGAAAAAGGAGAAGTACCTGAAGGTGAATATTTGGTCCCTATTGGTAAGGCGAAAGTCAGAAGAGAAGGTTCAGATGTGACTCTTGTATCATACAACAAACAAGTAAAAACATGTATGATTGCAGCTGAGGAACTAGCGAAGGAAGGTATTTCTGCCGAGGTAATAGATCTTAGGTCAATTCGTCCATTAGATATAAAAACCGTTATAGAATCAGTTAAGAAAACAAACAGAGTAGTAGCAGTAGACGAAGCTTGGCCAATGTTCGGAGTTTCTGCAGAAATTGCTTACGAAATACAAAAATACGCATTTGACTATCTCGATGCGCCGGTAACAAGAGTCAATTCTGCAGATACTTCACTAGGTTATTCTGGTGTGTTTGTAGAAGAGTACATGCCCAATCCGGCTAAAGTGATCAAGGCTGTCAAAGAGGTAATGTATGTGGCGAAATAGATACTAGACTCTTGTGTCTTGTGTCTAGTATCTAATTTTAAAATTTCAGATTACGAAAAATTACTAAAATAACTTTAAATAAAACATAATGATAATAGGTGTTCCTAAGGAAATAAAAAAGAATGAAGACAGAGTAGCATTAACTCCTGCTGGTGTGCTTGAACTTAGCAAAAAAGGGCATAAAGTATATGTTCAAACTCATGCAGGTGAAGGCAGTGGCTTTTCGAATGAAGAATATGTTAAGGCTGGAGCTGAAATCTTAGGTACTATAGAAGAAGTTTATAGCATCGCTGAAATGATAATAAAAGTAAAAGAACCTATTGAATCAGAGTATAATTTGATTAAGGAGAACCAATTACTATTTACTTATTTTCATTTTGCTTCTTATCAGCCATTGACAAATGCAATGATTGATAGAAAAAGTATCTGCCTGGCATATGAAACTGTTGAAATGCCAGATAGATCGCTACCTCTTTTGATTCCAATGTCTGAAGTGGCAGGTAGAATGTCCGTTCAACAAGGAGCCAAATATCTTGAAAAACCGATCAAAGGTCGTGGTGTACTTCTTGGAGGAGTACCAGGCGTACCTCCAGGCAAGGTATTGATACTAGGTGGTGGAGTCGTTGGTACACAAGCTGCAAAAATGGCAGCAGGACTTGGAGCTCAAGTAGTAATAATGGATGTAAGTCTAAACAGATTGAGATACCTAAATGACGTAATGCCTGCAAATGTCGTTACAATGTTCTCAAATGAATACAATATTAGATCGCTTATCAAAACTCATGACCTTATTATTGGGGCAGTATTAATACCCGGAGCTAAAGCTCCTAATTTAATCACTAGAGACATGCTTAAAGAAATGCGCCCTGGGACGGTGCTTGTTGATGTGGCGGTAGATCAGGGCGGTTGTATAGAAACTTGTAGACCTACCACGCATGAAGATCCTACATTTATTATAGATGATGTTGTGCATTATTGTGTAGCCAACATGCCTGGCGCTGTGCCATTTACTTCCACTTTAGCACTTACCAATGCAACACTTCCTTATGCCATTCTTTTGGCTGATTTGGGATGGAAAGAAGCTTGTAATAGAAATGCCGCGTTGAAGAAAGGTCTAAACATCGTTAATGGAAAGGTCGTATACAAAGGTGTCGCAGATGCATTTAACCTTGAATATCATGATGTCGAAGAATTGTTTTAAATGCTATTGAATCATTTATGTATAAAAAAAAGGGAACCAATTTATTTGATTCCCTTTTTTTATTGAAGACTATTTTGCTATTCCGTTCTTTCGTAAATTAAACCTGGCCCATCGCATTGGGACCAGCTGCTTATAGCTCTGGTATTTGTTTGCAACCATAACTCTTCTGATAAACCCTGATAACAAGTTGCAACAAGTATATTTGCTTCAGAAAAAGTAGTTATGAGGTAATTTCCTTCTTTTCTAAGATCAAAAGCATAAGTTCCATTTTTAATAAAAGTAACACCATCCTTTGTTCTTGATTTGATAAAAGTTCCATCCTGTTTCAATAAATAATATTCTTGCCAACTCATCTGATCACCGGTAGTAACAGAGTTAGGAATATCTCCTGACATTTGAACTAAAACCCACTTTTGAGGAAACTCATATTCTTTAAGTGTGTTTAGATTGTCTTCACTTTTACTGCAAGATGTAATGCAAAAAGCGAGCATTACAAAAAGAATAAGTTGTTTCATTTTATTTATCAGTTAATTTTTATAAATCTTGTATACAACCAATGACGTTAATTTATCTTGATTGGTTGGATTTGCAATATTTTTATATTGGAGGTGATGATTTTGTATTCCGATTCTACAGCATTCAAAAATTCAAAAATATTTTATTAATATTTCAAGAATATTTTTCTTCAACTTGGTATAAGGAAACTGAAATGGCCAAGTAATCCCACCTTTTATGTAGGACTTAAGAACGGCGCGCTCATTTGAAAATTCTTTAAAACCAAAATATCCATGAGACTTGCCTATTCCTGAGTGATTTACACCTCCCATAGGTAAATATGTTTGCACGAAATGTGCCATAGTGTCATTAATGCAAACACCTCCACTTGATGTATTTAATAAAACTTCATTTAGCCATTTTTTATCATTGCTAAATAGATACATAGCCAATGGTTTATGCTTTTTAGTAATAAATTTGATCGCATCTTCTACATCATTGTATAATACGATCGGAAGAACAGGACCGAATATCTCTTCTTCCATAATAGCTGCAGAACTATTCATCATAAGCAATGTAGGCCCAAAAGCCAACCGACTTTTATCCATTTTGCCTCCAAAGACAATCTGATTACCATCTGAAACTGCATCCTGAACTAAATTCTCAATTCTTTTGAAATGGCTTTTATTTACAATCCCTGTTAGAAATTCAGAATCAGTAGATTTTTCTCCAAACGAATCTTTAAGATAGGTAGACAACTTATCAACAAATTCATCTTTTTTATCCTTGTGAACTAAAATATAATCCGGCGCAATACATGTTTGACCGGCATTTAGAAATTTACCCCACCCTATTTGTTTAATACAATCTTTGATTGGATAATTTTCATCAATAATTACAGGTGATTTACCGCCCAACTCCAAAGTAACAGAAGTCAAATTAGTGGAAGCGTTCTTCATTATTTGCTTTCCTACATTTGTAGAACCGGTAAAATGAATATGGTCAAAGGGTAGTTTTGGCATTTCTGTTGAAACTTCTGCCCCAGTAAATATGACTGCTACTTCATCCTCTTCGAATACTCCACTTAATATTTCTTTGATTACTTTGGAAACATTTGGAGAATATTCGGAAGTTTTTAATATCGCCACATTTCCAGAAGCAATACAAACTGCCAGATGCGTCATACTAAGGTAGAAGGGGTAATTCCAAGGAGTAATTATCAGGCAATTTCCTTTGGGTTCGAGTAATATTTTACTTTTAGAGCCAATAAAGGGTAATGAATTCTTAACAGGGTTGCTTCTCATCCACCTTCGTAAGTTTCGAGAAATATTTCTGATCTCAGATAAGGTTGGGAATATCTCTGAATAACCTGCTTCAATCGAATGCTTTTTAAGATCTTTGAAAAGTGCTTCTTCGATTTCTGTGCGATGTTTTAGTATTTCATTATTAAGCAAATTTAATTTATCCTTTCTTTCCTCAGCACTTCGATTTTTTACATTCTGGCGATTAGCAATTTGGCTTTCGAATACCGTTTTAACTTTATCAAACGTATCAAACACGAATGTTTGACCATCTCGGGAAGAGATAGAATTTTGTAATACTTCACTCATAAAAGTAAAATTAATAAATTTTAAGGAAATTTATGAAACTTACAACTTTGCTTTTGATTTAGTATAATTTTAATATAATTATTTAAACAATAAAGCCCATATATCGTTAACTAACTTATATTTGAAATCACGGCAACCTCTTTTATACTAAACAATATTGCATGCGTAAATATTCGGTTTTCATTATTATAGCTATAATCATAGCATCTCTTTTTATTATAAAATCATTATTTTTTCCAACTCCAAATGAAGGTAATGCTAATGCAAGTAATGGTAAAAAAATGGATACTCCTGCTTTAGCCGTTGATATTATGGTATTAAAAAACCAAAAGGCAGCAAATGAAATACAATCAACTGGAACCATCCTACCAAATGAAAAAGTAGAACTTGCCTCTGAAGGATCAGGTAAAGTCGTAGGAATTTACTTTAAAGAAGGTAGTTATGTTAAATCTGGGCAATTGTTGGTAAAACTAAATGACAAAGATCTCAGGGCACAATTGAACAAAGCCAAGGTAGCTTTAACATTATCTAAAGACAAAGCTTCTAGACAAGAAAAACTTTTAGCAATTCAAGGAACTAGCAAAGAAGATTTTGATATTGCTCAGAATCAGGTCTTAAGCTACCAAACAGATATCAACTATTATGAATCTTTAATTTCTCAAACAGAAATTCGAGCTCCGTTCAGTGGGATAATTGGTTTTAGAAGTATTGCATTAGGAAGTTATGTTAGTCCATCAACAGTTGTGGCAACATTACAGCAACTTAACCCTATTAAAATTGAATTTACGGCCCCAGAAAAATACCTCAATGAATTTAAAGTAGGTCAACCTTTTGAATTCACATCAGAAGGTAACAGCAATAAATTAACTGCAAAAGTCGCAACCATTGACCCCCAAATAGATTTAAATACGAGATCAGTCACCATCAGAGGTATAGCAGAAAATAAAAGTGGGCTTTTACCCGGCAATTTTGTTAAGATTAATATTGACGTAACCAAAGATATTCAAACTATTCAAATCCCTACATCGGCAGTTGTACCTATTTTGAAAGGACAAAAAGTGTATATCATTAAAAATGGTAAAGCTGAAGAAAAAGAGATTATAATTTCTGATAGAGACGACAAAAATGTGCGTGTTGAGAGTGGTGTTAAGGAAGGTGACAGCTTAATTGTAACTGGTATTATCATGTTAAAACAAGGTATGTCCGTCAAACCTTCTAAAACTCTATAATTCAATGGCAAGTTTATCGACTATAAGTATTAACAGGCCTGTTCTGGCTATTGTAATGAACCTTGTAATTTTATTATTTGGTTTCATCGGATTTAAATCTTTGGGTGTGCGTGAATTCCCATCTGTAGATCCACCGATCATTAATGTAAGGTCGAGTTACCCCGGGGCGAACGCCGATATCATTCAATCTCAGATCACCGAACCGCTTGAAAAGGCTTTGAATGGTATCCAAGGTATCAGAACCATTTCTTCTTCGAGTAATCAGGGAACTTCTAATATTTCCGTCGAATTTGATCTTTCGGCAAATTTAGAAAGTGCTGCCAATGATGTAAGAGACAAAGTATCGCAAGCTGCAAGGCAACTACCCAAAGATCTGGATGGTGCACCTATCGTATCCAAAGCTGATGCAAATTCAGATGCAATCATCTCTATGACTGTACAAAGTAGTACTAGAAATCATATGGATTTAAGTGATTACGCCGAAAATGTTCTTGGACCTAAATTACAAACTATTACAGGCGTATCTAGTTTACAGATTTGGGGTCAAAAGAAATACGCAATGCGATTATGGTTGGAGCCATCGAAACTAGCGTCATATCAACTCACAGCCATTGATGTTTCAAATGCATTACAAGCACAAAATGTAGAACTTCCTTCAGGAAAAATCACAGGAAATGAAACAGAGCTAACCATCAAAACAATTGGTAGATTAAGCACTCCTCTTGAGTTTAATAATATGATCATCAAAAGTTACCCTGATGGTCGCGACATAAGGCTGAAAGATATAGGTGAAGCAAGGTTAGGTCCGGAAAATGAAGAAACAATCCTACGGGAAAGTAATATTCCTATGATCGCTCTTGCCCTGGTGCCTCAACCCGGTTCTAATTATATTGAAATAGCAGATGAATTTTATAAGAGACTAGAGCAAATCAAAAAAGATGTACCAAAGGATATCACTCTAAATATAGCTTTGGACAATACACTATTTATTAAAAATTCAATATCTGAAGTTGAGGAGACATTCATTATCTCGTTGTGTCTGGTTGTCCTCATCATTTTCCTTTTCTTCAGAAGTTGGATCGTTGCTTTTAGACCACTGATTGACATACCGGTTTCCTTATTAGGTGCCTTTTTTGTGATGTATGTGATGGGTTACTCTATCAATGTTTTGACACTCCTTGCTATAGTACTTGCCACTGGGCTTGTAGTGGACGATGGTATTGTCGTAACAGAAAATATCTATAAAAAGATTGAAAAAGGTATGGCACCCAAAAAAGCTGCTATAGATGGAGCGAATGAGATATTTTTTGCGGTTATTTCTACCTCTTTTACACTTGCTGCGGTGTTCATGCCCGTAATATTTCTGGAAGGTTTTGTCGGTCGCTTATTCCGTGAATTTGGTATTGTCCTGGCATCATCTGTTTTAATATCTGCCTTTGTTTCTCTATCACTCACGCCTATGCTTAATGCATATCTAACAAAGAAGAACAATGAACATGGTTGGTTGTATAGAGTTACAGAACCATTCTTTGAAAAAATGGAATCAGGATACAAAAATAGTTTAACCGCATTTTTGAAAGTAAGGTGGTGGGCATTTGTGATCATTGCAGCCGCCATTGGTATTGTTTGGATATTTTTTGGAAAACTTAAAAATGAATTAGCACCGCTCGAAGATAGAAATGCCTTTAGGTTGGCATTAACAGCGCCTGAAGGATCTTCTTTCGAATTTACAGATGGCATAATTCAGTCATTGGTGACAACTCTTCGAGATTCAATTCCGGAATTAGATATCTTACTTTCTGTAACAGCACCAGGGTTTTCAGGATCAGGTGCTCCAAACACCGGCTTTGTCAGATTGAGACTGGTGGATGCATCAGAAAGAGAAAGAAGCCAACAAGATATTGTAAATCAGGTCAATCGCATTTTAAAAAGTGTTACTAACGCAAAAGTATTTGCAATTCAAGATCAGACAATATCAGCAGGAGGAGGACCAAGGGGTGGATTACCTGTATCATTTGTATTACAAGCTCCTAATTTTGAAAAGTTAAAAGAAGTAATACCTGAATTTATGAATCGTGTCAGCACCGATCCAACATTTCAAGGAAATGACATAAATCTTAAATTCAATAAACCTGAGTTAAATGTCACTATAGACAGAGATAAAGCAAAAGTATTAGGTATTTCAGTCGGAGAAGTCGCTCAAGTACTCCAAACTGCTTTTTCTGGCCAACGATATGGCTATTATATTCAGGATGGTAAACAATATTCAGTAATTGGTCAATTTGACAGAGCAAATAGAGATGCTCCGATTGACCTAAAATCATTATTTCTTAAAACAATAAGTGGAGAAATAGTACAACTTGATAATTTAGTAAAAATAGAAGAAATAAGCAGCCCTCCTCAACTATATCACAACAATCTTTACCAATCGGCAACAGTTTCTGCAGGGCTTGCTCCAGGTAAGACCATTGCTGATGGAATAGATGCTATGGAAAAAATATCAAATGACCTGCTTGACGATTCTTTTTCTACAGATCTTACAGGGGCATCAAGAGATTATGCAGAATCCTCTTCAAACATTATGTTTGCGTTGATTCTTGCTTTGTTGCTAGTTTATCTTGTATTGGCTGCACAGTTTGAAAGCTTTATTGATCCGCTTATAATTATGTTTACTGTTCCACTAGCCTTTGCAGGAGCGATATTTTCTTTGTGGTATTTTAATCAAACCATGAACATCTTTAGTCAGATTGGTATCATCATGCTCATAGGGCTTGTTACAAAAAATGGAATCTTAATAGTGGAGTTTTCAAATCAAATAAGAGAAACGGGAAAGTCCAAAATGACTTCAATTATAGAAGGTGCATCGGCAAGATTAAGACCGATCTTGATGACCAGTCTTGCTACTTCACTTGGTGCAATGCCGATTGCAATTTCATTTGGTGCTGGAGCAGCCAGTAGAAAAGGACTTGGAGTAGTCATTGTAGGTGGAATTCTCTTTTCTTTGATATTGACATTATTTGTAATACCCGCCCTTTACACCTACTTTTCAAGGAAAAAACCGCATCCGATCGAGGAGGGCGATGAATTGGTACAGGATGTCGCTACTATTTAAAACAACTACTATGCATTACATTAGAATATCAATGTTTCTGATATTATCTCTAAGGGCTTATCTAGGACTAAATGGACAGGAATCTGACCAACTGAAATCATATGAGGTGAAGATCCTTGAATCAAATCTTGCAAAAAAAGCAGATGCTATCAACGTAGAGATAGCAAAAAACAATTACACAAAAGGAAATGCAGGTCTAACACCAAATGTAACTTTAGATGCTGGAGATAATGTCTCCTATACTGCAAATGTGAATGAATCTGCAAATGGTGTTACTAAAAATGGGTTTAAGCTAAATAATTCTATTTCTGCAGGGGTATTCGGTAATATGACGCTTTATAATGGAGGTCGTAATCAAAATCTCTACGAAAGATTTAAAATTCTTGTTGACGCTGCAGATCTGAATCAAAGAGAAATATCCGAAAACCTTATTTACCAGGTTAGAAGCCTTTATTATCAGGCCATTCGGCAAAAGCAACTTATTAAGACCACGCAAGTTGCAATTGAATATTCAAGACAAAGATTACAACTGGCTTCCAATAAATTAGAAATTGGAACAGGTAATAAAGTGGAAGTACTTCAGGCACAATTGGATCAAAACGAGTATCTGACAAATATAGAAAACTACAAAGTTGCTTTGGATAATATCAGCATACAAATCAACACCTTAATGAACCTTCCTACTGATACTTCCATCATCATATCAGATACAACTTTTGTCTTGAACAACATTAATAAAGAGGAAATCATGAATAGTTTTACACAAAGAAATGTAGAACTAATGCGCAATCGAATTAATTACGCCTTGGCATTAAATAAAGAAGCAGATATCCGAGGGTTACTAAAACCTACAATATTGGGTAGTTTAGGATACTCTTATACCAGAGCTGATAACGGAGGTGGTTTCTTCAGAGTCAATTCTTCCAATGGATTAGCTGGTGGAGTAACTATTTCTATTCCGATTTATGATGGTAAGGCCATCAAGAGTCAGATTAAAAATGCAGAGTTGGAAACCAAACAAATTGAACTCTCAAGACAAAATACTGAAATTCAACTATTAAGCAATCTAGAGCAATATTACAGAAATTACCAAAACTCTATCAATCTGACAAAGCTTCAGGAGGATAATGTTAAAAATGCTGAAGAAAATATTAGTATTGGGTTGGCAAGATTTCAGGTTGGAGTAACGAATGGTTTTGAATTTAAACAAATACAGCAATCTTATACAGATGCTAATTTTAGGTATATTGATGCTTTATATTTAGCTAAATCAAATGAACTCGAACTCTTATATTTGTCAGGAAATATCCTCAACCAATAATCGTAGTTAAAATATATAAAATCCAACTAAGTGAAAATCAAGTTATTAATTGGAATAATATTAGGAGCACTCGGTGTGATTATGGGTGCCTTTGGAGCTCATAGTCTCAAGCCTTTAATTTCACCTGAATCTTTGAATAGCTATCACACTGCTGTTAGTTACCAATTTTATCATGTTATGGCTATCATTCTTGCATATCTTCTATATCAACATAAGCCATCCAAATACATATCCTTTGCGGCAAGTAGTTTTATAATCGGTATCATTTTATTCTCCGGCTCTTTATACATTCTTTCTACAAAGGCAGTTACTGGTTTTGAAAACATGACGATAATCGGCCCTTTGACCCCAGTTGGAGGATTATTTTATATTATTGGTTGGTCATGCCTTTTTATGGGTATACTAAGATCTCAAAAATAAGTATCGATAAATTGTGATGTTTAAGTAGGGTTAGAAGTTATCTGCTTTTTAACCATATTGAAGGATTCAAAGGATTCTGTTTGTTCCATAATTCAAAATGTACTTCAGTATTGCCCGTGTCTCCGTTTACTGCAGCCCTTCCTATTGAATCTCCTTTTTTTACTTTTTGTCCTTTGTCAACATTGACAGACTCTAAGTTTGAATATATCGTGTAATACTTACCATGATTGACCATAACAGTATTCTTATATCCTGATAGAAATGCAATGTGAACTACTTCTCCATTAAATATGGCAGTGACCTCTGCATTGGCATCCGTTTTGATATCTATTCCATTATTTATAATTTCAACGTGGCTTAACTCAGGGTGTACTTGCTTGCCAAATCGTCTAACAATTACACCTCTTTTAACCGGCCAGGCAAAACTTCCTCTGTTAGCTTGAAAATCTGAAGATATGCTAGCACTCTCAGGAGTTTCAGACATTACAAGTTCCTTCTTTTCGGTTACTTTTGTACTTTTAATAACCGTAGCTTCTTTCTTTACCTCTTCAACATTTTCAGTTGCTATTACAACATCTGCAGATTTAGCTTCCTTTTTAGCATTGGCTGCCTCTATGGCTGCAGCTCTTTCTTTCTCCTTTTTCCTTTCTCTTGCAGCCAGCTCGCGGGCTTCACGTTCCTTTTTCTCAATTTCTTTTCTTATTGCTTTCTCAATATCGTTTGCAATCGCTCTTTGCTGTTTTTTCTGACGATTTAGATCATTTATCAACTTTTTTTCCTCTACTGTTAGATTTGAAAGTACAGTATTCTTTTTCTTAAGGTCATTTAGAAGAAGATTTGATTGTTTCTCCTCCTTATTCAACAATACTTGTTTTCCTGATTTCATGTTTTCAAGACTTGCTAATTCCACTTCGATAGCAAGTTGTTTTTGAGCTATCGAAAAGGCCTTGGCTTTTCGATTCTTTTTGATAGTCCGCAGATACATCCATCTGTTGAAGGCCTGATTCATGCTGGTTGATGAAATTATAAGCATCCACTCATTTGTCATAAGACTTGCTTTGTATGCACTTCTCATGATTTTTGCATACTCCTTCTTTAAGTTTATAATCTCAGATTTTAAACTATTAATAGCATCATTTTTATCATCAATGATTGTTCTTACATATTGAATTTCTGTCTGAACTTCTTCAATAGTACCCTTTCTTGAGTCAATTTTCTTTTGGATTGAATTAAAATCTTTGAGCGTAGAAGCTTTACTATCTTTAGTTTGCTGTAATTGATCTTGAGTTTTTTTAATATTTTGTTCTACCTTCTTCTTTTTTGATTCAAGATCATTGGCATTCTGAGCAGACAAGTATCCACTTCCCAAAAACAAAATTAACAGTATGAAGGATGATTTACTGTTATTCCATAGGCTTATACCCGACAGGAATCTCAAAAGGTGTTTTAAAGGATTGATTTCTATTGACTTCGTCGAAAGCAAGATTGACATATAGTAGTTTTACATTATCTGAAAGTATCTCAATATCACGAAGGTAAGAAAACTTTTTTTCATCATATAATAATTTATAATCTCCTAATTTGATATTTACGACATTTTCTTTCTTAAGATCACGAATTACATAAGTTATCATCTCATTGAAAACTGCATTGATACCGATCTCAATTCTTTTATCATCATTCTGGCTAGATAAGTATTTCATATTTTCAGTCGTTCTTAGGCTATCTATTCCTTTTGGAAAATACACCGCATTTCCTGCAATTATCTCATACAACACCTGAAAATCAATAGGAGCATTCATTTGTGTCTGGATCTGGGACCAACTTTTCTTTAAAAATGTTCTGTGAAGCCTGTCAACAGCAAAAAGTGAATCTTTTGTAGCGAGAACCCTTGCCCCTTCCAATCCGAATTTCTTTAATTGCATCCAGATGATACTATCCTTCCTCATCCTGATATTAAATGTAAAGGAATAATTATCACTTTTATTCTGCAATTCCATGTCCCCTTTCATTTCTACTAGATCAAAATCTATGTGCAATGGACGTAGTATGCCACCTATCTCAAGTTTCTTCATTTTCACAACTGGAACTTCCACAGAATCCTTAATTACTGCAACCTGATCAGTTTGAGTATTTTTAGATTTTGAAGCAGCTGTTCTTTTTGAATTGGAACATGATGCGATCATAAAAGCTAGTACCAACAGGATATATATTCTCATTCTTTGATTTAATTGTATTTTAGAACAGTCTAAATGAATTAATAGTTAAAAGTGCAAAATTATTGTTTTAATCCATTTAACAAAATCATAAAAAATAAGCACCTTTACAAAAAGTAATCATCAATGAAAGATGCAAGTCATAGCAAATTCCAAAAAGGTGATTAGACAGATTTAAACGTTATCTATAAAAATAAATTGAATGTATCCTGATTTATCCTACGTCTTTCATGATCTATTTGGCACTGCAACGGACAACTGGGCGTCCATCATAAAAATGTTTGGCTTCATGATGGCCATTGCTATACTTATCAGCAGTTATTTCCTAGGCCTGGAAGTCAAAAGACAAGAATCAAATGGTAGATTAAAGCCTTTAAAAATAACAAAAGACGGCAAAACCAGCATAGTCTATCCGCACGAAAAAGTTGGGGATATCACAATTATGGCTGCTGTCTCCGGCGTTATTGGAGCAAAAATCTTTGCACTTTTTGAAAGCGTTGATTCTATCAAGATGTTCATACGTGAACCGATTCAATCATTATTTTCAGGAAGTGGACTTGCTATATACGGTGGTCTGATCGTTGCATTCTTTGCAGTAACCTGGTATGCAAAGAAATTTGGATTCAAAACGCTGGATATATGCGATGCTACGGCACCGGCATTGATGCTCGGTTATGGGATAGGAAGAATTGGTTGTCAATTATCAGGAGATGGTGATTGGGGCATAGTTGCTTCAAGTCCGAAACCATCGTGGTTCGTCTTTCCTGATTGGTTGTGGTCCAATACATATCCCAGAAATGTTGCGATGGAAGGCGTAAAGATCCCTGACTGTGTAGGAAAATATTGTAATGAACTTGCTCAAGGAGTCTACCCTACTCCAGTATATGAAACTATTTTTGCATTTATTATTTTCGGCATACTATGGTCTATCAGAAAAAAATTAAAAGTAGCGGGCCAATTATTCTTTGTCTATTGCATTTTGAATGGCTTTGAGAGATTTTTCATCGAAAAGATCCGTGTCAATGACAAATTTTATTTTGGTGATATGGCGCTTTCGCAAGCAGAAATTATCGCTACTTTACTTTTTATTGGTGGTTTGATAGGGTTTTACATTGTTACAAAAAATTCAAAAAAAGCTTCAAACCAAATACCTGCTTAACTCTCTGAATTATTTTTAACAAATTAAAAATTAACATATATAAAAAGCAGTAATAATTACTATTTTTGTGCGCTTTTAAAATAAGAACATGTCCGGTAAACAAATAGACGTAATAATAGGATTGCAATGGGGTGATGAAGGTAAAGGTAAGATTGTTGACTACCTTGCTGAGAAATATGATTTGGTCTGCAGATTTCAGGGTGGCCCAAACGCAGGTCATACATTGAAGATCGATGGCCAAAAATTTGTACTGCATACAGTACCAAGTGGAATATTTAGACCCCACATCATGAATATCATCGGTAACGGTGTTGTCATAGACCCAATCACTCTTACTAAAGAACTTGATAATTTACGTAATCTTAATATAGATTATAAATCAAGAATGAAGGTCAGCAGGAAGGCTCACCTAATTCTACCGACCCATAGGCTCTTGGATCTAGCTTCTGAATCTTCAAAAGGTATTGAGAAAATTGGTTCAACATTAAAAGGTATTGGACCAACTTACATGGACAAGACCGGAAGAAATGGTCTTCGAATGGGGGATCTTTTCAAACCAAATTTCAGAGAGTTATACGACAAGTTGAAGGATAAGCATTTATCTCTAGCCAAACAATTCGGTAAAGTTGAATATGATCTTGCCACTGAGGAAGAGAAATGGTTTCAATGTGTCGAAACCATTAAAGAATTAGAGCAAATTGATTGTGAATACTATATCAATAATGCGATAGAATCTGGAAAAAAAGTACTTGCAGAAGGTGCACAAGGCTCTTTGCTTGACATTGATCATGGTACTTATCCATACGTGACCTCTTCTAATACGATCACAGCCGGGGTTTGCAGTGGCTTGGGTGTAGCTCCAAATAAAATAGGAGAAGTAATTGGAATAACGAAAGCTTATTGCACCAGAGTCGGCTCGGGACCATTCCCTACAGAGTTGCATGATGAAATTGGTGAGAAAATCCGTCAGGAAGGCAATGAGTTTGGTTCCACAACAGGAAGACCTCGAAGATGTGGTTGGATCGATTTGCCAACACTACAGTACAGCATAATGCTAAACGGCGTTACTCAGCTAGTGATGACTAAGTTGGATGTCTTAAATAATTTTGAAACACTGAAGGCTGCTACTTGTTATAAAGTAAATGGAGAAGAAACCAATGTGGTTCCTTATGATCTTGAACAATCAATGGAGTGTGTGTATAAGGATTACAAAGGTTGGAATTCTTCATTAGAAAATATAACTGAAACAGAAAATCTTCCGGTTGAAGCCTGGGTTTTTGTTACAGACATTGAAAAAAGACTTGGAGTTCCCTTCACGATTATTTCTACAGGACCTGAACGTGAGAAGTTAATTCTTAGATAAAATAAACATCTGAAATGTTTGAAAAAGGTTCTAAAATAAATAGCATTCTTGGCTTCAAATGCCCTAGATGCCATAATGCCGATCTATTTCCAACTAAAATACTTTCTTTCAAAGGTTGGTTTAAAATGAATGACACCTGCAGTAATTGTGGCCAGAAATATACTCTGGAACCGGGATTTTACTGGGGTGCGATGTACATCGGCTACCTTTTATCAGTTGTTTTGATCTTTACTTTTTTTGCATTATTTTTCTTCGTTTTTGGATTTGGTGTGGACGTTGCATTTTTACTGGTGATGGCAGTAATATTTTTTCTCTACGCATTTATATTTAGATTGTCAAGAGCTATATGGATCAATATGCACGTTCATTATAATCCTGATACTGTCAAATAGCATTGTTCCTCCAATTTGAAGGCATACTTTTACTGTATACATTATAATCTTGAGCATCTTCATTTAATTTGCTAGCTATCATCGAAGCTATTCTTCCAAGCTCACGCTCTTGATCATCTTGATCTTCTTTAGTAAAATATTTCGAGACAAATCCTGTATCAAAATCACCACTCACAAAAGCAACATGGTTCATTACAAAATGACCAAATGGCAGAGTGGTCTCCAAGCCACGTATGTTATAATCTGAAATAGCTGCTTTCATTTTTTCAACGCACATTGCTCTATCCTCTGCCCAAACAACTAACTTGGAGATCAAAGGATCATAAAAGACAGGAATATCATCTCCTTCCACATAACCACTATCGACCCTAATACCTATTCCTTCAGGTTCCTTATATTCCATTAACGTTCCTACAGAAGGAAGAAAACTATTGTAAGCATCTTCTGCATATACTCTGAGTTCCATTGCATGCCCATGGATTTTCAAATCCTCCTGAGTAAATGACAGCTCCTCCCCTCTTGCAATTTTTATTTGCTCCACCACTAAATCTAAACCGGTAATCATTTCTGTGACAGGATGTTCGACCTGAAGTCTGGTATTCATCTCCAAAAAATAGAAATTCATGTCAGCATCCACTAAAAATTCAACCGTACCCACTCCACTATAATTACAAGCCCTTGCGGCATTGACAGCTGCAGCGCCCATTTCTGAGCGCATCTGAGTTGTCAAAATTGCACTGGGCGCTTCCTCTATTACTTTCTGGTGTCTGCGCTGGATGGAACATTCCCTTTCAAATAAATGACACACATTTCCATGATTATCGGCAATAACCTGGATCTCAATATGTCTTGGCTTGACCAGATACTTTTCAATCATGACTGCACCGTCTTTAAATGCTGAAATCGCTTCACTTACGGCCCTGTCATATGATTCATCAAAGTTTTCATCTACATCAACAGCTCTCATCCCTTTTCCACCTCCTCCGGCAGCCGCTTTAATTAGCACAGGATAGCCTACTTTTTGAGCTGCCTTTCTGGCTTCCTCCTTATTGTTCAAAACTCCCTGAGAACCAGGAACCATAGGAATATTGAAAGCTTTTACAGCCTCTTTAGCGGCAAGTTTATTTCCCATTGTAGTAATGGCTTCCGGACTTGGTCCTATGAAGATTATTCCGGCATCGTTAACCATTGACGCAAATTCAGCATTTTCACTCATAAATCCATAACCTGGATGAATGCCGTCGGAATTAGATTTTATAGCTATTTCAATGATCTTCTCAGCGTTCAAATAGCTCTCATTCAGCGCATTACTGCCTATATGATAAGCTTCATCTGCAGTATGAACGTGTAATGCATTAGCATCTGCATCTGAATAGATCGCTACAGTCTTGACACCGATCTTTTTACAACTTTTTATTATTCTTACGGCTATTTCGCCTCGATTGGCTATTAGTATTTTTTGCATTTAACTTAAGTTGAAATTGATGAATTTGTTCTAAATGAAAAGTTTTAGAATTAATTTATTTATATGGTTGATATCAATAATTTCTTGATCTTCAAAGTTATGACTATTAATGGCACTTATAGACTTTAATCCTGAAACTGAATTGGTAATAAAGCACGAAATGTAAGTACTTAAATCGGAAAGATAAATACTTTTTTCTTTAATTTTAAGATTAATAATCTTCTGATTTTCAATCAAATACTTCCTCATACAACCATCAAGACAACCACTTTCAAGAGAAGGAGTAACAATGATACCATCTTTTTGGATAAAAAAAATGTTTGAGTAGATACATTCTACTACTTCTCCTTTTTCGTTCAAAACTAATAAATCATCCAAACATCTCTCTTTGCACTCAAGCGATAGCAGGACTTGTTCTGACTTAGCAATTGTCTTATAATTGGACAATCCTTTGGAGTAAATAGTTACACTTTCAGCGATTCCGACCAAATGGATTATCTGCCCCTCTTGATTTGATGGGTTAACAGCAGGCTGAACATTAAAATTGTAAGTTGCAGTATGGTGTTGCGGCAGATAAAAACCATTTCCATTACGAATAATATTTAATCTAATTCTTAATGCATGCCCTGTTGTTTTAAATTCTCTGAGCAAAATCTCAAAATTCGTTAAATCCAAAAGCTCTTCCGGCAGGATTAATTTTAATTTGTGTGCCGTTTTAAGTATGCGCTCATGATGCAGATGGATCAATGCAACTTTGCCATTAATCATCAACATGGTCTCAAAAAAACCATCACCGTACATTTGTCCCCTATCCAACATATGGTGTGAAAATATTACTTCTCAACCAAGTTTTCTAAATTTTTATTTAAATATTGTGAGAAGTTGAGAAAGTGAGAGGGTGAGAGGGTTATGCTTGCCTGCCAAAGCCAAAGCGTCGCAGGGTGAGACAACTGTTGCAGATCGGAAGTCCCTGAAGTAGGAATGAAGATTTGTAATCAATTTTAAGAAGTATACTGTAAGGACAGATCACGACCTGTCCCTACAGTATACTTTTTTTAAAATTTCTTCATAGATTACTCAAAAGTCATATACTAGGATATGTTATTAATGATTACCAATTACCGATTGCTAATTACTGATTACTGATTACTTATTATAAATCACATCTTGATCGCCCGTGTGATTTCCCTTTTTCCAGGAGGTCCCGGCAATGCTTCCACTATAAATCCGGCTGATCTGAGATTCCGTTTTACATAACCTTTGGCACAATAAGTAGTTAGCACGCCATCTTTGACCAAAACCTTTGCCATCAATTCAAACATTTCGACAGTCCAAAGTTCAGGCTGAGTTTCTGGGGCAAATGCATCAAAATATATAAGATCAAACTTCTTATTGATTGGAATATCAAAAAAATCAATCTCCAATTTATTTAGTTGGAAATTTGTAGACAATTGGGTAGTTTTATTCCAATCAGCTTGGTGTATTTGATTATATTTTTGTAGCTCAATACCAGCAATTGAATTTAATTGAGCACCAAAATCTTCTACAACGACCTTGTCAATTGGGAACTTTTCCAAAGTCGTATAGTCCACATGCAAGCCATGATGATCAGCGTATTGAATAGTTGCAAGACAATTTAAACCAGTGCCAAAACCAATTTCCAGAATTTTTAAATTCTTATTCTTTTGAGCAACGAATTCCAAACCGGACTTTATAAAAACAACATCAGTTTCTGTCCAAGCCCCATGGATAGAGTGATAATGGGCTTGAAATCTACTTGAATATAAGGTAGGAGAATTATCTCCTGTCGTTTTGATAGTATTTGACATATGGGCAGAAAAAAAGCCGATAAAACCGGCTTTTAACTCTTTAGTTAAATATTTAAAGATTAGGAATTATGTTCCGTACTCTAATATTATTACTCAAAAATGCTAAAGTTGATCACTTTAACGACATTTGAAACAGAAGTATTATAAGGACATCCATAACCTCTATTACAAGATGATGTGCCCATAACTACTGTAGCTAATAAGATAAAAGCGAAAAATTTTCCTAAAAGATTCTTCTTATTCATGGTATTATAATTTTAAAGAAAGTACAAAATTACTAAAAGTTGGGATTAATTAACATATTAACGAAGAAGTTTGTAAAATATTCTTAGAATCTTCGTAAATGTTTGTGTGTTTGGTGCGAAATGTGTGACTAAACAAAGTATTTTAATTCATATAAATATGATAATCAATATATTATCTGCATGTTAAAATTTTATTTCAAAATTTAATTGCAAATATTGAGAGCTTCATTATCTTTGCTCCCGCTAACAAGCAAATTTGATCGATGGTGTAACGGTAGCACTGCAGTTTTTGGTGCTGTATGTCAAGGTTCGAATCCTTGTCGGTCAACAAAAAAAGGTTTTCAATTAACATTGAAAGCCTTTTTTGTTTTAATAGCATTCTCGGTTTATTTTAGAAGCAGCCACCTTTTCCCAATAACCAGTATAATATTACGAACAGTATGATAGTTCCAAAACAACCACCACCCCATTTCCATGCGGCAACTCCCGCGACCAATCCTCTTAAAAACGACATATTTATATATTTTTGATTTCAATTCTAACAATCTTCAACTTATAAATAGTTCAATTATCATTTAAATTATGTTCTAATTAATTTTATAATTGACAATTTTACCTGCCATAATCGCTTGTATTACAATTAATTAGATTATTCATGATTACATCTCATTAAATCAAAAATTAAAAAATCAGTTAATCAATCAGAATCTTATACTATTCATCTCTAATACTGATATACTCTAATACTGTCATACTATAATACTGTAATACTCTAATACTGTTAATACTCTTCTCATTCTCGTCGTATCACGACCATTTCGCTCGTATTATAGTCAGATTTTAATACAATTTCATTGAACTTGCCTTTTTCATTCTTCCATTTGATAGCACAAGTATTGGGAGGAATGGAACCTAGGTTGTCTGCATAAAGTATCAAATAGTTGTCCTTTCCCTTTTCTAGTGTGAGATATAACCTTATTGGTTCCTTAGTGATCAATTGCTTCTGGAGAATCCAGGTACCATTAAAATTGAGTGAAATGGTATCATGGTCAAACTCTTGATTATCATAAACTTCGATCAATAACTTTTCAACTGATGATGTAATCAACTTACTTTTATCTGCAATAACTTCTCTATTTTCAACAACTTTAGGAGGTTCTTGAACAGCCACCTTCTTCTCCTCTTCAATAATTTCTTTAGGCCTAATTACTTTATAAAAATGTGGTCTTTCAAATTGATATTCAAATGTTCTTCCATTGATCTTGATCCATTCATTACCTCTCTCAATGACTCCGGTACCATATTTATTGGTCGTTCCTGCCAACAATATATTGTAAAAGTAATAGCAAGGTCCATATTGATCATATTCAGCAGGGATAGATTGGTTTTTGCTAAATGCTTCGACGTGACCAATTTGTTTATCCAGAATGGTCTTTAATTCGTTGAGTACAGACGCCTGTTGTTTGTTTAATGCTTTGGTGTCAACAATTGAGAGCGCTTGCTTTAGAGTTTTAGCATTTTTTATCAAAGTACTCATAGAGTTAACTGCACTTGAAGTATTCTCTCTGCGAAGTGCATCAAATGTCAAATGCAATGAAGTGGAATAATTGTTGAATGGAACAACAAATGATTTATTAAAGGCATCATTTTTCTTAGCTTCACCTGAAAACTTAGACAACAAAATAGAAAGTTGTTTTCTTTGGCTTTCAAATTCATCATATTTTAGGACACATGCATCTAAGGCTGCATAAATGTTTTTAAGATTGGAACGCTGTTTGAGATCTGTATTTGCTATTAAAGTTCCTATGGAATAACGTTCCTTTTCAAGATCATCAAGAATAGCTTTCATATTTCCAATTATCGTATTAGCTGGCGTGGCATACTTCGCCGGCAGTATAGCTGATTCTTTTATTGCCATAGCATACAGATCGGATGGAGATATTCTGTAAAATGAACCGCTTTCATCTTGAAAAATATTCTCCGGAAAGTCTTCATTGGAAAACAAATTTAGCTGATATTGCGGGAGATCAACGTATTTATTTATTTCCTGATTATACAATTCAAGCAATCGATGAATTATCAACATTCCATGGGCACTTTCATTGCTAAAGATGACATAATTATTAATTGCTCTGGCCTCAGAATCAAGCTGAGTTTGTGCTTGTGAACTGGCAGGACACAAAAATAAAATCACTAAAAAAGTAAGTAGATGCTTCATATATTTTTTTCGGAACTTAAATACGTATTCAATAGTTTAATAGAAAATCAATTTTTAAAAATGATTTATATCTTTAAGCGGACTTGCAACGATCTTGTTATCCACATTCAAAGTTAATTAAATACAAATTGTTAAAGATCAAAAATACGGTTATTATCAAGATAATACGACTTAATGTTTTGTTATTGTTATATTTTGGGTTCACACAAAGTTCAATTGGCCAAGGTAGAATAGTCGATGCTGAAACTCTTGAAGCTCTTCCCTTCTCAGCTGTTATGAATTTGAGCAAGCCAGAAATCATGACCATTTCTGATATCAATGGTTACTTTACCCTGCCTACAAAATCCATTGGGGATAGCATCCTAATAAGATATGTTGGATATGACACGATTAGAACTATTTTTACCAAAGACAGTGTCGTATACCGACTAACAGCTTCACAAAATGAACTAAAGGAGGCCGTCATTACAGCTGATGACGGACCTGCTATCGCAGTAATAAAAAAAGTCCTTAAGAACAGACCCAACCTTAGCATAGTTGACATTGATTTTTACCAATGCCGGATTTATACGAAGAACATAGTGGGATTTAATACAAATGATGACTCAATTAGCATTAAAGGATTGTCTGCTACAAAAAAATATCCATCGACTTTTTTTATTGCGGAATCACTTGTAGAAAGACAATATGAGAAAAGGGATAAGGTTTTCGAAAGAGTCATCGCCTCTTCAGCCGCTGGTTTAAAAGATGCTGAATTTGCAATCATGCCGGAAGATGTTCAGAGTCTTAACTTTTACAGGGATTATCTGAATATTTACAATAAAGATTATATCAATCCTATCTCTCCCTTATCATGGTATAAATATCATTTCAACCTCGATAAGGTATATGAAGAAAATGGTGACACCCTTTATAAGATTGATTACTGGCCGAAATCCAACAGATTCAATTGCTTTAAAGGAATGATGGTAATTTCTGACAAAGGCTGGGCAGTGCAAAAGATAAGGATAGAAAATGCATCAAATGAAATATATCCTTTCATCCTACAGCAGGAATACAAAACAGTAGCCGGACAATGGTTTCCATTAAAATTTACTGCTAATTTGTTATTTCCATCAGCAGTAGATAAAGATATTCCTTTCAAAATTACTCAAACGAGTATTTTCGACAACGTTTCTTTTGAACCAAAAGCACTTAATTCAAACAAATCAAATAAAACAATTTTTGACCCAAACGCTGGTCATAATCTTGATAGTCTTAGATTTATACCTCTTGAAAAAACTGATAGTAGCGCTTACATATTTGGAAATTATATATATGACGAAACACCAATTGGTTATGTTTTAAAGAATATGAATTTTTTTATTAATTATCAGATACCTGTAGGTCCTGTCGCCATCGAAGCTTTTTCTTTGTACAGAAGAAATTTATTTGAAGAAAATAGATTCGGGCTTAGTTTACTTACCAATATGAACATGATGCCACATCTTCAATTTGGAGCTTATGGTGCCTATGGTAGTTCAGATAAAGAGTTTAAATATGGAGGATCTGTGGCATGGCACTTTGATAAATTACAAACTAATTCGGTAAAATATTCTTACCAAAACGATATAGAAAGTAACCATTTATTCAGATTCAGAAATGTGTGGTTCGATCGATATTACAGTAATTTGTACAATAAAATTGAAAACCACGAACTTAGTTATCGATACCAAAGAGCACCAAACAATTTCTATTTAAATTTTAACAGAAAAACAATAGACCCTCTTTATAATTATGTATTCCAAGGACATAATGGGGATGATCGTTCTCCTTTTACCAACAGTGAAGCTTCTCTGGGATATAATTATTACAATGGAAGGCAGGTTAATTTTTTTAATACCTGGTATATAGTTCGTAATATCAGTTATCCGATAATTAATATAAACTTAAATGCAGGTTTTAAAGGATTGTTGAATGGTGAATTTGAGTACCAAAGTCTTGAGGTAAATATCAATAAAGTCTTTAGATGGACTCTAATTGGTAATACTAACTTTACTGCACAGGCGGGATATATGTTGGGGCAACCTCCAATATGGAAACTATTCAATGCACCGGCTTCCAGAACAGGAAGTTTTACTATCCAGGCACCTAATTCATTCCAAACAATGCCTGCCAATGTATTTTGGTCAAATAAATTCGCACATTTATTTGTAGAGCAAACTATTGGCAAACTTTTCGTAACAAAATTCTCAATGCCTGAGCTATTTCTGGCATATAACGCTGGTTGGGGTAAACTGGATAAGGCCAATAATCATGAAGGTATTGTATTGAGAGATTATTCTAATGGTTTCCATGAAATAGGAGCAGGTTTTAATTCCCTCATCAGGATACCAATATACGATTGGTTTGCATTTGGTATTAATGTAGGTGGTTATTATGATCTTACCAGTAGGGCTCCTCTTAATTTAGGTGAAAATTTTGTTGTTAAGGTAGGTTTTGGATTTTTATATTAAAGCATTTAATCCTTTTAAAACAGTAAAGATCGTAATTAGTCTCTGCCCGCATCATATTGATATACTATCATACTCAAATACTGCAGTACTCTAATACTATTATACTCTTAAAAAGGATAATTCAGCGCCAGGTTATATTCAAGCCTACCCAATCTATTATTAAAATTAAAATAAGGATCATATGTACCCGTAATCTTATCCTTGTAAGGATTCTTCAGTATGGTTCCAACATCTAATCTAAACACAAAAAATTCAAGATCTGCTCTCAAACCCAATCCGGATCCTATAGCAATCTGTGTCCACGGTTGATCATTAAAGTTGAATCTAGAGCCCGGATTGACATCATTATCACTCGTTAAAGACCATATATTGCCAGCATCAAGAAATAATGCACCTTTAAATATGTAAAATAAAGGAAATCGGATCTCAGACAGAAATTCAATTTTAAGATCGCCTGTTTGATAGTATGGACCATTCTCAAAATTTTCCAATTGAACTGGATCCTGATAACTTCCAGGGCCAATCTTTCTAATAGGGAAGGCACGTAAACTGAAGGGACCACCGATCTCAAATTGTTTGAGATATGGCACCGACTTGCTGGAACCAAAAGGATATGCTGCACCGATTCCAAATTTGGCAGCAGCCATTATATTGTTAAATAATCTCTTAGTCTGGGATGCTTCGGCATAAAATTTTGCAAACTTTGAAAACTCAACAGTATTGAACAACTTCCATTCCTTATCCTTGCTAAAGATTTTATTGGCTAGACTTACCTCCGCACCGGACACTTCAAAATAAGCTGCTAATCTTTGATTCTGGCCATATAAATCATCCACAGACTTATAAGTGTAAGTTAAGTCTCTGAGTAGTAAACCTGTAAATAATCTGGGATTCTCAAAGCTCTGCTTTAAAAATAGATTTTTTTCCAGAACTTCCTGATAGTTGGAAAAAACAAATGGTTTGAAATAGTTGATACCAACATGATTCCATTTGTAATGATGTTCATTGTCCTGTATCACATCAAAACCATAAGAACCATTTAGATTATAATATCTATACCAGTTCGTAAAATTAACAAATTCAAAATCAGCACTAATATTAGTAGTCACTCTATCATCGAGCGTTGAGATGAATTTTTCACTCAATAATCTTCCATTTTTAGTAGGTATTTTTTTCATAGTGGAAATAATTCCAAGAAAATCCAAAAACCTCGGTACACTCAGACTATTTTGAAATCTAAAATCCACCCTATTAACTAATGAGTTAAAACTTGTTTCATAACCTACACTTAAATTGGAACGAAGAGATTCTCCGCCATTGAACAGATTTCTTTTTACAATAGATGTACCTGCCTGGACTGCAACTGAAAACAACTTTGTAGTGGATGTTCGCAGATTAGCATAGTTGAGGTCAATGTCATAGGAAACATCCATCGTTTTGGCTGGAGGCAAATAAATATCAACATTAAGTAAGGTAGTATCTCCATCATCAATTACTTGATTCACATTAATATACCTAAAAAGTCCAAGTCGGTTTAGCTGTCTGTAAGTGCGACTAAAATTCTCTTTTGAGTAATAATCTCCATTTTTAAGGTATACGTACTGCAATATAGTAGAAGGTTTGACTTTGAAATCCTTATTGATCTGCAGAAAACGATAGTTGTTGACCATTGTATCCAAATTATAAAGCTTGTTATAATTAGGATCGAAATCACTATGGATGTTGACTCTACCAATTTTATAACGCTGGACTACCTTTCGGTCATCTGTTTCGTTTATACGGAAGGCAGCATTCACTTCTAATCCGATACTATCAGCGACAAGGGGTCCTACCAGGCTAGGATCAAAATAATAAAATCCATTATTTAACATTAATTCTGTCACACGAAGCTTCTCTTTCTGATAATTCAGATCTGATACAACCTCTCCCCTCTTAATAAAAGACATATCCCAAAATGGAGAGAGAAAAACCGCTAGTTCCGGTTCTCTCACTTCATATGTAATATCTCTGAAGGTATATTGACTTTTAGGTTCTGCAATATATTTTACTGAGCCAAACTTTCCTTTTTTAATTGAAGTTTCATAGGTCACTTTTGCATCAAAATAACCTTCTTTTTGTAGAAAATTGGTCATAGAGTTTTTGATGGATTCAATAAAGACTGTATCAAAAAACACAGGCTCCTTTGATATCATTTGATAAAATGTGCGTCTGATGGCCTTTGCAGAATCAATTTTTCCTTGATTTTTGTAATAAGTATAAATCGCCTCCCTTTTAAAAGGTTTTATATTAGTTAAGGCAATTAGATTTTCCTTGAGTAGAGTCTTTTCATTAGATTTGAAATTGCCTTTAAGTTCAACAGTCTCATTTTTAAGATAAATTTGGTCTTCATTTAAAAATTGAGTGACATTACATCCTGAAAATATCATGAGGCACATGAAACAAACACTGAAAAGGATATATTTGCAAGAATTCTTATTCAAGACATCATTTTGATGATAAACGAAAAAATTTCTAAAAATTACTTAAAGGTACTTACTTCACTGAATTCCAAAAAATTTAGGCAAAAGTACCAATTATTTATTGTCGAGGGCGAGAAAATTGTATCTGAGCTCATGCTCAATAATCCTCAGCTAATAAAATATCTAATAATTAATGAAGATTATACCGGCAATCCAATAATATTAAACAAATTTAATATATATTGGGCAGATAATGTTCAATTTAGTAAGATATCTTCAATGTCCACTCCACCACCTATCTTGGCTATTTGCGATATGGATGAATATCATAAAATTAACGTTGAAGACATCTTTGCTTTCCATCTTTATCTTGATAATGTCAGAGATCCAGGCAATATAGGAACAATCATCCGAACAGCAGAATGGTTCGGAATTCAGAAGATCTATCTTTCTGATGGCAGCGTCGACTTATTTCATCCGCGTCTTATCCAATCTTCCATGGGCAGTTTTTTCAGAGTTTCATGCTCCATTCTGCCAAATGAAGACATACAAAAACTTAAAAGGCCCTTAATAGGTGCTGTAATGGATGGCATGTCACTTAATAAATGGCATCAACCCAAGGAAGGTACTTTGATAGTCGGCAATGAGTCAAATGGTTTATCTCAAGAGATTATAGCGGCACTTGACCAAAAAATTAAAATAGATCATGCTTCAACCAATAATGCTGAATCTTTGAATGTGGGAATAGCTACAGCCGTATTGTTATATGCTATCAGTTTGAAGATGTAATACGAAACAGAATTATATTATTGACTAATATTTTGTCGTATAATACCGAGCTGAAAGTCGTTTGACCAAATTTATTTGGGCTATTACGAATTTCCATTCGGTATAAAATGGAAGTATGTGAAATGTAATTGCTAAGCTTCAGCTACTATTTGCAGATTTTAATAATACCTCTATCTATTTTTATAATCATTTATCTGTAGTTGGTTATTGATGATCTCCGCTGGGGAAAACTTTCTAAGTATTTCTTCATACTCAGTATTTAAAATAATAACTCAAGTTTCGGCAGTTAAGAAACAAAGGTAGATGGCTGATGTTAGATGTTAGATGGAGGTTAGTCAATTGATCCATATTTTTTCTTTAAAAGGTTTAATAGAAAAAATATCCATCTGATTGGTGGAAAGCCATCTAAAATCTACCCCGCCTTGTTCGGCGGACAAGCTTCTAACATCTAACATTTTATTAAAATTTAAAAAAAACCTTCAATAAGAAAAATTTGACTACCGAAACTTAAGATAATAATTAAGTAAATATGTCGTTTGACATTGTAATAAATGCATAATAGGTTTTGAATATATGTTATAAACCAATTAACACTTAATCATTAGATTGAACAATTCAATAAATCTGTTTGAAATTAATTTATAAAAAACATATGATATATTTTTTAAATATATTATCTTTGTTTTTTTAAAGATTAAAACAACGCTACAAAAAATAATCTATGCACTTTTTCCAATTGTTTTTATTGCAAATAGTAGATACTACTGCGACACAATCCATAGCATTACCAACCACGAAACTTACTTTTTTCGAATTAATGTTGAAAGGTGGCGTGATAATGATTCCACTTCTTATTCTATCGATTATAGCCTTCGCGCTTATTATAGAAAGATGGTTAGCAATATCAAATTTAACTAAGGTAGAAGCAAATTTCTTCAATAACATTAAATCAATGCTGTCCAATGGCAATGTTAGAGGAGCTCAAGACTTTGCAGAATCAAATAATTCATCCATAGGAAAAGTAATCGCTGAAGGAATCAGATACATTGGGTATCCATATTCTGAGATAGAAACTTACATGAGTGATACTGCCAATATCGAATTGGGCAAAATGGAGAGTAAACTTAATTACCTAGGTATAATTGCCGGTATAGCGCCAATGCTAGGTTTCGTTGGAACGATTGCCGGTATCATAAAGATATTTTATAATATTAGCGTTACAGATAATATCAGTATAGGAGTCATATCAGGTGGTCTATATGAAAAAATGATTGCTTCGGGATCAGGTTTGATCGTAGGTATATTTGCCTTCATTGGCAATCAATTGCTACAATCTAAGATCGACTCATATGCTCTAAAATTGCAGGAAATGGTTAAATCATTCAGATCTGTACTACTACAAAAGGCATAATTGATAACAGATTTTCAAAAAATTATTATCAATGTTTTTAAACTATTCTGATGAAATTAAATAATAGAAAAAGAAATAAACCTCACGTTTTTACAGATTCGTTGAGTGATATTATGTTCTTTTTATTGCTCTTTTTCCTGATCGTTTCTACTGTAGCTAACCCTAATGTCGTCAAAATACTTCTGCCTAAAGCTGGTTCTACTGAGGTATTGAGTAAAAAACAAATCACGTTGACAGTTACAACTGAGAAAAGGTATTTTATCGATAAAAAGGAATACTCTTTCGATGAGCTTGAAACTGCAGTTCAGGAAGCTACAGCCAATGTGACAGAACCCACTATCATGTTAAGATTGGATAAAGATCTTGTGATCCAGGATCTGATAGATGTAATGTCGATTGGTGCAAAACTTAAAATCAAAATGGTCCTGGCGACAGACAAAAAAGGATAAAAGTAAATATTAGAGATTAGCAGTTGGATAAGATCATAAATGTTGGATTGAGTGCATTCGGAATGAGTGGTAAACTATTTCATGCTCCCTTTTTTCATGCTCATCCAGGTTTTAACCTTAGGAGCATTGTAAAAAGATCAGAACAAAGTCCAGAATCAAAATATCCAGCAACTATTATTTTATCTGATTTTGAACAATTAATCATCGATCCAACGATTGATCTAATTGTCATTAATACACCAATACAGCTTCATTTTGAACATGCTAAAGCTGCTATCATCCATGGTAAAAATGTCTTAGTCGAAAAACCATATACTGTAACAAGCGCTGAAGCAAGATTACTCAATCAACTTGCGATTGAAAATAATGTAAGTCTTACTGTTTTTCAAAACAGAAGATTTGATAGAGATTACTTAGCGGTGAAGGATATTTTAAATAATGGGCAGCTTGGTAAGATCCATGAAGTAGAAATTCGATTTGATAGATTCCGACCGAAGGCTGGTGGGAAATTGCACAAAGAAGCAGATCTTCCAGGTTCAGGAGCTCTGTATGATCTTGGCTCCCATATTATTGATCAGACATTACAACTCTTTGGTCAACCATTGTCTGTGTATGCTGATCTAATGATAATTCGTGAGGATGTACAATCGGATGATTATTTTGAACTAATTTTATATTATCCTGATCAGTTGCGTGTCCGCTTGATCAGCAATGTCATGACAAAAGAAATAGGTCCGGGTTATGTAATTCACGGTGAACATGGATCTTTTATACAAAAGAGATCTGATGAACAAGAATCTGCGCTGCTTTCCGGAGTTAAACCACATCATGAGCCTTGGGTACCTGAATTAAATGAGCCGGATGGTTTGCTGCATGCACTGGAAGGTGAAATATTTGGAAAGACAAACACCTTTTCTGCTCCGGGTAATTATATGTTATTCTTTGATGAATTATATAATTACATAGCAAAGAATGATGTTAATCCGGTAACTGCTTCAGATGCTATTCAGACAATAAGCCTGATAGAAAAAGCATTCGAATCAAATCAAAGAAAAATCCTTGTTAACTTTTGATCAGGAAACAATCTGACCGATAGCTTCACCAAATCCAACTCTTATTTCTCCATTAATTGCATAGCCCCTTAATGTAACGATGTCGCCATCCAAGAGATACGTTCTGGTAGTTCCATCATTCAATTGCAAAGGTTTTGTCCCATTCCAGCTTAATTCCAGTAAGGAACCAAAACTATCTGGCGATTCGCCACTGATGGTTCCGGACGCCAATAAATCACCAATATTCATATTACAACCATTGACAGTGTGATGTGCTAGTTGCTGGGACGGATTCCAATAAAGATCTTTATAGTTCGTCTTGCAAATCTCTGTTTCGACTCCTAAGGAAGATTGTAATGAAGCAGAAATATTTATATCAAAAGACTTATCTCCTTCAGTAACTAAATATTCAAGAACTTCAGTAATCTTATCAGGGCCGCTAGTCCTAAAAGGCTCTAATGCTTCCATCGTAACTATCCAGGGAGAAATTGTAGAGCCGAAATTCTTGCCTAAAAAAGGTCCAAGCGGCACATATTCCCATCTTTGTATGTCCCTTGCTGACCAATCGTTAAATAAAACCATTCCAAAAATATAATCTTCTGCCTTTGCTGCAGCGATTGAATCCCCGAGTAGAGTTTTTTTACCAATAACAAATGCCATTTCTACTTCAATATCCATTTCTTTTGTTGGCCCAAAACTGGGAATACCGGTTTCTTTATTTGGAATTTGGCCTTTGGGTCTCTTTATAGGAGTGCCTGAAACTACTATTGAGGAAGATCTGCCATGGTAAGCCACAGGAAGGTGGAGCCAATTGGGCATTAAGGCATTGTCAACTCCCCTGAACATAATGCCTACATTGGTCGCATGTTCTTTGCTGGAATAAAAATCAGAATAGTCACCAATATTCACTGGAAGTGACATTTCAACGCTCTTAGCATCGAAGAAAACATCTTCAAAATCATAATTAAATCCGGAAGCGAAGGTTTTATCAGCACAAAACTTTTGAATTTTAAATCGGATTGAATTTGTCACTGGTTTTCCCAACTCGATAAACTCATTGAGTGTCTCACCAAGAAAAATCCCATAAGGAAGTTCATCGTCAACAAATATGCCTATGTCTTGCAGCGCATCCAGATCAATTACATGATCACCAATGCGACTTACAATTTGAAATTGACCATTAATGCGACCTATTCCAAAAGGGATATTATAAATTGAAAAATCAGAATCCTGATCTATATTTAACCAACTCGTCATGTTATTATTTAAGCTATTGTTGAACAGATTTTTTTAACAGTTTGGGTGTCACCCATCGTATAATAGTGCAAACATTCTATACCGCTCGCCTTGAGCTCTTTAGATTGTGCAATGCACCATTCAGTGCCAATTGCTTTTAATTGATCATCAGTAGTTGCTTTTTGAGCCTCTTTCACAAGGTCATTCGGAAGATTTACATAGAAATGTCTTGGAATGGAGTTCAGTTGATAAAGCTTGGTCAATGGTTTCAGTCCAGGTATGATTGGTACATTAATCCCTTTCTCTCTGCATGCTTTAACAAAAGAGAAGAAAGCTTGGTTATCAAAGAACATTTGTGTGACGATGTAATCAGCACCAGCATCAACTTTAGCTTTCAGGTAATCAAGGTCCAGGTCAAGATTTGGTGATTCAAAGTGTTTTTCAGGATAACCGGCTACACCAATACAGAAATCAGTTTTACTCCCCTTTTCTATGTTGGAGTCCAGATAAGTTCCTTGATTCATGCCATCTATCTGCTTTATGAGGTCTACTGCATAATGATGACCATTGGTCTCAGGAATAAACTTATCTTCAAATTTTCTTGCATCACCTCTCAATGCCAGTACATTTTGCACATTGAGAAAATTGAGATCGATCAAAGCATTCTCAGTATCCTCTTGTGAGAATCCACCACATATCAGGTGCGGAACAGCATCGATACCATAGCGATGCATGATAGCGGAACAAATGCCGACGGTTCCGGGACGTTTTCTGATGGAAGTTTTTTGATAATAACCACTTGGTTGCATTTGGTATAAAAACTCCTCCCTATGATATGTAACATCAACGAATGGTGGTTTAAATTCCATTAATGGGTCCAGAGTTTTAAATATCGTCTGCATACTGCCACCTTTCAATGGAGGAAGTATTTCAAAAGAAATTAGAGTTTTGCCTTTTGCTTCGGCTATGTATTCAGTTACCTTCATTAAATCTTGTTAATATTGATGCCAAAGGTAAGATTTGTTGTATAAAATTGTAATATTTGAAGTGTGAAGTAAATATCAAATATTTAAAAATGTATTACAATGGATAATTCAAACCCTAATTTTAAAAATATTTTTCTGGAACGTGCGGGAATACTTAAGCGATTTCTAAATTATGTGATCGATTTAATTGTTTTTGTTTTAGTCTTTGGATTCATTCTATTAATCTTACTTCCAAAACAAATAGTACAAGACGTTGAAAATATAAATCCTATATATAGTAATTTACTATATACAATTGTATTTGGTATTTTTATTGGCACAGCAGAGGGATTATTAAGAGGAAAAACATTTGGCAAGTATTTAACTAAAACACTTACTGTAAATAAGGATGGCAGTAAAATCGATTTCATAACGGGTTTTATGAGAGGCTTGATCAAAATTATTCCATTTTGTCCATTATCTGCTTTAAGTTCTATACCTCATCCATGGCAGGATACTTGGTCCAAGACAGTTGTAATAGATGTCAGATTAACACAATTTCATAATCTCAACCTTTTTAATGAAATAGGAAAGGAAAATAATAATTAGTAACTCAAGTTTCGGCGTTAATAATAAGTTTTAAGATTATTGCTACTACTCAAAATAAATTAGAAATTAAAAATTAGAAGTTAGTTCACCTGGAATGCTTTGCTTCCAAAACCAAAATGATAACTTAAAAAAAAGGGAACGTAGATACCGCTGATATTTATGATATAAAAAGTTGTTTAGTACAATATCCCCTTCTGCAAGAGGGGGCCAAGGGGGAGTTATTGATATGTATAATTTTTATTATTTACATATTATTGATTAACAGTGTTTTGAGATGAGTTATATAAGAGAATGAAACTTCGAAAATTGAGTCTAGCAAATAAAACCATTCAGAAGTTTTTATATGAACTTTACAATATTTATATCTTTGACTATCTTTATATTAACCAACTACGAAACTTAAATTCTTTAATTAATTTCAGACATTTTAATGACTAGCATTCGATTCTTACCTTGGATGTCTTTTTGTAATTTTGCGCTACTGTAGCCAATATGAATAGCTAAATCAAGTATTTCATTTGCGAAGAATTCATTGCACTCCATTAATATCGCACCGTTAGCTGAAAGGTGAATTTTGGAGAATTCAAGAATTGCTCTGTAAAATTGAAGGGCATTATCAGAGAAAAGTGCTAACTCTGGTTCATATCTGAGTGTGCTTGCACTCATTCTATCACTTTCCCAATGCTCAATATATGGTGGATTACTTATTATAAGATCAAATTTAGTTTCAAAATGTTCTTTTGGGTCTAGGATATTATCTTCAAAAAGTTGAATTTCTGTTTTATGAAAATTGGAATTTATTCGAGTTACCTCAAGAGCTTCCTTAGAAACATCCATTGCAGAGACCCCTAAAACCGGAAGATTCTTCTTAATCGTTACCGCAATACATCCACTCCCTGTGCCAATATCCAATACATTTTTGTAACCATACTTCTTAGCAAAATCAATTGCTATTTCTACCAACTCTTCTGTTTCAGGGCGTGGAATAAGTACTCTTTGATCAACAAAAAATTCAACTCCGTAGAACCAAGATTTACCTGTGATGTATTGCACAGGCTCGTCATTTAATACTCTTTGGAGCGCATTGTCTAATATGATGGTTTCTTCTGTTGTTAAATTTTCGAGCTTGAAGGCGGCTTCTTTGCCTAATAGATCCAATAGTAAGACCTTCAGGATGGAAGCTGATTCATCCGAACCATGAAGGTTATCGAGCAACTCTAATTTGATAGAAATCGAATCCTTCATTTTACAATCTGAAGTTAGAAGTTAAAAATTAGAAATTAGAATGATGATCCCTTAGTTGTAATCAACAAACTATATTACTTAACCAGATCGAACAGGTTATAAAGTTTAAAAATCTATTAAAAATAATACCTCAACTTTAATCATTATCTCAAGTTTCGGCAGTTAAGTAATAAAGGTAGATGGCTGATGTTAGATGATAGATGCTTGCCCGACTAGCCAAAGTGACGGCGGGGAGTTTAGTCAATTGATAGATATTTTTTCTTTAATAGGTTTAATAGAAAAAATATCCATGTGATTGATGGATCCCGCAGTTGCGGGACTAAAATCTACCCCGCCTTCGCTATAGCTTTGTCGGACAAGCTTCTAACATCTAACATTTTATTAAAATTTAAATTTTCTCTTAAACGAAACTTAAGTCATTAATAATGATAATTTACTCCTCTTCTTCTTCGCTAATGATTGGATGGATCATTGGTAGATGGATAAGTACACGTTCTTCTCTGCTTATAGTAGCAAACCCTAGAATACCACCAGATGCATTAGCGATTCTGTGCGCAAAGCTCAGATAGTCCTGATATAATCTTCTTGATACAGAATTTGGCAATTTATCGAAAACCGCATTAACTCGTGATATTTGATTGGCATAAAGATCTTCAGATTCTCTTGAAATTGTTGCCGTGGTGCGAGCATCAGTCAATTTCTGAGTAAAATCCTGACCGATTTCATCATAAAACTCATAAAAAATATGATTTGCTTCATAGCCCCTGACTTTAATGGTATTGATAGCTTCGTTTATTTCAGCATCATTAAGATTCCCTTCAGCTGATGCAATGAGCAAAGTGATAGAGACGAAAGCATCTTTAAGTATCTGTCTATCTTCTTGAGATAATGTATCAAAGTATTTTGCCATTAGGATTTAGTATTTTTAAACTAATTAAGGAAAAATTGTTAGATATTTACATAATAAATTACCTAAATACCTCACAAATATATACTCTTGTTTCTAATTTCATCCTTTTAAAAATAAAATTTTGGCAAAAAATTCAAAAGGCAGCCATTCAACCAAAGGAGATGGAACTACTCCGCTGATGCGCCAATACAATGATATTAAATCAAAATATCCCGACGCCCTGCTGTTGTTTAGAGTGGGAGATTTCTATGAGACCTTTGGAGAAGATGCTGTCAAAGTAGCGTCAATACTAGGTATTGTGCTTACTTCAAGGAATAATGGAGGAAATGATGTTGAACTTGCCGGCTTCCCTTACCATAGCTTGGACATTTATTTGCCTAGACTGGTAAAAGAAGGCTATAGAGTAGCTATATGCGATCAACTTGAGAAACCAAGTAAAGAGAAAAAAATTGTAGCTCGTGGCGTCACTAATGTTATCACACCGGGGCTTACACTCGATGATTCAATACTTCATTCCAAAGCAAATAACTACCTGTGTGCCATACATATAGAAAGGGAAAATGAATTCGGTGTATCTTTCCTGGATCTGTCCACTGGAGAATTTATGATCGCAGAAGGCAACCAAACAGTCATCGAAAGTCTTTTTCAACGTTTTCAGCCTGCCGAGATTATTTTTAGCAAAAAGGATAAAAGGAAAATTCTGGACATCATAAAAGATCAATGGCCGGTATTTCATATTGATGACTGGGTATTTGTCCATGAAACCAGCTACAATAAGTTACTCAACCATTTCAAAGTCAGCTCTTTAAAGGGTTTCGGAATAGATTCAATGAATAGTGGGCAAATAGCTGCAGGAGCGATCTTGCACTATATCGAAATGAATCAAAACAAGGAAATTTCGCACATCAATAAGATCACAAAGATTCCGCAAGAAGATTACATGTGGCTGGACAGATTTACGATTCAAAACCTTGAGCTTGTCACTGAATTACATTCTGAAGGGCGAAGCCTGGTGGATGTGCTAGATCATTGCTCGACTCCGATGGGTACAAGGATGATGCGCAAATGGATCTTACTTCCACTATTGTCTGAGAGTATGATCAACAGTCGCTTGAATATTGTTGAGTATCTGTTGTCTCACAAAGAACTTTGTATCCAGATCAGTTCCTTTCTTAAACAAATAGGTGATTTGGAAAGACTCATAAGTAAATCAGCTATGGGTAAAATTCAACCCCGAGAGACACTCCACATAAAGAAAGCTTTGCTTAGTAGTCATAATGTTCAATTATTGTTGCACGAGACTCAAGTTGAAGATCTGATTACCATGTCAGAGCTCATCAATCCATGCCACCATTTGATTAGTTCCATAGAAGATACTATAAAAGAGGAAGCTCCTACCCTAGTAATGAAAGGTAATTTCATCAAAGATGGCGTTGATGAAACGCTTGATGAATACCGCTATTTGGTGAAAAATGCTAAGCAAGTGATGCAGGAGGTATTGGATAAAGAAACTGAAAGTAGTGGAATTCCGAACCTTAAACTTGGCTTCAATAATGTATTTGGATATTATTTCGAAGTTACTGCAAGACACAAATACATTACTCCACCGGAGACATGGATACGAAAACAGACACTTGCAAATGCCGAAAGATATATTACTGAAGAATTAAAAGAGTTGGAAGTAAAAATTTTGCATGCAGAAAATGCTATGCAGGAGATCGAAGAGGCTTTATATGTTCAACTCATTATAAAAATCAATGAATATATAGAAAATATTCAAGCTACATGCGCCCAGCTCGGACGTCTTGACTGTCTTCTTTCATTTGCTCATCAAGCCAGAATGTTGGATTATAATAGACCCGAGTTCAACGATGAAGGTATAATAGAGATAATTCAAGGTAGACATCCTATAATTGAATCGATGATGGGTCATGATAAAACATATATTCCAAATGACCTCCTTCTTGATCAGAAAAGCCAGCAGATCATTATCCTAACAGGACCCAACATGGCAGGTAAGTCAGCTGTATTGAGACAAACCGGACTAATTGCTTTAATGTCGCAGATAGGGTCTTACGTACCGGCAAAAAAAGCCAAACTAAGCATTGTTGATAAATTGTTTACCAGGGTGGGTGCTTCTGATAACATCTCCGGAGGTGAATCCACTTTCATGGTAGAGATGAATGAGACAGCAAGCATCATGAATAATCTTACGGATAAAAGTCTTATTCTGCTGGATGAAATAGGACGTGGCACAGCTACATATGATGGAATAAGCATCGCATGGGCCCTGGCAGAATTTCTTCATGACAATGAAGCAGGAAAACCTAAGACGCTCTTCGCTACACATTATCATGAATTAAATGAATTAACTCATAAATTGGACAGAGTTAAAAATTTCAATGTTGCTGTAAAAGAAACAAAGGACAAGGTGATCTTTCTATATAAACTGGTAGAAGGAGGCAGCGAACATAGCTTTGGAATTCATGTCGCCAAGATGGCCGGTATGCCACAAAGAGTCATCGATAGATCTAATGAGATCATGCATCAGCTTGAAGAAAAATCCATAGCGCTATCCGGAAGCAGTAAGAAACAAACGAAAGAAATATTGTCAGCCCTCAAAGCACCGGTATATCAACTTTCTATCTTTGAAACAGATGACCCTTCTATAGGTGAAATCAGAAACATACTGCTGGAACTACAACCCGAGTTAATGACTCCAATCGACTGTCTTATTAAACTTAAGGAATTGCAGGAATTAGTCCAGAAGAGTTTGCTGGACAGTCTTTAACAATGTAAAAGTGAAAATTGAAAATGGAAAATGGAGCTAAGAATGGGCGGTCTTCTTTAATTTTGTGTTATTAATAAGCCTTATGGCTGATGGCCATTGGTCAATTGGTCAATTGGTCTTATTTGATAGCTAAGATAACTTTAATTTGAAAATTGATAATAGTTCAACAAAGCGGCATAATTCACTTATAAGTTTTTTTTATACTAGCAGGATCAATTTTCCTCAACCTCCTTTAAAAATAAAAATATTAGTGGATATTTCTGTCCACTAATAAATATAATAATTACCTTTGCATTGTAAATTACTACCAGATGTTTTCAAAAGCATGCGAATACGGCATTAGAGCAACTATCTACATAGCTGAGCAATCAATTAGTAACAGAAAAGTTAGTTTGAAAGATGTAGCCAAGGCAATTGAATCTCCTGAAGCATATACTTCAAAAATTCTGCAACAACTTTCCAAGCACAAAATTATCAACTCTTCAAAAGGGCCTACCGGAGGATTTTCGCTAGACAACCAATCGATGGAAAACATTACATTAAGCACTATTGTTTCTGCTATAGACGGCAACAATATATATACAGGTTGTGGATTAGGACTCAAAAAATGCAATGAGAAAATGCCATGCCCTGTTCACTTTCAGTTTAAAGAAATAAGAAATTCACTTAAACAAATGCTTGAAGAAACAAATGTTAAAGCATTAACTACTGGCTTGGCAAATGGGCTAACTTTCTTGAAGAGGTAAAAAAATTTATCATAATAGTGGACAACAATATCCAATATATAAAATAATGGAATCAAAAAGTATACTTAGCGAAACAGGCATTATCATTACAATAATCCTAGTATTAATTCCCTTAGTGGTTGCATCTATCATCATTATTTTAAAAGCATTTGCGGCTTTCAAGAATGTTATTAAAAGAAAGGAATTAGAGAAATTCAATACCTATTTAAAAAGATTAAGTCCTGAAGAAGCGCTTGAGTTGGAACAAAGACAAAAGGAACTCGAATTCAATCTAAAAAATAACGAATTAGCCGGGGATAATCCACCACAAGACAGTAAGGGTTTAATATCAAATGTTTCTGAAATAGCAACACTGCGTTTTATTGAGCAAAAGAAAAGAAGTCAACCAAGGCCAAATATTGAACCTGATCTTACAAAAATGATTTTATGGTATATTGGTTGCGCTATTGTATGGCTTTTATTTGGAACTACTGTAGGCGAATATGTTGGCATAAAGTTCGTCACACCAGATATAGACTCTTTTAGTTGGTTGAGCTTTGGCAGATTGAGACCTGTACATACGAATGCTGTTTTCTGGGGATGGTCATCACTGGCGATGATGGGATTGGCATACTATGTGGTACCAAGAGTAAGCAATGTGCCGATATTCAGCATAAAGATTGGTTATTGGACACTCGGCCTGATAAATGCATCAGTAGTACTTGGAAGTATATGCCTGATGGCAGGAATTAATAATAGTGGTGGAGAATACAGAGAATATATATGGCCAATTATGCTTCTTTTTGGTATTGGCATTATCATCTCATTAATTAATTTTTTCAAAACTATTGCTAACCGAACTTCCAAAGAAATATACGTATCCAATTGGTATATAATATCCGCAATGATGTTTGTAATCGTTATTGCAGTAGTAGCTTATGTTCCGACATGGCAGAACGGTTTGGGCGAGACAATTGTGCAAGGATATTACATGCATCAAGGTGTTGGAATGTGGTTTATGCTTTTTAGTCTTGGACTAATGTATTATTTTTTACCACAGCAACTAAACAAGCCTATATATTCATATAGTTTAGGAATTCTAGCATTTTGGACCCAAATTCTATTTTATACGCTTATTGGCACCCATCATTTTATATTTAGTTCAATTCCCTGGTGGCTTCAAACCATAGCTATAGTAGGAAGTGTCGGAATGATTATACCTGTGGTTGCAGGTACTACAAACTTTTTAATGACTTTTAAAGGTTCGTGGAATAAAATATCAGGAAGTTACACATTGCCGTTTTACTTGATAGGTATAATCTTTTATTTTACCGGGTCTTTGCAAGGCACTGCGGAAGCGTTTAGGTTTACTAATTTGGCATGGCATTTTACAGACTTTACTGTTGCACACTCACACCTGACGATGTATGGTATTATAGCTTTTATGCTTTGGGGATTTATTTATACCATCGTACCAAGGCTAACTGGAAGAGAACCTTCACAAATATTAGTAGGAGCACATTTTTGGTTGGCCTTCATTGGTCTTTTATTTTATACATTCCCTTTAATGTACGGCTCTACGCTCAAAGGATTAATGTGGATGGATGGTGCAGCATTCATTGATAGCGTGACACTTATGGCCCCATACTGGTTATGGCGTGCGATAGGTGGTTCGTTAATGTGGATCTCTCACATCATATTTGCTTATAATTTTTATGAAATGGTGAGCAAAAAAGAAAAAATAGAAATCCCTAAATCAGCTATAGAAATATTAAAAGCAAAATCTGAATTAGACAAAAAAACTAGTTAAACAAAATGGAATTTTTTGATAATCATAAAAAGTTATTTGGCACTGCGTTGGGGTTGTTTCTCTGGCTTACTTTTGTAGTTGCAATTCTACCTGCCATTAATAATCAAAAAAACAATGCTCCTCTGCCTAATGCGACTCCATTGACCAGTAGTCAAACTGCAGGAAAAAACATTTTTATTGCAAATGGTTGCGTTGCCTGTCATACCCAACAAGTTAGAAATGTTGATATGGATAAAATGTGGGGAAACAGACCTGGCATAGCAGCTGATTACGCTGGTAATAAAAGGACAGACTTTTGGAGAAATACTGCTACACTTATGGGGACAGAGCGAACCGGACCCGATCTAACCAATGTAGGAGTTAGACAAGGAAGTCTTGCTTGGAACTTGCTTCATTTATATCAACCAAGAGCTGTAGTAGAACAATCCATTATGCCAGCATATCCTTGGCTTTTCAAGGAAGTATATAGTGTTAATAAAGACGATGTCGAAGTAGTTGTTCCTGACAAATATAGAAAAGGTATAAAAGGTAAAATAATAGCAAGTCAAGAAGCACTAGATTTGGTAGCTTATTTACAAAGTCTTAAACAAACAGCTTTACCTGATGGCAAACCTGCCATGGAGTTCTTGTATAAAAAAGAAATAAAAAAAGATGCAAGTGGCATTGCCTCTAACCTGCCGGATGGTGGATTGCTTTATACTAAAAACTGTTCGAGCTGCCACCAAGCGAATGGAGAAGGCCTAAAAGGCGCATTTCCTTCATTGAAAGGAAGCCCTATAGTTTTGGGTGATGACCTGGATTTATTCGTTAATATAATTATGCTGGGATATGATGCTAGACCTGAATATTCTGTAATGAACGCAGTTGGAACAGACAACGAGTTAACTCCTGAGGAAGTTACCGCCATCATCAATCATGAAAAAACAAGTTGGGGTAATGAAGCAAAGCCAATATCAACTGAAGAAGTTAAGAAAATAATGGATTTCATAAAACTAACCGCTAAAGAATAGACATATGAGACTAAAAACATTTTTAATCTTTGTTTTTATTATATCACTTCATATTTTGTCAGCTTGTCCAGTATGTGAAAAACAACAACCAAAAATCACACAAGGGTTGACACATGGAGCAGGTCCACAAAGCAATTGGGATTGGTTGATCATTGGGGTAATATCAGCTATTACATTATTGACATTTATTTACTCTTTGAAATATTTGATCAAACCAGGTGAGCACAATTCAGACCACATTAAGCAATCTATCCTTAGTAAGTAAAAAGATGAAAGAAGATAAAAGCAGAATAACCATATTTGTTGACGATGATGCACAGCCAATTGCAGAATTAGCAGCACCGGTGCAATTTGAGTTGGATACACGCAAATTGATAGATGGAGAACATGTATTAAAAATTGTCAGTAAATCTCCAACTGGAAGAGAAGGTATAAAAAAGATAAAATTTATTGTTCGAAACGGACCAGCCATCTCTGTAGAGGGTCTATCAGACAATGATAATGTTGACGGAGTCTTACCTATCATGATCAATGCATACGACAAGGGGAATCAAAAGAAATTTGTAATAGATGGAAGTGAAACCCCCCAAAGTGTGCCTAGTTGGCTTTGGATAGCATTAATCGCATTTGTGGGGTGGGCAGCATATTTTATAATTACAAACTTTAGTCTTTAAATGAATACTAATAAAAAAAATGATATAAGCAATCTTACAGATGTAAAACTTCTCGTGGATAGCTTTTACGGAAAAGTTCGAAAAGATCCAATGTTAAAGGATATTTTCAACAACAAAATAGAAGATCGCTGGCCTGAACATCTTGAGAAAATGTACCGTTTTTGGCAAACCGTGCTGTTGGAAGAACACACATATATGGGAAGCCCATTTGTTCCTCATGCACAGCTGCCGGTTTCCAAGGAACATTTTGATAGCTGGATAAGCCTATTTTTCAGCACTGTGGACGAATTATTCGCTGGCGAAAAAGCTGAAAGAGCTAAATGGCAAGGCGGTAAAATGGCAGAAATGTTTCAGTACAAAATAGACTATTATAGGGGTAACCCTGCAGTCCCATTATTATAAGCTGACAATTAATATTGATTCAATAGTCCAAAGAGTATTGTGACATTCATATCTAAATTATCATACACCTTAATTAGCCCAACTATTTATTAAGAAAGAAATTATCAAAAAAATATAAAATGAATATCAAAGAAGATCAAATAATAGGAGAATTGGTAGCACAGGATTATCGAAGCGCATCGGTATTTAAAAAATATGGTATAGATTTTTGTTGCCAGGGGAATAGAACTATTTCTGATGCATGTATACCAATGAAAATAGATCCACAGTCAGTAATTAAAGATTTGGGCTCTGCTAATCAAGTGCAGCATTCAAATGCCACAGATTTCACTTCATGGCCATTGGATCTATTAGCTGATTATATAGAAAAGATACACCACAGCTATGTGAAAGAAAAAACCATTGAGATAAAACCTTACCTTGATAAAATATGTAGAGTTCACGGTGAAAAACATCCTGAATTATTTGAAATCAACAAACATTTTAATGCTACAGCTGAAGAGCTGGCACATCATATGATAAAAGAGGAAACAATTGTATTTCCGCAGGTAAGAATGCTTGTCAAAGCAAAGAGGGATAGTTCAGCAATAGAGAAGCCAAGCTTTGGTACAATACAAAATCCTATTCAAGTGATGATGGACGAACATACTGCAGAAGGTGAAAGGTTCAGATTAATAGCTGAGTTAAGTAATAACTACACACCTCCAGAAGATGCTTGCAGCACCTACAAAGTTACCTTTGCTTTACTCCAAGAATTCGAAGAAGACTTACATTTACATATTCATTTAGAAAACAACATTTTATTTCCTAAGGCTATAGAACTGGAAAAGACGATGCAATGAAAAACATAAGATCTAAAAGAATATATGAAGAACCAGTTAAAGGGGATGGATACAGAATCCTAGTAGATCGACTTTGGCCCAGAGGAGTAAGTAAAGAAGCTGCTGCACTAGATGAATGGGATAAAATTATAGCTCCTTCAGCAAACTTGCGAAAATGGTTTGACCATAAAGCTGAAAGATTTGATGAATTTACAAAACTCTATGAAGAAGAATTAGAATTAAATAAAGATGAATTACAGCGGATTCGCAATATTGCCAAAGACAAGATAGTTACTTTATTATATGCAGCTAAAAACCCAAAAGTAAATCATGTAATAATATTGCAACGCGTATTAACTAGAAAGCCATGACAAAATACTCGTATGATACTGTAAGTGAAGCAATTAATGATCTCACTATAAGAGGATACACTACAGATTTCAAACTATCGGTGGATGAAGAATGCTTAGTTTGCAACAAGACTGCCACAAGACTGTCTCCTAATGAATTTGAAATCGATGAAACATACAGATTTGAAGGAGATACTGATCCGGGAGATGAAATGATCATATTTGCCATTTCTTCCATTAAGCATGATATAAAAGGTATAGTTGTAAATGCATATGGTGCCTACTCTGACTCGAGTACAGCTAAGATCGTCGAGTTATTGCATAATCACATTAAGACAAAACCTATTAAACGAAATGAATTCCTAATTCCAATTAGTCGAGAGCATCATCATTCATTGTTGCTTTGTTGGAAAATCAGATCAGGTATTAAAAAAAATGTTGAAATCAGTCGAATAAAAAAGTATGTTGACTGGTTCTATGAATATCATATACTTCCACATTTTGAAGTAGAAGAAAAATTTATTTTTCCTATTCTTGGTAATGAAAACGATCTCATTAAAAGAGCATTATCAGAGCATCAAAATTTAAAGTTATTATTTGAAAAAACTATTGAGAATGAAAACAAATATAATCTGATAGCAGACAATCTGGATAAACACATTCGTTTTGAAGAGCGCATTTTATTCAACGAGATTCAAAGTAAAGCCACTCAGGCGCAATTAGAAGTTATACAGACCAGTCATTCAGAAGGAAAATTTTATGATAACGAGGAAGATAAATTTTGGGCATAACTTATGGATGTAGAATTTATTCTTGGATACGAAATCGAGGCAACATTTCTTGACAAATGTGCATTGATCAAAATAGGAATAATTGGTATAAAGGTTAATTTTGATTAAGACATATATATATCTGAACAGAAACGCCTATTTCAAGATTTAATGAAACCGCAGCCTACCCTACTCTTCTTCCCTTATGCTGGCAATCATTTGATTGACATTAGCTTCAACATTGGAGTCACCAATAATATATACTCTGAATTTCTTCATTTCCCACTCTTCATCATCAAAGTCCCCATCGCGCCATCCTTCACAAACTTGTTCAAGTAATAACAATAAATCGGCTTTGTCCTCCGGGCTCTCTTCTGATAGAAAACTATCAAATGATGAGATAATGAGTTCGATAGCTTCATGTTTAATCCATTGCAGATCGAGCAACATGTCGTAGAGTGCATCTAAATTTTCCCCAAAATAACCGGGAAAGCTAAGCTTGTCAACTAATAGTTCATAAAAGGCAGAAATGTCCTTGATTTCATTTCCATCGATTTCAACAATAATTTTGTTCTTTCCTCTTTTGAATTCTGTCTCCGGAGAGGCTATTCGGATAAATTTCATTGTGGTTTTAGTGAATTTCTTTAATGTAAATAAACGTTTTGTAATGATCTTTTGTATAATATGCAGTTTCTTCTGAAGTGATCAACCTTTCTGGTCCCCTATTTACACCTTTCACTTTTTCATGGACATCCCATTCTCGATAATTGATCTTCTGACTATTTTCATTCAGTATTGGGAGTCTTTTCTCCCTGTTATAGAATATACGACCTCCCACATAATTGCGAGGAGCCCTTTTGTTGATACGAATATAAGTCAATATTTCTAATACGTAGTCGGGTACTTCATCATTTTTTTCGATAGAAGTATTCTTAAAGGAAGAATTCCTTGAATCGTGCCTTAATTCTTTAGTTCCAGAGGTATTCTCATTAAAGGTTTTTTGATCGGAAACAGAAGTTTTATTGCAAGAAAATAAGCAAATGGCACAAAAAAATAAAAATGTAAATTTTAAATAACGACCCATCAATAACTAATTTCAAAGCAAAGTAAACAGAATTTCAAACGTTTATACAATTTTCATACTTATATATAATAAATATGAATCATTTGTTAAAGTTAAGATAAATATTATCTTTGCAGCCGTTTAAGAAAACCAATAATTGGTGGGCCTGATTTTAGGCTCAAATAATTTTCAAAAAATATTTAAAAGTAATATGGATTCATTAATGATTTATTTACCTATTTTATTTGCCCTCATCGGCTTAGGATATATGGCTTATAAAAGGTCATGGGTTTTAAAACAAGATGCCGGAGACGGTAAAATGAAAGAAATTTCAGAACATATTTATGAAGGAGCACTTGCCTTTCTAAATGCTGAATATAAACTCCTTACCATTTTTGTTATTGCTGCAAGTATTGTATTGGCAGGTATATCATTCATTGTTCCCACTACTCATATATTGATAGTGGTGGCCTTTATATTTGGTGCCTTCTTCTCTGCATTAGCAGGCAATATGGGTATGAAAATAGCCACTAAAACCAACGTTCGTACTACACAGGCTGCCAGAACAAGTTTGCCACAGGCATTGAAAGTTTCTTTCGGCGGAGGCACAGTAATGGGTCTTGGAGTAGCAGGATTAGCTGTTTTGGGGTTGACAAGTTTCTTTATTATTTTGTACCATGTATTCATGGGAGGTCAATGGACCAATAATGCTGACATGACTATATTACTTGAGACATTGGCAGGATTTTCTCTTGGAGCAGAATCTATTGCATTGTTTGCTCGTGTAGGTGGCGGCATTTATACTAAAGCTGCAGATGTTGGAGCAGACTTAGTAGGTAAAGTTGAAGCAGGTATTCCTGAAGATGATCCACGTAACCCTGCTACTATCGCTGATAACGTAGGTGATAACGTAGGTGACGTAGCTGGTATGGGTGCTGACCTTTTTGGTTCGTATGTTGCGACAGTTCTTGCAGCTATGGTACTTGGTAATTATGTCATAAAAGATATGGGCGGATCTATCCAGGATGCATTTGGCGGAATAGGTCCAATTCTATTACCTATGTCAATAGCTGGTTTTGGAATTCTATTTTCAATCGTTGGTACAATGCTTGTGAAAATAACCAGTAATGAAGCTAAAGAAAAACAAGTACAAGGTGCATTAAATGTAGGTAATTGGGTTTCAATTGTTCTTACTTTGATCGCTTGTTTCTTCTTGGTTAAATATATGCTGCCTGAGACAATAACTATGTCTTTCTTTGGAGAAGGAAGCAAACAGATTTCTTCTATGAATGTATTTTATGCTACATTGATAGGATTAGTAGTAGGTGGTGTGATATCATCCGTTACTGAATATTACACAGGATTAGGTACAAAACCAGTTTTGGCTATAGTTCAAAAATCTTCTACTGGTGCAGGTACTAACGTAATAGCCGGACTTGCTACTGGTATGGTTTCAACATTCCCTACAGTTTTACTTTTCGCTGGAGCTATCTGGGGATCATATGCATTGGCTGGATTTTATGGTGTCGCACTAGCAGCATCCGCTATGATGGCAACTACTGCAATGCAATTGGCAATAGATGCATTTGGACCAATATCTGATAATGCAGGTGGAATCGCTGAAATGAGTGAACTTCCAAAAGAAGTTAGAATGAGAACAGATATTCTGGATTCTGTAGGTAACACCACAGCTGCAACAGGAAAAGGTTTTGCTATTGCCTCAGCTGCTTTGACATCTCTTGCACTTTTTGCCGCATACGTTACTTTTACCGGTATAGATGGTATTAATATTTTCAAGGCACCGGTTCTAGCCATGCTGTTTGTTGGCGCTATGATACCAGTTGTATTCTCTGCATTAGCTATGAATTCTGTAGGTAAGGCTGCAATGGACATGGTATATGAAGTAAGAAGACAATTCAAAGAAATACCTGGTATTATGGAAGGAACCGGAAAACCGGAATATGGCAAATGCGTAGAAATATCTACTAAAGCTGCACTTCGCGAAATGATGTTACCTGGGGTATTGACTATTGGATTTCCAATTATCATTGTCATCTTCCCAATGTTGCTTGGATATGACAATAAAATGATTGCTGAAATGCTTGGTGGATATATGGCAGGTGTTACTGTATCGGGTGTACTTTGGGCTGTTTTCCAAAACAATGCAGGTGGAGCTTGGGACAATGCAAAAAAATCATTTGAAGCTGGTGTAATGATCAATGGTGAAATGACCTACAAAGGTTCCGATGCGCATAAAGCTGCAGTTACAGGTGATACAGTTGGTGATCCTTTTAAAGACACTTCAGGTCCTTCAATGAACATTTTGATCAAATTGACTTGTTTAATAGGTCTTACGATTGCGCCAATATTAGGTAATCATACTTCATCTGATACTGGTCAGAATGACAGCAAGAAAATCGAGATATTGAATATCAAACCTGAACCATCTAAGATGATTAAGTTTTAAGAATCTATTTTAATTGTAAAATATAAAGCGGCTGAGAAGACAATTCCAGCCGCTTTTTTATTAAACTATTGGCTTTAATCCCGCTTTTTGCAACATCTATCCAAAACTGTGAACTAAATTGACCCAATTGCTGTATACTTGTTAAATATTTATAGTTATAAAACCCATTATATGAGATCGTTTTTCAAAATAGTATTAGGATCGTGCCTTGGAATTTTCCTTGCATTCATAGCAGTATTTGCAATTGGAGCAATCGTAATAGGCAGTTTTTCCAGCTCAATGAGCAGCAACTCGAAAGTTATTGACTCAGAAAGCATTTTGAGAATAGATATGAGTACTCCGATGCCTGACAAGACTAACAACATAGCAAGTGAACCATTTTCATTTGAAAACAACACTTTCGTAGGAGTAATAGATGCGATTAAACTTATTAATCACGCAAAAACAGATGATAAAATAAAAGGTATCTATATTAATCCCGGAGGAAATTTTGTAAGTGGGCCAAGCGCAATAAAAGACTTGCATGAAGCACTTATGGATTTTAAAACTTCCAAAAAATTCGTTTATGCATATGGAGAAAACCTTACACAAGGTGGTTATTACATAAGTTCGGTAGCAGACAAAATATTTCTAAACCCTATGGGCGATGTAACATTCAGAGGCATGAGTATCGGAATGATGTATTTTAAAAACTTATTGGAGAAGCTCAACATAAAAATGAATATTTTCTATGTTGGTAAATTTAAATCTGCCACTGAACCACTTAGGGCTGATCATATGAGCACTGAAAACAGACTGCAGCTGAAAACTTTTCTCAATGGAATGTTTGATCAAACAATTGCTGATATTGCTCTAAGTAGAAAAATAGATGTAGCACAAATTAAAAACATTGCTTCACAGCTGCTCATTCAGGATCCTGAAGATGCTCTTAAATATAAGTTTATAGATCAAATAGCTTATGAAGATGAAGTATTTTCAGAAATAAAAGCAAAATTGAAACTTAAAGAAAAGGATAAACTACATTTTGTTTCACTATCAGAATATTATGACGCTACTACCCTATCCAAAGATTATAATGCTTCAGATAAAATAGCAGTAATTTATGCAGAAGGAGAGATAAATGATGGTAATGGGCATGATGGTGAAATAGGAGGACAAGCCTATGTCCAATATCTGAGAAAAGCAAGATTTGACGATAAGATAAAGGCTGTAGTACTTCGAGTGAATAGCCCGGGAGGTTCTGCCTTTGCTTCTGAACAAATGTGGAGAGAGATCGAATTAATCAAGAAAGCAGGTAAAAAAGTCGTTGTATCAATGGGAGATTATGCTGCTTCCGGAGGCTATTATATATCGTGCAATGCTGATTCAATCTTTGCAAATCCAAATACTATTACAGGATCAATAGGTGTATTTGGCATTATTCCTAATCTTTCAGGATTTTTCAAAGATAAATTATATATAACGATGGACTCTGTAATGACTGGTCCAAATGCAATGGGAATGAGCCCTTATTTTGATCTCAACCAAACAGAGGCGAATGCAATTCAAAAATCTGTCGAAAAAATCTATTCTACATTTACAGGTAGAGTTTCTAAAGGTCGAAGACTATCGCAGGTTGTAGTTGATAGCCTAGCTCAAGGAAGGATTTACAGTGGCAAGGATGCACTAAAAATCGGATTGGTTGACAAGATTGGAGGACTTGATGCAGCTATTGCCAGTGCAATTAAAATGACAAAACTAAAGGAATATAGAGTTGTGGAATATCCAGAAACTAAACCACCTCTTCAAAAGATAATGGATAAGATCTCAGGTAAAGAGGAAAGTGACGACTTGGTAAAAGGCGCCGTAGAGGCTGAAATCGCTAAACTTGCTCCTGAATACATTCAAGCCAAGAAAATGTTGAAGAATAATAAAATTCAAGCCAGACTGCCTTTTGTGGTTCAGTATCAATAATCTACTGGTAAACCAGAATTAACTTTTATGAGAATAGACATAATTGCTGTCGTTCCTGATCTGATGAATTCTTTTTTTGAGCATTCAATTATTAAGAATGCCCGTCAAAAAGGGCTTCTAGAAGTCAATATTATACCATTGAGAGCTTATGGCAAAGGCAATTATAATCAGATCGACGACTATCAATATGGCGGGCATGCAGGAATGGTCCTAATGCCGGAGCCTTTGGCAGAATGTATAGATGATTTGCTGAAAGAAACCAGCTATGATGAGATAATTTATCTTACTCCGGATGGAAAGACTTTTGATCAACGAATGGCCAATACACTTTCATTGAAAGGAAATATCTTATTCATCTGTGGTCATTATAAAGGCATCGACCAAAGGATACGTGATATTTATGTGACTTTGGAAATTTCTGTCGGTGATTTTGTATTGAGTGGTGGTGAAACTGCTGCTATTATCCTTGTCGATGCCATAGGCAGACTAATACCTGGTGTTATTAATGATGAGACATCAGCATTGACAGATACTTTCCAGGATGATCTTTTAGCTCCACCGGTTTATACCAGACCGGCAGATTTCAGAGGCCATTTGGTTCCTGATGTCCTAACATCAGGCCATGAGATGAAAATTAAAGAATGGCAGAGTCAGCAAGCTTTTGAAAAGACAAAGAGGTTGAGACCGGATTTGTTTGAGAAATGGGAGTGAGAGAGGTGAGAGAGTGAAAGAGTGAGAAGGTGAGAAAGTGAGGAGGTTAGAAGGTATAGAAGTCGCAAAAAGGGTAATGATGGTTATTCGTAACTGAAAATAAAAATGTTTACTGTAGGGACAGGTCGCGACCTGTCCCTACAGTAAACATTTTTATTTTTTAATACCATTAAGCGTTCCGGAATGAGTAGGTATTTCTTTTAGAACACTTCATTACCCAATACCCATTGTATTACATATTAGCAATTACCCATTACCCATTACCCATTTCAAAACTTCCAATCCAATCTCATACTAAAATTCCTCGGAGCCTCAAGCAGACCTGGTCTAGTCGAATATTCTTCATTCAAAGCATTGTTCAAATTGAAGCCTACTGTCAATTTATCCATGATTACAGGAACGATGACTCTGAATCCAATGACATTAGACCCTCTATCGTGGCTCGCTCTAAAATCGTGTACACCTGGAATTCCAAGATCAAAAACTTTGTCAATGGCCTCCATTTTACTGTTGTATTGATAGTAAGTACCCACTTCGAAACCTTTATAGACCAAACCTATATCTCCTCGAAACGAATGTTTCATTCGATATTTAAGGACATTATACGTCACAGTGGACTTAAATGTGTCAATCTCACTGAAATTTCTATACGTCGGTTCTATATTTGTGTATCCACAAAGTGTCCTAATTGTTACATTTCCTATATTTCCAGCACCCTGAATACCGATCTCGTATCCTTGTATACGCGTATCACCAATATTAAAAGATTGAAATCCTTTACTTATATTTTGAAGAACAAATTCCATCATATTATCATAATCAGATCTAAAAAAGGCAACATCAACAAACCCTTTCCAATTAGCGATCTTAAGTCCTTGTTTTATACCAATTTCAGCACTATAACCTGTTTCGGATTCAAGATTTGGATTTGGTGAGACCCGGATAGCTCCGGCAGTAGTTTTGATAAACTTTTCAGCTACTGTTGGATATCTATATCCTTGACCCCATGATGCCCTAATAGAAGAATATCTGGTAAGTAGAAAATTTGCACCCAATTTAAAAACTGGTTTGCTTTCCGAAGTTTCACCATTAGGAATCGCGATGCCATCGACCATCTCAGGACTTGTTAGTTTATTGTATTCATACCTTGCTCCAGCATTGATAGTCAACTTTTTAAAGAAAGTTTTGTCGAGTGAAACATATCCGGCTATATTGGTGGATGTATAAACAGTATCACCATAAAGTTTTGCTTCGATTCGAGTACCTGTATATACTAAACCCGCTGTAAATTCCATATTTAGCTTCTCCAAAGAATGTCGGTATCTGTACTCTAAATATTTCATATTTGATTTTTGAGATTGGTCATTCGCTACATTATTATTAATACTGAAATACCTTCCAATCAATTTGTGTTCACCACCACTTCCTCCCAAATAAGTCAATACAGGATCAATAAAAAAACGCAATTTTTTACTAGGCGAATAAGAAGTTGTATCACCCCGATAAGCATTGTCTCCCCCATCTCTCCAATACACGAAAGTATCGGATTCACCTTTATTGACAAGAGTATTTATAGCAACTTGTAATTTGGGAGCAATATTAAATTTTATATTCGCGAAGATCCTGCCTTGATGTTCGTAATTCCCTTGATTATAACTATCAGCATGAAAATAGTTTCCTCCAAATACACCATCCCATTTTTTAAATTTCTGTCGATGTACGATGCTTGTATTGCTTTCGAATGGCAGTGACGTCCACCATTTTTTTGCCTTGTCATTGGGAGACAAAAAACCAGTAAATTGAGTGCTTACGACTGTTTCTGGTTTACTTGTAGCCCAAGCCGTCCTATAATTAATGACACCATTCATAGCTGTTGATCCATATAATACCGAACCAGCTCCTTTCAGAACCTCTACTTGAGCCATATTTTCTATAGGAATGTCTCGCCAGTTTGGAAAACCTGCATCTGGCTGCATAGCAGGAACATCATTTACTGTCAGTAATACGCGGCTTCCGGCGCCGTAAGCAAAACCTGACCCACCTCTTATGTTAGCTTGACCATCGATCATTTGAATCCCGGGAATTCTATCGAGAAGATCTTCTAATGAACTTAGATTGTTAGAACGTAAAAGATCAGGCTTAATTATTTCTACTGAGGCAATCTCTCTGATTAGCTGTCTATCATATCTTCCGCTCACTACTGAAACTTCTTCTAATAAATTTGGGACAGCAGACATTTTCACTACCAACGAGTTATTAACTAACTCACTTTTTCTACCTTCTGCTATGAAAGTCTGGAACCCAACATAGGTGCATTTAATACTATAGTCCTCCTTATTTACAACAATATTTACTTTACCATTGGCATCTGTATTTCCTCCAGATCTTTCACAATAAACTGAAACAAATTCTAAAGGAGTGTCATTTTCTGCATCGAATATCTGTACGGTGACATTTGTTTGTGCCGCTAAAGCATTATATAAAAGCACAAACAAAATTATAAAAATCGATCGAATCATGTGTCGAATTGGTTGCATCATATAAATTTGTCGTAATTTAGCAATTGTATTTAAAAAACTTACTAAAATGAAATTAATCTTTACTCTTGGAATACTGTTTTTATCGCAATTGGTATTCAGTCAATCCTGCATTCCTGACACGACTCAGATACCATCGACCTCATTTATTTACCCGACTCCATATCAAGATACTGTGCCCGGATCAGGAATTCCAAATAAAGCATGTATAGGTACTGAATATAGCCAAGTTTTTCAAGTAAAAATCCCTACTTCAGTAATTTTTTTAGGATTTACAGTTCATGTAGAAAAAATTACGCTTAACTCGATCGACGGCTTACCTAATGGTTTGACATATGATTGCAATCCGAGCGGATGTGTAATGTTAAAAAACACTACAGGATGCATGAACATCCATGGCACTCCTACTGCAGATAATGCTATAAAGAAATATCCTATTAAGTTGAACTTCACTTTTACTACAACTGAATTTGGTGCTCAGCAACTAAGTTTCCCGGATGCTACTATCGCTCCAGGCATATATGAAATCGATTTGCTTTCAGCTGGCTCTCCCGGGTGCCTAGCTTCAGTCAATAATACATCATTAGATTTGGATTACAGTGCATATATAAATGAAGGCCTTGACCAAATGATACTTAAAATTCAATCGAGAGAGACAATCAAAGGAATTGTTGAATTGTATGCAAGTAATGGAGCTAAAATTACTGAAAAATCGATCAATATTTTCAATGGTAACAATGAGTTTGCTTTGAATATTAACAGTTTAAAGAGTGGAGTCTACTTTTATAAAATAAAAACTGGAAGAAGATTTGAAACAGGCAAAATATTTATTCCTCGTAATTAATATTGAATACATATAAATTAGTCATATTTGTGCATCATAATAAAATGATGCACTAATCAAGTAAAGTAGTTGGATTGATGCCAAACGTCTTATTAAAAAATGCCTGTACTGCCTTTTCAGGACAAAAAAGCCAACTTAATGATATTTTTATTTCAAATGGTAATATACAGGAGACAATTCCTAACGACTTACCATTGGATAGCGAAATAAAAGACTTGGATGGGTCCATTGTATTCAATAATATGATTGATCTTGGAACAACTATATCAGAGCCGGGTCATGAATACCGAGAAACATTAGAACAAACATGTGAAGCCGCCTCATTGGGCGGCTTTTCTGCAATTATATCTTTTCCTAATACTTTCCCCAGCATTGACAATCGGTCTTCAATTGAATATCTTCGTTCAAGGTCAGGTAAGTTTCATGGTATCCAAATCCTTCCTATAGGAGCATTGACAAAAGCAAATACAGGAGAAGAATTAGCTGAAATTCTGGAAATGAATGAAGCTGGTGCAATTGCATTTTCTGATGGCAACCATCCAGTAAAAAATGGAGGAATGTTGTTGAGAGGATTTGACTATATAAAGGGCATTCAAAAAGTACTTTTAAGTACTCCATATGACATGGAATTATTCCCCAAAGGACAGATTCATGAAGGTTATATTTCAACCCTTTTAGGAGTTCCAGGTATTCCTGCGCCTGCAGAGGAAATAATAGTACACCGAGACATCGAACTGGCGAGATATACACAAGGAAAATTGCATATCAATTGTATAAGTACTAAAGGAAGCGTCGAACTTATAAGAAAAGCTAAAGCAGAAGGACTTGATGTAACATGTTCTGTTTCCGTAAATAATCTAATTTTTTCTGTAGAGGATCTTTTGGAATATGATTCCAAACTAAAACTTCTCCCCCCACTTAGAGAGAAGGAAACTTGCATAATACTTTGGGAAGCAGTAAAAGACGGAACGATCGATGTGATAACTTCTCAGCACAGAGCCCTCGAACCGGAAAAAAAGGATTTGGAATTCCCTTATGCATCCTTTGGAGCAATGGGATTACAAACAGCAATTATTGCATTATTGACAAGATACCCTGAAGAAGAGACGATAAGTATATTGCAAAAAGTATTTAGCGATAATATTATTCGTATTTTTGGATTGGAAGTATATTTTCAAGAAGACAAAATCGCAATCTTTGATAAATGTGAAAATTATAACTTTGGGATAAATGAACTTGCCTCTAATAGTTATAATAGCCCTTTTATCGGCAGAAGTTTTAATTACAAATTGAACCACATAAAAAATTAAATATATGAATTATAATACCTATGAAATGCCTGCCTTTTCAATTAGTCACAAGAGTGTATTAAATACCGGCTTCCTATTAGCTATGGTAGGTATAGTCTTTGCGTTGGCACCATCTCTCGCCAACACCGTTGAAAACAAAGGACTTGGAATAGCTATAAATATGATCTCTTTATTTATAACAGTTATTATTTATTTTATTACGTTAAAAAAATATCGTGACGAAGAATTAGGGGGGTATATGACTTTCGGAAGAGGGTTTCAATTTGTCTTTTTCGCTAGTATAATTGTAGCCATTGTCACCAGCATTTTTGTTTTTATCCAAATGAAGTACATTGATCCAAGCATGATGGATGAAGCTATGAATCAGCAAATGGCCGAAATGGAAAAACAAGGTATGACAGAAGAACAAATGGAAATGGCTTCTCAAATGACCGGAATTTTTAAAACTCCAATGGCAATCGCTATTATTTCACTTTTAGCACAACTATTTTGGGGAGCGATCTTAGGTTTAATTTTTGGAGCAATTATGAAAAAATGGCCACCGCCTGTTCAACATTCAACTCAAGTCTACAAAGACCTGAATGAAGAAACAAGTATTTAATACTCATAGCAAAGGTTAAGCATAAAACCTTACATTTGTGAGCATTTTCAAAATAATTGAATGGATCCCGAATTAATTCAAATTTCTGTTGTCGTCCCTCTATATAATGAGGAAGAATCTTTGCCTGAGCTTACTGACTGGATTAGAAAAGTGATGATAGCAAATAATTTCAGCTATGAAGTCATTCTTGTAGATGACGGAAGTACTGATGATTCCTGGAAAATAGTAGAAATGCTTTCTACAGCGAATCCTTATATAAAAGGAATTCGTTTTAAAAGAAATTACGGCAAATCGGCTGCGCTTCATGAAGGATTTACAATGTCACGAGGGAATGTAGTCATTACGATGGATGCCGATCTTCAGGACAGTCCTGAGGAAATACCCGATCTATATAAGATGATCACTGTAGATGGTTTTGATCTGGTAAGTGGTTGGAAAAAGAAAAGGTACGATCCCCTTAGCAAAACGATACCAACGAAATTATTCAATGCTGTGACAAGAAAGATCAGCGATATTCAGTTGCACGATTTTAATTGCGGTTTGAAAGCGTATAAAGGCAAAGTAGTTCATTCTATTGAAGTCTATGGCGAAATGCATCGTTATATACCGATAATAGCTAAATGGGCAGGATTTGGTAAAATAGGTGAAAAGGTAGTTCAACATCAGGAGCGGAAGTATGGCGTAACGAAATTTGGGTTCAACAGATTTATCAATGGTTTTTTGGATTTGTTGTCCATATTTTTTGTTGGAAAATTTGGTAAGAAGCCAATGCATTTCTTCGGATCTCTTGGTGTCATTGCATTTTTCATTGGATTTATAATATTAATCGAACTGAGCATTGAAAAGATATTTTTCAATATCGGTGGAATTGCCGATAGACCTTTATTCTTCCTTGGAATGCTTTGCACTATAATTGGTTCGCAGCTATTCCTAACGGGCTTTGTTGCTGAATTGATCAGTAGAAACTCAGCAAGTCGCAATCATTACCTGATTGAGGAAAAAATTGGTTTATGAGCCACATGCTGAACATAGCCAACATTCTTACGGAACATGATACCGTGCTACAATCGGTTAGAAATGATGCCAAACTTCTACAAAATTTAGAAATATTCACCAACAAAGTAATAGAGTGTTACAATCTTGATGGAAAGATCCTCCTTTGTGGTAATGGCGGTAGTGCTTCCGATGCACAACACATCGCTGCTGAGTGGCAAGGAAGATATTTACTGGATAGAAGACCGTTACACGCAGAGGCATTGCATGCAAATACATCTTACATCACTGCAGTAGCAAATGACTATGGCTTTGAGCATATTTATTCAAGGGCAGTTGAAGCACAAGGCAGAAAAAATGACATCCTGATCGGACTTTCTACTTCAGGCAACTCTCCTAATATTGTCGCTGCATTATCACAAGGGAGAAAAAACGGCATGTACTGTATTGGAATGACCGGCAATAAAAATGATACTAAGATGTCGGAATTTTGTGATCTTTTGATTGCAGTTCCTTCTTCGGTAACAGCTCGTATTCAGGAAATGCACATACTCATTGGACACATTGTCTGTGAACTATCAGAACAAAAACTTTTTGGTGAGTCAATCTCTTGAAATACCGGATATAGATAAGTCATGGACTATTTTTCTTGACAGAGATGGTGTTATTAATGAGCGTATCATGGGCCATTACATCACCAAGGTGGAGGACTTTAAGTTTTTACCGGGAGTCATTGATGCCATCGGAATCTTCAATAAATTATTCTACAAGACTATCATCGTCACGAATCAGGCAGGTGTAGGAAAAAGGTTAATGTCCCAAAAAGATCTAGATGACATTCACAACCACCTTGAATCAGAATTAAAACTCAATGGCGCTTTTGTAGACAAGATCTATGCCTGCACTGACTTACCATCCAAGGCATCAAATCACCGCAAGCCTAATCCTTATATGGGAATTCGCGCATCACATGATATGCCGGGTATCGAACTGAAAAAATCTATCATGGTCGGTGATACAAAAAGTGATATGCAGTTCGGCAGGAGGCTTGGTGCTTTAACTGTACTTATCGAGCATGGATTGGAAGAGCAGGCTGAAATTGAATATTCGTTGATTGATTATAGATTTTCTTCTCTTTTCGCATTTGCAAGTTCTTTGTAAGACAATAAGCAAGAGGTTAGCAATATTAACTTAGATCTTTTGATGACTAAGTTATTTCGGAAAACATTCAGGAATTAAGACCATTAAAAGTGATTGTTCCCTATCAAAAAATTATCATTTTCAAATAATACATACTTTATAAACTAATGCTTCAATGATAATTATCATTATTCACTTTTCATTCTTCATAAATAAGTAGTCTACTCCCTCGGTTCCACAATCCCAAGAGGTGCGATTCGGGATAGGGTAACCTTCGCTCAGCGTTCCATAGCGAATGATATACAATAATTTAAAGAAAAACTATGATCGTGAGGTTCGGCGTAGGTTAACCTACGTCGGGGTGTCATCAAAGTTTACTTTGACATTTACAAAAAAGATGTGTATAAACCCTAGCTCCAAAGAGGGACATCTGCTCCTCATCTTACTTTTGTTTATTGATAGAAAAAAATTGAATAATCAGAAATAGCCTGAGCCAAAGATCTTGTGTGAATGCAGGTTCGTCTATTATTCATTTTTCATTATTCATTAAAAAACCCACTCCCTCGGCCTTTTACCTAAGCTCAGCGTTCCATAGCGAATGATATACAATAATTTAAAGAAAAACTATGATCGTGAGGTTCGGCGTAGGTTAGCCTACGTCGGGGTGTCATCAAAGTTTACTTTGAAATTTACAAAAAAGATGTGTATAATCCCTAGCTTCAAAGAGGGACATCTGCTCCTTATCTTACTTTTAGTTATTCAGAGATTGCTGTGGAATGTTCGAAAATCGCCTGCATCCATAATCAAGCAACAATGTCGGCTCTCATTATTCACTATTCATTTTTCGTTATTTATTAATACAAGTGCCACCAAACTGCCTCTGGTAATTCCGCCTCAATTGTTATCAGTTCTTTCTTCACTGGATGAATGAATTCCAGAGATCGACTGTGCAAAGCTATTGATAGGTCCGGTAAAGGGGATTTAGCACCATATTTGATATCGCCGATGATGGGTGTGCGCATAGACGCCATCTGCACGCGGATTTGATGTGACCTACCTGTAAGTGGCGTGATCTTAATGAGTGATGTTCTGTTTACTGAACTTTGTACTTCATAATCCAACTGGGCAAATTTTGCTTCTTTGGGATATTTACCTGTAGTTGGAAATGAACGAACTGTATTTGTTTTTGGGTCTTTAAGTAAATAATGCTCCAGACTTCCTGTCGGCTTTGCAGGAATTCCTTCTAAGACAGCAAAATATGTTTTCGTTACATTTCTACTGCTGAAGAGTAAATTCATGCGTTCAAGTGCTTTGCTTGTTCTTGCAAAGATTACCAAACCGGTTACCGGTCTATCCAGCCTGTGAATACTACCCAAAAAGACTTCCCCCGGCTTATTGAAGGCTTCTTTGATATATATTTTCAGAGCATCTACCAACGAAATGTCTCCTGTCTTATCTCCCTGAACTAACCAGCCGGCCTTCTTATTGATGGCGATGAGGTGATTGTCTTCGTAAACGATGCGGGATTTAAGTTCTAACTGGTCGATCAAAGGTTGGGAATTAAGAATTTTTGAAGTGCATTTTGGTTATGTGGCAAAGACTCCCCCTTGGCCCCCTCTATGAGAGGGGGATATTGGATTGGCCGGATATTTTTCGTTTTAAGAATTATACTTTTTATCACTTTATAATTTGGAGTATTAATTAATTATATCTTGATGAAAGGAGCATTTGAAACGAGTTCATTGCCATTGTAAATCATCATTCTGTATGAACCGAAATGTAAATTCGACACATTAATATTGTCTAATGCAGATATAACTTTGCCATTTTTAATTAATTTTCCATTAATATCAATGATGCTCCATGTTAAATTATTTAAAGCGGATTTTTTAAAATCAAGCTGAAGAAATTCACTAACTGGATTTGGATAGATCTTCATTCCTAAATCATCCACTTTATGACTTCCTAACACGATATCTCCTTTGATGACCTGACCTTTAGCTGCAAGCCATAATTCAGGGTCAAATTCCACAGTTTCAACAACAAATCCTGGATTTAAAATAAAAACTTGGCCAGATGATGTGTTTTCCAACCTAACAATAGTTTCTTGTCCCTGGCCTTTTAATCTCACTGGTACAGGCATTTCATAAAAGTCGACGGATGGATCTGATGTAGTTTGCGATAATTTTATCAACAACTTATCCGGCTCCTGATCCCACTTAACTTCATATGTCGGAAATCCCTGACCCACAAACCAATCATCAAAGTATTCCTGAAGATCCTGTCCGGAAATAGCCTCCATTTGCGCTTGAAATTCCGGTGTCAAAGCAAATCCATGACCTTTGTCATTTAAATAATTTCTCATCCCGGCAAAGAAATCTTCATCACCTAGCTTCCATCTCAACATATGTAACAAATACGAACCTTTGTTGTAAGATAATCTTGAACTGAAGATACGATTGACACTTGTAGGATCACTAACTTTGACAGAACCTCCCGGTTGAGAAGTGATAGAATTGATCTTGCCAAGTTTCCAGTTGTACCAGGTATCTGCTGATTGAAAATGCTCTCTCGTAAGACCTTCAAGATATGTTGCAAAACCTTCATTTAACCAGATATTTTCCCAATCACCACAAGTAATATAATCTCCAAACCATTGATGACCAAGTTCATGTGCAAGTAATCCCCAGTCAAAACTAACGACATAACTCATCGTTTGATGCTCCATTCCACCACCCCATCCAAACTGGGCATGGCCATATTTTTCATCCCTAAATGGATAAGAAACGAAGAGACTATCATAATATTCAAGTACTCTTACATTATCGGCAGTGCCATTCTTAGCAGCATTCAAGCTCTCAGGATAAACATAGTTTACCATAGGCATTATTTTGCCATCGCTTAAATGTACATCATCAATATATGCTACATAATTAGTAACTGAAATCGCAATAAGATAGGCAGCAATTGGATGTCTGTGTTTCCAGTGAAATAATTTCATATCGCCTGGAAGTGATCTTTCTTCAGTCAGAACACCATTACTTGCCGCGCGATATTTAGAACCGGTAGTGACATAAACGTCGATGCTATCTATTTTATCATCCAACCCATTTTTGCAAGGCCACCAATCCTGGGCACCGAAAGGTTCTGACAAAGTCCACAGTGCAGGATCATTATTATTACCATGGGTACTCTGAATGAAAGATCCAAAACCACCTGATGGTGGAACTCCGTGATAATAGATAGAAATACTGTCTAGTTGGCCGGTATTCAATATCTGACCTAGGTCTATTTTTAAGACATAATCATCAGGCTGGGTATAAGACATCGCTTTATGTCTATAAATAATGCTGTCAATGATCAATTCGTTGGAAAGATCGAAATACATTTCATTGAATCCATCAGTTAAAGGAATGAAATAAGGAGTTGCTGAACCCTTAATAGCATATACAGCAGGATCAATATCCCATTGAAATCGGTAATATTTCAAATCATAATTTGTAGTTAAAGGATTGGAATACTTCTGTAGGTCGATTAGATTTCTTGCTGAATGTGCCTTATTGCAATAGACTTCATTCAACTCATCGTGCTGTGTAAAGGAAGAGGTAAGGGAAAATAAAAAACATAATGTAAGCAAGGAGTTTGCTACTTTATTAAAAGAATACATGTTGGTCCATTTATGTGTTGAAAATCAAAGGTAGTCAAAGGTTGATAATATTTATTAACCAAAAAGTTTATACATAGTTAACGTGTTGAATTTAGAAAAGTGAACCACGATAAACATTTACAGTATAATTTCAGTTAATAAACATAAAAATACGAGATGACGCTATCCTTTGCTATTTCTCCATGTCCCAATGATACTTTTATTTATGGTGCTATTGCAAATCAACTAATTGAATCTCCACATGAATTCGAATTTTCTTATCATGATATAGAGACATTGAACAAAATGGCTCAAACTGGAAAAACCGATTTGATCAAAATGAGTTTCTATAATTACTTTCATGTAAAAGATAATTATAGATTACTCCCATGTGGAGGTGCTCTGGGAAGAGGTGTTGGGCCGCTTTTAATAACTAAAAATATAAATGAATTTCAAGGACATAATTCCATAAGAATAGCTATTCCCGGAAAGAATACAACAGCTAATTTCTTATTAAATTTTTATAATCCTGAATATACCGAACTTATTGAATTCCCTTTTGATAAGATAGAACAGGCAGTACTTAATGGTGATGTTGAGGCTGGTGTGATCATCCATGAAAACCGATTTACTTACGCAGATAAAGGTCTTCAACTATTAGTTGATTTGGGCAGTCACTGGGAATCTGTCACCTCATCCCCTATTCCACTTGGCTGTCTGGCTGTAAGACAGGATATCGCTTATGAGATCGAAGAAGATATCATAAAATTAGTTAGGCAAAGTATATTATTTGCACAAAATGATTATTCCGCTATAAAAAATTATGTGGCAGATCATGCTCAGGAAATGGATCCAAAAGTAGCCCAGGCGCATATAGAACTGTACGTTAATGACTTTTCCTATGATATGGGCAGTGAAGGCTGGAAGGCTGTAGATGCAATGGAATTGCATTTGAAAACAAATCAACTTATAAATTAATTGTCATTACATATTTCAAATATTTATATGTTACTTTGTCTGATATAAGAGCCATTATTCATTGAAAAAACTTTATGCCATAGTCGATATTGAAACCACCGGTGGTACAGCGGCGAGGGATAAAATCACTGAAATTGCCATCGTACATCACGATGGAGAGCGCATCACAGATAAATATTCTACGCTGGTTAATCCTGAAAGATCAATTCCTTACCACATTATTGGTTTGACTGGCATTACAAATGACATGGTGGCCAATGCCCCAAAGTTTTACGAAGTAGCAAAAGAAATCATTGAGTGGACAGAAGGTCGGATATTTGTAGCACACAACGTAAATTTTGATTACGGATTCCTGAAAGAAGAATTCAAAAGTCTGGGTTATACCTTTACCCGATCGACCTTGGATACAGTAAGGTTGAGTAGATTGGCATTTCCGGGACATAAATCTTACAGTCTCAGTAACCTCATTCTGAGATTTGACTTAACAGTGAAAGATCGTCACAGGGCTCTTGATGATGCCTGGGCGACTGCTCAGATATTCACTATGATAATGGAATCCGGAGCTTATGAAGGCACAGTAAATAACTTTATAGCCATGGGCATTCGTGCTTCAAATCTCCCTCAGGGAATTACATTGCAAGATATTCTTGGACTTCCTGAAAGTCATGGTGTGTACTATTTCAGAAATAATGAAGGGACGTTGATCTATGTTGGTAAAAGCAAAAATATTAAGAGTAGGATAGCACAGCATTTCACCGACCACACGGCAAAATCAACCAAAATACGTCAAAGTACACATACACTCGATTATGTAGAAACAGGCAATGAACTGGCGGCGCTAATTCGGGAATCCATTGAAATCCGTTCCTTGAATCCTTTATATAATAAAGCTCAAAGAAATGCAAGTTATCCTTACGTTCTAATAATCGACGAAAAAGGGATTAAACCAACAATGAAGTTGATCAAGACTAAGGATGCCGCACCTGATCAACGAAAGATCAAATATTTCACACACAAAAAATTAGGAGAGATATATTTAAATTCAAAGGTTAATGAACTTGCGATTCGCTTTTCTGAAATTGATGAAGAGGAAGATCGAGGAAATAATTCACTCTTAAATATGTGGCTTGGGCTTCAGGAAGTTACGGAAGAGGTAAGTGCTGAAATATTAAAATCAACATTTCACAAATTTATATCTCAAATTTCTCTATGGTTTGACGAAGACTTTCTGCTAATTGCAGAAGGAAGGAGCGCCGAAGAAAAGTGTATCTTCATGATTCACAATGGACAATTCTACGGCTACGAATATCTGGACGAAACGGCACAAATCAGCAATGTTGAAAATATGAAAGATCATATTAAACAAGTATTGTATCATCCTGAAATGGATCTAATCATTCATCATTTTATCAAAAAAAATCCAGGCAAATTCAAATTGATTAAATTTTGAAAAAAGACAGTTTAAACCATGAATGACCGACAAATATTTCAAAAACATTTAGCTCAAACCAGCCCTTTCCCACTTTCCCTGGAAATCACCGGTTCTGAAGGAATATATCTGATAGATAAAGATGGTAAGAAATACGCCGATATGATCAGTGGTATTGGTGTCAGCATCATTGGCCATCGGAATGTGGATATTATTAATGCCATCTATACTCAAACCCAAAATTTTATGCATACCATGGTCTACGGTGAACATATAATGTCGCCACAGACTCAATTGGCTGCCTTTCTAACCACTATTTTGCCACCACATCTAGACAATGTATATCTGGTCAATTCGGGAACAGAAGCGGTGGAAGGTGCTCTGAAAATAGCAAAAAAATATACAGGAAGAACTGAGATTATTTCCTGTAAAAATGCATATCATGGCAGTACCGCAGGGTCAGCCGCCTTAATGTCTCATTCAACATTCTCCGGTCCTTCAAGACCACATATACCCAATGTCAAACACATTGAATTCAATGATTTTACTGATCTAAGTTTAATCACTGAAAGAACAGCCGCTGTCGTCTCCGAAGTAATTCAGGCTGAGGCTGGAGTTATTTTATCGGAGGAAAATTTCCTAAAAGCTCTTAGGCAGAGATGTAATCAGACCGATACAGTGCTCATTCTTGATGAGATCCAGACAGGATTTGGTCGGACAGGCAAATGGTTTGCATTTGAGCACTACGGAATAGAACCGGATATCCTATTAGTTGGCAAAGGTTTAGGTGGAGGCTTGCCGCTCGCAGCATTCATTGCAAATAAAAAGATAATGTCAACAATAGCGGATCGACCTATCCTGGGACACATCACTACATTTGGAGGTAACCCTGTTTGTTGTGCTGCATCACTTGCCACATTGAAATATATCGAGGAGCATCAGTTGATTCAATCTATTGCCTCAAAGGAAGAAATTATTAAAAACCACTTCAAAAATGCACCGGGTCTAAATATAAGGATCAAAGGTTTATTTGCTGCTATTCAATTAACTGATTTCAATGACGTTCAGCAAGTTTGCAATTCTTTAATTGAAAAGGGTGTACTTGTGGATTGGTTTCTATTCAACGATAGCAGCATTCGCTTGGCGCCACCGCTTACTATAAGTGAAGAAGAATTAAAAGAAAATATTGAAATGATCATTTATCAAATTAAATCGTTATAAATTTACAAGTTGTATCTCTTGCATAAATATTGTGCGCAAAAAAAATAATTCTATGAATACGAACAAATACTTTACATCCATTTTCGCACTTATATTTCTTCTAATTAATAACGCGGGTCATCTATATTCACAGGAACTTTATCCTACAAATGCAATAATCAAAAAAAATCAGGACACATTATACAATGCTATGGATGGCGGTATGAATAGCCCTCAATTTGCACAATTTGATCTTAATAATGACGGTCTGGACGAACTCTTAATGTTTGACCGAGTTGGAAAAGTATTCAATGTGTACGAATATAATATTACTAAAAAAAGATACCAATATATGATAGATCCGCCTATTAAGTTTCCTAAACTGGAGGCATGGGTGGTTATGAAAGATTATAATGGCGATGGAATATTGGATATTCTTGCTTTACCAAATGAAGGACCTTTTGGATTCGGTGTTTGGAAAGGCCGAAAATCTGGCAATCTTACTGTTTTTGATCATCTAAACCTAAACCAAGGATTTTATAACTTGCTCTATTATCCTGGAAATAATGGCAAACTGCAAGTTTACTGCGCCAATACGGATATTCCATGCATGGATGACATAGATGGCGATGGCGACCTGGATATATTTACATTTAATGAAGGCGGCGCCTATCTGGAGTTTTACAAAAACATGTCTGCTGAAAAAGGCTTTGGTCGGGACTCACTCATTTTTGAAAAGAAAGACCTTTGTTATGGCAAGTTTTTTGAAAATAGTACAACTAATCAAATAAATCTAAGTAGCAATCCCAACTCATGTCCAAATTCCTTTGACGACAACCCGCTCGAAGTCAGACACTCCGGTTCTACTACACTCATAAAAGATATTGATAAAGATGGAATAAAAGATATTTTAATTGGAGACTTGTCATATAATAATGTGATATATTTAAGAAACACCGGGAGTAATTTACAAGCATTTATTACAGATACAGTTGAGCATTTCCCTCACAATCCACAACGCGTTAATTTGGGTCCTTTTCCGGCAGTATACGAACTGTATCTAGGAGAAGAGAGAACGGAGAGTCTTGTAGCTTCAAGCAATTTCGGAGGACTTGCTGATGAAAGACAATTAAACTGGTTATATACTTATGATCCAACAGCAGAAAATAACTTCAGATTGGATTCTAAGACATTCCTTCTCAATAACAATATCGATATGGGCCTTGATTTTAATCCGGCTTTTATGGATCTTGATGGAGATGGACTCAAGGACATGGTTGTTGGCAACAAACTTTTTGCGATTGAAAATTCTGCGACATATGCTTATCTCGCTTACTATAAAAATACAAGCACGCCAGGGAATATTTCATTTGAGTTAAAAGACAACGACTTTCTTAGCCGAAAGCAATTTGGTTCAGCACAGCATGGTTACAAGCCTACTTTTTGTGATATAGACAATAATGGATTTATCGATTTACTTATTGGTACGGAAAGAGGATTTTTACTTCATTATGAAAGTTCTACCCCATCGACTGAGGAGGCAAACTTTGTATTCAAATCTGATTCTTTCTTTCATGTAAAAGTACCTTCCAGGGCAGCTCCAACAGTTTATGATGTGGATCGGGACGGCTTATTAGACTTACTTATTGGAGATAAAAATGGCAATTTCACATTTTTCAAAAACATTGGTACTAGCACAGCTCCGAATTTTGTTGGTAATTTTCAGCTTGCACCAAATAAGTACAAATTTGGGAAATTCAGTACCAAGGGTGCAGGTGATACAGAAGGTGATGCCACTCCGGGAATATTGACAATAAATGGTAAGGACTTACTAGTATCAGGATCACAGAAAGGAAAGATTTTCCTGTTAAGTGAAATGAATGGAGATACTTCTATTGCACTTCAGGAATTGGATTCATGGTCAGATGAAATATATACAGGAAGGCAAAATGTTCCGGTATTTACAGATCTTGACAATGATGGATTTATTGACCTCGTAAACGGTAATATAAGAGGTGGGATGACCATATTCAACACTACAATAAGGACCGATGGAAGTGTGAAAACCAATGTTTTAGCACCACGGTTAAGCATTAATATTTATCCTAATCCAACAAAATTAAATTCAATCATTAATATTTCTTCAAACGAAAGTATAAGATACATTGACGTTTTTGATATGAATGGAAGAAAAATACTATCAATGAGAGACGAAAAGGGATTCATTTCATTAGACCTAAAAGACATACAAAGCAGCGGAATATATATAATCAGGTTAATTGATAATAAAGGTAATTTTAATACTCAGAAAGTAATATTAATAGAATAATAGGATACTAATTTATGACTGAATTAGTAATTGAATAATTTTAGTTCAAAGCAATGAAGATTAAAAATTATAAAATATAACTTTAGTAGAAATTACTCATTCATTTGAGGATATAGGAATACCACTTAATGGATAAACATTTAGCGCACAAGGCTGCTAAATTATTTTTTTACCACGACGGGATTGTAATAAGCTAATAAATCCTGCAAAATACTAAGTATAACGTCGTTTGATTAAAACATTTTAGTCAATTACGAATTTCAGCTCGGCATTTAACTGGAAGTTTTTGGTCTTCTTTATATTGGCATTATATATAATACCGAATGGAAATTCGTAATAGTCCAAATAAATTTGGACAAACGACTTTCAGCTCGGTATTATACGGCAAAATAATGGTAAATTATATAATTCCGTTTCGTATAACATAGAAAGGTAAGGAAATTCACATTTTGACTTAAAAGCAAAAAAAAAGCACACCAAAATTGATGTGCTTTTATGTTTTAAATGCTAAAACTACATTGAAGCATCTTTCACCGGAGCCGGAACAGTTGCTGAAGCTGAAGCCTTTTTAGAGCAACAAGCTCCCTTAGTAGCCTCACCTGCACAAGCCTTTCCTTTTACTTCACCTGCACAAGCCTTACCAGCCTCAGGAGTAGAGTTAACAAACTTAGCAGAAGCAACATCATAAGTTACGTCAGCATAGACTTTCTTACCTGCAGCGTCCTTAGTTTTTCTTTGGTAAGTAATCGTACCATCTTTTTCTTTCTTGCTTGTAATGGTTTTATCCATTTTAGCAGCTTTAGACATGTCTTCTGCAGAAACCATAGAAGTAGCGTTGCCTTTCTTAGCGCAACAAGCAGAACCAGTTTTAGCACATTGAGCATTTACGTTTGAAAAACCAAAAAATCCAACAAGTGCAATAACAAATAATAAACCTTTCATATTTAATTTAATTTTATTCATACTTAATTAACGGCAAATATATAATATTCTGTATTATCTTTGAAACATTATTGGCTATTTTAATACGATTTTAACTAAAAATATTTTTAGACGTTTTTTCAAAAATAATTTTCACAATCAAAATTCGTCCTCATAAATGTCAAGCAACACAATTTTATTACTTATAATATTTACATTCTTCAGCTGTAAATCAACTTTGCTCCCACCCGATCAGTACAAACAAGAACAATTAATATTTGGCTCAGGTGGTGGATTTTCGGGAGCTTATAATGAATACATGCTATTGGATGATGGTCGGCTTTATGAAAGAGGAAAAGATAAAACTTCATTGAACCAGCTCAAAGTAGTTAGTTCTAAGATTACAACACAAGTCTTTCAAAACATCAGGACCTTTGGCTTAGATAAGTATAAACACAATGAACCTCAGAATCTTTATTACTTTCTGGAATTTAAAACGCCAAAAGATTCTAATAAAATAGTTTGGTCCGGTATGCCTGTCAACGAGTTAGGTGCAGCAAATTCTATTTACAAATTATTAGTTGAACAAACTAAAACAGTAGAAAAATGAAAAATAAATTACTTATAATAATATTGATATTTTCCTTCAATATGGGCGTTTTTGCTCAAGAAGGCAAAGTTAAACCAGGTATAAGACCGGCCTCAAGTCCTGCGAATGTACATATTGATTATAGTAAGTTAAAAGGATCCTTGACACCGGGAAGAACTTTTGATATTCCTTTTTCTCCAAAAAATCTTGGATCAGTACTACCTTCTTCAAAAATGGCCTTTATTAAAGCATATAGTGATACTGGTCTACCATGCTGGATAGAAGGAGTATTGCTTTCCGAATCCGGCATTAATAGACAGGATAACAACGCAACTGCCTTTAACTTTATCAAATTAAATCAGTCTGTTCTTAAAATAGAAAACCCTCAGGAAGAATTCGTTCAGATAAGTAAATTACAGGATGGAGCACTGAATCATATAAAATATCAGCAGTATTATAAGGGAATTCAAGTTTGGAACAGTGAAATTAGTTTTCATCTAAAAGACGGTGTACCATATTTATTTAATGGTAGATTTATCCCAACACCTGCGGATGTTAACATTCTGCCATCTATTACCTTAGATGTAGCCACCAATATTGCAAAAAGTATTAGGCCAATACAACAATTTACTGAAGAGCAGTTGAAGTATATTGGGGAAGTGCCCATTTTCGGATCTCTTGTAATATATACACAAATCGAAAAATCTATAAAGGGTCAATTGGCTTACCACATTACTGCACATCCAAATCTTGTCAGCAGGTATGAATATTTTATCGATGCACATACAGGTAAACTAATAGATGAGATTAAATCATCTTGCGCTCTTGTTCATGATCACAAAGAGGATAATATCTCATATAAATTCAATTCAAATGAGCTTCATGTCGCGAGGGAATTTTCAATGAATCCGCCATTGGATGGCGCAGCTACTGCCAATGCAATAGATTTGAACGGCACCTCAAGATTATTAAATACCTATCTAAAAAGTGGAAATTATTACCTCATAGATGCCAGCAGACCGATGTTTAACAGTCCGAATTCAATCCCTAATGACCCTAAGGGCGCCATCATGACTATCGATGCTGGTAATAAATCACCGGAAAATAATAATTTTTCTGCAAATCATGTCACCAGTGCCAATAATACTTGGTCTAGCAAAGTGGCCGTCAGCGCCCATTATAATGGTGGCATTGCATACGATTATTTCAGAACCAGATTTAACCGCAATTCTATAAATGGCTCAGGTGGAACAATAATCTCCATAGTAAATGTCACAGAATCCAATGGAAGCGGCATGGATAATGCTTTCTGGAATGGTTCAGCAATGTATTATGGTAACGGAAATACAGGATTCAAACCATTGGCCGGTGCGCTTGATGTGGCAGGTCATGAAATGTCTCATGGTGTTATTCAGGCTACAGCTAATCTGACTTACCAAGGTGAGTCAGGAGCTATGAACGAATCATTTGCTGATGTATTTGGTGTTTTGATAGATAGAGATGACTACAAATTGGGAGAAGATGTCGTTAAACTCGGAGAATTTCCTAGTGGTGCTTTAAGAGATATGTCCGATCCACACAATGGAGGTAATAGTTTGAATGATGGCGGTTACCAGCCAAGTCACATGAATGAAAAGTATACTGGCAGCCAGGACAATGGTGGCGTGCATATTAATAGTGGCATACTGAATTTTGCATTTTTTAAAGTCGCCACCAGGCTTGGGAAAGACGATGCTGAAAAACTATATTATGCAGCACTTTCTAAATACCTTACCAAGTCTTCACAATTTATCGATTGCCGAAATGCGGTGATTCAGGCAGGTAAAGATCTATATGGAAATAACTCACCAAATATCGCTCAAATTGAAAATTCATTCTCAGAAGTAGGTATAGGTTCCGGTGGAGGCACTACGCAACCTCCTGATTATGGCACCAATCCTGGGGAAGATTTTGTAATATTCGCAACTAGTGACCTTTCCACATTGGGATTATATCAAGTTAGTAATGGCAATATTATAGACCTTCAGGCACCTAATGGCGTTAAAAGCAAGCCCAGTGTTTCTGATGACGGCTCCTCAGTAGTGTTTATAGGTGCTGACGACAATATGTATTCCATCACATTTGACTGGGCGCAAGGTCAGTATAACTTTGGCTTACTTGATGATCAGAATGCTTGGAGAAATGTGGTAATATCGAAAGATGGCAACAGGCTTGCTGCTTTGTTAGACAGTGAGGAACCCTATATATATGTATTCGACCTACTGTCACAAACGAATGAATCATTTAAGCTTTACAACCCAACTACGGGTAGTGGAGGAATTTTTACAGACAATGTGGATTATGCTGATGCAATGGAATTCGATCACACAGGCGAATATCTGATGTATGATGCTTTAAGTAGTTTATTTTTTGCCGGGACAGAATATTGGGATATTGCATTCATAAATGTTTGGAATAATAGTTCCAAAAATTATGGTAATGGAGAAATTGAAAAGTTATTTACTTCATTGCCAGATGGTGTAAGTGTTGGAAATCCGGTTTTTTCTAAAAACTCACCAAACATCATCGCCTTTGATTATATTGAAGATGGCACTCCGGAAATAAACCAATTGTGGGGAGCAAATATTGAAACCGGCAATATTGGGGTTATTTATGAGAATAATACTTTGGCCTACCCTTGCTTTTCAAAAGATGATAAATACGTCATCTTTAACTCGATCAACAATGGTGAAGAAGTAATTGGAGTTCAGCAATTAACATCAAGTAAGATCAATCCAACAGGATCGGCTAGTTTGTTGATCGGAGATTCTTACTGGGGTGCATGGTTTGGCACGGGTGAAAGAGTAATAAATAGTAATTTTGGTCTTAAAGTTTTAAAAGATAAGATCAATGTATATCCAAATCCAGCTAAAAATGAAATCACACTTAACTGGTCAACAAAAAATAATTTTAGCGGAATCATAAAGGTACTTGATATAAAAGGAAATGTCCTTACTACCAAGAGTATTGAGTTGAAAGAAGGCGAAAATAGCGAGTCAATCAGACTCGACAATTTACCAGCAGGCGCTTATTTTATTGAAGCTCAAAGAGGTCAACTCAAGAAAACCGTTAAATTCATGAAAAATTAAATTCCATATTTAATTAATTGGCCCTTTCCTGTCTTCAGATGGGAAAGGGTTTTTTATTATTATTCATGTCTGAACAAAATACTGAAGTAAATAAAAAATTGAAAATCCTTGTCGTAAGATTTAGTTCTATTGGCGATATTGTGCTTACAACACCTGTGATTAGGACATGTGCACTTCAAATAAATGCGGAGATTCATTACTTGACAAAACCGGGATTTAAAAGTTTATTGGAAGGTAATCCTTATATAAGTAAAATTTGGACATTGGATGATGATTTCAATAATTTAACTGATCAATTAAAAGCAGAGAGATTCGACTATGTCATTGATCTTCACAAGAATATTAGGTCGCTAAAGTTGTGTTTTAATCTTGGTGTAAAAAGATATACCTACAATAAAACAATCTGGGAAAAATTTCTAATTGTCAATTTCAAAATCGATATACTACCTAAACTTCATGTGGTGGACAGGTATATAGAAGCAGTAAAAAAATTAGGAGTAATTAACGATGATAAAGGTCTCGACTTTTTTATAGATCCAAGCACAGATATAAGCGGTATTAAACCATTTGGACCATATAGCGTGGCTGTCATCGGTGCAACACATTTTACAAAAAGGCTTCCTATTCAAAAATGGGTAGAGCTAATAAATAATAATATTACAACTCAATTTGTCCTACTGGGTGGACCTGGTGAAAAGGAAGCTGCAAATATTATTATAGCTCAATGTGGCAAAAATGTAATCAACCTAGCGGGACTTACCTCTTTGCAGCAGTCAGCTTTACTCATTTCAGAAGCTGAAATTATTATAACCAATGATACAGGTATGTTGCACATTGCTGCAGCCTTGAAAAAACCAATAATCTCACTTTGGGGAGGAACCTTGAAAGAATATGGATTCTGGCCATATTATCCTGATGGAATAGATCTGAATACAAATTTTGAAGTTAAAGATCTAGGCTGCAGACCATGTTCAAAATTTGGTAGAAATGATTGTCCCAAAGGTCATTTTAAATGTATGAATGACTTAGATGTAAATAAAATAGACTTATAAATGAAAATATAACTCAAGGTGAAAAGCAATCTTAATAAAGAAAAAATACTAAATGCTCTTCCATCAAGAATATTTGTAACAGGAATCGGCACCGGGATTGGAAAGACTATTGTTTCAGGGTATTTGTGTGGGAATTTCGGCTATGATTATTGGAAACCAATTCAATCCGGAGATTTAGAAAACTCTGATAGTATTTTTATAACCAACAATGTTACAGAAGTTAAAATTTGGCCTGAAAGGTATAAGCTAACCAAGCCAATGTCTCCACATGCAGCTGCTGAAATAGATGAGGTTGAAATCAACCTTATAGATTTCGAATTACCTAAATCAAATAATTTGCTGGTAGAAGGCGCCGGTGGACTCATGGTGCCACTAAATGATCAAGATCTGATGATTGATCTTATTCAATACCTGCGATTACCAGTCGTACTGGTTATAAGAGATTACCTAGGATGTATCAACCACACAATATTAAGCTACGAAATTCTTAAGCAAAGAAAGATTGAAATATGCTGTGTTGTCTTTAATGGAAACTTTACTCCATCGACACTCTCTTATTTTGAAAATATCTTTTCTGAAGTTCTTCAATTACACTTGCCGGAATTGATTCAATAAATTTAACCTATTTTTGATCAACTCAAAAAATAGAATTATGGATCTTACAGGACCAATCTGGTATCCTTATACTCAGATGCAAACTGCACGAGAGCCGCTGAAAATAGTTAGCGGAGAGGGTGTTTATATTAAGGACGATCAAGGAGTCGATTATATTGATGCCATCTCATCATGGTGGGTTAATATTCACGGTCATGCTAATCCCGCTATCGCTAAAGCTATCAGCGAACAGGCATTAATACTTGAACAGGTAATATTCGCCGGCTGCACTCATGAACCGGCAATTAAACTCGCTAATGAATTATTGAGAAAGTGTAATATGCCGAATGGAAAGGTTTATTACTCTGACAATGGCTCTACAGCTGTTGAAATTGCCGTCAAGATGGCCATTCAATATTTTTACAATTCAGACAAGCCAAGAACAAAGATCTTAACGTGGGAAAATGATTTTCATGGTGAAACTTTTGGCGCAATGTCTGTCAGTGATCAAGGAGGTTTAAATGCTGCTTTTACTGATCTTATGTTTGAAACAATAAAGATACCTATTCCAAAAAAACCTGATGATGAGGAAACTTTTGATAAAATTTCAAAAATCGCCGCTGGTAATGATATTGCAGCATTCATTTTCGAACCATTAGTACAGGGAGCTGGAGGTATGGTCATATATGATGCCGAAATATTAGAAAAGACTATTTCAATAGTAAAAAAGAGTGGAGCAATAATAATCGCAGATGAAGTAATGACTTGTTTTTACAGAACAGGAACTTTTCTTGCAACAGATCAGATAAACACGAAACCAGATATCTTGTGTCTAGCAAAAGGATTGACAGGCGGATTTCTACCGCTATCTGTTACAGTCTGCAATGACATGATCTTTCAGGGTTTTCTTTCACAGGAGAAAAAGAAAGCATTGTTTCATGGACATAGCTATACAGCAAATCCTTTGGGCTGTGTCGCCGCGTTGGCTTCAATCTCTTTGACTGAAGAGCCGTCATTTATAGAAAATCTTGAAAAGATAAAAACTATACTTAGAGCTAAAAGTCTAAGTTACCAAACCTCCTACCCTATCCTCAATGCGAGATATTGTGGCACTATATTTGCCATTGATATTCCAACAAAAGATGAAGGATATTTTAGTACGCAATTCAATGAAATAAATGAATATTTTCTTGAAAGAAATGTTTTCTTAAGACCTCTGGGTAACGTATTATACATCATGCCACCTTTAGTCATTTCTAGCGAAGAATTGCATTACATATTCCAAAAGATAGATGATTTCATAAAAACGATAATTGAGATGTAGTTTCTTATTAGTTATTGACTCAAGTTTCGGCAGTTAAGAAACAAAGGTAGATTGGTGATGTTAGATGTTAGATGTAGCTTAGTCAATTGATTCATATTTTTTCTTTAATAAGTTTAGTAGAAAAAATATCCATGTGATTGATGGATCCCGCAGTTGCGGGACTAAAATCTACTCCGCCATCACTTCGTTCATCGGACAAGCTTCTAACATCTAACATTTTATTTAAATTTAAATTTAACTTTCAAAAAAGAAAATTTGACTATCGAAACTTGAGTTATTGATTCATTGGTTACCAATTAATTAACATTTGTTTTTTATATAATTATAATATAGACAGCTTTTCTCCGTTTATAACGTATTATTAAGTCAATAAAAATAAATCATGAAAAAATTGTGCTCCTTTGTTTTATTATTTCTTGTTATCACGTCCTCAATCATCGCAGAAACGCCCATTAAATCTAAAATAGAACAGGTAGTCGTTTTCAGAGGAGGAGCGCAGATCAAAAGAACTGGTAAAGTCGCCTTAAAAGCTGGTTCAAACACCATTGTCTTCGGAAATCTTCCGGCTGGTTATGATGAATCCAGCATCCAAATCAAATCAAATGCTAAAGCCGAGATTATTTCTATCACTTTTAGAAAAAACTTTGAGGATGATTTCGAGTCTAATCCAACTTATAAGACATGGAAGGATCAACTTGAAACAATAATCAGAAAAAAAGATAATGAAACGCTCATTTATGAAACATGGAAGGAAGAAGAAAGTCTATTAATAAGTAATAAAAAAGTGAGTGGGGAAAACAGCGGTCTATCAAGCGAACAACTCACCAAAGTGGCAGACTTATACAGAACAAGGTTACTTTTAGTTAAGCAACAAGCATTAGAAAGTCGAAGAAAACTCAATGATTACGATAAAGAAATTAATAAAATCCAATCAACTATCAATGAATGGACCGGCAAAAATAAAACAATCAATAATGGCGAGATCGTGATAGATGTTATGTCCAAAAATGCTATTGAAGACGTATTTGAAGTATCTTACATCGATAATAGAGCATCTTGGACTTCTAGTTTTGACTTGCGTTTAGAGAGTCTTAAACAACCCCTGAATCTTATATCAAAAGGAAAGATCACACAATCCACCGGTGAGAATTGGGATGATGTGAAAATAACACTATCATCCGGGGATCCCAGGAGAAATATGCAATTACCGGAAATAAAACCATGGTTTTTGTACTATTATGTTGAACAATACAATCAAACAAAATTAGGAGCTTACAACAATGCTACTCAACTTAGAGGTTCAAAAGATGCTGCTAGCAATTATTATGCAGAAGGTGCAGTTAAATCTGAGTTAGATGATGTGGTCAGTAGAGAAAATATAGCTTTTATGGAATATGCCATTCCTAATAGAATGGATATTCCTTCTGACAGCAAACCACACGAAGTAAAAATGAATGAGATTTCACTTGATGCAAAATACGATTATATTGCATCTCCTAAATTAGATACAAAGGTCTATCTTCAAGCGAGTATCTCAGATTGGAGTCAGAATAATTTTAGTTCTGGCGAAGTCAAATTATATTTCGAGGGTACCTATGTCGGTAATACTTACCTGGATGCAGCAGCAGTGGAAGACACCATGAAAATATCTCTGGGCCCTGATATTGCGCTTTCAACAAAGAGAGAAAAATTGAAGGATTTTAAGAAAACAACATTTTTATCTTCCAAGAAACAACTCCAATCAGGTTATGAAATTACTATAAAAAATAATAAACCAGGTCCTGTGGAAATGACTATCTATGATCAAATTCCATTGACTTCTGACAGTCAAATGGAGATTGAAGCTGAAGATTTAAGTGGTGGTAAGTTGAACAAAGAAACAGGAATAGTTGAATGGAAAATCAGTCTAAAACCGGGAGAACAGATCAAGAAGCGTATTATTTACAATGTAAAAATTCCGAAAGACAAAAAAATAAGTTTATAGTTGTCAGTGCTTTATGACATTAATTTCGCCAACAATCACAAAATTAATTTAGTGGATAAAAGTAAGCTTATTCCGATTACTGATTACTAATTACTGATTACTAATTACTGATTACTGATTACTAATTACTGATCACTGACCACTAATTAATTAATTTAGAGAAAATAACACAAGCCAGTTTTAGCATCTGGCTTGTGTTTTGAATTAATAACCTGAGGGTCACTTGTGACCAAAACTAATAATATAAAAAGTAAGAACATTTATCTATAAATGATGGCTTAAAACTTAAATTCGTAAAATAAATTTATCCCTATCATTTGATATTTTTCATCTATCGTTGATGCATTATTGGCGAAATTATTTGGATTTATATTCGCACGCAATGCTAGACCCAACATATTATGCTCGTTGATAAATCTACCTACTTGAATCTGAGCTAAATACGATATCCCCACTTTGCTTTTATATAGGCCGGCATTGTTGACCAGCCCAAATTCATTCGGCGTAGTCATCACAAATCCAGTTTGTTTCGACGACATATTAAAATTAATTCCTGCCTCTACAGCCCATGAGAAGTAGTCATAATTTTTCTGATATCCAACTACTATTGGTATACTCCATAAGTGATGGTAATAATGCCTAACTTCCTTTCTAGTTACTTTAGTATCAGTGATTATAGGGCCTCTTATCACAGTCAATGTATCTCCATTTTGTGATTCTGTGATAGAGATAATACCGATTGTTGTGTCTTTCCTAACAAAACTTAGGTCCAAATCCATTCTACGTGTGATCCTTCCATAATTCAAACCACTTTTAAAATACCATGGAATAGCTTTCCATCCGACTTTCCCATAAAGAGCCGCTTGAATGCCTTCCAAAGTAGTTTCATTCTTCTTACGAATATCCAATACTTCACTTGCCACAGACCCACTGCTGCCGAAAGTAGTCAGAGGATAGAAATAACCTATTTCTGGAATTAATGAATATCTAATGGGTTTCTTGGTTTTAAAACTTGGACATTTTACACCTGGAAGTAAATTACTTTGAGGCTCTAAATCATTATTTGTTAATATTAATATCGATGAAGCACTAGGTAAAGTACTTAATTCCAGTAGAGATACTTTTGAATTTTGACCAAATTCATTATCTAAATCAGTGGAAACTATAGATAAATCTTCATTTGCTCCTTTCAATATTTGAGACCCGGAGTTATTTGCCTCTATCTTTTTAAATTCATCATTTACTGAATTAGAATAAAGATCTGATGAGGTACTTTTAGTCTTTATATTATCAGAGTTAATTGGTATTTTATTAGAGTATTTGATTTTTGCAATAACACCGTCATTATTACTCGCCTTACCGCCTATCGATGGGGAAATTTCATTTGATATTACTTTTGAAATCAATGCAGTATTTTCTGCTGCTTTTACACCTTTATCTTGATCATTAATGGCTTTAAGATTTATAGCGTTCTCACGAGAAGGCAAAGAATGATTATTTGAATCATATTCAATATATGCGAAATATCCACCGATTGAAGTCAACAAAAAAGCAGCACCTGCCAAAAACCAAAGAGGGATCGGGCGACTTCTTTTTTTCTTGCCAAAGAAGTCGGATACAAATTGGTTTGTGTCTATATTTATTTCCTGGTCATGCAACTTTTGCTGCATACTTTTTTCTAATTCTTTATAATTCATAATAATGCAATTCTGGCATTAAAAATAGTCTTGTTGTGATTGTCTTCCATATTATTGATCAGTTCTATTAATTTCATTCTTGCCCTGGTGAGTAAAGACCTGGACGAGCTCTCAGTTATGTTCAATGTTGTACATATTTCTTTATGACTAAAACCTTCTATAGCAAACATATTAAATACAATAAACTGGCTTTCTGATAGTTGATTACACAAGTCCATAATAGCTTCCACAGATAATTTGCTATAAACATCAGGTATGTATGAATGGTCATTAAAATTGATCTCCTTATCTTCTACGAAATTCAACTTGAAAAATTTCTGGTTGATTTTCAAACAATTATTTACTGCAATTTTCCTTGCCCATGCCATGAATTCTGATTCACCATTGTAGGTATGGATATATTTAAAAATATTAATAAAGGTTTCCTGAAGCGCATCTTTAGCCAGATCCTTATCGCGACAATATCTCATACAAATAGCTAAAAGCTTTGGTGCAAACATATGCACCAAAAGCTCTTGACTAGATTGCTGTTGTTGAAGACAGCCTTGGAGAATATTGTCTAAATTCACCCCTTATAGTATTTTTACCTTTTTGTGAGCAACAAAACAACCGGTAGATGCATCAGGCACTACTACATAGTATGTTCCGGCAGCCAAGCCTGTTGTATTGTTCTGCGTAATTAAATTTGTATTCAAATCACCTTCTGCATATATCGCCACACTTCCTTCAGTGCAATTATTGCAAGGACCTGAAGTGGTAAATTCAATTTTATTACCTATCAATGTAACATCATCTGCCATATTCGTAACGATTAATGAAGTTAAGTTAGGCAGTTGCATTTCAAAGCCGCTTTGGCAGCTGCTATTAGAATAGTTTCCGTATATAAAATATCCAGTTTCAAAAATGTTCAAATTAATAAGATCTTGAGGACCGTAAAGAGTTTTTGTGTAGTTGTATGGTTGACCGCTGTTTAAGACACCTGAATCAAACATTCCATCGAGACTATAGATGTTTTGGTTACAGCTTACAGGCTGAGACGAAACATAAATTGATTGTGAAGGATCAATTAAAATGGTTTGACTAGCTGTGCACCCTCCTGCATTTGTAACAGTTACAGAATATTCAGTCGCAGAACCAGGAGTAACAGTTATAGTCTGCCCTGTAGCTCCAGTTGACCACAGAATTGATGCATAATTTGCTGACTGTAGGTACAAGTAATATGGACTACTGCAATTACCAGAAAAGATATAAACTTCAGGTACACCTGGTATATTTTTTGAAAAAACCTGCGTACATGTTGGGTTTTCGATATCAGTCACTGTCACGCTGAAGACTGAGCTGTGTGTGGAGTCCACCGGAATTGTGGCAGTTGTAAGACCATTACTCCAGAGATAGCTATAATTTCCAGATCCACCTGTTACATTGATAGTCATCGGTCCACATATATTTAAAAAATCTGCGTTCAGGTCACACAATAAATTGCATAACTCAAAATCATAATTCAAATTATTTGGGTCAAACTGCTGCACAAGACTTGACTTATTGTCATCTCCATTAAATGCAAATATTTGAAGATTTGGCCCGGCAATACAGAAATATTGTTCTAAATTAAAATTAAATGTTCCACCCGGTGCAGGTACTATAGCTGTCACATCATCTTGCTTCAAAACAATATAGCCATTTTCGATCAGTATTCCATTGCATTTAATAGTGCCACTCACCTGACTATAATTGACATTGATGACTATATCATCCAAAACGACATCATTATCAAATGGACCGACAGTAACCGTTACTGATTCATCAGAATTGCATCCAAAAGGCACTGCTTTAATTTTAAGGATAGCTCCCTTTGGTATTTTACCGCAGAACTTTCCTGCTTCATCAGTATAACCAAATCCAACACCGAGCTCATTTCCACCAATAGAAGCACTAATGCTAATCTGTGCGTTAACTATAGGATTCCCATTTTGATCCACGACACCACCACACGCCTGAACCAGTGGAAAAGGTGCATCACAATTCCAAAAACTGAAATGGCTAACTTCTCCAACATACTCACTGCCTTCCAACCTAGATTCACCTTCTTCCTTCCAAACACCTGCTCCCTCATCAAAAGACCAAAGAGCTATAGTCTTCGGTTTACTTGAAGATTTTGCAGGGATTCTGAATTTTGCTCTGCTTCCAGACTTCAAATTAAGTTTACCTCCATTCGATCCTTTCATCTCTACTACAAACATGCCGGCTGTTCCCAACACTACAGTACTTCCTTGGAAGTCAATGCCTATGAGGCCTCCAGGCATTTCATCACCAATCGAAGGACTAGTTGGATCTATAAATCTGGCAGTAAGCTTAACTTCACCATTATATTCTTCTCCATTGCTTTGCTTTATTGAATTTGGCTCAAAAGTTATTGTACCACCGCCTGTCATCTGTATCTCACCACCTAAAGAAGAAGGAAAACTTTTATCCTGTGTATCTTTTAGTAATTTAATATAAGAATGAAGAGCTGACTTGTCTGGATATAATCTATCTGAGCCAATAATATACCCTGCTTTTTTCACTCTTATATATGTGCCTTGTTTATCCATCTTAATATTTTTTAAGATAAAAACACCTAAATCATTAGTAGTAGTTGTCGCACTATAAGTCTCGACTGTGGCGCCGCTGACAGGCTTATTATCTTCGTCGAAGACGTATCCGATGACTGATCCGTTGATTTCTTCATATATTTTAGCAGTAAAGAGTGTTGATACATCTTCATTGTAAAATATTTCATCCTTGTGACAAGCACTGAGGAAAACAAACAAAAATATTATTATTAAATTAAAAAATTTCATGACTAATTATTTTTCTGAAAAAGAGAATTGAAGTCTTTTGCAAAAGTACTTATATCTAAGAGTAAGGTTCATTTAAAATCGCTGCAATTACTAGTGAAATTTAATAAAAAAATATAAAAGTAACAAAATCGGAATTCCTTAAACTATTGTCAGGACTTGAATTTGGGGATATTATCATAATTGAATCATTTGCTTGACTATATTTGCGGCATAAATACCATAACATGTCCAAAACTATTTCTATCATAGGTTGTGGAAACCTCGGAAGCGCTATTGCTAAAGGCATCAAAGAAGACAAAGAAAATCATTTCCATGTCATCGCCACCAGAAACAAGATCGAACTACTACAGCCGTTGCAGGAGATTGGGGTTGAAATTACGAACAACAATGTTGACGCAGTTAATCACAGTCAAATAATATTATTGGCAGTCAAACCATTTATGGTACCTCAAATTCTTGAGGAAATAAAATATTCTCTTGACCAAAACAAAATCCTTGTTTCACTGGCAACAGGAGTTTCTATTAAAGAAATGCAGTCCATCATTGGCGATAAAATTCCGATCCTTCGAGCTATGCCAAATACAGCAACAGGAGTAAGTGAATCATTAACTTGTATTTGCGCAAATGACGAAAACGCTTCGTTGCATCTGGAAGAAATCAAGTCTCTCTTTGAAAAAATTGGAGAAACTGTAGTAATCAAAGAAGATCTGATGGATGGTGCAACAGTGCTTGGTGCTTGTGGAATAGCCTATGTCATGAGATTCATTAGGGCAATGGTTCAAGGAGGAATTGAAATTGGCTTTGATGCTAAAACGGCAAGTTTCATTGCAAATCAAACTGTTAAAGGTGCTGCACAATTATTGATCCTGGGGAATACTCACCCAGAGCAAGAGATCGATAAAGTAACTACCCCTCGTGGATGCACGATCGCAGGGTTAAATGAAATGGAACATCAGGGATTTAGTTCATCCTTGATCAAAGGGATAATTACTTCGTTTAAGAAGATTGAAGAAACAAAAAAGTAATTGAAAATGAAGAATTGAAAATTGAAAATGACGATTATAGGTAATGTCAGATAGCTGATGGCTCTTGGCTTTATTTTACAAAAAATAATAAAATGAAAATTTTATTATGCTTTGGAAATTTTAAGCTTTAAAACATCTACAAAGTAAGCCTTTGATTTTTTTTTAAATAATTGGTGTCATGCAAATTATACATTTTTGTTAATATTTTTTAGCAAGCCGCCAGATGTCGATCAAATTCTCTTCTAACATCTAGTTTCTATCTTCTGATCTCTGACTTCTAACTTCTGGCTTCTAACTTCTGACTTCTAGCTTCTGACTTCTGGCATCTAGTTTCTAGAATCTAGTGCCTATAATCTAGCGTCTGCTTTCAACTAAATCGCCAATCCATTGTTTGCCCTTCATAAATTAAGCCATAAATGAAATTTTTACTAACGTACTTGCGTAAGCACCGTTGGCTCATCGCATTAACTTTGCTTCTGGCCACTATTGGACAGTTGTTCAGCATGATGGATCCATATATCATGCGACTCATGATTGACAAGTACACATCAAACCTTAATAAATATACTACAGATCAATTCATCCAAGGTGTGATTACATTAGGATTAGCCATTATAGGAGTGGCAATGGTTTCCCGAATTGCAAAAGCATTTCAAGATTATTTTGTTAACCTTATCACGCAACGTGTAAGTACAGAGATTTACAATGATGGACTAAAACATGCACTATCTCTACCTTTCGAAGTATTTGAGGATCAAAGGAGTGGAGAGACATTGGGTATATTACAAAAGGTAAGAACAGATGTCCAAAGGTTACTGTCTACTTTTATCAACATAATGTTTGTTTCATTAGTGGGAATCATAGCAGTAACGATTTATTCCTTTTCAGTTTATTGGGCAGTAGGACCACTGTTCTGTCTGACGATACCAATTCTAATCATTCTTAGTAGTTTCCTAACTAAAAAGATAAAAACCATACAAAAACAGATTGTTGGTGAAACTACAGCTCTTGCCGGCTCAACCACAGAATCTTTAAGAAATATTGAGTTAGTTAAAAGTACCGGACTTGTAGATCAAGAGATCAATAGGCTAAGTGAAACAACAAATAAGATCCTTGAACTGGAGATTAAAAAAGTAAAATATGTAAGAAGCCTTTCATTTATTCAGGGGACTGTGATAAACTTTCTGCGAACGACGATCATCGTCATTATGGCCTATCTAATTTTCAAAGGAAACATCACGGTTGGAGAATTTTTCTCCTTATTTATGTACTCATTTTTCATATTTGGTCCTTTAAATGAAATAGGTAATCTGATAAATATTTATTCAGAGACACTTGTTTCATTGAATAATTTTAAAATGTTGATGGATAAAACACCCGAAATATTCCCATCAAACCCTAAAAAGGTTGGTATCATAGATTCCATTGCATTTGAAAAAGTGACATTTACGCATCCAACTGCTGCCAAACCTGCACTTAAAGACATTAATTTCAAAGTAAATAAAGGCGAAAAAATAGCATTTGTAGGGCCTTCAGGTGCAGGGAAAAGCACGTTGATTAAAATGTTGGTCGGATTATATCAACCAAAAGCCGGTCAGGTCAAATACAGTGGTATTCCCGTAGAAGAGATAAATATCAATGAAATAAGAAATCAGATAGGCATCGTCACTCAAGAAACACATTTATTCGCCGGAACCATCAAAGAAAATTTACTTTTCGTTAAACCTGATGCCACAGATTCAGAAATTGAAAAAGTGCTTCGGATGGCAGCAGCTCACAATTTACTTGATCGGGCAGATAAAGGTATTTATTCAACAATTGGAGAAGGCGGGATTAAGATATCGGGTGGGGAAAAACAAAGACTCTCTATCGCTAGAGCTTTACTACGCAATCCCAATTTGCTTGTCTTTGATGAGGCAACTTCAGCCCTTGATAGTTTAACAGAAGAAGAAATCAATGAGACTATAGTTCATCTACCAGGTAATGAAGAGCGCATCACGATTCTCATAGCGCACCGACTAAGTACCATCATGCACAGCGATTGCATTTATGTGCTGGAAGCTGGCCAGGTAGTAGAATCCGGAACACACTGGCAATTATTAGAGAAAAAAGGACTTTATTTTGCGATGTGGCGTCAGCAAGTAGGAATGGTGGAAGAAAATCCTGAAATGAGTATGAATTAGAAGTATTAAAGTTAAAAAGTATTAGAGTTAACCAGTATTATAGTTAGCCAGAATAATAGTTAACCAGTTGACAAGTATTATAGTTAACCAGTTCGTTAGTATAACTTAAACTATAATACTCTTATACTATCCACTATTGTACTTTAATACTCTAATACTATCCACTATTATACTATAATACTATATTTGCACGATTTTTAAAATTACAAGTCAATATTCCAAATTGACTTCAATCTATAAAATTCTTTAGAATGAAATACGATGTTTTAGTGCTAGGAAGTGGTCCTGGAGGATATGTAGCTGCTATAAGAGCTTCACAATTAGGTTTGAAAACAGCAGTGATCGAGCGCGAATCTTTGGGTGGTATCTGTCTTAATTGGGGCTGTATTCCTACAAAAGCCTTACTTAAAAGCGCTAAAGTATTTGAATATCTGAACCATGCTTCTGATTTTGGAATCACTGTTGAAGGCGGAAAGGCAGACTTTGGCGCTGTGATCAAAAGAAGCCGAGGTGTGGCTGATGGCATGAGCAAAGGAATTCAATTTCTTTTTAAAAAGAACAAGATCGACGCCATTATGGGCAATGGTATCTTGAAAAAAGATAAAAAAATAGAAGTAACTGCCGCGGATGGCACGAAGACAACTTATGAAGCAGATCATATAATAATCGCCACAGGAGCAAGATCAAAAGAACTACCGGGAATTGCCATTGATAAGAAAAACATTATTGGATACAGGGAAGCAATGTCTCTCCCTACAATGCCTGAGTCTATGGTCGTCATTGGCGCTGGAGCTATTGGTGTTGAATTTGCGTATTTCTATCACACCATGGGTACTAAAGTAACCGTAGTTGAGTTTATGGAAAATGGACTAGTCCCGCGTGAAGATGCTGAAATATCAAAAGAACTCAACAAGATTTACAAGAAAAAAGGAATGACCATCCTTGGAAATACTGCAGTAGAAAAAGTAGATATTTCAGGCACTAAGAAAAAAGTTACTGTTAAGGATCGTAAGACGGGTGAAAGTCAAGTCATCGAATGCGATGTGGTGCTTTCTGCTACCGGTGTTACACCAAATCTTGAGAACATTGGATTAGAAGAGGTAGGTATTTCCATAGAAAAAGGCTTCATAAAGGTTGATGAATTTTATAACACAAGTGTCAAAGGATACTATGCCATTGGAGATGTATTACCAACTCAGGCTCTTGCACATTTAGCTAGTGCAGAAGGTATTACATGTGTAGAAAAAATCGCAGGTCAGCATGTTCAACCGATAGATTATGGCAATGTACCAGGTTGTACATATTGCTCTCCCGAAGTTGCTTCTGTAGGCTATACTGAAGTTGCTGCAAAAGAAGCCGGATACGAATTAAAGATTGGTAAGTTCCCCTTTGCAGCATCAGGAAAGGCCGCTGCAGGTGGTGTTAAAGATGGTTTTGTTAAACTAATCTTTGATGCAAAATACGGTGAGTTGCTTGGTGCACATTTCATTGGAGACAATGTTACTGAAATGATAGCTGAAATAGTAGTTGCCCGTAAATTGGAGACTACAGGTCACGAAATGATCAAATCTATACATCCTCACCCTACGATGAGTGAAGCCATTATGGAAGCAGCAGCGGCTGCCTATGGCGAAGTAATACATATCTAGCTTTTTATAAAAATAAAACAGAGCGTTCCAAGCCAATGAATAATACTTATCATGACTTAGTCAACCAGACATTTTACTTTCCACAGGAAGGATTTGGATTGGAAGAAAATAAATTACTTTTTCATGGTATAAAATTATACGATCTTCTTGAGAAGTATGGTACACCACTTAAGTTGGTATATCTTCCAAAGATCTCCGATCAAATACGTAAAGCAAAAAATTACTTTGAAACTGCCATTTTCCAATTACATTACACTGGAAAATACAATTACACGTATTGTACCAAAAGTAGTCACTTTAGGTATGTACTGGAAGAAGTACTCAAGAATGACGTACATCTAGAGACATCATCAGCCTTCGATATAGACCTAATCTGGAAACTTCACTCAGAAGGCCTTGTGCCAAAAGATAAGATCATTGTCAACAATGGTTTTAAGAATGACTCATATATCAGAAGGATTTGCGGAATGATCCAATCCGAATTTACCAATATCATCCCTGTCATGGACAACAGAGATGAATTGGAAATTTTTCAAAAATACCTTGGTGATCAGATTTTTGATATTGGATTAAGGGTAGCTACTGAAGAAGAACCACACTTTGAATTTTATACTTCCAGGTTAGGAATTAGAAAGTCTGAAATCATCAACTATTACATTGAAAAGGTCAAACCAAGCGAGAATGTAAGGCTAAAAATGTTACATTTCTTTGTTGATACCGGCATTAAGGACAATATCTACTATTGGGACGAACTGCGCAAGGGGATTAAAACATATTGTGAACTTAAAAAGCTTTGCCCAACGCTTGAAGCAATCAATATTGGAGGCGGACTTCCAATAAAAAATAGTCTTGGTTTTGAATACGATTATGGTTACATGATCCTTGAGATCGTACGTCAAATTAGGGATGCATGCGCCGAGAATGAAATACCTGAACCTGACATCTACACAGAATTTGGCAAGTACACGGTTGGTGAAAGTGGTGCACATTTTTTCTCAGTCATTGGTCAGAAGCAGCAAAATGACAATGAGTGGTGGTATATGGTTGACAATTCAGTTATGAATACCTTGCCTGATGCATGGGGTATCAATGAACACTTTATATTATTACCTATAAATCATTGGGACAGAGACTATAAGAGGGTAAATATTGGAGGATTAAGTTGCGACAATTCTGACTATTATAATTCTGAAGCACACAGCAATCAAGTTTATCTTCCTGCTGTCCGGAAAGATGAAAAGTTATATTTAGGCTTCTTCCATAGTGGTGCCTATCAAGATGCTCTAAGCGGATATGGAGGTATAAAACACTGTCTCCTACCCTCTCCTAAACATGTGTTAATTGATAAAGACCAGGATGGGAATCTCATTGATTGGGTCTGGGCGAATGATCAGGATTCTGAAAGTATGTTGAAGATACTGGGGTACTAGCTTATCGGGTGATAGGGTGATAAGTGATAAGTGATAAGTGATAAGTGATAAGTGATAAGTGATAAGTGATAAGTGATAAGTGAAGTAAGCGGTGAACATATTATTTGTTCAACTCTACGCTTATTTTCTTTTTATAAGTTGCCATTACTTTAAGTATTTCGGAACATTCTTGATAAACACTTTGGTAACTTAATTGGTTAATAAATTTACATTCAAAAAGTAATTCCAACCAAAATTGGGTTTCATCACATTCCTCCACAACAATACACAACTTTGAATATTTCTCTTTTAAAGACCGTGCTCTGCAAGTCGCACGATAATTTGCTGCTACAGAAGTTACACTTCTAATTGATTGTTTTCTCAATATCCCGAATGCATCAGAATATTTTACCTCTGACAAAATAGAGATAATAGTAAGTGCAAGTTTTTTTGTTCTTTCCCTGAATATTTGATTATAATCAAAAGCTTCCATAATAATTGGTTTGGTGGTTGAATTAAAAATAGGTGGTAATGACAAATATAAACAATACTTCACTATTTAAAAAAAAAAATTTATCTTCCAACTATATCAAAATTACCCACACCTCACTTATCACACATCATTCATCACACGTCACACATCACTTATCACTTATCACACATCACCTATCACACATTAACCACTCATGTCTTTCGTCGATTATTTTATCCCATTCGTCGATTATATTTTGCTCCATCCTACCCAATATATCTACATTTCCAAATTAAACAAACGTTTAATTATGCCCCGAAAAAGATATACCAAATAAAATTATGTTAGGCATTAAAAAGTTAGTTTTAAATACGGTGGAAACGTTTTTTGTTTTTTTTGTTTCCAAAACGAAAATTAAATATATCTTTGCCGCATTATTTAAACAACATAATGTCTGAACTAAAAGAACAAATAAAATTTAAAGCATTTCAAACATTTTTGAAATATGGTTTTCGATCTGTGACCATGGATGATCTTTGCAAAGAACTCACGATGTCCAAGAAAACACTTTACCAATTCTTCTCCAACAAGGAAGAACTATTGACTGAATGCATTGCATCCTTCCAAGCTAGGAATCAAGAGCAATCTGATGCAATTCAAAAAGAGGCCTCTAATCCAATAGAACTTATATTTTTGGTTTTTAGGCATTTCATGAAGGAGGCCCAACAAAACAATCATCAAAAATACCTGGATCTAAAAAAATATTACTTCGATATATGGGAAAATGCAAATAGTTGCAATGAACATTACGTCATTAATAAAATTTTAGACAATCTGAAAGAAGGTAAAAAAGCAGGTCTTTACAGAGAAGATCTGAATGAAAAAATAATAGCAAAGCTTTTTTACCAAAAGACATTGCTACTTTCTGACCAGGATTTTTTTCCAATAAATGAATTTCGACCTGTAGAGGTAATTCATGAGTTAGTCGTCTACCACTTGAACGGTATATGTACAGATAAAGGCAGAAAGCTAATTAATGATTACATTATAAAATACTTTAACAACTAATCAAAACCGAAAAATATGTCAAAACGGAATTTAAAACATTTATTGCTCAGTTGCTTTGTAGCCATATCCTTTGCAGCAAATGCCCAACAAAATTTTTCTGTGGAAGAAGCAGTCCAATATGCCATCAGAAATCATAGCAGCACTAAAAAAGATGTAATTAAAATCGCAGATGCTGAAGCTCAAATGAAAGCGATTAAAGCAACAGGTTTGCCTCAATTAAATGGTTCTGCTGAATATCAGTATTTTATTGAAGTGCCTGCGATGCCTTTACCGAAGGAGTTTGATCCAACCGGCGAAGGTGGAACTATAGCCTTTCAGAAAAGAAATAATCTTAATCTAGGCCTAAATGCAAGTATGCTTGCATTTGATGGATCATATCTTGTGGCATTAAAAGCCGCTAAATTGTATAGAGAATATGTCAGGTCTCAAACTGAAATAACTCCAATTACTATTAGAAAAAATGTAACTGATTCATATTACACTGTATTGATTGCAGAAAAGAATAAAGCACAATTAGAAAAGAACATTAACATTATCCAGACGCTTAGAAAAGAAGTCGGTGAGATATATAAAGCAGGACTAAATGAGAAGTTAGATGTAGACAGAATTGATTTAAGTATCAGTAACTTACAATCAACAATAAACGTACTGAGCAGAAATATTGAAATACTGAAAAATGTACTAAAATTCCAAATGCAACTGCCTATGGACCAACAAATAACGTTGACGGATAATTTTGATGTAATATATAATGAAGCTCAAACAGAACAAAGTAAATCTGTTGAGCAATTGAACATTCAAAATAGACCTGAATACAGATCCATTGGAAAAGGAATTGAATTGGCAAAGCTGGATATTGATCGTTTTAAAAAAGGATATCTTCCATCCCTTAGTGTTTTCGGATCTTTTGGCCGTGGTTTTCAATCGGACAATATATTCAAATCAGGTGGTTTATGGATACCAACATCTCTAGTTGGTATAAAATTAGCAGTACCAATTTATGACGGAGGCGCCAAAAAAGCTAATATCCAAAGAGCTCAAATCGTAGTTGAAACTAACATTATCGACAGAAACGATTTTGAGAGAGCTACCAACCTCGAAGTAATAAATGCTCAACAATCTTACCTCAACGCATTGGAAACAGTTAAAGACAAACAAAAGTCTCTGGACCTTGCGCAGGAAATCTTTCGCGTTTCTCAAGTGAAATATAAGGAAGGAATCGGTGCCAGTTTCGAAACTCAACAAGCTGAAGCAGAATTATATAGCGCCCAAGCGGGCTTGATTCAGGCTCAGTCAGAAGTCATTACTTCTAAATTTGCCATTGAAAAAGCACTAGGCAACTTCGAATAATTAAAAACGAAATAACTTATATCAACATACAATCATATAAAATGAATTCAAAAATATTAATTTCAGTATTGCTGCTACTAGCGTTGATCATGCAATCATGTGCAGGTCCTTCAGATGAGAAAACACTTGCTGCCAAGCAAAAACAACTTGATCAAAAAGAAGCACAAAGAGATAATCTTGAGAAAGAAATCGCTATTCTTGAAAAAGAAATCGCAAAGCTTGATACTTCATCAAAAATTGAATTAGAAAAACTGGTTGGCATCACTCCGGTAGTGACTACAGCTTTTACCTCTCAAGTGGAAGTAATGGGTAAAATAGATGTCGATGCAAATGCCCAAATTTCCGCTTCAATGCCTGGTACTGTGACAAGGATCTTTGTAAAAGAAGGTACTCATGTTAAAACAGGTCAAACATTGGCTCAAATTGACAATGAATTGGTTAGCAGAAATATCACTCAAGCAAAACAAGCAGTGAGCTTCACCACAGAATTATACAAAAAGCAAAAAGCACTTTGGGACCAGAAGATCGGTAGCGAAGTTCAATTTCTTAATGCCAAAAACAATATGGATAATGCTATAGCTTCTTTAAATACAGTGTATCAGCAGAATGACATGTATAAAATAAAAGCGCTATATCCTGGAGTGGTGGATGAAGTTAGCATCAAACTTGGCCAAACTACTTCGCCCGGTATGCCAGCATTTAGAATAGTTGGAACAAAAGGCCTTAAGCTCAAAGCTGAAGTGCCTGAATCTTATATAAATAAGGTAAAGCAAGGAAATTCTGTTCAGGTGTATATGCCTGACCTCGACAAAGAGATTACAGGTAAGGTAAACTATGTATCTAGAGTTGTAGATCCACTAAATAGAAGTTTTACGGTTGAAATTAATATCCCTGATGGACAAACTTCAATCAAGACAAATATGATTGGTGTGCTTAAAATAAGAGATTATAAGAACGATAAAGCTATAAGTATCCCTGTGAAGACTCTATTAAAAAACACAGATGGGTATTACGTATTTATCGCTGAGGTAAAAGATGGTAAGAAATACGCCAAACAAGTAAATATAAAAACAGGAGCAGTAAGTGGTGAAAACATTGAAGTTATTGACGGACTTAAAGTTGGTGATGAATTAATCACTACTGGTTATCAAAGTATTAATGATGGTAACCTTTTGAAGGTTTCTAGTAAATAATATCCGTTTTTCCTGACAGGCAGCTGATTTATATCTATGCCAAATTTTCAAATATTAATTTAATAAAAATGGAAGATCAAAATGTTGAATTCAAGCCCACTACTTGGGCTGTAAAAAATAAAACCAGTATTTACCTGGGCACACTTTTTATTTCCCTGTTAGGCATCATGACTTATCTGAGCCTTCCGAAAGAAAATTTCCCTGAAGTAGTCATTCCTAAGATATTCGTAGCAACGGTTTATGCAGGTACTGCTCCTACAGACATGGAAAATGTCGTTACCAAAGTATTGGAAAAGGAAATCAAGAGTATAAGTGGTGTTAAGAAGATCACCTCTAACTCTCTTCAGGATTTCTCAACTATTATCGTTGAGTTTAATACTGGTATAAAGATCGATGTAGCAAAGCAGAAAGTAAAAGATGCTGTTGATAAATCCCGGCCTGACCTGCCCCAAGATCTTACTGCAGATCCAGACGTCATCGATATTAATCTTTCTGACCTACCGATCATGAACGTTAACCTGTCAGGCGATTTAGATCTTCTTCAACTTAAAGAATATGCGGATGATGTAAAAGATCGCCTGGAATCAATTAAAGAGATCAACAGAATTGAAATCGTCGGAGCACTTGAAAGGGAAATCCAGGTCAATGTGGATATGTACAAAATGGCAGCTGCCGGAGCAAGCTTTGGCGACATCGAAAATGCCATCAAATACGAAAACATGACCATTTCAGGCGGAGAGTTGAACCTCGACGGCACGAAGTGGGCTGTAAGCGTCAAAGGTGAGTATAGAAATCCATTGTTGATGAATGATCTCATTATAAGAACCAGTAATGGAGGTACGATTTACCTTAGAGACATCGCAACCATAGAAGATACAACTAAAGAACAAGAGTCTTATGCACGTCTGGATCACAATAATGTTATTACATTAAACATCATCAAAAGAAGTGGTGAAAACCTAATTTCTGCTGCTGAAAGTATTAAACATGAATTAGAGGATATGGAGCAAAAAGTGCTTCCGAAAAATCTAAAGATTACGATCACTCAGGATCAATCTATTCAAACTGAAACGACCTTGGATGACTTAATCAACACCATCATCATTGGATTTTTGTTGGTTACCTTTGTCTTAATGTTCTTTATGGGAACTTCCAATGCATTATTTGTAGGACTTAGTGTGCCGATTTCGGCATTTATCACATTTCTGGTATTACAGGCATTTGGTTATACCATGAACATGATCGTACTCTTTTCCTTCCTACTTGGATTGGGTATTGTGGTTGATGACGCCGTCGTCGTTATAGAAAATACGCATCGTATCTTTGCCAATGGCAAGGTCAATATCTTTAAAGCGGCACGAATGGCTGCTGGAGAAGTATTCATGCCGGTATTGACGGGTACAATCGTAACATTGACACCATTTATTCCGCTACTTTTCTGGCCGGGCATAATGGGTGATTTTATGTATTATCTTCCATTTACACTCATTATAATGTTGCTTGCATCGTTGTTCGTGGCATACATAATAAATCCGGTATTCGCGGTTGACTTTATGAAGCCTCATCAGACAATAAAGGAAGTAAGAGCAATTAACCGAGGATTTATAATCACTTGCATCGGATTTCTAATCATAATTATCATTAGTTATATTATTAATGCAGGATTAGGTAACTTTATGGTGACCCTATTTGCTTTATTCTTGCTGAATAAATTTCTATTTTCCTGGATGATTGAAAAATTTCAAACAAAACTTTGGCCTGCTATCCAAAACTCATATTTTAAAACTGTTACGGCTGCATTAAAAGGCTGGAGGCCGTTATTTGTATTTTTTGGAGGATTTGCTTTGCTTGCAATTTCAATTATTTTCACTGCGATAAGATCACCAAAAGTTGACTTCTTCCCTAAAGCGGATCCAAATTATGTAATCACGTATTTAAGATTACCGATAGGGACGCACCAGGAAGTAACAGATTCAATTACAAAGGTACTTGAAGGACGTATTTACAAAGTAATTGGAGACAAAAATCCTATCGTTAAATCTGTAATATCAAATGTCGCTATTGGCGCTGGTACCTCTGAAGACATTCAGACTCAGGCTGCACCACATCTTGGTAAAGTCACTGTGGCTTTTGTTGAATACGCTCACAGAAATGGAGAATCGACAGTAGCTTATATGGACAAGATCCGTCAGGCTGTGAAAGGCATTCCAGGCGCTGAGATCGTAGTAGATCAGGAAGAATCTGGCCCACCAACCGGTAAAGCTGTTAATATCGAAGTGTCAGGGGATAACTTTGAAGAATTAATAGACAATGCAGCCAAGCTAAAGAGTTATTTGGAAGATAAGCAGGTAGGAGGTGTTGAAGAACTGCGGTCAGATTTCCAGTCAAATAAACCTGAGATAGTAGTAAGTATAGACAGAAGAAGGGCTAACCAGGAAGGTATATCGACCGCCCAAATTGGAAGTGAACTTCGTACGTCCATATTTGGAAAAGAAATTTCTAAATACCGTGATGATAAGGATGAATATAAAGTTCAACTGAGAGTAAAGGAAGATCAAAGGAGCAACATCAGTAACATCCTTAATATTCCTCTGACTTATAGAGACATGAATATGGGAGGTCAGATCAGACAGGTTCCACTTTCTTCTGTGGCAAGTGTAGAATATTCTAACACATATGCTGGAATCAAGAGGATCAATAAAAAACGGGTAATTACTTTGTCATCGAACGTATTGACCGGTTATAACGCAAATGAAGTTGTCGCTAAAATACAATCGAATATCAATAAATTCCAACACCCGGAGTCAATAAGCATCAAGATGACCGGTGAACAGGAAGATCAGGCAGAAACAATGGGATTTTTAGGAACTGCCTTTATGATTGCCTTTGGAATGATGTTCCTTGTATTGGTAGTACAATTTAACTCTACCTCCAAACCAGTAATTATTCTAATAGAGATCATCTTCAGTATCACAGGAGTATTGTTAGGATTTTCAATATTTAATATGAATATTTCTATTGTAATGAGTGGTGTTGGGTTATTTGCACTCGCCGGGGTCATCGTTCGAAATGGAATTTTACTAGTAGAATTTACCGATCTCTTATTGAGTCAGGGCATGGAACTTAGAGCCGCGGCAGCAGAGGCTGCCAGAACCAGAATGACTCCGGTAATCCTTACAGCTGTAGCGGCCATTCTTGGATTAATCCCTTTAGCTATTGGACTTAATTTGAACTTTGTTTCATTATTTACAACCGGTGATGCGAAGTTATTCATAGGTGGTGACAATGTAGCTTTATGGGGTCCATTGAGTTGGACGATGATCTTTGGATTGATCTTTGGAACTTTCCTTACATTGATCATGGTGCCAAGCATGCTTGTCTTGATAGAGAAATTCAAAACAAGATTATTCCGTAGAATGGGTCGCGAATATTCTGCTGAGAAATCAGCACATGAGCGTAAATACCATGATTCATTAATGGATGATGCTGAAGTGACTACTGCCGGGCATTAATATGTATTAAGAATAAGTGATTTATAAAATTAAGAGCCGGTGCGTGAGTATCGGCTCTTTTTTGTTTTACCACAAAGGTCAAATTGGTTATACCACAAAGTTCACAAAGGTTTCCTTCATTAATTAACTATCTATTATTTTGAGTAGTTGAAAAATTAAAATAAATAATTAATTTATCGCTTAAAAAGGTGCAGAGCACCACCCTATTTATAGCAACTATCAAATGGTGTTTCCCAGGTGCAGCGCACCGAAATATTAAATTTATTCAAAAAATTCAAACAAATATTCGTCTTTGTATTTGATTTCATTTTTTCTTAACATCTCCAGGTATTCATCTCTGAATGAAACTTTTCGATGATGTTTTTCCTGATTAAGAACATATTTAGCAACAGCATCAATCTGAGAATGTGCATTTGTGAAAGCTCCATAACCATTCTGCCATTTAAAATTCGAATTACAAAAATTTCGGTTATTGATCCATTTGGTAGTAGATGTCTTTACTTCTTCAACCAAATCTGGTATAGTTTGATTTAAATTATATCCAATAAACAAATGGATATGGTCTGTTGCGGCACCTACAGCAATTAGCTTATGCCCTTGTTCCTGAACTATTTTGGTGGTGTATTTTTCTAATTCTGTTTTCCATGAAGATTGAATTAAAGCAGCTCTATATTTAACTGCATATACTATATGAAAATAAGCTTGGCGATATGTGTTTCCCACAATTATATATTTTTTAATGGTTAAAATTTGATTCGTTCAATATATCGGTGCGCTGCACCGGGGTGAATAATAATTTAATTTAACTATAAAAAGAGTCGGTGCGCTGCACCTATCCTAAGTTTCACATTTTTTCTAAAATAGTTTTTATTAAACAATTATGATGGTTCGTCTTTTATGAATTTCAATAGCAATGCCAATCACTTTATGTGTCAATTCATCATTCGTCATTTTCTTTTATTTAGGTATTTTAAATTTTCGGGTGAACAAAACAAATATAATAAACTTTCGCAAATATTAATATACAAAATGTTTTATTCAAAATAATTTCATTCTAATTATATGACAGAATGGCTCCTCTCTCTGCCCTCTCATTCCATTATTATTTCACATAGAACTGTGTTCAAGCCCTGGATTTAATAAAGTCTTTATTTATATATATCTAAACACATTTTTCAAAAACAACAAAGCCAATATCTGCTATTCTTTTTTATTAACAAGTTGAAAGCCTTTGCGGTAAAATCTTTTTTTTACACTTTTTTACACTTTTTGAACTTCTCTTAAACCTTTACCTCATCTCCTACCCTCATCTTTGCATTATCAAACAGATCAAAATATTCCTTTTCACATTTTTGATTTGATTAAGCATCGGCCGGTTAATTAAAAACAAACAATCGAATTAAATAACATACTAACTTAATGAAGTTATTAATTTTTATGATCGTTGGATTTCTTTCTTTGATGGTTTCTATAAAACTTTCAGGACAAGAAATAACCTCTATTCAAGATTCTTTTAAAGTGAGCGGCTCTGCTGGGATTCAACTTACTTCTTATAGTTCCAATGGCATCCAGCAAAGAAGAAAACCATTTAGCTATCTGCTCAATGGGAGCATAAACCTCAGTAAAGGTGACTTTAGCATTCCATTATCATTCACTTATTCCGAACAGGAAAGATCCTTCAGCCAGCCATTTAACCAATTTGGAATAGCTCCAACCTACAAATGGATAAAAGCATATATAGGTTACCAAAATATTACTTGGAGTAAATTTAGCCTCGCAGGGCATCAACTCCTAGGTGGCGGTGTCGAACTTACACCCGGTAAATTTAGAATTGGCTTCGTTGCAGGAAGATTTCAAAGAGCGACTGGAATAGACACGACTAAAGTTAGGACCTATTTACCCGCCTACAAGAGAACAGGCTTTGCTGCCAAAATCGGTTATGGTACAGAAACTAGTTTCATCGATTTTGTATACATGAGATCAAAGGACGATGATAGCAGTCTGCCTACTCAATATATGGATAGTGCCACTATGGTGCAACCGGGAAAAAATGATGTGCTTGCTGTAAAGACTCAATTAAAAATCGCCTCCTTCATGAATGTGTATGGAGAAGCCGCAGTAAGCGTCTTTAATAGAAATATAAAGGCACTAGAAAAGGCCCCAAGCGATGACTGGAAGGCATTATCTAATATCGTTGGCGCACAGACTATTGCAACGCATATATATTTTGGTATGGAGGCCGGTACTAATTTTAACTTTAAAGGACAAAATCTTAGTTTATTCTACAAACGCATCGCCCCTGATTTTCAAAGCATGGGAGCCTACTTTATTGAAAATGATCTTAATGCATATGGCATTAGACATAATTTTGGCTTTTGGCAAAATAAAGCCCAGGTGAGCTATGGCATGAGTATTTATAGCGATAACCTAATGAATAAAAAGCCTGTAACTACTTATAGATATCAACCCAATATCAATCTTTCATTAAATCCGTCTCAAAATTGGGGAGTAGATGTCTCTTGGATGGATCTTTACACAAAACAAAAAGATGGTTTCGTATCTGTCAATGATACCATTATCATGCAGAACAGAAACCCAGGTTTTACCATTAGTCCAAGGGTCAATTGGGGCAACACTTCATTATACCACATGGTTGTGGCAAGTTACATGAATATGAGAATGGTAGACAATAATGCTTTTACAGCCGCTTATATGGAATACAGCACACAGATAATTAATCTAATGTATAATCTTTCGTTGCTTCAATCTCAAGCCTCAATATTTGTAGGTGTCAATCACACTAAAAATATAACAAACGCATTTACAGAAACAGGCAACGGTGGAAGCATTGGTTATAACCAGACCTGGCAAGAAGGGAAGATCACAGCAAATGGAGCTTTGGGATTGCAGGCATCAGATATCAATAAAAACTATACAATAAATGCAGGGCTCAATTATAACCTCAAAAAACGCCACAACTTCGGAGTAAACATCAGCTTTTTAAATAATAAATCAGATAACATTAACAGTCAAAATTTCACCGAATTCACTGGTGTTTTAAGATACACAATAAATTTTTAACGAAATGATCCAAAAAGTTATAAAACTAGCTTTCTTATTCTTCAGCATATTTTGTGCTGTCAACACTGATGCACAAATGGTTGTAAATACGACCATTCTGCCTCCGTATTCTCCATATTTATCTGACTATGTCAGCTTCGGGAATAAGGTAGTAATCATGGTAAGCAATCCAACGCCGACATTGAGATCTATCAAATTGATGGGTTCAATCACCGGAAACGGAATCTCTATCAAAACTTCTCCCAATTTCATGCCTTCTACTCCCATCATAGTGCAGCCTATGGCTACTATTCAAGTAATGGGAAATCAACTGGCTCCTTATTATAATACTGATAATCTATCCATCCAAGGAATTTCAGTTAGTCAATTAGTCAATGGTAACGGTCTTCCTGAGGGTACTTATACTTTCTGCTATTACGCCGCAGATTACAACACAGGTGCGCCACTAAGCAATCAAAACGCTGGATGTGCCACAATTACCATATCACACCATGAACTTCCTATACTTATTCAGCCAATGTGTGATAGTAAGGTAAGCCCCAAAACTCCTCAAAACCTTTTGTTTTCCTGGACAGTACCTGCTGGCGTAAATCCTATCAATATCGAATATGAATTGACTATGGTTGAACTTCTTCCGGGTCAGAATCCTACTCAAGCTCTTAATGCCGCTACTGAACCTGTATTTTTCAGAAAAACCGTCCCAGTAACTAGTTATCTTTATAGCCAGGTCAATCCTCAACTCACTAAAGATAAAAAATATGCATGGAGGGTAAGAGCTAAACCAAAACCCGGCAAGAATGCATTATTTAAAAACAACGGCTACAGCACCGCTTGTTCATTTGAATACAAAACCTCTGGAGGTGGTATCAATCCTGGAGGAATAGACGACCTCTCTACTCCTCCACAGAAACCTAATTATATGTTGCCTGGGGATGACAATGCGTGTGTATCCGGATGTGAATTGCCTGCTCCAGGCAATACCTCCCCTTATTCAACTAAAATAAATGACACGATATCAATAGGTAAATTTGCTATGATTATCAAGACAATTAATGGCAATAATGGTACAGGAATAATACACATTCCTTTTATGAAAGTTAATGTGGCTGTGGATTTCACAGGATTACAGGTAAATACTGACAAACAGGCTTTTGGTTCCTCCAAAGCAATCGCGCATGTGGATGGAGCGAATTTGCTCGACCAGGCCACAGCAACTGATCCTAACGGTACTTTGCAAATGACCAGGGACAAATACAATGAGATAAATAATTATGTCACTCAGGGTAATCGACTAGTCAGTAAGTTCAGCCCAGGCATGCAAGAAATAGGTGTTCCTTTTGCATTTGACAAAAATGGTCTTAACCTTCAAATCGTGGGATTAATATTTACACCAACACAAGGATACCTCAATTCAATCTTCGGTTATGACCTGGCAGAATCATTTGGTAATGAGTTCGTAGATTTTTCAAAGAAAGGATTATGCATCCGACCTAATGGATATGGTATTGCCCCGAAATTTACCCTTGCCGCTGACAAAGTCATCGCATTAAGCGACTATGTTGACCTTAAGTTCTTAAAAGGAGATAATACTTACATGGAACTTGACTGCGATGGTATAAAAGCAGTCAAACTTTCAGGCGAATATCTTATTTCCAGAGAAAAATTACTTCCAGTAGAAAATGACAACATCGTCCAAGGTAATTCAAGGGTTAAAGTTCCTTTTTCAGTTAATGTTACAGAAGGAGCTAACTGGATGTTCAATTCTACTATGGTCCCATCTACCTTTACAGTACCTGACGCACAAGATTTCCGATTCAAAGTAGAGGATATTGTGTTAGATATGCATAATAATCAAAATCCAACCGGTCTTAAATTTCATCCCAATCATCCTTTCTTTGGTAACAATAACCCTGAGTGGAAGGGATTATACATAGGAAATGTTACAGTAACCTTCCCGGATGGATTTAAGAAAAAAGATAAAAATATTTCCTTTGGTGTTGAAGATCTGATGATAGACAAGACAGGTTTCTGGGCAAGGATAGAATCCAATAATGTGTTGAGTATTTCTGATGGTTCTGTGGGTAATTGGCAGTTCAGTATTTCCACACTCAGCCTAAACATCGAAGCCAGTGCATTAGCTGGTGGCAGCATGGAAGGTGATATAAAAATTCCGATAGCCGAAACTGGTCTGGGATATACAGCTGCTATTCAAAAGGGCAATAATGGCACAGATTGGCAGTTTGGAATCACTCTTCAGGATAATCTGGAAGCAAAACTTTGGGTTGCCAAATTACAACTTGAAGAAGGGAGTTCCGTTACGATCGAGAAAGTAAATAACGTAATCAAACCGATCGCAATTCTTAATGGAAAAATAAGCATTGGTTTTGACCAAAGTCCTAATAATCAGACACCATTATCAAAACTGGCATTGAATGGAATAAAATTCCAGGAGCTTAAAGTCACCGGTGGAAATGTCAAACCGGAGGTAGATCTTGCATTCGTTTCATTGGAAAGTCAACCTGAAGGCATGTTCTCAATGAACAAATTCCCTATAAACCTAACAGCACTTTCCTATGACAATGGGCTGAAACCAGGAATCAGTTTTGGATTAAAAGTCAATTTATCAAAAGGAACAAATGCTTTCGAAGCTGAAACCAATATCAAGGTAAAAGCAAAATGGAATGGTGGTGCTAAGGAGTTTGAATTTGAAGGCATAGAATTACAAAAAATCGCAATCGACTGCGATCTGGGCGTGATCGCTGTTAAAGGTTCTATTGATTTGTACAAAGATGATCCTACTTATGGCACAGGATTCAGAGGAGACATGGAAGCAACACTTAAATTTGCCTCTGTTGCTATTAATGCGACCATACAGTTAGGTAAAATAGGCCCTTCTGATCAACCAAATGAAACAGGATCTGACTATCGCTACTTCTTTGTTGACATAGGAGCAAGATGGGGCGTTGGTGGTTTACCAATACCGGGAGTAGGGGCAATCGCATTTTATGGTTTCGGTGGAGGTGTCTACAGAAATATGGATAGGGTCAATGTAGAGGCTGTCACTAATGATAAGATAAATAATAATCAAGGGCCCGGAACTTTAAAAGCAGGCGAAACAAGAAGTGGTGTGATCTATACCCCTAAAAAAGGAACTTTCGGTTTTATGGCTTCAGTGACGATTGGCACTACAGGTGAACCAACCAGTTTTAATGCGGATGTGAAACTCACTGTACAGTTTAACACAGATGACTTTGGAATTACCAAATTAGCTTTGGAAGGTGATGCATTTATCATGGGACCTATTGCTGACAGAGATAAAAGATTGTTGAAAGTTGGTATTGATATAGAACTTGATTTTGAAAAACCAATGTTTCATGCTGCAGTTACTATTGATGGAGGATTCAATCAAAGTGCTTTAAAAGTCACTGTAAAAGCTTCATTGACTTTGCATTTCGAACCGGGAATATGGTACGTCAAATTAGGTGAATGGACTAACGATGACGAGCCATGGAATGACCCTAAAAGAATACAAGTAGATATCGCTCTAGGGAGTCAGGTCGTCAATGTCAGTCTTAACTTTAATGCCTATTTCATGATGGGTACCGATATAGGTGACTTACCTAGATCTCCACTAAAAGTTAGACAGGCACTTGGTTTGAATGGAAATGAAAATCCAAAAGCACCAAATACCAAGGTATATTTAGGCAAGGGCTTTGCTATGGGTGTAGGAATGAAGTTTGATTTAAATGCTAAGTTCTTTATCTTTTATGCCAATCTGGAATTCATCCTAGGCGCCGATTTATTACTTTCAAAATCAACTGTGACATGCAATGGTAGTTCAGATTACGGCATCAACGGATGGTATGCAAAAGGGATTGCTTACGCATACTTGCATGGTGATGTAGGATTAGAACTAAGATTATTTGGAGTTCATGGTAAATTTAGCTTACTTGAATTTACCGCCGCGGCACAAATGAGAGCAGAATTACCTAATCCAAACTGGGTAAGAGGTGACTTTGCCATCAGCGGTAGTATTCTCAACGGTCTTATTAGTGTTAAGACCAAATTTTCTCTTGAAGTTGGTGAAAAATGTGTGTGGGGTGATGGTACAGGATTGGAACTTCCCATGATTAATGAATTGCTTCCCGAAGATGGCACAAAAGATGTATCCGTATTCGAGGCACCACAAGCATCATTTAATTATCAGGTAAATATGCCGGGTGGCAACAAGACTTTTACTTTGAAAGATTTCAGCTCCGATCCAAAAGGGAAAAGCAGAAAGTTTAAATTAGTTTTAGAGAAGGTTGAACTTGCAAGAGGACTTTCTGTAGTTCCTGGCAAATATCACTTGAATAATGAATACAATGGGCTTACTTTCATAGCCGACAATTGGCAGGAAGGAGAAAAAGAATACAAATTTACAGTGGTGGTCAATGCATATGAAAAAGTGAGCGGAAGTTGGAAATTGATCAAGAATGAACCCAAATTTATAAAATACACTACAGGTAAGCGTCCTGATTATATTCCGGAAGAGAATGTAGTAAGCGCTTTCCCTCAGTTGAGTCAGAGATATTATCTATCTGGTGATAATGATAAAGCTGATATTTATTTGGGCTCTGCTCAAGATGAACTTCTAGCTGTAAAAGAAGATGATAAGTACAAATACACCTTCAAAATGAGATTAACAAATCTGGAGACAAAAAATTCATTAGATTTTCCATTCACGCAAAATGGTAAGCACTTTAATTTCGCGATTCCAACTAATCTGCAAAAAGAAACAGTCTATCAAATAAGAATGATTAGAATCGCTACGCCGAAATCCAAGCCAGTAAATATCGCAAAGAATACAAAAAATGTATACAGAGATGAAGATGGCAATGTGGTAGCAGCTCCAACCAAACCGGGAAATAAGATCAATGATAAAATGCCAATGGGAAACATACCTAATAATGGCGGTGGAGGTATTAATCCTAATTTTAATATTTCCTCAGGACAAATGGCTAGTTCTAGTAAACTCACCATTAAATACAATGAGGTAAAGGAACGCCAGGCTTCAGGAAAAGTAATTGAAAAAGAATTATTCAAGTATTATTTCAGAACAAGTAAGCATAGCACGGCAGCTGAGAAATTTGGAAATGGATATAAAGTTGATAAGCTATCCGGCGACCAAAGTTATCTCGGAAACATCACGATAAGAGGTACAAATTATACCTTTGGACATAGAGCAGTCTTCCCGCTACTGGTAGGTCAAGAAAACATGGATCTCTATGAAGCTTACGGATATTACAAAGAAAATTTTGATATCAAAGTTGAACCTCTAGCAAAACCAGAAGTAATCTGGGGCACTAACAGCTATTACAAAAATCTGGACAATCGAATTTACAATTACGGATATAAAGGCAGTAAGAATGCCACAGCAAATGGGCTAAAAGGTGATCGGTATTCTCAGGGTAATTATAGCTTCTTTGGTATCGACGACCAACTATTTTCAAAAAGGCCAATCGAAGCTATTAAAATGTGGAATGCAGCTACAGAGGGTCCTATAAATCTCAACGGTGATCAAAAAATATTGGTACCAAAAGGAAAATTGTCTTCAAATGAAATAAATAAGGCAAAACAAGGACAGAAGATCGTAGAACAGAATCCTAAAAACCCTGTATTGCCTGTCAATATTTATTTGGGAGGAGTTGCATTAAACGATGCTGCATATGTATTCGAAAAACACAAAAACTATTGCTTTGATGACTATGTATTTGAATATAAAGAAGAAAAATGCATAAAATCATATGCAGTGCCTGCCTTGACATTTATGTTTACTTCAGGTGGATTTCCCAATAATAATCCATATAGTATGAATGCGGGAGATGGAACGAAGTTTTCAATTAAATATGGATATTACGGCAACAATTCATATAAAAAAGAGCTGAATTTTAATCCGTAAAAAAATTGAAGTATAAGTAATTTAATTTCTAATTATTTTAAAAAAAATAAATGAAGTATAATAATATAATAATCCTGATTTTAATGGTTGTAATGGGCGGAAATATTTTGGCTCAAAACGAAATTCCTCAAAATCAGCTAAGTGATACAGCCAGAATTAGAAGTCATGGAGCCACCAGTAGGGCAACTAATGATAGAATCATTCTTAGATGGGCTCCTTCTGATTTTAATTATTGGGATATGGGCAACACATATGGTTACAATATTGAAAAAATCGCTTTTAAGTCAGATCCTTTCAATACAGCAATTGAAAATGCCAATGAGGATGTGACATGGAGAAAAATAACTGAAACTCCTTTAAAACCATGGACACTTGATCAGTATAAAGTAGCTTCAAAAGATACCACAAATAAATATTTGGGTGTAGCGATGGAAATGCTTTATGGAGAAATCTATGGTAACAAAGATGTCCTAAAAGGCGAAAATATGGCTAATGCAATGAATGAGCAGCAAAATAAACATGCTTATGCTTTAATGGCAGCTGACCTTGATGCTCCTACTGCACTTAGCTTGGGGTTGAGATTTGAAGACACTGATGTCAAACCAGGGATTTTTTATTTATATCGAGTTACAATTGCTCATATTGATCCAGAATATCCAACAGATACTTCTGAAATATACGTGGATTTCAGCAAAAAATACAAACCACAGCCTGTCACAAATATGTGGCAGGAAGCTGGTGATGGTGAAGTACTGATCTCATGGACAAGAACGAATCAATCAGCTTTCTCAGCTTATGACATCGAAAAATCAGAAGATGGTAAGTCTTGGAAAAAATTGAACAAACGCCCTTATGTCAGCAGTTTCGAAAAGAATGAAAAAGCATTTATTTATGTAGATTCTATGGTAGTTAATAATAAAAACTATTCTTACAGACTCAGAG